>JABAHP010005160.1_pt2 | contig 10832 bp, 11 predicted proteins | sample 7062081 | NCBI WGS metagenome assembly JABAHP01 (sample SAMN14534357, study PRJNA622989) | marine sediment metagenome | biome: marine biome [ENVO:00000428]; feature: marine pelagic biome [ENVO:01000023]; material: deep marine sediment [ENVO:00002113] | place: India: Gulf of Kutch | collected... | reverse complement strand
TGATAGATCGCGTATCACTTCAGGGTATGGGCAGCAACGTTCAGCCCTGGGGGTTCACGATCATAGACGGCTCAGGCCGTGAAATCGGCGTCTGGTATTCAGCCATTCGGGCCGCGGCGGTGGATGTCGATGAAAATGGCCGAATCGCTAATCTATCGCCGATCGGAACGGTGACCAGAGGGGCTCAGAGACGGTAACAATACGGCGTGATGATTAAGGCTATCAGAAAATCCACATTTAATCCAAAGAATCTTCTAAACTCGACCACCCATTCTGACTCATCGTTTACTGATTGGGTCAATATCTTATAATTTTTGTATAAATGTGTGAATCCCATTCCGATTTTGACTTTGGCTTTTCTTTTTCTTCCATGACATTTAATTTCCCGGGTCTGGCCCTTGGGATAAAATCTGATTATCCCCTTATTGCGATCTCTTTAGAAAAACGCTCGGAGATAGTATCGCTAATATGGAAGACACTCTTAAGTCATTTGAGGAGCTAGAAGAAGTCCTGGCCGTAAAATTGTTAGTCGCATGTTAGGTCCTGCCGCTTTTTGTTTTTTAATTCAAAGCGGCTGTAATATTGATCGCCGTCACGCATTGCACAACAATTTACTTCTTTCAAAGTAAAGGGGACTCAATGAGCAACAAGCAGGTGCCGAGGAGTAAATTGATCCGAATGGTATTGATACGGACGCCTCTATTTTTTGTTATGATGATAGCGATGTTCTTCCTGCCGGCTGGAAGTTTTTCTTATTGGCATGCATGGGTATATCTGGCGATCATCTTTGTTTCCATGCTTGCTTTTTTAATCTATTTTCTCAAAAACGATCCCGAGCTGTTGGAACGACGAATGCGGTCGAAAGAAAAGGAAACGGAGCAACGGTTGATCATCGCTATCATGACGGTATGTTTTCTTTTCACCTTTCTGGTTCCGGGCTTTGACCAGCGCTTTGGGTGGTCGCGTGTGCCTGTAATAATGGTCATCATTGCTGATATTGTTGTCTTGCTGGGCTATGGTTTTGTCTTTCTGGTCTTAAGAGAAAATAGCTACGCATCGCGCGTCATTGAGGTGGAAAAGGACCAGGAAGTCATCAGCAGCGGTCCTTACGCAATCGTTCGACACCCCATGTATCTGGGCGTAGCACTGATGTTCCTCTTTACCCCGCTGGCACTGGGATCCTTTTGGGCCTTAATCCCTGCGGTGCTGATGATCTTTGTTTTAGTGCCCAGAATATTCAACGAAGAAAAAGTACTGCAAAGGGATTTGGATGGTTACCGGGAATATATGCAAGAAGTGAAGTATCGCTTAATTCCCGGCGTCTGGTAGGATTTCGGTGGCCAACCCTTTGACGGCTTCAAAAACCTGAATAACTGCTTTTGCCATCAATTCGTAATTCAATCTGTCAGATGTTTTTAAGGAGGGGACGCCCATTAAATTATAAGTTTCTATGACGCTAAATGATCAAATCCGTTCCCTTGCAATTTTCCTTTCTGTGGAAAGAAATAAAACTTTATATCTTTATAACTGCATTAAATTATAATAAATTATAATTGACAATTATTTTCTTTTCTTTTATTCAGTTCTTATGTTGCTGTTCAATTGCATCCTCTAAACAAACCACAATTATTTTGTCTGAACTTTTAAGGTGAATTTGGAGACTGCATTAATCCTTGTGATTGATGGAAGGGACATAAAAAGCTTCAGATATTTTCGATACGCATTGCCAGAAGACGTTGTCTAAGAAAATAGAAAGGCGCTTGAAGTTCTTAAAGCAATTTGTATTCTGCTCGTTTTTGTTTTTTTAGTGACTACTGCTGTGCTGCTATCGCGCCTGTAAAAGTGAGATAAATACCCCATAATGTTTTAAGGGAAGCATCCAATCTGAAAGCGCAAGGAAATAAGTCTCAATTAGGCTGTATTCGGCAGACATTATTTTTTGAATAGCTTCTTTCTGATATGCACTTTTCTGCTCGTTCTATCGGCAAAGAACGATTTTCTTAAAAAAAATCTTAGCGTCATTTTTAAAAATGAAGCAGACAAAGCTGAATAATTGCCCAAGATGTAATTTACCTCAGGAAGGCGTATACAGCTGCCAATATTGTGGTTACGTTTTCGCTAAACATGAAAAAAAGTTTGCCCGGGCATTACGAAACCGGTTGAAAGATATTTTTCCCACTTTTAAAAAAGAAACCAAAGCGCCAAGCAAAAAAAGAAGTACACTGAAAGATAATGGCGGCACCCGCTCAGGAACGGATCGGCGTAAATACAGGTTTAGAAATTATTATCCAGAAAACAGATCGGGCAGGGATCGTAGAAAAGGGATTGACCGTAGACGCAAAGTCGCAAGAAAAAGATGGGTAGAGCGCAGATTTAGTCTAAATCATGAAATTCCATATCCCCGAAAAACATAAAAAAATATTCAATTACCAACTGTAAATCCTTCATATATGGATTTTTTAAGTCCCCTCTAATTTTCCAGCATGGATTCTAATGCGAAAAACTGATGCGCTGCTTGTTTGATGACAATATCAAAACTGGTGGGTGATAAATCCAGACTCTCCCAGGCTTCAGTATCTAAAGGAGGAACGAAACGCTCTCCACTGGTTCCAATTCCAAGACCGTTAGTAATGATATCGGCCAGATGCACCAGTGTTGCCGGAACCGGCCTCAACGCTTTGGAGGGATTGTGATGATAAAATATATTGTTTTCTAGCGAAAGTGGCAGTTTCCATTGTTGTATCAAATGCCGTGCTATAAAAGAATGATCACAGCCGAAATAATTCCTCTCTATTTCATATAGCAATTTATTCGTAGTTTGCGAAATATTTAAAATTTGGCGACCGTCCTCTGGAAAATTACAGAATACAATTAAACGACCGATGTCATGCAAAAGTCCCGATACGAAGAATTGCTCCGTTTGAGAAACACCCTTATGACTTGCTAACATCCTGGATATAATGCCACATGCAACACTATGCTTTAAAAATGCATACATATCTAATAACTTTTGAGGGATTTTATCAAAAGCCGAAAAGATACTGAGCCCAAGTGCTAAAGCGGAAATCTCTCTCCTACCAATTAAAGTTATTGCCAAAGATATTTTGTCTATCTTAGATGGCAAACCGTAAAATGGAGAATTCACTATTTTCAGCAAAATTGCGGTCATACTCGGACTTTTTTGTACAACCTGGGCGATGTCAACAGATGATGAAAGTGGATCGGAGACAACCGCATTGAATTCAGATACGATCGCAGGCACTTCAGGTAATTTTATACTTGTAATATCAAGTTTTTTTTCAAAATTGGTTTGATTTAAATTTTCAGTTGGATCGTCTTCAGTCAGTTGGACATTAAAATATTTATTGAAAAATTTATATTTGTCCCTAAACCAAATAGACAGCCGAAAGATCTCTTGTATGGCAGGGTGCTCCAAATCGTTGTAGCGGAACACTTGCTGAGTCATTTCTCTTATTTTTTCATACTGTTCTGGATCAAAATCAGGTCTGGTTTCTTTTTTTTCATCATTTTTACTAAGCACGTTGACTTCAGTAACACCCCAAATTTTAAATACCCTAAAATGGTCCGGTTGGATGGTTTTACCTTTTGCTAATAGGAGTCTGCCGTGAAAGTCTCTGACCTCATCGGCTACGACCATGCCCGGTTTGATCTTATTGATATGAATTATGCTCATCTAAGAAAGATCCTTACCATTTTCGATCAAGAAATAAAATGTCCAAAAAGGACGCTGACATCTTAGCCTCGGCTTATTAAATCGGCCGTCGATGCGACTGGCTTGGAATTATGTTGTGGTTTCGAGTTGCGCCATCGAATAAATAGATTACTTTTTCGATGATTGTACACTTTTACCAATTTAATAATAAAATTAATTACTTGCTTATCATTGCCGACAAATTCGATCCCTGATAGGTAGGTTCCAGCAGGTGATTTTTTTAAATGCATCAATCGGCCTTTAATCTCGATAAGATTATCCTCAAGATCCACAGCCATTAATGAAATTGAATCTGATTCGATGGGATGTAGCGTTTCAATTAATATTCCGCCTTTACTGATATCTATTGCTTTGCCTATGCCTTGAGAGTTCAATTTACCTAGTTCATCGAATGAAAAATGGGAAATCAGATTCTGTGTTTTAATTCTTTGATGTTTTCTCCGATCAGCCACTTTCCGTCGATATGCTTTAAAGACTGTCTGACATTTTGAGCACCTTACCCGTGAGCCAGAGGGTTTTATGAGGCTGCTGTCCAAACGAAACATAGAGTGACATGATTTGCAGAGTATTAACATTAGACTACATTTACGGTCTTGGTTTTAGAAATAAATAATTCAGATAATTAAAGGCTGCTGAATACATTATCGGAACTTTAAGTTTAATACTTAACGTGTAATTATTCGTTTTTTTAACTGGTTTTGCGGAAAAAATATGGAATTTGTAAAGTTAATGCTGGCCCTGGCGACCATTGCAATGCTGATCCTCTCTTGAGCAAGCTTGACATTTACTGAATGAGAAAAATAGCGCTCGCCAGGTTTGCACCTGTTATCCATTATTCGCTGAAGTTGTTGACTTTACTTTAAATCTTGTTATTTTGTCCTCAATGGCGATTGCCCGGAGATTAGAATAAGGTATTTTTGCTTTGCACTTTGCCCCATGAGCTGACGCTTTATGATCGTATCTTTTCACCCATTATTTGAAGCTGATAAAAACATCACCTGTGCCGGGCGCGAACCGGGTGCAGACGATCTGGCCGCCATCAAGGCAGCAGAAGCGGTGATATTACCCCAGGGATGCCGCCAATCCCTCTACGAAATGGCCATCGATAACTGCTCGCATGTTTTTCCCAATTATGATGTCCGCTTTGATTATCCAGGTAAAATCGGGCAGATACAGCTGTTTCAAAAAAACGGCACAGCCCATCCGCACGCTGAAGCTTACCCTTCGCTGGACGTTTTCAGGCAACAATACGGTGAGATCCCCAAAAATATTGCTTTTGAGCTGCCATGCGTATTTAAATTTGACTGGGGGGGTGAAGGTGAAACCGTTTACTTGATAAATACCCCGGAAGATCTTAAGAGGGTTTTGCAAAAAGCCGCTGATTTTGAACGCTCAGGCCAAAAAGGCTTTTTACTGCAGGAATACGTGCCCACACAGGGAAAAACCCTGCGGGTGGTCATCATCGGCCAGAGCCTGATTTCATACTGGCGGATTCAAAAAAACAGCGGCGATTTTATGTCCAGTGTATCCCATGGCGCGCGTATCGACGACACACTGGAGCCTGAGCGGCAAAAGGTTGCGAAAGTATTTGTCAAAAACCTATGCAACAAAACCGGCATCAACCTGGCCGGCTTTGATGTCATTTTTGCGCCGGTCAAAGAACACATCAAACCGCTGATGCTTGAAATAAACTATTTTTTCGGCCGCCGGGGCTTAGGGGGCTCTGAAGCCTATTATGAAATTTTAAAGCAGGAAATTAAAGATTGGCTAGAAAATACATTAGATAAACAGGATGCGTGAAATATCATTAGTTGAATTCATCAGGTGTTTGGTGTTTTGTGTTTGGTATTTAGTTTGACATTAAAGACAGGCATTCGTTTTTGAACCACTAAACACCAAACACTAAATACTAAACACATTTTTCAATACTAGACATGAAAAAAAGAAAATCCATCCAACCCTTTGCCTATGATCTGGAAGAATCGGATCTGAAACGCGAACGCCACAAAGCCCGCGAGCTGCGCGAATCCCAGTGGTGGAAGCGCCGCGTGGCCAAAGGCCAATGCTATTACTGCAAAAGCGAAACGCCACCCAGGGAGCTGACCATGGATCATATCGTGCCCATTGCGCGTGGCGGCAAAAGTACCCGCGGCAATGTGGTCCCCTGCTGTAAAAGCTGCAACACCGCCAAAAAACAACTCTTGCCGATGGAGTGGGAAAAGTATTTAGAAGGTGCCCGTAAAAAGGCAAATAACCTAAAATGAAAGCTAAAGGGCATTTAGCGTTCAATTCGTACCATCTTGCCAGAATCTGGCTGTCAAAAAATTTGCGAAGATTGCATTTATATGAGATAATTCTATCAGTTGCCTTAAACAAGTATCTATTGCCCGTTGGCCCGTTAGCCGGTTAACCGCTAACCCCAACAAACAAAAACCTTCTTACCAACCAACGGGCAATCGGATCTGCCGGCTAACGGGTTACCTATACGCCCTGCTAAATTCAGCAACACAAATTTTCCGAATACCCGAAGTACCCAAGCCCATACATCAGGAAGTCAACCATGCATATCACCTGTTCGAAATGCAAAAAAGTTTATACCGTAGACGCGAGCAAGATTCCACCCAATGTCAGCAAAACGCCTTGCAAGGCCTGCGGGACTGCCATCTCGCTGCGGCCGACCGAGCAGCGCAAAAAGGCACCCGGCGCTTCTGGGGCACTGCCCAAAGCGCCATCCGATATTATACAGATTACCTGTCAGTACTGCAGCCAGCAGTTTAAGATCAAAGCCCAGGCTATCCCCCAGGGCGTCACCAGCACGCGCTGTAAATCCTGCGGTCACAAAATTTCCTTAAAAACCGAAGACACCGCGGCTAAGCCGGCCGCAAAAGCGAAAACCCCCGGAGAGCAAAACGCAGGAATCTTAAATGTTGCCTGTTTGTATTGCGGCAAAAAATACAGCATCAATACCGCCAGGATTCCACCGGGTGTCAAAACCACCAAATGCAACGCCTGCGGTCGTCCCATGTCTCTTGTGGCACCTTCACCCGGTGCTGCACCACTGAAAACCGATGGTGAAAAACCGGTGCCCCACACGCAGCCCCAAAAGAACCAAAAAGTCTCGGATAACGATCTGGATGCTCCCGTTATTGCTGATGCCGGCCAACGGGTGAATCCCATCTGGCAAAAGCAGCGGCCGCTGGTGGCTGTGGCCGCAATCCTTCTATTGGTGCTGGCCGGGTATTTCGCAATAACCCAATGGTCCAAGTTGAGTGACGGCGGTCTCGGTTTGGGTAACATCATCGCTAAAAAGCCGGCCGTTCAAAAGCAAACATCTGATGACGACAGCAAAATTGCTGCCGGCAGCAGGGTCGCTGCCGAACCGTTTTTCGCGGCCAGACTCAACGTGCCGTTGTTGCTGGCAGCCGTCGATCAAAACACGGCGGAGGATAAAAAAAATATCCGCTACAAGATGACCACCACGCTTATCAAATCGCTTGGCCTGACAGATGTGGAGCTTTATTTCTATCCGCATCCGCAACACAGCGTTTTGCCGGTCATTTTCGCCAGCGGTGAAGACGGCAACGGCCTTAAAACACTGCTGACCTCCCAGATTAATTATGTGCAGGTACTGGAGCCGCACAAGGATGGATTCTATCGCATCAAAAAAGACGCCATTCCAGCTGACAAACAAAACAACTTTCCAATCGATCTGTACCGGGTTCAGTTTATCGATAATCAGGCCATTTTTGCACCGGCAGGTTTAATCAACGGGTTTGCCGAGGGACCGGAAACGCTGCACAAAACCCAGGTGGCGCAGATGATTGCTGCCATTGCGCAACCCCGGGATCTGGCGGCTTTGTCGATCCGAATCCCTGAAAATTTGGACGCGGACTGGCAGAAAAAAATTCAAAGCAACCCTGCCGTGAAACAAAACCCCCAGGCCGCCATGATGATCGCAATGGGCGGCGGTATGGTAAACCAGTTATCCGAATCCCTGAAAGACGTCGATTCCCTGGCAATCGGTTTTCGCCTGGATGAGGCCAACGGTCGCGTGCTCAGTTATGCCCAGCAATTTCGCAAGGGGGTCGATGGAAAGCAAATATACCGGCAGTTAAAGGCCGGAAATCCGGATGATCTGGATGTCGACGGTACGGTTTTAAAACTAATCGAGCTCTTTAGCGATCCGCGCTACAAGCACACTCTGGCGCACAAAAACAATCGCCTGATGATCGGCCTCAACTGGGAACAAACACAAGACGAAGCCATCTTAAGCGCGCTGTCGGAAGCGACCATCGGCCAGATGCTGGCCCAGGGCATGGACTTGTCCCCATCAGAGGGCCCGGTTGCCGCCCAATACGTCGATACGCCGCGCATCTTGCCGGAGGTCAACATCGAAACCCTGAAAAAAACCATCCCCGCAGCCGTCGAGAAGAATCTGTTTCCAGGCAATTACTGGAGTTTTGGAGACGAACCCCGCATGACGCTGGATTTTGACACGCTGGCGATCCCCAATGCATCTCTGGCCCAGTTGAAATATGAGGTCAGCGAAGTCCTATCAACAGATGGCACCAACATCCGTCGGGTGGAAGAAAACACATTCCAGCACATCATTAACCCGGGCAGTGCTTCGCCCGGCTTTATCGAAATCAATGTCAAAAAGGACACGCCGGCAGAAACGCTGGGGACGGCAAAAATTCAGTTTAAGATCGCATTGCCGGTCCGTCTGAAAATATTTGAATTTGTCTCCACAGACGATGCAGCCGGCACGATCCGTAAATCAGATGCCATTTCGGTGAAGCTGCGCCGGCTGGAAAAGGACGTGGCCAAAATCAGTTTTCGCGGTGGAACCTCAGCACGGCTTTTTGCATTCGACAATACCGGCCGATCACTGGCTTCAAGAGAATCTATGAGCGCGGCTTCATCAGCTGCCAGCCGGTTTCAGGGCGAAATCTATCGGCTGCAGGTTGTTGTGGTAGAAGACATTTTTGAGCACACCTTTGATGTGGTGGCCGATCTCAACCGCGGCAAAGAACTGGTTTTGTCCCATAAGCCGGAGACGCCGGCCAGGCTGCGCTATGATCATCGGCCGATGCAAAGCTTTGCCAGTTACACTGAAAACGAACTCAACGACCTGGATGTCAAATGGAAAGAAGCCGGCGGCATGATGTGGACCGACAGCCTGCAGGTCAACCTGCCGCGGGGACCTTTTAGCGGCGATATTCGCTGGGAGGTCCATTTTTTTGGCGAGCGCGAGCCGGTCTATTTATCCGGTAACGCTTTCCAAAGCCCTGCCGGTTTTAGTTACGGGCTTTCAAATGGCGAGCTCAAAAACGCCCATGCGGCATTTGGTAAAGTGAAGATGGAACTGGCATCTGTCATTGAGCGAATCACCTTTAAAAAACAGGCTGACAGTAAAAGCAGCTTTCAAAAACTGCCTTCAGGACAACCGATCAAGGTTGTTTTCAACCAGAATGAAATCACCCTGGATGCCGGCAATGCGGATGTCATCCAATCGGTTGCATTCGATGCCCAGGGATTGCAGTTGCGAAAGGATGGGTATACCGGTATCAATGGTAACCGCAAAAAAATGTATTTCTGGGGGGTGCCGACCCGCTTTGTCATCGATGTCGCCACTGCCAAAATCAATAAAACCATTGACTTCGATGTTCGCCAGCGCACGGTGGATGAAACCCGCTATTCAAAATTTAAGCAGGATATCGCAAACCACCGGGACATTGTCAAAACCCTCAAACAGATTGCCGGTGCCCGTCGCAAGGATCGGACCAAATATGGCGATGATATTGCCGGATTGTTTTACCTGTACGGCCGCAAACAGAAAAAGCCCATGGCCCTTATTGACAAAAAAGTGGCCCATTCCGATCCGGCCGGTCAGAAACGTTTCGGATACACGCTAAAGCCTTATAGAGGATATTATTTCACCGTGTTATCCGGAGTAGAGTCCGGCGGAACACAGAATGACTACATGCGTTTGCCCAAGCAGCGGGCTTATACCTGGAAGAAGGGCTCTTTTAAAACCACACCGTTTCTGCAACCGCCGGATCTGGTGGCCATCCCAAAAGATGGAACCCAACCGACCTTTTTCATGCAATTTGATCAGATCTTCATGAAACAGCTCAACGGCGACAAGCTGACCTATTTGCCGGAAGACTATTACAGCACCGGTTGGGTGGAAGCCAAGTTTGTCGAGGGATGATCGCTCGATCCACTTCTATCTGACCCGCGTCTGCTACGGCAAAACAAACAGGCAGCGTCAGCCAGCCTTTCGTTTTGGGCGCTGAACAACCCATTTCAAGCATTTACACGCTTTTTGTCCGACCCCACTATACGTTTTTCAAGTTACTCCCCACCGCCATCACCTTGGTAATAAATTTATAAAGAATTACACTGACCGACCGATACTAACAATAGATTTATGATAATTTTATCAAACCGTTGTCGTGCACTACACGGATTGTTCATTCGGAGGCATTGAACATCATTTTTGAGGGTATTTTCAGGTCCCGGGCGACAGCTCATGAGACCCGGTATCGAACCAACCGTTTATAATTTCAAAGTATAATTAGAAAGCCGGAATGATTCTAAAATGGATGCAAAAATTGGGGGCGGTCAAAACCGCTCTGGTCATCACCCTGATCTCGATTCTGGGGTCGGTGGCACTTGAGTTGAGTTTTGCATTGATTTCAGGTCATTTTAGTTGGAACGGATTCATCAAATGCATGGTTTTTCCGGGCATTATTGCCCCTTTTGTATCCTATGCCGTGGTGCGGGTAGTGATCAAAATGATCGATTCCGAAACCGCTCTCAGTGAAAGCAAAGAAAAATACCGCTCCATTCTGGATAGCATCGAGGACGGATACTACGAAGTCGACCTTAAGGGGAGCTTTACCTTTTTCAATGGTTCCATGAGTCGCTTGTTGGGATATTCCCCTGCGGCCATGGCGGGCATGAATTACCGGCAATATATGAGTTCCGAAAATGCACAAAAAGTATACCAAACGTTTAATCAGGTATACAAAACCGGTGAATCCGCCAAAGGATTTGACTGGGAAATCTTCAGAGTCGATGGCTCCAAAGGCCA
>JABAHP010009290.1_pt4 | contig 10837 bp, 13 predicted proteins | sample 7062081 | NCBI WGS metagenome assembly JABAHP01 (sample SAMN14534357, study PRJNA622989) | marine sediment metagenome | biome: marine biome [ENVO:00000428]; feature: marine pelagic biome [ENVO:01000023]; material: deep marine sediment [ENVO:00002113] | place: India: Gulf of Kutch | collected... | reverse complement strand
TGCCGTCTATTTCTTTTTCATGCAGGGACAGACTGAACTCCTCTTCTGTATCACCTGACTCAGAGGTCTCCTGTTCCTGAAGCGAGATGCGCCCGCCTCCTGCTGCAGCCTCAGCCTCTTCCTCATGCATGGCGGATAAGAAATCCTCGGCTTCCTCCTCCTCTGAAGGAGCAGTCTCAAGGTACACCTTTTCCGCGTCAACATCGGCTTCCCCTCCGCTAACTCCGGCTGTCTTTGCAGGCTCAGGCTTCGCTTGTACTGGCTCCTTCTGGTGCGGGGGGGGAACTCTCAATGGAGAGGGACGGGGGCCTTCTTCCACAGAAGGGGGCTCCTCCGCACTAACCTCTTCAGTTACCCCACCTTCGAGTTCCGCACATATGGCCTGTACCTCCTCGTCCATGGGACTGAGCTTCAGGTATTCCCGATAATGATCCAAAGCAAGGTCCGCGTCCCCTTCCGAACGGTAAAGTTCAGCAAGTTTTTTTCGGGCAAAAAGATTGTCAGGAACAGCCTCGACAACCTGCATGAACTCGACCTTTGCCTCTTCGTTCATGTCTTTTTCCATATAGATCTTGCCCAGAGAGACACGGGCACTGGTATAGCCAGGCTGCCGCTCTATGCCCTCTTTCAGAACCTCAACCGCTTCATCCACCTGTCCAACCTTTCGCAATTCATCGGCAAGACGCACAAATACCGTGGATTTGGGGTCCTTTGCTACCTTCTCTTTAAGTTTCTGAATGTTTTTCATGCTCACTCAAATTGTTTACAAAAAAGCCGGAAAAGTCAAGTAATTAAATGAAAAATCCTGTCAAGCACCTCTCCTGCGGCCTCTTCTTTGTTCATCAGGGGAAGCTCGTGCGTTCCATCGGGGCCAATAATGGCGATACGATTCGTATCAACGTCGAATCCGGCTTCGGGGTCGGTAACATCATTGAAAACCAGCAGATCAGCGCCCTTCTGGGTGCGTTTCCGCTCCGCACGCTCAACAAGAGGGCCAGCCTCAGCCGCAAATCCCACAAGAACCGGACGATTCTTGAGCTTCCCCACTTCGGCCAGGATATCCGGTGTACTTTCGAGCTCTATCACATCTATGGACGTCTTCTCAAGCTTGCTCAGGGTCTGGCCTTTCGGTGAAAAATCGGCCACAGCCGCAGTCATAACGAGGGCATCCGCCCCGTCAAGCGCCCCCATGACCTCCTCATGCATCTGGCGGGCCGTCTCAACACGGACAACTTCAACTCCCCCTGGCTCCCTTAAAGACGAAGGACCGCTCACAAGCAGAACCCGGGCACCTCTTCTCCGGGCCACCCGGGCCAGGGCATAGCCCATCTTGCCAGACGAGCGGTTCGAGATAAAGCGGACGGCGTCCAGCGGCTCCCGCGTCGGTCCGGCGGTGACTATAATTCTTTTCCCCTCGAGATCCTTCGCAGAAAGCGACGCAAAAACCTCTTCGAGAATGTCTTCGGGTGAGGCCATCCGTCCGACGCCTTCCTCACCGCAGGCCAGAACGCCGCGCTCGGGAGGAACTTCGTCGAGCAAACCTTCGGCTTTCAGAAATTCAAGGTTCTTCCGGAACACCGGATGCTCATACATCCGCCAGTTCATGGCCGGGGCAGCAAGGACCCGTCCACGATAGGACATCAGGCAGGTGCTGAGCAGATCATCGGCAATGCCGGAAGCGAATTTTCCAATTATATCAGCTGTAGCAGGGGTCAGAAGAAAGAGGTCGGCATCGCGAGTCAGTTCGATATGGGCCATGGGATCCTCAAAAAGGCCGGTATATGCTTTACACCCTGTTGCGGATTCCATAAGCATCGGGGTCACAAAATGCTGAGAGGCATCTGTCATGACAATGCTGACAGATGCCTCTTCTTCTTTCAGTCTTCGTACCAGGTCAACGGCCTTGTAAGCCGCAACGCTTCCGGTAACGCCTACGACAATACGCCTATTCTTCAGCCTCTTGGCTCTCGTTCTCATTGCGCTCGGCGAAGAGTTCCTCCAGTGCTGCACGATCGGTATCCTCGCGCTCAGTAAGGTAGGCCCGCAGGTCTTTTTCAAGCTCGGAAAGGTCCTCGGGCATGGCCTCCTTACGCTTCTCCTCGAGGAAGCGTTTGTAGTCGAACTTCTTGACCTCTTCGAGTTTCTCGCGCGCTTCGTCGCCGGTCACGAACTCCAGCTGGCTCTCCAGCGCTTCCTCAAGCGCGACCGTTGGCGGCTTGAAAAACTTGGTATCCACCTTGGGCCTGGCGCCAAGGGCCAGTTCCTTCGCACGCTGGGCAGCGATGGCAACCAGCCTGAAGCGGCTGTCCATCAGCTTCTTATCGAGCTCAATGGGAAGGGAAACTATATCCATTGTGTTATTCCTCCTGCACGTCTTCTCTAGCTCAAAAACTCTTTCTCGACCCACTTATGGTCGAGGACATCCCTCCTGAGCCTGGCCGAAACAACAACCGCTTCCAGCTCCGCCAGAGCCACCTCAAGGGAATCATTTACTATAACATATTCATATGAGGTAAAGTCACGTATCTCGCCCTCCGCATTACGAAGCCGCTGCTCAATGACTTCCGGAGAATCGCTCCCCCTGCCGGTCAGGCGTTCTTTCAGCACCTCACGTGAGGGGGGGAGAACAAATATATACTGCGCGCCGGGAAAAGATTCATGTATCTGACGCCCCCCCTGGACATCAATATCCAGCAGGACATCTTTCCCCGTGTCAAGCATCTCACGAAGGCGGGCCTTGGACGTTCCATAGCAGTTCCCATGCACCTCAGCCCATTCTGCGAACTCTCCGCAGTCTACCATTGTCATAAAGTCGTCTTTCCCGACAAATGAATAATCCTGGCCGTCTACTTCCCCGGCTCTCGGGGCTCGGGTTGTATATGAAACAGAAAAACCTATTTCCGGGTGGCGTTCCATGAGTTTCCGGGCAAGGGTGGTTTTCCCTGCCCCAGAGGGTGCGGAAATAACATAGAGAATTCCCCTAGCCCTTTTCATGGGCGCTTCCATGGGGGTCCATCAGCCGCTGGGTCACCGTTTCGGACTGCAGTGCGCTAAGGATCACATGGCCGCTGTCAGTAATAATTATCGAGCGGGTCCGTCTCCCCTCGGTGGCGTCCACCAAGCGTCCAGCAGCGCGTGCTTCATCCCTGAGGCGCTTCATGGGAGCACCGGAGGGAGAGACCACGGACACAACCCTGTGCGCCGCAACAACGTTTCCAAATCCAATATTTGCAAGCCAGAAACCGTTATTTGACATATCTTACTGGACGTTCTGCGCGATCTCGCGCGCTCGTTCTATTTCGGCTTTCATCTCTATCACGTTCTCCAGAATACCGGCATCGGATGACTTCGATGCTATGGTGTTCGCCTCCCGCTGCAGTTCCTGGAAAACGAAATCAAGCTTACGCCCAATTGTACCACCCTCTTCCAGGATGGAGCGTATCTTTTTTATATGATTAGCCACCCTGACGACTTCCTCGGAAATATCCGATTTCTCGGCTATTATCGACGCTTCCTGCAGTATCCGGCTCTCGTCCAGTGAGGTATCGGTAACCAGGGTCCCCAGTTTTTCGGCAAACTTCTTGCGGGAACATTCCGCTACAGAAGGGCAGACGTCAGCGATGGAGTTATTAAGCCCTTCGATACAGCTTGCCCGATGCTCAATCTCCTGTGCCATTGCCTCGCCTTCGGAATTGCGCATGGACTCCACACTATCCAGGGCTGCCTCCATGGCCTCCAGAAGAGGCGCGGCGTCATATTCCACCTGCTCGGCCATGAACATATCCTTCCACTGTAAAAGGGTGTCCAGGGTAACGTCACCTTTGAGGGAAAGCTCGTCTTTCAGTTCCTCAAGCGCCGTGCAGATGCGGCGGGCCATTGCAGTGTCGATATTTACGGTCATCTCGCCGCCGCCTGAGATATTAACAAAAATATCGAACTTTCCACGGGTAAAACGGTTTTTTACGGCCTCTCGCAGGGAAAGCTCATGGGCACTCAAAGAAGACGGCATCCGGATGAACATATCCAGAAAGCGGTGGTTCAGTGAGCGAACCTCCACCCGGTAGTTGCCCCGTTCCGCGGAGCCGTATCCAGTCATGCTCTGTACCATAAGTGTGGATAAATATTAAATCAGTGCGCCTGAATAGTCAAACCCGATGAGGATAACACATGCCTCTTACCTCAGATATCGGGCTCGATCCGGGGCGAAACGTCCACCAGATGTTCGGCCATGGCATCAATATCAAGGTGCTCCCGGGCCATATCTTCCAGGAACTCGTTGTGGATGTCCGAGATGTACGGCATGACGCCAAGCAGGGGGACGGGCACCAGGTCCTGAAGTATGCGGGGATTGGTCTCTTCGTCCATGGTTCCCTTGGGGGGCATGGAAAAGTTCACGATCATGCCGGCCACCGTCAGACCCTCTCTCAGAGCGCGTTCCACGGTAAGCAGGCTGTGATTGATGGTCCCCAGATAGGGAGAGGCCACGACCACAACGGGAAGAGAGAAATACCGGGCCATATCAAGGACTGAATACTCCCTTCCTACAGGTACTTGCAGACCCCCTACCCCTTCCACAACCATGACATCATATCGCTCCGAAAGCCGCTCATAGGCCCGTTCGACCCAGAGCATGTCTATCGCCCTCATCTCAAGCTCGGCAGCCACCATTGGCGCCAGGGGAAGCTCAAAGCAGTACGGAGTGATATCCTCGATAGACTCGTCCACCTCCGAGACACGATGTAAATATTGTCCATCGGCGGGAATGAGCGCTCCCTCAGGCCCTTTCCGGCAGCCTGTCTCTATCGGCTTCATGCCGCAGACATCCAGACCGCGCTCTTTAAGCGCACGGATAATGGCGGCAGAGACTACTGTCTTTCCAACACCGGTATCGGTGCCGGTTATAAAAAATCCTCTGGGCATGGGTATATTATCCAGAAAAAACAGTGAACGGGCAAGGTATTTCTCGGTTCAGAACGGAGCGTTCTCCACCCGGGAATCCAGGTCGAAGACCCTCCCGGTTATACCCTCCGTCCCCACAAGCCACCGGACGAATGAAGCCGATTCCGCAGGGTCGGCAAGGCGTCCAAGCGCACTGTGGCTGCGGGCCGCCTCCATGGCTTTTTTGGCCGAGGCCCCCATATCGGTCGGCATATAGCCCGGAAGCACCGCGTTCACCCTGATGTTCAGGGGGCCAAGTTCCTGTGCAGTGGTAAGGGTAAAGCCGATCAAAGCGGCCTTCGAGGCGCTGTAGGCCGCCTGTCCGGTCTTCCCTTTGGTGCCTGAACGGGAGGATATGTTTACCACATGCCCTCCGCCAGAGCGTTCCATGAGGGGAACAAGCTCACGCACGGTGTGGAATGCCCCTGAAAGGTTCATCGCCATTACCCGGTCCCAGTTCTCTTCCTCAAGCTTCAGAAGCAGGCCGTCGACGGTCACACCTGCGTTGTTGACCAAAACATCAAGCCTTCCCCAGCGGTGCTCAACCTCACGGGCTATGCCCCTCACCTGCTCGGGATCGGAAATATCCGCCTGCAAGGAAATGGCACCGCCCCCGATCTCATCCACCAAAGCCCTGGCAAGTTGTTCACTGGATGCAAAGTTCACGGCAACGGCATAGCCCGCGCCTGCAAGCGCCCGGGCTATTTCCGCTCCCAGCCCCCTGGAAGCTCCTGTTACCAAAGCGGTTTTCATACCCTCCTACTATCAGCATGACAGGGAGGCCAAGTCAAGGGGGATAGATAAGGCAGCTTTTAGCACTTGATTTGATGGACACCGCATGTTATTATCTACCATGGTAGTTAATAATATCATCGAGCATCTCATGTACACAGGTCTCAGCGAGTATGAGGCCCGTATATATGTGGCCCTCCTTCGCCGGAGTCCGGCAACCGCCTATGAAACAGCCAAGAATGCCGGAGTGCCTACATCAAAAGTATATGAGATAATGGCCAGGCTTGAAGAAAAAAGTATCGTAAATCGTGTGGGAGAGGGAAAGACCGTTAAATACGCTCCATTGAATCCCGGAGAGTTTGTCGAGACCCGCCGTACAATGATGCAGGCCACGCTTGACCTTCTGAAGAGCGAACTCCCTTCCATGAGAACGGAACCGGAGGTTTCCTATATCTGGAACATCACAAGCTACATGGATCTGCTGGAACGCACGCGGGCCCTTATCACTTCGGCCAGCAAGACCATTTTGCTCTCCATCTGGCCCGAAGAAGCTCAGGAGTTAAGGGCTGACCTTGACGAGGCTATTCAGCGAGGCGTCCGGGTCGCTTCGGTACATTTCGGACTCGTTCGGGGCTCCTCACTGCCAGGGCAGGTATACGTCCACCCCATACAGGACACCATCTACACGGAGAAGGGAGGACGCGGGCTCTGTATCGTCGCCGATACATTTTCGGCCCTCATGGGCACCATCACGGCAACAGGCGGGGCCAGCGGCGCTTATAGTACCAGTACAGGATTCGTAACCCTGGCCGAAGATTATATAAAACACGACATTTACGTCATGAAGATGGTCAAACGTTATGACCGCGAGATGCTGGAGCGGTTCGGCCCACATTACGAACTGCTTCGGGACGTTTTTTCCGATGAAGAAAAAGGGGCATGACCATGGAACATTTCAATGAGGTATCCATAAATATGAACGAAAAAGTATTTATAGATGGGGAACTTAAAGAAAGCACCAAAGCCAGCGTGTCAGTATTCGACCACGGACTCCTGTATGGAGACGGCGTTTTCGAAGGCATTCGGGTATATAATGGTCGCATATTCAAGCTCCGTGAACACATAAAACGGCTTTATGACAACGCACGTGCCATACTCATCGACATACCCATGTCCCCGGATGATATGGAAAAGGCAGTTGAGGAGACCTTAAAGCAGAACAGGAAATCGGACGGGTATATCAGGCTCATCGTAACGCGCGGCAAAGGCTCAATGGGACTGGACCCATCTTCGTGCAAAAAGCCCTCGGTCATAATTATCGTAACGGACATTCAACTGTATCCCCGGGAATTGTACGAACAAGGCATAGCCATAGTAACAGCATCCTCACGCCGGGTGGCCCATGACGCGCTTGACCCACGGATCAAGAGCCTCAACTACCTAAATAACGTCATGGCAAAGGCCGAGGCCGCAAGGGCAGGATGTCTGGAAGCCGTAATGCTCAACGCCCAGGGCTATGTGGCTGAATGTACGGCGGATAACATATTTATCGTAAAGAATGGAGTGCTCATGACCCCTCCTCCCCACCATGGAGCTCTGGACGGTATCACCATGCGAACAGTAATGGAGATCGCGAGGGAATCAGACATAGACTACCAATTCCAGCCGCTGACACGCTATGACCTGTATACTGCCGATGAATGTTTCATGACAGGGACAGGAGCGGAGATAATGCCCGTGACGGAAATAGACGCGCGCAAGATCGGTGACGGGAAACCGGGAGAGGTCACAAGGAGCCTGGTCGAGGCGTTCAGGTCGCTGGCGTAATGCTCTCCATAAAAGGACCGGGCCACGCACATAATGCGTGGCCCGGACATCCAAACATTCTTTCTTTGCCGCTATCTGTTCTTTTTACTTCTGCCCTTACTGTCTTGTAACACCCTCTCTTTATTCAGTATCAGCACCACATCCTCGCCCCTTATGGAAACACCATCAAAGGTGCTTCCCGAAAGGGTCAGCGACAGGGCTTCGTGATCCGTAAGCTCACGCACAAGCCGAGCCTCCAAGGCATCCAGTATAGCCTGCGTGTCGAACTTCAGGGTCAGGTCAAGATATCCGTCCGCACTGGCCTCAGTACATTCGTTCTGGGATTTCTTTCCTAAAACGGGGTCCACCGGGGTCCCAACATCCTCATAATCATACCTGATGGGAGAAACGCCCTCGATAGTAATTGTTTCGGGATCAATCGTTTCCACATCAAAGTCCGCAGTCCCAAGAACCGCCACGGGCAGTACACCCTGCTTTTTCGTATTAACGGGATTGGGGCACGAGCCCGGCTTGACGTCTATATATACGGGGATCTCTGACTTGTATATCCGGACCACCTGATGCGGATTTGCGTAGCGGTTTGTCGCGTATAATGCCCCGTCCGGCCCGAACGTCATGCCGTAGGCCCTGATGTTCCATGCGAACACACTCATCTGGCCGTCCAGAGTGACCCGGTATATCTTTTTCCGGTCAAGGTCTCCGATGTACAGCAGTCCCTCGCTCTTGCTGAACACAATGGAAAACGGATGTGGGAGTGATGAGATGAACCGGCTAGCCGTTCCGTTGTCCGTGATACGGTATACCTTTCTCGTACTATTGTCACATACGTAGAGATATCCCGTATCGTCAAATGCCAGCCCGAAAGGTATGTATATCTCCGAGTTTGTAACGAATTGTGAGGCAGTTCCCGAAGGATTGAACCGGGCGATGTCATACGTATGCCTGGCATTCCCGAAAAAAACGGTACCAGCTTCACCAAAAAGCCCCTCATGATCTATCGCTACCGAACAGATATTCCCGGAGTATTTCTTGGTGACCAGGCTCCATGAACCATCGGGAGCAACACGGTACAACCCGATTTCGCTGCCAATATATACATAATCCTCGGCGTCCACGGCAACGCTATCCGGATCCCAGATCACCGGACCGAAAAGCTCTACGCTCGTCCCTCCGGGTGCAACCCTGTAGATAGGTCCGCCGCGATATTCATCACGTCCGACGTACAGGACTCCCTTGCTGTCAAAGGACAGTCCCAACGGCCTGTTTATCTTGTTTACATATACCTCGACCTCATACCCGTCGATTACGCCCACTGCAGCCAATGCCGGTGACACCATGATAATACAGAGTATCAATATACCCCCTATTCTTGTGAAAACACTCATACCCCTTCCTCCTCACTATGTTTTGTAAAGGCAGATTAAAACATTGCAGCTGAGGAAACGAATATCGGCCACCCAGCTGCCACCCCCAATCGTTTGTCATATTTAAACACTACTATTCAATGCTTGTCAATATATTTTTACTCTTTTTTTTGTATACGATTATTGGAATAACTGCCGATGAAAGAAAACGGGAGGGTGAGATTACTGCTGTGACAGGAAAGGTTCTCCAGGGAAAATAAAGATGAGCAGCAGGACTTATGTTTACGGCAAGGCCAGCATCAAACCCTGAAGCGTTCGTTCAGTGAAGCATTCCCAGTGATTTCCGGGCCATGGTGGCCACGCCGTCGCTGCCGTTATTTGCGATGCGCTCGAGGGCGTGTTTTGCCGAGGGGTCACCTATCTGTCCCAGGCTCCTGGCGGCGCTGCGCCGCACATTGGGGGCCTCGTCATCAAGCGCTCCAACCAGCGCGGAGACTGCCCGGCGGTCGCCAAGCATCCCCAGGGCCTTGGCCGCTGACTTGCGCACCTGCACGTTTTCGTCACGAAGCAGGGTAATCAGGTGAGGAACGGCAGAGGGATCTCCTAACTCTCCCAGAGAGAACGCTGCGTTTCCCCTGATGGCCCAGTTGCTTTCTTTCAGGGCATCTATCAGCGGGCTAACCGCTCTTGTATCACCGATTTTTCCAAGCTCGCGGGCGGCAGTCAGCTTGGCGGTACTGACCATGCCTTTCAGGTCAGAAAGATAGCGCTCAAAATTCATGTATTCCTTGTTACCTCGTATTGTATTATTGTTTCCTCACCAGTCCGGCAGCAGCCCCCCCCAGGGAATTATCGGACCAATTCATGAAATTATACCACAGGTAACCGGCTGGTTCCCATCGGTTAAGAAATGAAGGAAAAAATCCGGTCGATGCCCAGATAGAGCCCTGAGTTGAGATTCGCGCGGTCAGGGCGGTATTCTATCAGCAATACCAGCATCAGAAACAGAATGCTGTACAATACCGCTCTCATGAATGGCTCTGTGACGGCTTTTTTCATTTTTTCGTCAGCAAGCGCAGGTCTGATTGCCATGGGGGAGGCGTGCCAACGGGTCATCAGAAACGTGAGACACCTCACTTTACAAACCGCCCCCCGCACCCGCATAATATACGCTCAATGGATATCGTGCTCAAGACAGAAATGCCGGAGATTGGCGAGCCGAGACGGGGCAAGGTACGCGACATCTACGACCTTGGCGACCACCTCCTGCTGGTGGTCACCGACCGCGTCAGCGCCTTCGACGTCATCATGCCAAACGGCATCCCCGGCAAGGGGAAAATACTCACCGAGATATCACTGTTCTGGTTCCGGATGATGAAGGACATCATCGAGAACCACATCGTGGCCTCAGAGGTGGACGACTTCCCGGCAGAGCTGCATAAATACCGCGAGACGCTCGAGGGCCGGAGCATCCTCGTCAAAAAGTCCCGGGTGCTGCCCGTGGAGTGCATCGTGAGGGGATATATCTCCGGCAGCGGCTGGAAGTCGTACAAAAAAGACGGGACGGTATGCGGCATACAGCTGCCTGGCGGCCTTAAAGAGTCCGAGAAGCTCCCGGAGACACTGTTCACTCCCTCAACCAAGGCCGACGAGGGGCACGACATCAACATCCCCTACGCCGAGATGGAAAATATTGTGGGCGCGGAGCGCGCCGCGTTCCTGAGAGACACTTCCCTGGCCATCTATAACAAAGCAGCAGCATACGCCGAGAAGAAAGGCATTATCATTGCGGACACCAAGTTCGAGTTCGGCGTCATGGGCGACAATATCATACTTATAGATGAGATCCTCACTCCGGACAGTTCCCGCTTCTGGGGCGCAAAGGACTACGCGCCGGGACGGGGGCAGGACAGCTTCGACAAGCAGATCGTCCGCGATTACCTTGAAACCCTGGACTGGGACAAGACACCGCCCGG
>JABAHP010029070.1_pt2 | contig 10843 bp, 9 predicted proteins | sample 7062081 | NCBI WGS metagenome assembly JABAHP01 (sample SAMN14534357, study PRJNA622989) | marine sediment metagenome | biome: marine biome [ENVO:00000428]; feature: marine pelagic biome [ENVO:01000023]; material: deep marine sediment [ENVO:00002113] | place: India: Gulf of Kutch | collected... | reverse complement strand
GTGTTGTTGCTGCAGCTACTGGGCCGCGAGGTCAGAGTGGTCGTGCCGCTGAGCGCGACCCGATCCGCCTGATCCCTTGAGCGAGTCCGGTCTCTTGTCCGAGAAGTCCGCAGACCGGCTCAGCGCCGGTCTCGGCACCAGATTCCTGCGGGGCGTGGTGTGGGCCCTCGACGCCTCGGTATCGGTCCTGCTCAACCTGCTCGCGGCCAAGCCCATCGCGATCTTCGTCTGGTGGCTCCATGCACGGGCGAACCGCACCAGCTTTCACGGCCGCGCGGAGCTTGCCCGGCGCGTGAAACGGGCTCGAAGGGAGGGACGTCCGGTCCTGTTCGCCTCGAACCATCTCTCCATGTTCGACGACCCCGTGGTTCCCATGGCCCTCTTCAGGACGGGGTCCCGTGCGGTTGCCGAGCTTGTGTGCCTCGTCGCTCTCCTCGGCCTCTGGTGGGTTGCCGATCCGATGTTCGTGCAGCCGCCGCTTCTCGCGGGGGGGGTCCTTGCCTATCTGGTGGCGATCGCTCTCTTGGGAGCACGCAAGACCTGGTGGTCGATCGGCGATCTCGTCAACTTCAGCGGGGCCTCGGCACTGCGCGGCAAGATGGAGCTCGGCCGGCAGAGGCCCTTGTCGATCGCGATGCGCGTACTGCTCGCCGTCGCCGATCCCGTCGTTTTCTTCTTCATGCGAAGCGCTACAGTGAAGACTGTATTGGTGGACCGGCGGCCCGGCGGGGACGGCAGACAATCGCGCGCCCGTGCGGTCGAAAAGGGCATCGAGCTGGCGGCCGCAGGAGAGCAGATCTGGCTGTTCTTCGAAGGGGGACGCACCCGGGAGCCCGACGAGATTCAGCCGGCGCGGGGGGGGATCGGTCGATTGGTGGAGGGGCTCCAGGACCGGGGAATCCGACCGCTGGTCATCGCGATCCATCACCGGGGGCTGGAGCACGTGATCCCCATGTCCTCGCGCCGCTGGCTTACATCGGGACATCGGATCGACATCCGCTGGTCCGAGTTCGATCTCGAGCGGGATGGGGCTCACGACGTCGCCGCCCAGGACTCCCAGCGGATAGCAGACGATGTTCGAGCTGCTGTGGTCCGGCTTCAATCCGCCTGGCGTTCGGAGCAGTCAACCGATGCCTAGGTTCCTTTCCTTCCTGAGCCGGACGCTGATCACCACCTGGTGCTATTTCTTCTTTGTGTTGGGTTCCCTCGTCTGGGGAATCCTGGTCATTCCCCTCACCATCGCACTCAGCCGCTTCTCGCCAAGAGTCCGCGATCTGTTCGGTCAGTGCACCCAAGCTGCGCTCGGCATATTCATCAAGCTGCTTCCCTTCCTGAAGCTCAGCGTCGACCGAAGCAGGGGGCTCTGCGATGGATCCCGCGTACTCGTGGTGAACCATCAATCATGGCTGGATCCGATCGTGATGCTCTCTCTCGAGCGTCGCCTCAGCGGGCCGGCGCGGGGATACCTGTTTCGCACACCGGTCATACGGTCCGTCCTGAAGCTTGGTCGATTCTACCTTTCCGACGGAGGCGAACCCGCTCCGCTCGACCGCATGCGTCAGGGAGTCCAGGAGGCGTTGGACCGTCGAGGAACGCTTCTTTTCTACCCGGAGGGGACCCGAACGAAGACAGGCGAGATCGGCGATTTCCGCCTGGGCGCCTTCCGAATGGCAGTCGAGTACAAACTGCCGATCCAGCCCGTGGTGATCGACGGCCTCGACCAGGTGTTCCCGCCGGGGAGCGTGATCGTGCAGACGCGGGGCAGATACTCCGTGCGGGTTCGCTATCTGGACCCCATCGAACCGCCGTATGGGGAGGGGCCCCAGCGGCGCGTCGTGCGCGAGCTCGCCCAGCAGGTGCGGCTCTCGATGGTTGAAGAACTGGCCCGGCTCCGGAAGGAGCGGGGATCGGCTGGGCAGGAGCGGCCGGGCAATGCATAGCGAATTCATTCTCGGCGGCAGCATGCCCGCGGAGAATCCGGATTGAAGCGGGAAAGCGGACAGCCCGCGCGATAACCAAGGTGCGTGTCTACCTCGTCAACCCGAAGAACGACGACAATTTCTGGACCATGCAGAGCTCCGTGGGGGCTGTTGGGTGCAAGACACTCATGCCCAATTGCGCCCTCGCCACCCTGGTAGCGCTCACGCCGAAGGATCTGGACGTCGAATACGTCTACTGTGACGAGAATGTCTCGGGCCTGGATCTGGATACGACGTGTGATCTTGCGGCGATCACCGGCTACACGCTGCATTCGGCCAGGATCCGTGAGATATCCGATGCCTTCAGGAAGCGCGGCGTGGCCGTTGCTCTGGGCGGGGCGTTCGCGACCCTGAGTCCGGAAAAGGCCAGAGAGCTCGCCGATCATCTGTTCGTCGGAGAGGCGGAACGCACCTGGGTGCAATTCCTACGGGATTGGAGGGATGGGCGAGCACTGCCGGTCTACGAGCAGAAGACCCATATCGACATGCGGGAGAGCCCAGCGCCAGACTGGTCGCTCATCAATGGAGCCGATTACGTCAACTTCTCTCTCCAGACGAACCGCGGTTGCCCGAACAACTGTGACTTCTGTGATGCCGTCCGACTGGTTGGAAGAAAAGTCAGAACGAAGGCCATAGACCAGGTCATGCAGGAGGTCGATAACGCCCACGCTGCGGGGGCCGAAGCGATCTTCTTCTCGGAGGACAACTTCTTCGCCAAGCATTCCTTTACGAAGGAGTTGCTGAGAGAGCTCGTCGGGTGGAACACGTCAGCTCCAAGTCCTCTTTCCTTCTACGCCCAATCGACCCTCACCATTGCAGAGGACGAGGAGATCCTTCAACTGCTGGCCGATGCCCGATTCTCCGGCATCTTCCTCGGGGTGGAGAGCCCGCGAAAGGAGTGTCTGGACGAGGTCAACAAGGGGCATATCGCCCGCGCCAACGCCAAGGAACTGGTACGCAAGCTATCCAGCTACGGTATCGTGCCCTTCCTGGGAATGATCGTCGGCTTCGATCACGATGACGCGTCCATCTTCGACGAAATCGAGGCTTTTCTCGATGAAACAGCCAGCCCGCTGGCCTTCGTGAGCTTTCTCAACGCTCCCGAGAACACTCCTCTCCACAAGCGACTGAAACAGGAAGGTCGTCTGCGGGAGGACTTCGACGGATTGTGGCACTCCTCGACGAACATCGTTCCTGCGGGCATGCCTCTGAGCGAGCTGCTCTCCGGCAATCGAGAGCTGATGCGAAGGCTCTACGAGCCAGCGGCGTTCGAGAAGCGGCTAGCCAGCTGGCTCTCCAACGTGAGCTACTTCACCGGCCGCTACAAGAAGACGAAGACCAACTACTGGAAGCTTCTCTACATCCTGAGGTTCTGTCTGCTCAATGAACCGCGGGAGGTCAGGAAGCTCTTCTTTCGGGTGCTCCGGACAACGTGGAGAATCAATCCACGCTTGCTGAAGAGAGCCGTCATCGTGATGATGTACTACTGGAACTTTCTCGCCTTCGTGAACGATACATCGAGGCGCGAGGTGAGGAACTGAACTCTTGCCGTTGTTTGCCCTGAAGAGAGATCGGGTCGCGTAATGCGAATGGATCCTCGTCTCGATGCCATAAGACTGAAGCTCTTCTATGGATTGCTGGACTACACGAAGAGCTTCCCCGATTTCTGCATTCCTCAGAGATTCTCGCTGGCCAGCCCCAAGGAAGCCGGGCGGTTGGTCGAGGAGATCGCTTCGAGCCTGAGCGGGGCGAAGCAGATCCTGCTCTATGTTCATCTTCCCTTCTGCTGCTCGAAGTGTGTCTTCTGCAATGCCTTTCCCCAGAAAGCCAGCCGCAGCCTGCAGGAGCACTACATAGAGGGCCTGCTCAGGGAGATCGAAATCTATTCGAGGTCGGGCGTATTCGGTGGAAAGGAAGCCAAGTGCGTCTATTTCGGCGGAGGCACCCCGACCGCGTTCCACAGTTCGGACATCCAGCGCATCCTCACGAGCATCCGGGCTCGTGTAGATCTGTCCGCGGATTGCAGCATCACCGCGGAGGCGCACCCGACGGACCTCGTCGAGGAGGGCAGGGTAGAAGGGCTTTCCGAGCTCGGCATCAACAGGATAAGCATGGGGTGCCAGACCTTCGATCAGGGGGTGCTGGAGCTGTGCAATCGTTCCCACTCCGAGGCGGAGGTAAGGGCGGCGATCGAGAACGTGAAGAGCCTCGGCCTGGCGACGAACGTGGATATGATGATCGGGCTTCCGGGGCAAACGCTGGGGGGCGTGGAGAGAGATCTCGACATCCTCTCCGATTTGGCGCCGGATGCGATCGAGTACATGAGGCATGAGGTCGTCAACCCGCTGGCCATTTCGCTTTACAGGAGTCGTCCAGAGCTTCTTGTCAACGACGATGACCTCTTCTCGATGGTGTATCACACGCAGACATGGATCGGCGAGAACGGCTATGAACAGAATGGCTGGTTCACGAGCGAGAAGCAGTTTCCGTATAGATACCATTGGCTCGATGAGATGCCGTTCATAGCGCTGGGCTCCAGGTCGAGATCGTGCACGAGCAGCATCTGCTACGACAAACACGACGATCTGGCGGTGTATCTGCAACTTGCCGAGAAAGGCATACTCCCCGTCGCAAGGTACATGGTGCTGAACGAGAAGGAACAGATGTACAGATCGCTCTTCCTGAACTTGCAGCTGAGGAGGGGCTTGGAGCTGAGCAGATTCACCAGGAGGTTTGGAGAAGACGGGCTCGCGGTGTTCGCTTCGCTGGTGAAGCGGCTGACGGAATGCGGCTGTGTTGTCGTGGATGACTCGGCGATCAGGTTGAGCAAGTACGGGAGATACTTCGTCGAGGATGTCTGCTGCTCCGTGATCGACCACGCGCTGCGAGAATGGGGATATGGCGTGCACTCCGGAAGGATCTCCCATTCATCGGGGGACCTGCTCCAGGCGTTGCATTCGAGGTTGAAGACCCCGCAGAGCAGCTAGGGTGCGGGGTTCAGGAAGAGGCCATCCCGGCCGGCTCGTCGGGATCCTGCGTGGAGGAAGATGCCGTGGGGAGCGACGGCACTGGGAAGACTGCACTGGTCGTCGGGGGAAGCCGTGGTATCGGGCGGGCCATAGCATTGCGTCTGGCGCGCTCGGGATTCGACATCTGGCTGACCTATAGAGGCAGTCACGAAGCTGCCAGAGAGGTGAGGGAGAAGATAGAGGGCATGGGGAGGTCATGCGAGAGCCTCTCGTTCGACGTCTCCGATTACGAAGAGACCAAGGCGGCGCTCGAGAAACGAGCCGAGGAGCGGCCTCCGGATGCGGTGGTGTATAGCGCTGGGGTGACCAGGGACAACCTGGTGATGTGGATGACGAAGGAGGAATGGGACACCGTCCTCTCGACCAACCTCGACGGCTTCTACAACGTGACTCGCTCGGTCTTGTTCTCCATGCTTCGCGTGAGGCGCGGACGCATCGTGACCGTGGCTTCAGCGTCGGGCCAGATTGGCCAGCCGGGTCAGGTGAACTATTCGGCGTCCAAGGCGGGGCTGATCGGCGCTTCGAAGGCACTTGCACGCGAAGTGGGCAAGCGGAACATCATCGTCAACGTGGTCGCGCCGGGGGTGGTCGAAACGGAGATGACCGAAGAGCTTCCAAAGGACAAGATCCTTCCGCTCATCCCGCTTCAACGTCTGGGAAGCGTGGACGATGTTGCAGCGGTGGTGAACTTCCTGTGCACCGAGGAACACATGTACATTCACGGGCAGGTCATCGGCATCAATGGCGGGATGGTGGTCTAGCCGGGGCTGCATGAATGCTCCAGCCCGGGGGTGAGCGCGGGCGCATCGCTGGTCGCGGGGGTCTGACAGCGGAATCGCAGCATGAAGCGGTATGACGACATCGTGGTGGGGAGCGGAATCAGCGGCATGACGCTTGCCTTGTNNNACCGGCGGCTTCTACAGGGATGGCATACTTCACGACATGCTGAGGGTCCTGGGCATTCAGGACCTCATCAAGCCCCTCTACTTGACCGGCGAAGGGGACAACCGGTTCGTGCTCGAGGCAGAAGAGGCGGACTATGATCTGCCGATCGGTTATGCAGCGACGATAGCCAAGCTGAAGGAGTACTTCCCGTCCGATGGGGCGGCCATCGAGCGATACTTCGAGATGGTAAAGAGCGTGTGCCTGCGGACCGCCGGAATGGACCTGCGCCAGATCAGCCTTTCTCCGGGTTCGCTGGAAGAGGACTATGTGAGTCTGGATCAAGTGCTGAACGGCCTGACGGACAACCGTAGGCTGAAGGGATTGTTGGCCGGATACAGCATGTGTTACGGGGTCAAGCCGGCCGAGATCTCCTTCGCCAACCACAGCAGGGTGGGTTACGGACTGTACGAGTCGGTGGCGCGGGTGGAGGATGGCGGCGACGCGTTCATCAGGGCCTTCCGGGAGCGCTCCTCCGATCTCGATCTCGAGATCATGTGCAACAGTCATATCACGGAGTGCGCCGACGTACGCAATGGCATCGTGGGAAGGTTCGTGCTGAATACGGGCGAGGAAATATCCTGCGACCACTGCATCTTCACGATCCATCCGCAGGAGATATTGAAGATCCTGCCGAGGAAGCATCTGACGAAGGCGTTCGTCGAGCGGGTCAACAGGTTCGAGCCGTCGGTGGGCCTCTTCTCGCTGTACGGCGTGGTGGAGACGCGTGGCTCCCAGGATGAGGAGGGGAAGGATTTTGGCCCGTCGATTCTCTCGCTGTTTCCGAGCTCGGACCTCAACCGGCTGATCGACCCGAGCCACGAAGGCGACCAGGCGCTGGTGATCATGCGGAGCCTCGAGAAGGCCGGGGGAAGCGTGTATCCGGTCGTGAACGCGTGTGAAGTCGCCTTTGTCGAGCATTTCGAGGCGTGGAAGGACTCGAAGCTGGGGCGTCGGCCGGCCGCGTATCTGGAGTACAAGGAGCGCCGCGTGGAGCGGATCAGGGAGCGGATCGTCAGCGTCTATCCGGAATACCGGCACTCACTCAAGGTGATGGATGCGGCTTCACCCCTGACCCTGAGGGACCATCTGAACTCTCCGGACGGCTCGGCCTACGGCGTGAAGCAGAAGATCGGACAGTTCAATCTCTTCGGCAAGCTTCGCCTGCGGAATACGTACGCTGCGGGGCAGAGCTCCCTGCTTCCCGGTCTGGTGGGGGCGATGATGTCCTCGTTCATCGTGGGACGTACCATCGTCGGCAAAGAGGAATACAGCAGCTTCCTCAAGGAGAGGCTGGGTAATTGAACAGGGTGGTGATATCCGGCGTCGGGGCGGTGTCGCCTCTGGGCAACGACGTGCCTTCGCTCGTAGAGGGTGTGGAACGGGGGCGAAGCGCCGTTCGCTACATGGAGGGGTGGGACCGCTATATCGGCCTGCGCAGCCTGGTGGGGGCGCCGGCGGAGCTCCGGAACGAAAAGGCGATCCCTCGGAAGAACCGGCGGTCCATGGGGAGAATGAGCATTTTTGGCGTGCAGGCCGCCGAACAGGCGCTCGAGGACGCCGGCATCGGGAGACAGGAGGTTTCTTCGGGCAGGATCGGCTGCGTCGTCGGGTCGACCATGGGCGGGGCGCAGAGCCTCAACGAGACTTTCGAGACGATGCTGCCGGAGAGGGACCTGTCTCGCCTGACCGCGATGAAGTTCTTCCAGTGCGTTTCGCACACCGTGGCGATGAACGTGGCGCAGCATCTGGCGATCAGAGGTTGTGTGATGGCGACGTCGGCTGCGTGCGCCTCGTCGCTTCAGGCGATAGGGACGGGCTACGATCTGATCAGGTTGGGGAAGCAGGATGTGATGCTGTGCGGCGGCTCCGAGGAGCTGCACCCCACGGTTACCGCATCGTTTGACATCCTGTTTGCCACATCCACTGGCTACAACGATGATCCTCAAAGGACACCGCGGCCTTTCGACAGCGCACGCGATGGTCTGGTGTGTGGTGAAGGCTCGGGGATACTCGTACTGGAGGAATACGAAAGGGCGTTGGGCCGGAACGCGGAGATATACGCTGAAATCATCGGGTACCACACCGCGGGGAGCGGAGATCACGTAAGCCAGTCGAATAGAGAGTCGATCGAGGCCTGTCTCAGAGAAGTATTGGCCAGTGCAGGAGTCTCCGCTCGTGATGTCGACTACATCAACGCCCACGGGACGGCGACGATCCATGGGGATAGGGTGGAGGCCGAGGCGATCCGGGAGGTGTTCGGCGATACGGTCCCCGTGAGCAGCCTGAAGGGATACATCGGGCATACGCTGGGTGCATCGGGAGCGCTGGAGTTGATCGTTTCCCTGGCGATGATGAAGAGGGGAATGGTATATGGCACCTTGAATCTCGAGAGCGTGGATGCGGAGTGCCGGGGGATTCAGCACGTGACGAAGCCTGCAGCCCGCGATATCAAGATCATGATGAAGAACTGTTTCGCGTTCGGCGGGATCAATGCTGCTTTGGTATGCAGATGTCTGGAGCCTTGACGGGTGGGGTGGATGGCGTGAACGAGCAGGAGATCAGCTGCATCATAAACGATGTATTCGAGGAGTACTTTGAAATAGAACGCGAGAGACTCCTGCCGGAGGCGAATATCTTCGAAGATCTGGAGCTGGACAGCCTGGATATCGTCGACCTGGTCGTGGCGATGCAGGAGAAGTTCAAGGTGAGAATCCGCGATGACGAGCGCATCAGGAACATCCGGACGCTGGGGGATGTCTACCAGTTCGTTCTCACGTTGAAATCCGAAGGAGTCGCTCCGGGAGCCTAGATGACGGGCTGTCCCCAGCAGATGGCCGGCTCTGAATTCCCCAGGGAAGAGATCGAAGAGGCGGTGAAGAACAGGCGTCTTCTCGCCATGGAAATCGAGCTCAGCCGAGCCTGCGATTTCCGTTGTTCCCACTGCTACCTGGAGGAGAGACCGGCTCGTGAAGAGGAACTCTCCCAGGGGGAGATCCGTGACGTCATCTTGCAGGGAAGGGATCTAGGAGCGAAGAGAATCATCCTCGTCGGGGGAGAACCGACGACCCATCCGGATGTCCTGGAGGTAATCCGGTTCATCAGGCTCCAGGGCCTCGAAGTAGAGGTGCTTACCAACGGATCGGGAATCACGGCTGAACTTGCGAGGCACTTGTTCGAAGAAGGGGTAGGAGTCGTCCTGAAGATGAGTTCCCTCGATGAGGGTATTCAGGATACCCTCAGCGGGAAGACCGGTTCGTTCAAGCTGGTTCAGCGGGCGCTTCGGAACCTGAAGGATGCCGGCTATCCGTCGGCGGAAGCATCGCTCGGGGTGAATACGGTCATCTGCCGGCAGAATGTCGATGAGCTCGGCACGTTGTGGCAGTGGCTGCGTGATCAGGACATCATTCCGTATCTCCAGGTCATGCTGCCCGGACGAAGCTCGCCAGAGCGGGAATGGCTGGATGTCGATCCCGGGAGGCTCGAGGACGTCTTCACCGAGATCGCAGAGATCGACCGGGAACAATACGCTGAGAGCTGGCATCCGCAGCCTCCGCTGGTGGGAGGCAGGTGCCTGAGGCACCGGTTCTCTTGCAGAGTCTGCTCCCAGGGGGATGTCCTCGCGTGCATCGGCGTGGATATCCCCATCGGGAATGTCCGGGAGCAGAAGCTTCACGACATTGTCAGCGACAGCGAGGTTCTCGAGGACCTCCGGGACCACGGCCAGACGATAAAGGGACCCTGCGGCTCCTGCGAGAGTGCGGAGACGTGCTACGGGTGCCGCGGGTCGGCGTATCGCTTGACCGGCGACTACCTTGCCTCCGATCCTCGGTGCTGGAAGAACGCCGACCGGCAGGGTGAGATCGCCCGCTTGCCGTTTCCCGCGGATGAAATCGTCCCTCAGAGGCCGCCCATGCGCGTCGTCGATGCCGTGGTCCGGGCGGGCGAGCGATCGGGTGAGGTTTCCGCAAGGGTGTCGGATGAAATGCCGTTCGTGCGGGAGGACGGCGCTGTCGATGCGGTGGCGTATTTCGAGATGATGGCCCAGTCCATAGCCGCATTGGACGGCTTCAAACGCCTGGGGAGGTCGGAATCGGCAGCCAGAGGATACCTGGTGGGAGCCCACAAGCTCGAGCTGCTGGGAAGAGCCCACCTCGGTGAGGAGCTGAGGATCTCGGTCTACAAGAGCAGCCGGTTCGGCAACTTCTCGACCGTGAAAACCAGCGTTTCACGAGGCGGCACCCTGCTCGCTCGAGGAGAGATCAGGGTCTGGCAGGAGGCGATCGGAAGCGGAGGCGCGGCCACAGGCGCAGAGGGCTGATGGCCAGGCTGGAGAGCTCATGAAGATTCGCATCGACGGGGTCTTGCTGCTTGTCGTTCTCTGCCTTTGCTGGAAGACCGCCCACGGCGAGCCGCCCGCAGCTGCGCAGGCCGGGCCAGCTCCCGCAAGCGTGGAAGAGGTGCTGGCCAGGCTGGAAGCGCGGATGTCGGCCGTGCAGACGCTGAAGAGCGGCTTTGTCCAGGAGAAGCGGCTGGCCATTCTGGAACAGCCCCTGCTCCTGAAGGGAACCATTTGCATGGAGAAGCCGGCTCGCTTTGCCTGGCACGTCAAGGAGCCGGTGAGATACTCGATGGTCATTCTCGATGACGTCGTTCGCCAGTGGGACGAGGACACCCAGCAGGTCCAGACGATCTCACTCTCGAAGAATCCCGCATTCAAGGTGGTCATGCGGCAGATGAGAGGTTGGTTCTCCGGCGAATACAGCTCGATGCTCGGGGAGTACGAGGTCGCGGTACTCGATGAGGCCCCGATCTCCCTCGAGTTCATCCCGCGTAAAGGCGGCTTTGCGGAAGCAGCGATTGACGGCGTGACGGTCGTCTTCGGAGAGGATG
>JABAHP010002939.1_pt2 | contig 10846 bp, 9 predicted proteins | sample 7062081 | NCBI WGS metagenome assembly JABAHP01 (sample SAMN14534357, study PRJNA622989) | marine sediment metagenome | biome: marine biome [ENVO:00000428]; feature: marine pelagic biome [ENVO:01000023]; material: deep marine sediment [ENVO:00002113] | place: India: Gulf of Kutch | collected... | reverse complement strand
TTGCAAAAGTTCTATTTCTTTTTCATTATATGAAATTTCTAACACCTTCCTTAAGTTTTTTTTATTAATATCAATCTTTTTGACTTAAAATTTTTAAAAAAATTATTAATTAATAAATATTGAATTATCTCATATTTTCCAGATGATTTATTCATGAAGCAGGATGTGGAGTAAAAGCTAAGAAAATTCACTTCACAAATAAATGAAGTTAGATATTAATAATCGTGGATATGATCTCAATCATATTTTGTATAAAACCTAAGAATTTAGTATTTTTATTCATAGCATCCACATCCACGTTATATATGAAATAAGGTAAATTGATCTAAAAAATATTACGGTATTTCAGATATTAGGATCATAATTATTCCAAAAAAATATAATTATGAGCAATTTTTCTCTTATCTCTCCCTGCAAGGATATGAATATGTTTGATAGTTTTAAGTGAATCTTTACTAAAATTATCAATAGGAATATAGATCAAGTCGCGATTTTTAATACCCGCTAAGGAATAGAAATATTTGCGAGGAGGATCTTTTGCTACATACGCTATATAACGCTCTTTTGAATAAATAATTGCAGCTTTAAGTAAGCGTTCTGCTTTATTTTTAGTATCTTTGTACTCATAATCCATATAGGGATCAAAAATAGATCTTAAAAATATTGCTGGAAAGATTGACAATAACCCTCCGACTTCTACATGTGTTATTCCCGGACCAATAACATAATCTCCCGGATTTGTTGAATAGAATGCCATGTCGCTTTCTCTATCATGCTCTGCCCACCAAGTTAATTTATAAGGATATTTTTCTAGTTCTCCATCATCTTTATCAAATATAACCACAATCGTATCAATTTTACCTTGAATTTGTTGAATATTTTGTACATAAATCTTTTTCTTGAAAGCCCAATTCCTTACGGTTTCCTTAATTGCGATACCATCCATTAAACTTGATTTAAATTCTTCTATTTTTATTCTCTGATTTTTTAAATTTTTAATAGTTTTTTTTCTAATGAAGGAGAAATAATCTTCTTCTAGAATATCCTCTGGAGGCCAAGAAACAGTGAAATCTTTACCTTCTTCCCATTTATCTCTCCATTCGCCTGGATATTTTTCTTTAGGTCTTTCCTTCAATGGTACGTCTTTTTCTTTCCCATAGCTATAAGGATGATGTCTTCTTAACTTTATATATCTACCACTTGGATCATATCCCCCTTCTATAGACATTTTCAAGGTTTCATAATTATCACTTTCATCATTATATGGATATTTAGTAGCTTTTTCCATGACTTTCCAAGCATAATCATCATCAACTATGTTTTTTGATGCTATCAATAATTGAAATAAATTGGGTAATAATCTCTTTTCTGCTAATGATAGATTCCTTGAATATTGAAATAATGTTTTTAATTTATGAAGATCTACAAATTCTTTAAATTCCTCTTCATAATCATATTTAGCTTTAATTAAAATATTTTTTATGAACTCTTTTTTATCATAACTATTTAAAATCTTGTAAAGTTCCTCAGGAGAACCTATGTTTTCTAATGTTTCCTTAGAAAACTCCTTTCTAAACTTTAACCACTTATAGGTATGGTAAGGTAATTCTCTCAAAAGATACCTAGCGTCAGAACTACTTATATTGTAAATCATTACATGTTTATGAGGAATCAAATCTAATTTTACATCTTGAATCTGTTCTGGGTTCTCTAAGTAATTTTTAACATTTTCCCAATGAGCCATACCAATAATAAGTAAAATCCTATGGTATAACGGCATCATTTTTAAAAGATGTGCTGCCATATATTTTTCTCTAAGAATATCTTTTTGATTGTAATCATATTCTTTATCATAATTTTCCTGATTTTTGAGAAAATCTTCTAAGATTACTTTTTCTCTAAGATCATCTTTTTTATTTTTAAAAGCTCTCTTGAAGTAATCAGCTATATGACGATAAAACTTTTGAAGGCCGATTTGATTAATAGCATAATCATCAGGCAGTTTAAAACTTGGAGGTAAATACTCTGAAACAGAGAGATCAATAAATTCAAGGGGAATATTGTGTTCAAGACCAATATTTATTCCTTCAATAATTGAATCACCAGGATCTATAGGAATAAAATTTAATTTTTTTGGATTTAAGCTATCAGCATATCCTATTAAGGATAAAAAGGGTAATCTTTCGACAGCTTCAATAACTTCTTCCTGTATGTTATTCGGTAGTTCTACAGCGATTACATCAGGAAATACTTTAAATAATGCTGTACGAACTAATTTCGCAAACTCAATTCGCGAATGAAATGTGGGAATAATGTAGATATTTTTAAATTTAATATAGGGATTCTCATCCATTTGAATCTTTATCAGGTTTATTTATAAATTTATCATAATAATCATGAACTTCATCAATATCTTTAAAAACTTTAAATTTAAATGACTCATTTTGTTGTTTTAAAAACTCTTCATAATTTTCAGGCAAATATTTTAATGCTGGTTCTTCTAATATCTGAATTACAGCAGTTTCAAATGTATCTTTTTCTATTTCATCTTGTTTTTCTTTTCGCATCAATCTCGATTTGATATAAAATCTTAAAATGTTTATCCCATCTCTGACAGTATAGGGTTCGTCATGTATATGAGCATTCTGAAGGAAATTTACACAATATTCTAAAATTTCCTCTGAAGCAAAAGGTAAATTGTATTTTAGAATTTTCAACTCATCAACTTTATTTGGAAAATCTATATAAATTTTAGGTTGCAGACGAGACTGGATATATTCAGGAATTTCATATGTTGATGCATCAGCATTCATAGTAACACAGAGCCGAAATTCTGGATGAGCATAAATTCTAATACCTGCAATAATACTCTCAACATAACGTCTTTTATCCATTAATGGTGCTAATGATGCCCAACTTTTTTCGCTCATCCTATTTCCCTCATCTAATAAACAAACTCCTCCTTTAATCATAGCTGATACTAAAGAACTTGCAACATATGCTATTTTATTATCTGAAGCAATAACTGGGCTGATTAATAAATCTTCTGGGCGTGTATCCATAGTACATTGAAACATATAAACTTCTTTATTTAATCTCTTTCCCGCGGCGTAAGCAAGTGTTGTTTTTCCTACTCCGGGTTTTCCGAGAATACGAGGATTTAACGGTAGATCCTCCTTATCAACAATCATCCATGCTGCTTTCAATTGATTAATTAAATCATCATTTCCAACCCATTCCATATCAACTTGAGCTGGTTCGGATAATAATAATTCCACATCTGCTATTATAACTTTCTCTGGCATAATAATTCATATATTCTATTCTACTAATTAAGGTTACAAAAGTTCAATATAAATAATTTTTTGAATTCAAGTTGAAATAATAATTCGTCGCAAATGCATGAAAATCTCTTAATTAGCTCAACTATAAAAAATATGAAATTATCTGATCTATAAAAAATAGATAATAATTTCTAAAGATCTTTTAACAAACAGGTAGTCTACATAAACCTATTTTATTAGGAGTCTTTCACATAATAAAGAATGAAGGAATTATAGCTTATTAAAAGAAAATGAAAAGTATCGAAACTAAGTCAAAACGCACTATTATTGCGAAAATTGAACCTAATGAAGATTTAATAGATTCAATCATTAACTTAGTTAAAAAATATGATATTAAGTTTGGAGTAATCAACTGTATTGGAGCATTAAAAAAATTTACAATAGGTTTTTATGATATTAATTCTAAAAATTATAAATTGAAAACATTTGAGGAATATGTAGAATTAATAAGCTGCATAGGAAATTTATCATATAAGGATAAAGAACCAATTATTCACTTACATGTTTCTTTAGGAAGAAGTGATTTTTCCGTAATTGGGGGACATCTAAGCCAACCAAGTATCATTTCTGTTACGGGTGAAGTCAAAATATTTGAAATTGACCAAAAATTATTTCGTGCCGAAGATTCTCAATTCAATTTATCGCTTCTGAATCTATGAAAAGGGAGTAATATTTAATGGGAGAAAATAAGAATAAAGAGTGGGCTTTAAAGCTAGCAATTTTAGGAGATCCCGCAGTGGGAAAAACTTCTTTAATTGATAAATATATAACTGATTCATTTAAGGAAAATTACCAACCGACTCTAGGGGTTAATATAGTATCAAAGGATATAAGAATTGAAGAGATTAATTCTAGAATCCGTTTACTCTTGTGGGACATCGCAGGACAGGAAAAGTATGAGCTAACACGCCAGAACTTTTTTCAGGGTTGTGTGGGAGCACTTCTAGTTTATGATATAACACAATATTCATCATTTAATCAAATTAAATTAAAATGGATTGAGGATTTTAAAAAATTTAGTAGACCTGATGGAGTTTACATTTTGATTGGTAATAAATCTGATTTAAAAGAATCAATTAAAGTATCTTATGAGGAGGGAAAATCTCTATCTGAAGAAATTGATGCCGCTGACTTTATAGAAACAAGCGCAAAAATCGGAGATAATGTAGAGGAAGCATTTAGAAAATTGGTTATATATATACTAAAGAGGAGTGGAGTAGATTTTAAAGAAAACTAATGAAATTGACTATAAGACATAAAATAATATACTATAATAAACAGATATGATTGGAGATTATAAAGGATTTGTAAAGAATAAAGTAGTGGTGGCACTACTACAAGCTTATCATGATATTCTTGATTATGATGGGATGAAATCAATTTTAAAAGAAGCAGGAATGATACACATTAAAGATATAAGAGATAAAAACCCTAATGATACATTAGATTTCTTTTCTTTTAAAAAAATTATATCTGCTCAAAATTGTTTATTATATGACTCCTCTGACCTCCTATATGAAATTGGTAAGAAATTTTCTTTTTATTTATTCCCTTTCGGAAAGAGTTTTGAAGAAATAATTCAAGAAATAAATTCTTCCATTACTACTGATTGGAAGGTAAGTATTATTGAAAATAATGAAAATGAAATTACTATAAGTGTTGAGCGATGTATCTTTTGTTCTGAGATTGGTGTCCCATGTGATCTATTTAAGGGATTCTTGTTCAATTCATTACAAAAATCGTTACCATCAGAACACAGAGTTATTTATGAAAGAAATACAAACGACGTAGATGATCCCGCCCACAATAGTTTTATAATTAAATTAAAAATTGACAAAAGAATTAAATAAGTAAAAAATGAAATAAAAGTTAGAAGTAATAGAAGAAATCCATATGTAAAATATATATAATTTTTAAAAAATTGAAAAAAGTATTATATAGACCTATAACCAAATATTAAATTGCACAATGACAAACGAAGAATCTAATTTCGATCGAGAATTCGTGTACAAAATAGTCATTTTAGGAGATGCTGCAGTCGGTAAAACTTCTTTGATAAATCGATTTGTGGAAGATTCATTCTCGGAAGATTATCGTGCAACCTTAGGAGCTAATATTGTTAGAAAAGATGTTAATTTAAATAACACAAAGGTTCGACTAATAATGTGGGACCTCGCTGGTCAGGAGAAATATCAAGTAGTACGCAGCATGTACTTTCAAGGATGTCAAGGTGCGTTGCTTGTTTATGATGTAACTCGTTATAGTACATTTGATAGCATTAATTCTAAATGGTTAAGAGATTTTAAGAAGTACGTCAAGAAAGAGGGAGCATATATCTTAATTGGAAATAAATCTGATTTAACTGACCAAAGAACAGTAACAGAAGAGAGAGGTAAAGAAATAGCCAATAAAATTAAAGCCAGCCATTTTATTGAGACAAGTGCCAAAATGGGAGAAAATATCGAAGAAGCCTTTGCACTTTTAGTGAATCAAATCTTAAACAATCATGGTGTTGGCATTTAAAAAGTTTTAATAGTCTCGCATAACTTCTTCTTGTATTGATGAATTTACATCCAACCTTAATAAAATAGGTATATTAAGGAATAATTATGAAAGAAACATCTAAAAGATTAGTAAAAGCACCAAAATCTGCAATAAGAGAATTATTTGATCTTGCTTCTGGTCGTTCGGATGTTATTAGTCTCGGGATTGGACAACCAGATTTTAGAACTCCCGAACCCGTAATACAAGGGAATATAGACGCCTTAAAGAAGAATATTACAATGTATGCCCCTACTCGAGGAGTCCCTGAGTTATTAGAATTAATAGAGAATAAAGCGCGTAAAATTAATCAGATTGATGTAAACTGGAGAGATAATATTATTGTTACTAATGGAGCAAGTCAAGCAGTTACTTTAGCATATGCTTCCATTTTTAACCCTGGAGATGAAATGATTATCTCTTCACCAAATTTCGTCTCGTATTTTTACTGTGCTTCTTTTTTTGGTGTAAAAGTAATTGAAGTTGAAAGAAATAAAGATTTTAGTCCTAATATTGAAAAAATAAGGAAATCGATTACAAAAAAGACTAAAGCAATGTTGATTAATACACCTAATAATCCTACTGGATTTGCTTTAAGTCAAAATGATTTGAAGGAAATTGTTGATATAATAATAAAAAATGATTTATATTTAATTACTGATGAAGTTTATGAACATTACATATATGATGGATTAAAACATGTAAGTCCAGCTTCTTTAGATAATATGTTTGAAAGAACAATAACTGTAAATGCCATGTCAAAATTATTTTCAGCTACAGGATTCAGATTAGGATACGCTATTGCTTCAAAAGAAATAATTGATTTAATGGAGAAATTTCATCAATATACTGTTGCAGGAACTAATCATGCCGCTCAGTATGGATATATTGAAGCTCTTAAAATGAATCCAGACTTTTTTATTGAAATATGGGAGAGTTTTGATATAAGACGAAATTTAGTGTACGATAGGTTAAATGAGATTGGTTTTGATGTATTAAAGCCACATGGTGCATTCTATATAATGCCCTCTACAGAAAAATTTAATTTTAGCGGTTCTCAGTTTTCACAGAGAATTATGAAAGAACAAGCAGTAGCTATTGTCCCCGGAAATATTTTTGGTTCATTCTCAGATAATATGATAAGAATATCATACGCTACAGAATTAGAAAAGCTTAAAGAAGCTATGAATCGAATTGAGTTATTTATAAAGAATTTATAATAGGTTCTATTTAGTTTATAAAAGTCTGAATTAATGCGTCAGTTAACAATTCAGTCGCTTTGAATATATAATCTAATGAAACCCATTCATCTATTTTATGAATAATATTTGGATTTCCTGGGCCAAATATAACAAAAGGAATTGGGTTATTAGGATTAATATAGTAAACAGCATCGGTTGCGTATGATAAGCCAATATATTTAGTATTTGCAAATTTCTTTAAATTTTTAACAAAAGGATCATTCAAATCAGTTTGCAGAGCAGGATGATCTTTCATTATCTCTAATTCTATATTACAGGATTCTGTTTTAAGTGATTTTAATTTATTTATTACAGTTTCTTGTTGTTGCTCAGGAATTAATCTAAAATCAACTTCTAGTTCTGAATAATCAGGGACAACATTTATCTTGGTACCGCCAATTATTTTTCCGATATTTAATGTTGATTGTCCTAAGATTTCATTTTCTTTCCTATCAAGACAATTATGAAGCTGTGGAATAATGTTCAAAGCACCTTCTATAGCGTTAATTCCTTCGTTTGGCATAGAGCCATGAGCTGATTTTCCAAATAATTTTAACTTAACCCATAACAATCCTTTTTCAGCTATCCCAATATTTAAATTGGTTGGCTCTGCTACAATTAATAACTGTGCATTATCTAAATACCCTCTTTCTGCCAAAGTAAAAGAACCTGACATTCCCGTTTCTTCATCAGCAGTACCTAGAAAAACTAATTGAAAATTATTTAGAAAATTAGGATTGGTTCTTATTAATTTCATTACTCCAATCAACGATGTAATTCCTCCTTTCATATCGGCAGAGCCTCTACCATGCACTTTCCCATCCACTTCTTTTGCTGAAAATGGGGGGTAAATCCATTTACTTTGATCTCCAACGGGTACTACATCAAAATGACCTGAAAGAAAGATTTTATTCTTTCCAGATCCTATTTTAGTTATTAAATTATGAAGTTCTACACCATTTTCCATATAAGAAATAATTTCATTTTGAAAGCCTTCTTCCTCAAGGAACACTTCATTATTCAAGAAATGAACTACTTCAATCGTTTTTCCCGGAGGATTTTCCGTTGGGATTTGAATTAGTCTCTTTAAAATATAAACTAGTTCCTCTTTTAGAGATTTAGGTACCTTCATAATAAAGAAGAATATTTGATTATAGTGATAACACACTCTTCAGTTTTATACATAATCAACTTCAAATGTTGTTTTAGGGAGCACTTCAGCACCCTTCTTTGTTATTAGTGTTGGTGACTCAAGTCGAAGTCCTCCTAGTCCAGGGCGATTGAATACTATCGCTGCGATTTCGACCATATTTTCTTCAAAAATCATTGAACCCCATCCTTTTTGGGGAATTACAACAGGCCAGGATTCATTACCTATGCAACCGATACCATGTCCAATTCCAAAAAATAAATCATTCTCAAATCCAGCTTTTTCAGCTACTTTTCTGACTTCTTGATAACAACTTTCAAATGTGTTTCCTGGATACATATTATCTATTAATGCATAGCATAATTGTTCATACACATCATTAAAAGCTTTAAGATCTGAGGGACACTTCCCAAGAATGTAATTGTGACTTAAATCTCCAAGATAACATCCGTATTCGCTATGCAAATCCACTAATAGGGATTCACCTTCTTTAACTTTTTTATTTGTAGCAGGAGTACATCCATTAAATGTCCAAGATGCTCGATATCCTGATCCTATTTCTTGATTACCGGTGAATGTCCAGTCATAATTACTCCCTGCTTTTCTCATAGCCAATGTTCCTATACCGGCTATCTCATTTTCAGTAAAGATTTTTCCTTCTGAACGCTCTAGCAAAGATTCTTTCACAACTTTTTGACCAATATCTGTTATTTCTGAGGCTTTACGCAACATAGCAATTTCTTCTGGTTCTTTGATAAATTGTATTAGTTCAGTTTTTTCATTAAAATCCACCAATTTACATCCAGGAAATACATTTTTTAGTGATTCTCCTTCAGTATAATTAAGCATCTGTCCTGTCACACATATATCAACACCTAGTTCTACACCGATTCTTGGTGGAGATACTTTCGAATTATACAATCCTGCTTTTTTTGCTGCTTTCTGAATTTTTTTCTCCCAAAAAAATCCCTTAATGGGCCCCCATCCTTCAGTTTTCAACTGGCCTTCAGCTTTAACACGTTCTACATCTAAAAGAACAGTATAAAGAACTGGGTCTCCCATACCTTCTTTTGGTAAAAAAATATAACTTTTCCATGGTACGAAGCAACCAGATAGATAAGTAATAGATTTAACACGAGTGAGTACACAAAAATCAAGGTTTAATTCTTCCATAGCAGATTGATATTTCTTTAAATGACCTTTCCAATCTATTTTAATTTCACTCATTTAACTATCAAGAAAATTATTTGATTAAATATTATTAACTAATTTTCAAAATAAAACTTTACAAAATTAATTTAATATTTCTTTAAATTTTTGAAGAAGAATAGAAGATATTAGTCTTACCTGTACAAATCAGCTTTTGACTCTTGTATATTCCTTGATTTTGTGATTTCTTTTGCCATATTCATGTATTTTTCAATTATTTCTTTTGGCAATGTCGAATTAATCTTTGATAAAGCAAATTCAAAATGCTTTTGTTCAATTCTTTCTAATTTATCCATATTTTCTCGAATTGCTTGCATTCCAGCTTCACGGCATACATTTTCTAAATCAGCTCCACTATATCCGTCTGTTGCTTGTGCAATTTGTTTTAATGAAACCCCATCAGCTAAAGGCATATTTTTAGAGTGAACTCTCAATATAGATTCTCTTTCTTTAGTGTTAGGAGCTTCAACATATAATAATCGGTCTAATCTTCCAGGTCTTAATAATGCGGAATCTACCATATCAGGTCGGTTTGTACTTGCAATAACAACAATCCCTTTTCGATTTTCAATTCCATCCATTTCTACCAATATTTGATTTACAATTGAATCTCTGAGGGCTGTACTTTCGCTCATACCCCTAAAAGAGGAAATAGCATCAATTTCATCAAAGTATATAATTGAAGGAGCTGCTTGTCTAGCTTTTCTAAATATATTTCTTACTGATCTTTCACTTTCACCAACCCATTTAGAAAATAATTCTGGACCTTTTACTGTTATGAAATTAGTTTTCGTTTCAGTTGCTATTGCTTTAGCTAAAAGGGTTTTTCCACATCCTGGTGGTCCAAAAAGGAGTATTCCATTCAAAGGACGAATTCCCGCTTTTTCAAATAATTTAGGATATTTTAATGGCCATTCAACTGCTTCTTTTAACTCATTTTTTATATCCTCTAAACCCCCAACATCATCCCAAGCGATATCGGGAATTTCAACCATTACTTCTCGCATTGCAGAAGGTTCAATCATATTTAGAGCTTGAATAAAGTCATTATTTTGGATCTTTATTTCTTGAATTATTTCGCTAGGAATTGGTTCATCTAAATTGATCTTTGGTAAGATTCTCCTAAGTGCCTGCATTGCTGCTTCTCGGCATACTGCCATAATATCTGCTCCAACAAATCCATGAGTTATCTCAGCATAGCTGTCCAAGTTAATATCTTCTTCTAGTGGCATCCCCCTAGTATGTATTTGAAAGATTTCTTTCCTTCCTTTGACATTTGGTACACCAAACTCAATCTCACGATCAAATCTCCCTGGTCTTCTTAATGCCTCATCAATTGCATTAATTCTATTTGTAGCACC
>JABAHP010008333.1_pt3 | contig 10849 bp, 4 predicted proteins | sample 7062081 | NCBI WGS metagenome assembly JABAHP01 (sample SAMN14534357, study PRJNA622989) | marine sediment metagenome | biome: marine biome [ENVO:00000428]; feature: marine pelagic biome [ENVO:01000023]; material: deep marine sediment [ENVO:00002113] | place: India: Gulf of Kutch | collected... | reverse complement strand
CATCGGTGCTGCACTCGGGGGGCTTTCGGCTTACATGCAGACCGGCGAGGTTGGCGATGCCATTACCTCTGCCTTCCTCACGGGTGTCGGCACCGCGGTCGGCGGCCCGATAGGCGGCATGGCTGGCGCCCTGCTTGGCCAGATGCTGTGGTCTGACCCAAATACCGTGTCAGTTCCCTCAGATGCCGAGATGCGCTTTACAACCCCGCTCGGACAGGTCGGTTTCCAGGTTGGCGGCATCGGCGAGGTAGAAGGCGGCGAACACCGCTTCAGCGCCGAGGAGATGGGCGAGGCTATCGGCCAGATCCAGGATATCCAGAAGTTCGATTCCGCGATCAACAACATCATGATGCAGATCGCGGCCGAGGATCCGAATTTCGACATCGACCAGGCGAGGGCTTTCCTGACGACCCAGCAGGCCGGCACCAAGTACCATCTCAGGCCGACAGAAGGCGAATACGGTGCCTCCCTGAATCAGCGGTACGAGGATTATCTGCGGACAATTCCCCAGCTACGCCAGTTTGCCGAAGAGAACGGCCTCGATGCGGGGTCAATGATCGACCAGTACAGCTCCTGGACGCCATACACCCCGGGCGCGAACGAGGCCTACTGGGTAGACCGTAACGGCGATACACTGGGCGTCGGGGCTTCTACGCAGGGGTCGTTCTGGTACACCCCGGAGCAGACCATAGAGCAGGGCGAAGACGCCTACCACGCTTTCATGGATCCACTGAGCGGGGACAACTTCCAGACCATGATCCTGCAGCAAGAGTATCCGGAGGTGTTCGAGGCGCTTGAGGGCGCTGCGAATGCACCTGAGCCCGGGACACTTTCATCAGCAGAGCTGTATATGTTTGCGCAAAACCCTGAACTCATCAACATAATGTACGGATAGGAGAGCACCATGCCGAACGAATACGACCAGAAACCACTTACCGACTTCATCCGTCGCCAGGGTGGCAGTCTGCAGAACCTCGGCGCGTCTCCCACCTACACCGGCGCACCGGCGATGCGCGGCACACCGGCCAACCCCTACGAGAACATGAACCAGAACCAGTTCAGCATGCAGCCTCCGCCGCAGGCATGGCAGCCGCAGATGCCGCCCCAGATGCCACAAATGCCGCCGCAAATGCCGCAGATGCCCTATCCCATGCAGCCCAGGATGGATGGCCGACCGATCCCGGAGGCAAGCATGATGCCCCGCGGTCTGTCTGCCGCGATGCAGCGCAACCGTATGCCGGATGCCAGAAGGCAGCGGCTGATGGATCGCTGGATGAACATGAGAAACAACCGTCGTCCGATGCCTAACCGGATGAGGGGAATGCCCCGTACCACGAACTGGAGACGATAATGCCAATCGCGTCAGCAATGAACCTCATGGGGTATCAGGGCGAGAAGCCCTGGATACAGCAGAACGAGGAGCGTGATCTCGCGATGGCCCAGGGCAAAGCGAACCTTGGCCAGAGCCTGTCCGACCTCGAAATGCAGCGGATGCAGACCGACGCGCTCAAGGAGCGCCAGGGCCTGCTGAAGAGCTTCGAGGGCCGCACGGACTCACCTGAATTCCAGAAAAAGATGATGTCTGTCGATCCCGATCTGGTTATGAGGATGAGCGAACACGCCTCGAAGCTGGACAAGCGCCAGCAGGATATGCTGAAAGAGCGGTTCAAGAAGCTGGCTGTCCGGGCAACCCTGGATGATACCGAGGAGAAGTGGAACCAGACCGGCTGGAAGCAGCCCTTCTCTGACCGAAACTCGATCATCTCCATGGGTGCGACGATGGATCAGGCCCTTCAGATGACGACCGGCGGGCAGTCCGGCACGGCCATGATGCGCAACCACGCCTTCCTGACAAACATGGGCTTCGATCCGAAGACCGCGATCAATATGCTCACCAAGTCCAGGGAGGAGACGGCCCGAGAAGTTCGAGCAGGATGTCTACCAGCAATTGCTGCGCGGCGGCCTGGTAAACTCGCATGAAGAGGCGGTCGAGGGCGCCAAGAAGGCCCGGGAGCATTACTACCCTGGCACGGCCCCGCAAGACTCCGGTTTCCGGACAAGTGCCGCCCCCGCGCGATCTGGTGAAGACTACAGCAGTCTCTGGAAATAATGCCTACACAAACTGACCTTCAGCGATATTCGGACGCCCTTGAGGCTGCGGAAGCCCGTGGCGATGTCGGGGTAGACGAACAGCTCGGTATCAGCCCTGCAGAATGGGTCGAGCCCGAATGGGAGCCGCAACTCTTTGCGCAGCCTGACATGAACCCGATTCCGCCTGAGCCGCCGTCGAGGCAGAAACAGGCGGAGAAGCCGGCTTCAAGGCCAAAACGAACGGGGCCGAAATCCTGGAGTGATGTTTCTTCATCCAAGGAATTCAAGAAGCTGAATGCCGACCAGCAGGAAGATGCTCGTCGGCAGTATTTCGATCAGGTCGTCGCGCCCCAGGTTCCGGAGCAGTATCGCCTGGAAGCCCGTATGCAATACGACCGCGATACAGCCCAGAGCGTATCGGGGCTGCCGGATCGCGGGTGGACGGGCAAGGTTGCCGATTACATCAGCGAGAAGACCGGCATCGGCCGCACCGACGAGGAGAAGATCGAGGATCTGCGCAAGCCAGAGGGCCCGGACGCCTGGACGGTTGTCGGCGGTGTGGTCAAACGCGCTCCTGTCAGCATGAAGGCCACGGGCCAGTCAGGCCTGCAGGCTATCCTCGAATCCCCCATGGGCTCTCGCCTGGCTGGTATTGCCGAGTGGATGTCCGGCGGCCCTCCAGAAGGTATGGGCTCCATGGAAACCATGCCCGGGATCCGCGAGAAGCAGGCGCAGTGGGCGGCTGAAGAGGCACACGGGAACTGGATCCAGCTCCAGAACCGCATGCAGGAGATTCGGGAGCAGTCCACCAAGGGCGATCCTGGCGCCGAATATCTCTACGATGTCATGTCCCTGGTCACGGATATGGGCCCTGCCATTGGTGGCGGTATCCTAACAGGCAATCCGGCGCTTACGATCTACCTCATGGGTGGCCAGGCCGCCACGGGCACGTATGCCGGGCGCCGGTATGCCGGTGAAGATCCTGGCATGGCGGCGATCTCAAGCGCCTATACGGGTGCTGTCGAGTCCCTGACAGAGAAGATCCCCATCGGCTACCTGTTCTCCGAGCGCGGGGTGCTTAACAAGCTGCTCAAGGTGACGGTTGGTGAAGGCTTCCAGGAGGCCGTCTCATCCGCCCTGCAGTCTGCCTGGGACAAGGGCACGATTGCCCCGGACATGACCTTCAACGAGGCCATGGCTGCGGCTGGCCACGAAGGTCTGCTGGGTGCCGGCGCTGGTGCAACCCTGGCTGCAACGTACTCTGCCGGAGAGAAGCTGTCCCAGATGGGCAGCAAGGCCTACAAGACGTTCCGCGACCGCAACGTGAAGGAAGGCGAGTGGTTAGGCCCTGAAGGCCCCCAGCCGACCGGTGCCGAACGTCTTACCGGTAGGGATGTTGACGATGCCTACATGCACAACGTCCCGGAGACGCCTCCCCAGATCCCCGGACAGGACGGTGCAGCCGCCCAGCTACCGCCGCCGGAGACGCCCCAGGAGAAGGCCGCGCGCGAGATTCGTACCCTGTGGGAGCAAGACTACGAGAAGGCGACCGAAGTCGGTGGTGTCGAGGCCTGGAAGACCTGGCAGGAAGGCTTTATGTCCGCGGTCGAAGGCAATGCCCCTGCGAAACCGGATCAGGTGTACATCATGGGCCGGCTGGCTGCCCAGAAGGCAGGGCTTTCCACCTACCGACCGGAACCGGCAAAACCGGCCGAGAAACCGGCTGAAGAGGTCACAGAGGCCGAATTCGAGGAGATCCCGACCGCCGCGGAGCAGGCCACCCGCTTTGCCGGCGAGCCCGAGGCGCCCCAGATAGAGGGGCAGACCCTGAAAGATGCCGCCCTGCTGCGCCTGGCAGCCCCTGCCGTGCAGGATCGTCGCCAGGGTGTATCCATCTCCCCTGTCACGAATCGCCGCACAGGGGATCGCAGGGTGGATACAGAGCTGCGCCAGCGTGTCGCCGAGATGACGCCAGAGGAGCAGTACCAGGCGATCTACGTGGATCGGATGACGGGCCTGCACAACCGCAGGGCCTTCGAGGATCTGCCGTGGCGCCCGTATCTGGCCTCAATTGATGTCGATTCCCTGAAGTGGGTCAACGACGAGATGTCCATGGATGCCGGCGACCGCATGCTATCCGAGGTCGGCAAGGCCATCGACCAGGCCATTGGCGATACCCCAGGAGTAGACGGCTATCACATCAGCGGCGACGAATACTACGTTCAGGCAGATACCAAGGAGCAGGCCGAGGCCGTCCTTGCGGCTGCGAACGAGATCCTGCAGGGCAAAGTCGTAGAGGAACCCAGGAAGGGGATGCGCAAAGAAGGCATCAACATCACCTGGGCGACCGACACGCACAAGCACCTGGCCGACCAGCTCATGAAGGAGGAGAAGGTTCGCAAAGAGGCTGCCGGCGAGAGGGCTGGACGCGGCGAGATGCCGCCCGGGGTTGCGTTCGCCACCCCCGAGGCCGAGGCCGAGTTCAAGGCCAAGAAGGAAGTTGCGCCGGCTGCCGAGACAGCGCCAGAGGCTGCGCCGCTTGAGGGCGAGCTTGAAACGAATCGTGAGCGTCTGCTTGAGTACGCGCAGGACGACCTGAAGATGAAGTACGGCAATGTATCTGACAAGGGCATGGGATTCCGTGCCGGGGAAGATATTGATATCGGAGAATTCAAGGGTACTTTTGTCGGATTCTTTGACAATGGCAAGATGGCGGCAATCATGCCTCCTGGCAGAGCGCCAAAGGTGCTTGAGGTTCCAGTTTCAGACATTCTTGCAGAGAAAGACAGAATTCCAGGGCCGGACGAGGTTCTGCCAGAATGGTCTCCTGCCACTGGTGCAGAGATGTTTGCTGACGTTATTGATCGGCTTGATTACACCGAGCAAGAGCTGGGTGATATGGGGTTAATAACGGAACCAGAAGTTCAGACAATCGGCCAAGTCCCAAGCGACAACTGGTTCAGCGATGACGAGACCGTCCACGAAGAAAGCATAAACAGGTTCCTGGATGAAGCGAGAGGGGCTGGCTGGGTACAGGTCGGCACTTCCAGGGATGGCAAGCACCTTGGGTTCCAGGTCACAGACAATCAGGGGCAGCCGCGCAACGTCGAGGTCTACAAGGCCGGTGCCGGCATGGGTTGGAACGTCCAGGTCGGTGTGCCGGAGAAGGAATGGCGCAAGGCAACCCAGGTTCCTGTCGAGGGCATGGATCTCAACAGGCCTGATCGTACATCCGGGAAAGGAGTTATCGAGTTTAGTCGAGACGAAGATGGCCGTGTGATTATCAATGACAACGACACATGGGATGACGGAAGCCCGATTGGCCCGAAGTTTATCACTGCTGTCGGCGATATTGTCCCGGTAACAGGAAATATTGTTGGAAAGAAAATAGACAATATCAATAAATACACTCCATGGCTCCCGCAAAACGAAGAAGATGTCGCAGCAGCAAAAGACCTCGTTAAGCGGATGGATAAGGAGCAGGACACAGAGAAATGGTTTGATTTAAGAAACGAGCTTATGGATATGGTTTCAACATCCATAAGCGAAGGTCGCGCTCCAACAATCGAGTCGATTAAAGGGCCAAAGAAGACTGACAGGCTTAACAAACGCGCCATGCAGATGGTTGACGCGCAGACCACCGATGGCTATTCCGACGAGGAAGTTCGCCACTTCCTGGATCTGCTCGATATGAACACGAAGGGCAACAGCGCGAAGATCCGCGAACGCGCCCAGGGCGCCATCGAGGTTGTCGAGCAATACGGCGATTACGATATCGGCGATTTCCTTGGCCTGACCGTCGCGCAGCTACAGCCGGCCTTCAAGGCCCTGGGTGGCACCAAGCCCCGCAACAAGCGCCAGCGCATCGACTATATCTACGATGTCCTTGGCAACGTTCGTTCCATGCGAGCCGGTTGGTTTGTCGAGCAGGCAGCCCGGGCCAAGGAGCGCTCCATCGCGGCCAAGAAGCGCCAGAAGATTAATCCGGAGAAGGATGATCTCCTGGTGGCAATCGCCAAGTCCGGCGGCCTGGATCGCGCAGAGGCCGAGGCCCAGGGCGTGGATCCGGCCGACTTCACCCGCCGCGGCGGTAATGCCGGTTACATATTCCGCAAGGAAGGCGGACTGACGTTCGATGAGATGGCAGAGAAGCTGTCCCAGGACGAGTACCCGGTCTTCGAGGAGGCGGATGTCTACTCCGAGAACGCGCTCCTCGACAGCCTCATGCGAGCTTTGGCCGGCGAGAAGGTCATGTCCATGCAGGGTATGGATGAGGCCATGGCGAAGGCCTACGACGACCACCTGGCTGATCTGCAGGATCAGGCCCAGCAGGACGGTGAGACACTGCAGGTCGTCTCCTGGGCCGCGATTACCGATATGGCGCAGGGCGAGTCCACCACGCCACAGGGCAACGATGCCACTCTGACTGACGATCAGTTCCAGGAGCTTGAGGAACGCGCTGCCAAGCGCACCGAGGGCATGAACGACGAGGCCTACGAAGAGGCCGTTATAGAGGAGATCCAGAATGCAATTCTCCAGAAAACTGGCGAATGGGTCGAGGTTGAGACGAGCGAGGCAACTTTCGGCCCGGTCGAAGAGGAACAGACTCCGGAATACACAGGCGACCCCCTCCTCCGACATGAAGGCGCAGAAGAGGCCTACCAGACACTAAGTTCCATCATCGAGCGCGAGAAAGACCAGTGGGCGGCTGAAGAAGCCCTGGTCAATATGTATTCCAAGGCGGAGCTGCAGGAACTGTGGAAGGCCACTCACGGGAACGAGTACAAGAGCGCGAACAAGAAGGAACTTGCCAATGGCCTGCGGCACTGGACTGACCTCGTTACCCAGGGCCAGGATATGGGCCTGTTTGGCGGCGTACCCGGATTCGACCCCAACGTCCCGGACAACCCGCAGATCGAGCGCGATCTCGACGAGCTTGAGGCTGCCACCTTTGGCCTGGAGGCTCCCGAGGGTGTCATCACAACCGAAGAAGAAAAGCAGCAGGGGATGGCGTTCGAGGAGGTCGAAGAGGCCCCCGAAATGGTCTACACGCCTGAAGGCAAGGCGCCGGCCAAGACCGACGAGGAGATGACTGACGAGCTTGTCGAGAATGTCGTCAATGCCGAACTTATCGAGGATGGCATCGAGTACCTGAAGAACTTCGTTTCCTCTCATTACACGACCCATATCGGCCGACTGATAAACCATCTCCACGCCAACAAAGAAGCAGAGGCCCAGCGTCTGGGCGTCGAGCCCGAAGTCATTAACGAGCTGGCTGACGATCTCTACGCGGAGTTCTCGGGTCAGGCCGCTGGCGCAGAGGCTGCAAACAACGAAGATGCCACCGTATCCGACAAGGAACCGCCTCCAGGTGGCTCTACCCTCCACGCCAACCCGCTTGGCGAGATGTACCGGATTTGGGGTGAGACGGTCGACTGGGCCGGGAGCGTCCTGGAGAATGCCGGCGGCTGGTATTTCACGGCGCTCAAGAAGCTGCCGGCCAAGGCTGTCTACCTGAAGGAGCGGTACCGCACCCTGGGCCGTGTAGCCAAGGTCGAGGCCGTCACCAAAAAGGTCTACGACACCTTCGTGAAGGCGACAGAGGCCGACCAGAAGGCGGTCTTCGATTACCTGACAGACCGGGATGCCGATCCGGCTACCATCCAGGATGCCGATGTCCGGCGCCGTGCGGTCGCCACGAAGAAGCTGATCTGGCATGTCGGGCGTAACTTGGTCGACAGGGGCCTGCTGTCTGAACAGGCCTGGAGGGCGCATGAGAACGCCTACCTGCCCCGCGTCTACCTACGCTATCTCCTGGGCGAGGAAGCCTACCAGGGCCTGGCATCCGGCAAGAAACCGTCCGACCTGGGCTATCTCAAGAGCCGGAAGGACATTCCGAAGGATGTCAGGGAGCTGATTCTCGGCGAGATTACGGATCCTGCCTTCCTTGCCTCCCGCGGCTTGGGCGTCCAGATGCGCGATATCGTGATGCTGGATTTCCTCGACCAGATATCCCAGAACGAGAACTGGATCTTCCCGAACTCGCTTGTCGACTGGAACGGGAAAAAAGTGACGGTCTCCTGGCTGGAGAACGAGGCGGATATGATCGAGAAGCAGGCCGCCTATTATACGGACGAGCAGAAGCTGAAGGCCATTGCACTCGTCAAGCAGATGCGAGCCGTTGTCGAGCCTGCCCTGGAGGAACTGGGCAAGGTACCGGGCGACTTCAAGCAGATCCCGAATATCCGCCGCTACGGCCGTCTCCGTGGCCTGTGGGTGCGCAAGGAGATCTACGACGACATCCTGGGCTCCGGAACCATTATCGCCAAGGACTCGAGCCCTGCCGAGGTGCTGCTGGGGTACGGCGGCGCCCTAACGAAGGCAACCCAACTCTGGAAACTCTCAAAGGTGGCGCTGAACCCACCGACCCAGGTTCGTAACTTCGTCTCGAACGGCGTCCTGCTGAATCTCTCCGGTGTGCCTATCCAGAATATTTTATGGTTACTCCCTCGCGCCGCTTACCAGATCAGGACAAACGGCAAGCACTGGCGGATCGCCAAGAAGTGGGGTGTTACAGAATCGACTTTCGCCAATAACGAGCTGCTGCGCCTGGAACGCGCCGTGCTGGACTTCGAGTCGCGCATGTCAGGCAGTAAGGTAAGTATTGCGCATCTGAGAAACCTTGGCGGGATCGTGGCTGACTTTGCCGGCGATGCGTATCAGCTCTCCGAGGCCCTGTTCAAGACAATGAAGATCATGCATGCCATGGAACGCGAGGGCATGTCAGAAAGCGATGCGGCCCTGGAAGCCCAGAAGTGGCTGTATGACTACAGTCTGATCCCAGGATCCGTCCGGTATCTGCGCAACGCCCCTGTCGGCGTCCCGTTTGTGACGTTCTACTACAAGACGCTGCCCAGGATTGCAGAGACGGCCATCAAACATCCGCACCGCTACCTGCCGTATGTCATGATCCCGTACATTCTGGCAGCCCTGATCGCTGACGAGAACGATGTGGAGAAAGAGGATGTCGACAAGCTACTCAAGGCGATTCCAACCTGGCTGCAGGAGCGTGGAAACGCATACGTCCTGCCTACCAAGGACGAGAACGGGCGCTGGCAAGCCGTCGATTTCGGCTACTTCCTGCCCTGGAGCATGTTCACAGAGGCCGCCCGGGAGGTCTACGAGGGCAAGCCAGGGGATGCCTGGAACACTGTCGGGCTTATGGGCGGCCCCTTCCCTGACATCATATCGGTACTCAAGTCACCAGAACACCTTGACCCGTTTTCCGGCAAACCCATATTTGACGAGAATGATCCACCTGGCGATCAGATCGCAGACATTATGAACTATGTCTACCGGCTGGCAGCCCCATCCTGGATCACGGATATCGGTTTCGCTGGCCGCATGATGGAGACCCTGACGGGCGAGGTCGATCCGAAGTCCGGGGAGCCCATGCTAACCACCCGGCAGGCGGTCTGGCGCCTGTTCGGTGTGAACTTCTACCCGCTTGAGCCAGAGAAGACGCGCAAGACAAATCGCAAGTACATGTCCTACGACATCCAGGACACCGAGCGCAGAATGAAGGAGAAGCTGTCGGACAAGAACAATACACCGGAGCAAAAGGAAAAGATCCGAGCATCCTACAAGGCCCTTATTGACGAGAAGAAACGCCTTCTCAAGGAATACAGCGAAGAGTCTTATGTCCATGAGAACCTGAGATGAGCCAGATTGAGCCGCCACCGCGAATAATCGAGAAGTTCACCTCGTTATGGAGGGACTGGCTGTACTTCCTGTGGGAGTTTATCCAGGATCATACGGGCGGTAGTGGGCCAACTCCACCAGCTACAGGATCTAACTGGAACGCTCACGGGAATACGGCCCAAGGCGGTAACACAGATCCGCTTTTAGTGAAGGGTGGGGCGTTTGCTGTTACCAGTACCACAGGAACCGGTGACGGGCAGACCCCGCCTGACGTTGAAGCCCTGGGCGTTCATTTTGCTTTTATCCCTGACAAGTTGGGTGCGATTCGCGCAGGAGTCACGCTTGGTACGACATGGCAGGCCGCGAACATCGGCAATGGCAGCGTAGGGTTTGGGTTCGATCCTGAAGCCTCCGGAAGTAACTCTCTTGCTATCGGGGAAAATCCGGTTGCATCAGGCAATGTTTCGATAGCGATAGGGCAACGTGCAAATGCGACTGGAGCCTCATCGACGGCTGTCGGCACAAACTGTGATTCTACGGCAAGGAATACAACGGCTATCGGGTACGATTCCGACGCGACCGCTAACGAGAATACAGCAGTCGGGTATCTGGCGAAAGCTGGAACAGGTCAGTTTGCAACCGCACTTGGCTCAAGGGTTCAGGCCGATAACATCAATACCCTTGCTATTGGTGTCGATGTGCAGGCCAATGCCTCTAACTCCATAACGATAGGAACGGGTGCGAACACCTTTCAGAAGCTGATTAACAACAACGCCAATACAATGTGGATTGGCATCAAGTCTAATCAGCCTACGTTAATTGTGAAAAATGATCCTGGAGGCGGAGGGACAACGGGTCAGGTTGGTGTTGTCGAGCAGTCCCCCCTGTCCACGCTGGATATTGGTGGTACGGTTGGGTTTAAGTACACCTACATAACGTCTACTCCTGGCGGGTCAACTACCATCGGTGCATCGGATCAGGAATACACATTTTTAGTTGATATCGCCGGTTTTTCGTTTGGTCAAAGATACGACATTACGTTGCCGAATCTTTCGGC
>JABAHP010006350.1_pt3 | contig 10849 bp, 24 predicted proteins | sample 7062081 | NCBI WGS metagenome assembly JABAHP01 (sample SAMN14534357, study PRJNA622989) | marine sediment metagenome | biome: marine biome [ENVO:00000428]; feature: marine pelagic biome [ENVO:01000023]; material: deep marine sediment [ENVO:00002113] | place: India: Gulf of Kutch | collected... | reverse complement strand
TGGGGGGGTGTAGGGTTTGGTGGTTGGTGTGCCTACCTGGGGGATGGGGTTCGACCCCCTCCGATGCGCGCACCATTTTTCAGAAGTCCACCTACATTTCATTACACCGTTCCCCCAGGGGAGCCCCTTTTCGCCCGAAAATTCCTACTTACTTGGTAAACATTGAACCAGGAGCCCCCAGAGCGTCAACAGCCGTCCCTTTGCCCTCTTGGATGCGGAGCCCTTCGGGGCTCTTGACGGGGCTTATGCCCCTTGTTGGCTCGCTTGGGCTCGCCAACGCTCGCCCCTTCGGGCTCCGGGCGTCCACCGGACGCTTTTCCGGGGCCGATTACCGAACGAAGCTGGAAGCCCCAACCCTTCCGGCCCCTCGCAAACCGCCAACGGATCATAGATATATAGGGGGGAATCCCGGGAGCCCCTTCGGGGAACGGGAAAAAACCCTCAAAATCTGTTACCGTTTGCCGGTTGGACGGTTAAGATTGGACGTGGAGCCGGAGGGCTTCTCCGGGCTCGGGACTGTTACTCACCTTCCGGTCCCCGGGCCTTGACACGGCATAGCTCCGGCTCCCTTTTATCGATTGAATTGGTCCGGAATGTCACAATGGCGAATCGGGAGACCGATGGATCATGGCCGCGACAAAGAATCGGCATTCCGGGCCGTTATTTTACCCTCCGGGCTCGGGGGCTCCCCCTCACCCTTGGGACGGCCAACAACCGACGCCCCCGAGCCCTCTTTTTGAACGGATGGAATCAAATGCCAAAGAAACTTCAGGTATGCGCATTCAAAGACTGTGACAATCCGGTCATGCGTTCAACGTTGCGAGGGGACAAGCCGGGGCCGTTGCTTTCGGTCTGCAAGAAATGCTTTGAAGCCGGCCGGCCGTTTCCCGGGGAGCCACCGAAAAGCGGAAGCGGGGTCAAGGCGCCCAAGCGGCCGGTAATCTGCCCGACTTGCGGCGCGGCATTGGAATCCGTTACGGACCTTCAAACCTATGAAGCCCGGCCCCCTTTGGTTGACTCACCGGAAGAAGTCAAGGTCCCCGGGTTGACGCGGCTTGAATGTCCGAACGGTTGCCTTCCCCCGGCCCAAACCCCTGGGGGCTCGGGGCTCCGGTATGAACCCGTCATCAATATCCGGTCCGAAAAGGAATCCTGTTCCCGTTGCGGGGTTCCTATCAAGATGGAAAACGGTTGCGGGTTCTGTTCGTCTTGCGTCGCGGACGGATACGTTGTTGGGGTGTTTCAGTTTCGGATGCCGTGGGTGAAGCCATGAAGGATGAAATGGAATGCGGTTGCTTCTGGACCCGTCATCCGGATTATGGGGACGTTCTAGTTGAATGCCCTCGGCATGCTGCCGGGGAGCCCCATGCCGGCTCAAAGCCGGACCCCGAAGACGCGATGGTTTTGATTGACCTTTTCAAAGCGGCCGGGTTGGACGTTGTTACACCCAACACCACCAAGGTTCAGGTTGAACGTACCGGACCCGATACCTTTGACCTCCGGGTTGTTCAGGGGGATACGGTATTGGAAGAACACAAGGACTTGACCACGGACCTTGATCACCCGGACGTTCCCTCTTGGTTGGGCTATGGGGAAGACGAATGACCTTCAAAAAGGGGTGTCAATGCCCGGTCTGTACCGGTGAACTGAAATTCCGTGGTCCGGTTCGCTTGGGACCCCTCCAAATGGAGACCGAACACGATCCCGCGGACTGCCAACTTTGCGGAATCATCGCTCGGGAAAGGGCGAAAGCCACAAAGGAGCCGGAGCAACATATCAGGTGCGAAAGCCGTTGGCAGGTTCTCAACGAAACAACCCCTTCCGGGAAGACCCTGTTTCGTTGCCTGATTTGCATGCGAAAAAGTGTTAGTCCGGACAAGGATTGTCCGGATATGGAATGCCGTTGGATTGAAGTTAGGTTGCGGGATTCTTCTCGGGACTTGCGATTTGAAGACAAATGAAAATCGAGATCAACGGCAACGTGTATTCCCGTCCGGGTTGCTTGCAATGCTGGGATGAATTCGTGCGGGATCTGGATTCTGCATTGTCTGGACTGCGCCGGGAACGGGACGAAATGCAAGCGGAGATCGCTCGAATGCTTCCGGTTGTTGCCGCTTCCGTTGCGCTCTTGGACGGTATCTATCCCTCGGACCTTGTCACCGGTTGCGAGGGTTGCGCCACCAAATCCTGTGAATGCGCAGTTGCAACGCAACTTGTCCGGACGCTTCGTGACTCGATCGTTGCCCTGGGGGGCTCCAAATGACCGATCATCCGAACCGCAAAGACAACGGCTTCCGGCATCCCTTCAAACGAGGGGGACCCGAGCCGGTGATCGAAATCGAACCGACGGAAGCCGATCTGCGGATAGCCATGAAACTGGATCGGATATACAATGACCTCCAGATGATAGCCGAAAGGAAGGGTTGTACGTTCCTTTTGCTCAAGATCGTTTATGGCCCGGACGGCAATGCGCTGGTCAATGACGATATCCTTGATTGGGTTAGAACCGCGTTGAAGGGCTGGACCATAATGCCACCGTCAAGAGGGGTAACGAATGAATCCGGACAAAAACAAGTTTGAAGCACTATTCACGGAAGAAATGCTTGAATCGTTGCGCGAGGAAAGGCGTACCGATTCCCTTCAGGAATTGAGGGATCAGATAGCCGAATTGAACAACGATCCGGTTCTTTTGCGGCCGGACGGCACGAAGGTTCCCAAGCATTGGAGCGTTTTCCAGGTTGGGGAAAACGTTGTGATCAAGAATTACACGTTTAAGGTGGCATACATTGGAGAAACCGCGATCCTTTTCGAGCCGGTTGGGCCGGTTGTTGTTGGGGAAAAGAATGAAGCGCCCTAAATGCTTGGTTGAGGGGTGCGACAATCCAGTAACTCGCGCCCAGTTGAAAAGCGGTCCGGGTCCATACCTGTCCCTTTGCAAGTCCTGTCTTTTTCGGAAGCAACCGGTTTCTAAAGACGGAATTTCCAAGACCGATGGAATCGTTCCCAGGATCAAGGAACGCAGTTACCATTTTGATGAAGCCCTGGAAACCGACGAAGATCGGATCATGGGATGTCAACTATCATGGTACATTGGCGATACCTGGATTATATGCGAAAGGGATTCACCACAAAAGCAATGGACGGAGATCGCCAAAGCCCTCCGGTTTCATGGCCTGAAGATCGTTGAAAGGAAGGGTGGGTTATGACCGAACGCAAATCCACCATTACCAGGGAAGACGTTGAGCGCATACTTGACCGGGCAATGCTGGATCAACCGGAGTTGCGGAAGCGCTTGCGCCGGGTTTTCGGTCCCTTGCCACCGAACGAAGATCGCTCAACTCCCGTTGCAATCGGGTGCCGGAATGATCTATGTCAAGTCAATAGACCGTGCGAAGAATCTTGAAGCCCTTTTGTGCGCGGAAACGCATTGGGTGTTCCTTTCGAGCCGGGCAAAGCTCCCGGTTGAAACGTGGATTAGGAACCTCCGAAGTATGGTTGTCCATCGGTCGGCTTGTTCTCTGGAGTCCGTTGGATCGGTAGCGATGACGATTCTTTCGGAGTTGAGAAACGGGAAGCCGGTTTGCGTATGTATACCCAAGACCAGTTGTTGATCGTCGGAACGGTTGTCTTCTTCGCCGGAGTGATAATCGGGATAATGATCGGCTTTTTGCTCGAAAGAATGACGGATTGATGAAAATCACAATCATAGCCCTTGCGATCCTGATTGTCTGTTTCGTGGTAGCGTTGCTGCAAGGTGAGGATATCCGGAAGCGATGAAATACAGAAAACGAGGGTTTGACCACGGGAAAGGGCTTTGCACCGGGAGCCGGCCGGACCGTCCGCAGAAGCCGGAGATCCGGATCGGTGAACTGCCGGAGGTTGCCGGGGAGCCGGTCCAAATCGATGGGGCTCGGGCCGGGGAATGCGCGGACTGCGGAGCGAAGATCCTGATTCTCGAAAGGGACCCCGAAGGGGATTGGTATTGCTTGAAATGTGGACTTGACCGAATGTATGGTTGAAAAGTGAGTATCGAAATCAGAATCAAGTGCGACGGATGCGGATACGTCCATACGTATGGAACCGGAATCATGAAATCGGGAGCTAAACCGCACCTGTTACGGAAGCAACTGAAGGATCGATTGCGCTGGAATACAGGCTTACGGGGTGGGCTCGATTTGTGCCGGCATTGTAGCCAAGTTGCCAAGGATCGTGAAAAGGCAACCAAGTGAACCCCGATGGAGGTTGGAATGCCGACCGGATTTNNCGTGAAAAGGCGTTGCTGGTCTACGTCCCCGAGGTTGACGCCGAACCCGTTTGGATCCCGAAATCGCAGATTCACGAAGACTCGGAGGTATACAAGGAAGGGACGGAGGGGTGCCTTGTTGTGACGGACTGGTTTGCCAGCAAGCGGGGTTGGATTTGATGGCCTATGACAAGTGTGAACACAGGTATTCGGACGGCCGTTGCTTCAAGTGCGGAGCCCTGGCGAAACGACTGCCGTATACCAAGCCGGTCCTGAAAAAGGCTTGCGCGGATTGCTCCCAGGTTTTGCCGGAGCCCGAGCCGGATAGGTGTCCGAGTTGCGGCCGGCTTATTGGGGAACGTTGTTCCCGTTGCCCTCTTGTGCTGCCGCGGCTCCCGGGCTATCTTCTCCAGATTCGGACGGACTCCTGGGTTTGCTGGGAATGTATCAAGGTCCGGTTGTTTGTGGTGACGAATGAAGGAACCCCCGATCGATAATTTCGGGCTTCAATTTGCCTTTTCGGTTGCGGTCCTGGCGATCGTCTTGCTTACGGTCATGATCGGGATCAAGGTGTGCGGATGAAAGTGATCGTTTGTGGCTCTCGATTGTGGACTGATCGGGTAAGGATCGCACAAGAACTTGAAAAGCTCCCGGAGGGCTCAACCGTGATTCATGGGGACGCTCGGGGAGCGGATCGCATTGCCGGGGAGATTGCCGCGAATCTCGGACTTGCGGTTCGGGAGTGTCCTGCCCGATGGGAAGAAATCGGGGCTTCTGCCGGCCGAGTACGGAACCGCTTCATGCTTGACCTGAAGCCGGACAAGGTCATAGCTTTCACCCGAAGCCTTTCGGACTCAAGGGGAACCCTCCATATGGTTAAGATCGCCAGAGCGGCAGGGGTTCCGGTTGAAGTGATCGGGGAATGAACGGGGAGCCCGAGCAAGATCCGGAGGAATTGGAAGCCGATGAAGACGCCGAAAACGAAGCGGACGAATGGGGCTCCGTGAAATTCCCGGACAACCTGTTTTATGATCCGTTTTGAAAGGGGATAGGATGCAAGATAGAATAGAACCGAGTCCGGGTTACAAGTCCTGTGAATGCGGTTCGCTTTTGATGCCGTTCTTTTGTCCGGACAACGAAGGTATGTCCGCTCGTGAATACGGATCCGATTTTCTAACGGGTTTGATGCCGGCTTGGGCTTGTCCGGCTTGTGGCTTCTTCGATATGGTTGAGGTTGACGAATCGCGAGTTTGGTTGTCTGCAATGCTGTATTTTATGCAGTCAACCGTGGTCGCGATCAATATTTCGCGGGAAATGACCAAGATTTGTCCCGGATTGGGTGAATGCGAAAGCGAATCCGAGCCGGAGCACAACGGGAACCTCCATTGATGAAGAATCCAGTTGAAGCCTATGAAGTCCGGGTAACCCTCGGGGGAGCCGGCAACGTTTCGTTCAATGTTCTGTTTGCCGGCAAGCCTGGGAAGCTGGATATCATTGCAGCGATAGAGCACAAACGGGAAACGGCTCGGGTTTTCAAGATTGCTTCTGCCGATTCGTTCATTGACGTTGTCAAGCGGCTCAAGGTTCCGGAGNNAAATGGAGTCTTGTCCGCTATGCTACAAACGGCCGGTTTACAAGGTCCATGGGAAGGCTCATGGTGAAATGCTTTTCCATGATTGTCCAGGGGTACCCGGTTCACCGTTGATCTGGTTTGAATCGGAATCGGAATGGAGGGCTAGAAACGCAAAGCTCCGGGAGCGATACAAATGAGGTTCAAGCGCGACGAACGCGGGAATATCCGTTGTCCGTTCTGTGGCCGGTATCCCATGAGCATTAAGGATATGTATCCGGAAGCAAGGGATAAACTGGCTTGTTCAACCGGTTTTTGTCCAGGGGGAGGGGTTTGGGTGGATCCGGAGCGATGGAACACAAGGGTTGACATCGAAGCGCTTGATCGAATGGAGGGGAAAAGCGATGAATGAAGGCATTGAACGGATCCAGAGTATCCGCGACGCGTTGACTGATTGCGGTTTTGATTGGGGCTCCGGGAGCGTTTCGATCGTCAACCTCCAATCAGATACAACTGGACTTGTGAAGGTCCAGCAAGGCGATCCAAGACTTGATCGGAGGGGTCCATACCTTGCCGTTGATGGAAATCACTATTATTTGTCCGCTTTTATCGATATGTTGGGCACAAAGGGAATCTTTCCGGCGAAACTGGCACGTAATTCGGTCGAAACGATTGAAATCAACCTGGTTCGCTACTTTGACGGAGATCCGCATAAGGATTTGTTGATCAATTTGGTAGGCGATATTGAGATCATATCGGCCGTTGACGTGCAAAACCTCGGGAAAGGGGCTTGTTTGAACGTTGTTGGGTCCAGGGATATCCCCTTTTTCGTGGTCGCATTGACCGAAAAAGAAGCGATCCGGCTTTTTATGGAGCGCTTGCGGTTGACGGCTCGGGCTTTCGCAATGCGTCAAAATATGATGGTTGCGCTTGCCCTCGCGGGACACGGAAAGGGGCCGAAAAATTGATGATTTCAGTCTTGACAACGGTTTCGGTTTACGTAACGGACAACGCGTTGCGCTTGACGGGATACCCTAACAAGTTTTCGGGTTGTTTCACGGGAATCCCAACGAAGGAACAGCTAATTGGAGCAATCAAGATCAAAGCAGGAATGCAAAGGATTCCCGAAAGGTTGCTTAACAACATTCTATTGGTGGTTCGGCAGCTTCCGGAAGGCGAGTTGCAGCCGGAAACCCAAATGGAGTTGGGGACGGTGACGGTTTTCCCTGAAGAGCCCCTTTTCAAGGCATGAAACAGCTTTTTGAAGTCCGGTCCATGCCGGTCCATGCCGAAGAAGAGATTACCCCGAGGGGTGCGCACTTCCTGGGGGCTGTCCAGTGTGCTGCGGGTTGGGTTGACCTCTATTCGCGCCGGATGCCGTCCGGGCAACGGTGCTATCATGCCCAACTCGGGGATAAGTTGGTAACGATTACGGACGCTCAATTCGAGATCATGCGGACACTTCCGTTGAACGAAGTGGCTTGCTTGCTTTGGTTTTGCTGGCGTCGCGATACTTTGCGCGAAAGGTATACAACGGAGGGAAGATCATGAATTCAGCGGAAAAAAAGGTAGTGAACGTTGCGGCCGATTTGATCGAAAGGGAGTTGGAAGCCGGTCGGGACGTGAAGATCCCGGGCTTTGGGAGGTTTTACCTATCCCGGGTCAAGTGGCTTGACAACGATACCGGAGCTTATGGGACGGTGAATACCGTTCGATTCCGGCCGTTTAAGCGCTTGAAGGAATCGACCGGGAACCGTTCAACCGACGGAACCCTTGGGAGCCCCAAGGGGACTTGGGAACGGAAGCCGGGACCCCCTCCGGAGCCCCAGCCCGAGCGGCAACCGGCTCCCGTGTTCACGATTCATCGCAGTTAGCAGCCCCCCCCATCAAAAAATTTTCACTTTTTTCGCCGTAGTTTCGGGGACTTGGCAACAAAATGCTTTTTTGTGAGAAAAAAGGCTTGCATTCCCCGGGGACGGTNNGGACGGTGCTATATTTATATACATGAACAACGGAGCACAAATCAAAATCCCCTAACAAGCCCCGATTCGGGAACCGGCCGGTTGGTTCCCGAGTCAAAGGGGCTCGAAACCGGCAAGGTTGGTTCACTAACGAACCCAACAACGGGAGCTAAAGCCATGACTCACCTGATTGACACTTTCACCCATCACCACAACGGTTTCCGCAAGGATTCTTATGTTATGACCTCGGACGCGTCCGTTTGGACCGTCCATTCCATTTACCGTTGGGACTCCGGTTGCTATCTCAAAACCGAGCCCCAGGAGTTCACCGGACCGGATGGCCTTATCATGGCCCGTATCCATGCCGAACGGGAATGCACGTTGCCATAGCGGCAACCCCTCCATTCTTTGGAGCCCTTCGGGGCTCCTTTTTTTTTGCCTTGGTTGGGTCGAAAGGTGCGCACCATAACTCAGGTGCGCAAACCGTTACGCGCAAGTGCATAAAAAAGGTTCCACTTTCGGGTAAAATGGTTCGCACTTTTCCCATTTCTAAATTTGACCGATTAGGTCGTTTATTAACTATTTTCTAAGTTGTTTCATTAACTTGTGCGATAAATGCGGTTTATTAACAATGTTGGCACGGATCGCGCATATAAATATATACATGAACGCAACACGGAAAATCAAAATCCCCTAACAAGCCCCGAGCCTTCCCGCGGCCGGTTGCGGGAGGGCTCAAGGGGGCTCGAAACCGGCACGGGTCAACACCCAACGCGGAGCAACAAGCCCATGACCAACAAGACTAACACCAACACCCCGAACACCAACCTTTCCGTTGACGACATTTCCCTGTCAATCGACTGGGAGAAGACGAACCGGCGCATTCGTCGCCATGCTTCCGGCAAGACTGGCCGGCCCCTCACCGGGTACGAAACCCGGGGCAACCTTTTCTTGGGTTGACGGCCCACGGGCCGTTCCCTCGGGCTCCGGCCGGAGCCCCTTCAGAATCCCTTCCCCCTACGCCCCAACAACGATGAAGAAGATCGAGGCATCGGAGCCCGAGCCGTTCGATAGGTGTAGGCTCGTGAACTCTCCATCATAATAGAATTCACCGGGGACATCCGTTGCCGGAGGTTGCAGATCAAGGGCCGGGTTGCCGGCTCCGTTGAGCTTGATCGAAACCTGGACATCCGTTGACAGGTACAGAAGCCGGCCGGTTGTGATTTGCGGCCCGAGGGGGATTTCAAGATCCGTTGTGCCGTCCGGGATCAGGAGTTGACCCCCTTGCGATTCCGCAAGCCCTACTTCCGCGTTGACCTCCGATTGCTCGGAGCCCCGGACGAACGCGAGTTGCTTCCAGTCCGCGTCTTGTGCGATTCGGAGTTGAAGTTGCTTTTTGATGTAAAGGGACATATCTTGACCTTTTTTGTCGATTTGGTTGGTGCCGTAGTATAGCAAGGACTCGGGGAACGTCCCAACGATTTTCCATGCCAGGGCTTCCCCTAAGCTAGCACAGGGCTCGGATTCGGGCTGGGGCGCCCCATTGTACCCGGTTCCAATGGAGCCGTTAGGGGCCGGATGGGGGCTCCTGGGGGGCAATCAAAAAATTCTTACATTTTTCGCCTTGCAGTGATAAGGTTCCCCGAATGCGGTTGCTCGTTTGGATCGTCGGGTTCTGTCTTGTTTGGTTTGCTGCCGGAGCCCTCTTGACTGCCGGATTGATGGTTGGTTTGTTGGCTTACAAATTCAAGGTCAACCCCTGGTTCGTTCCGGCATGGTATTGGGTGAGCTTTGGAGGTTGCTTTTTGCTCGGGCTCTNNCTATTTGTCAAGGAACAACGGGAGTGAAGGAAATGACAAAGGATCGAGTTAACTGGAATGAATTCCAACGGTTAGTTGGAAGTGAACTGGAAAAAGCAAAGCTGTCCTTGGGTGACTTGAATGGTGCTTTCGCGATGGTTCGGCAGATCATACGCGGTAATTTGGAGATCTATGTTGACGCTCCGTTCATGAGTCATTTTTCTATTTCAATTCGGGCAACTGGCCGAGTCATTCACGCAACTATGAACCGCGGACTTGACTCCATTTGCGATTGGGAAGTGTCATGCCAACCATAAACCGAATCAATGTGCAACTGTTACAACTTGCCGAAACTATTGACGATCTATCTCGGAAAATCTATTTCCAGTCGCCGGAAGATCAGGATCGGATGTCCAGGATTATCGAGCGGCTTGCATTGGCGCAAAAGACACTAATTCATACGCAAATCGCGATTTTCGTTGAAGCTACAGAATCCGATCTTGATATGCCGGTGCTCCCCTTGTTCTGTGAAGAGCAACGGAAGGGCTCGGGGGAGCCCGAGCCGGCCGACGAAGACGAAGGCTGGGGAGCGGACTAATCGGATACAGAGAAATAAGACTAACTACATCCGCAATGTAGCCCGAGGGGGGACCTTTCGCTTGACTAGTCTAGGATTCTGGTCTATATTCATAGTGTCATGATCAAAGCAACCAACTAACAACGGGAAGGGATGTCATGCCGAAAACACTCAAAGGGGGAGCAACAACCCATCGAAAAAGCGCTTTATGGGTCCAGGAATACTATCATACCGCGGCCGGCTTCTGTGCTCGGGCTCTGGGATTGTCCGTTGGGGAGTTTGTGGAACGTGCGCTTGATGTGTATATCGCGGATCAGTCCGAATTGGAGCCCCTAAAACCTGCCTTGGATTCGATGCGTGAAGCCCTCCGGGAGGTTGGGCGCATATCGAGGGGCATTGAACGGAGTGATTGACCATTCATGCCTTGACGCTTCATGGGAGCCCTCTGGGGCTCCTTTTTTGTTTGGGTGGTATTTGGGGATGGGCGCGGCCGATGGGAGCTTGTGGGGGCTATTACTCGCCGTCCCCGGGCTCCGCGTCTTTGATCTCTTCAAGCGGACACTCGGGAGGCATTTCCGCTTTCGGGACTCTCCGCGGATGCGCGGAATATACGGCTTGCGCTTGCTTGATTGCCATCGGAACGGAGATCATCATCGTACCTCCATCGCCGTCCGGCAAGTCAAACAAGAACAGAAACGG
>JABAHP010000548.1_pt2 | contig 10855 bp, 12 predicted proteins | sample 7062081 | NCBI WGS metagenome assembly JABAHP01 (sample SAMN14534357, study PRJNA622989) | marine sediment metagenome | biome: marine biome [ENVO:00000428]; feature: marine pelagic biome [ENVO:01000023]; material: deep marine sediment [ENVO:00002113] | place: India: Gulf of Kutch | collected... | reverse complement strand
GATCGAGGGAAGTATCTTTCGTCCACCTAGGATAGAGGCAAAATATATCCACACATCTTTCATGTTCATGTAATTTACGTATCTCCCCAGACCCACCAGAGTTTCTTCGTCATTAGCCCCTTCATCTATCAGCATAGAAACGTAATTCTTGAAATCTTTAACACTGGCTTTTTCAAAACTTGTCCCCTTCTCATTAAAATGAGTGATTGCATTATTCACTGCTAGTATATTATGTTCTATTTGCTCCTTGCTGAATCCGCTCTTTGACAGGTGTTCTCTGAATTCTTTTTCTTTTTTCATGTTTATTCTCATTTCTTTTTAAGGTGTTTAGGCTTTTCATTAAAGTTTGTTAATGGAGCCCCAGACGGGATTTGAACCCGCGATCTTTTGCTGTTTGGCCAAATTGGTTACCAAGCAAACGCTTTAACCAGACTAAGCTACTGGGGCAATCATTAGATTAGTTTTGAATATCCATGATTTTAAGGTTTACCAAATTTTCTGTTGTAAATCTATTGGATAGGATGTTGTTTCGTCATTTTCATTCGTTTCGTGATTCTTTGGTGAGTTTGCTTTGATTTGTAGATAAAAATCTGTCACTCGGACTATAAACGAAAAAATTTTGGGGTAAACACTGAAATATTTATATACTAAGAAATTATGAAATTTGTTGGACGCATAGGATTATGGTTGGAGCCCAGAGGAGACGAAAGGTTATCGAAACAATCATTAACAAAACAAGAAACTATGCTAAAGAAAAGAACAAGAAGATCAATACGATTGATCCAATCATAAAGAACGCTAAGAAAGTGTTTCCATATTTCTCAGAGAAAGAGATCAAAGAGTACTCTATAACTGCTTTAAGAATCATACTACATCAGGGTGCCAAACCGAACAATCAGTCAACTTTAATAAACCATCTATTAGACGGCTAATCTCCTGACCATTCTCATATTATCAATGTCTCCAAGGTCATCAACAGGGCTTTCCATTATCATTGGATAACTACCAAGCTCACTCTTTATTATTCTTCTAAAGCCGTTCACACCAATTTTTCCTAACCCAATGTGTTCGTGTTTATCGTTATGACTACCACACTCATTTTTCGAGTCGTTCAAGTGCACTAATTTTAATCTGTTAAAACCAATTATCTCTTGCATTTGAGTCAACATGAACTCTAAACCTTTTTCGGTTCCAATATTCATTCCCGCTACATATGCATGACAAGTGTCAAAACACAGCCCAACTCGTTGATCACTGACTTTCACGAATATAGAATTTAACTCGTCAAAGTTTGAACCGATTTTGTTGCGTGAGCCAGCAGTGTTCTCCAGCAAAAGGTCTACATTATAATCTTCCTGTAAGACTGTTTCTATCCCTTTAACAACTCTATCAATTGCTTTCGCTTTACCTGTGCCAAGATGACTACCCAGATGGGTTACTACATAAGGTATCCCCAATAAAGAGCAGCGCCTAAACTCTTCTAGCACACTCTTAACAGATCGCTCATAAACAGACTCAACTGGGGATGAAAGATTTTGAATGTAAGGCATATGAGCAAATATTGGAGATATTTTAGTTTCTTTCCTTTTCTGTAGGAATCTATCAATCTCTGATTCCTCAAGTTCCCGTGATTTCCATGTACGGGGATTCCGAGTGAAGATTTGAAAAGTATTGCATTCAAGTGCAATTGCACGGTCGAATGCTTTATCGATACTACCAGCTATAGATACATGGAAACCTATCTTCACCACAAATCATACTGTTAAGAGATATATTAATCTTGTAAGTATGCGCGAACAAGCTATGCTACGGAGAAGCTAATTATTAACAATCTCCTGCAGGATGATTTCAATGCATGGATCTACTGTATCAAGTGGAATAAAAGCCCCCATAACATCTTTTTTACCTCCTACGCTGAACCCTTTTTTCGAGAGAAGAGCGATTAAAGGCTCCAGAGTCTTTCTGGTACTCCTGACATAGACTTGGGCATAACCATCTAGAAAACCTTTGTTCACAACAATCGTATCTTTACCATTATCCCATGCAAGTTTTCTGGTAATCTTGGAAATAATGTTAAAATTTGTATTAATAAACTTCAGTTGAACACCATTAACAAGCTCAGGGGGATTGGATAAAAATGCTGAAATGGTCTTCTCTAGTTTAACCAGATTATCCAACCAGCTTCTTTGTTCCGATATTATACTTCTCACATTTTCTCCGAGTAAAAGGAAAGGGGCTTTTTCAACCCCTCCTTTGTCTCCAACTCGATTTATTGAATCTAATAATTCAGTCATTTGTAATAGTTGTTTAAAGGATAGGGCCTCTTCTTCCATGAACCGTGTTAACTTTCTCCAGAAAACAGGATTTTGTTTTATTCGTATCCCTCGGTCTCCGACTGCTCCCAGGTAAGAAAGTATATCGAAAGACCTGCATAGAAAATTGCTTACAACAATAGTTGCTGCTGGGTATTCTAGGGGATCAAAACCATCCAGAATAGGGTTATGATGAAGAGGAATATCGTATCTTGGTTGAATGTGATGGTCAAAAACGGCTACTTTCGAATTCTTTGAAAGTTTTAAGACCTCACTCTCGGGCAATGAAATGTCAACAATAATAACGTGGTCAAATCGAGACGCTAACTCAAACTCCTCTTTTACCAGAGAATATCTCCCTAGTTGAGGAACCAGATTTTTACTTATCTTCTCCTGCAAGGTTTGGATTATAATGCTGGCGCAGCATATTCCATCAGTATCCCAGTGATGAATCAATAAAGTATCGTTGAAAGTCTTTAACAGGTCTCTACCCAAAGATTAACCAACCGTTTCATGAAAGTCTCCATTAATTTACCTGTTTAAAGCTTACGCGCAAACTATAAGGACACATAACGTTCATTATTGAAACAGGTGTTAGGTAATGGATCAAACAGAATCTGTTCAAAATAGAAGAAAACAACTTCTTCAGGAAATTGAAGGAAAGGGGTTCACGGCGATTGTTCTGCTCAACGAGGTAATTGGCCAGAACCCCAGTAATTTTGTTTATATGTACCCTGAGGGTTTAGGAGATGAACATCAATCTTTGATTCTCGACATAAACGGGGGGTCAACCCTTGTAACCCCTCACTGGGGAGCAAAGAGAATAGAAGCAAAAGGAGAGTTTGACAAAGTAATCCCGATCAAACAGGAGAAAGGGCATCACATAACTGGAACCCAAGAAGCTCTAAAGGGTTATGAAACAGAGAAAGTATGCTTTGATTTATCAACCCTCAGCTCTCACTTTGCTTTCAATATAAGCAAAAAGTTAGGCATCGACCTAAACCCGGGTATTGACTTTTCTGACTTCATATTCAAACTTAGAACAATAAAAGACGAATATGAGATAAACGAGATAAGTAAGGCAATCAATATCACAGAGAAAGCCTTCATGAACCTAATACGGAATACCTGGGCTGGTCTTAATACATGGGACATGAAGAAGAAGTTGGACGCGGAGCTGATTCTGTATGGTTCATACGCTTTCAGTTTTGACTCTAGTATAAGATTCCTCAAAGGAACTTCCACACCAGGTATACTGAAACATGGCGATTCACTCTGCTTAGATGTAGGGGTAAGGGTGGCATCTGGTTACTGCAGCGATATGGGGAGGAATTGGCCTGTAACCCTTGAACCTGAAACTAAGGATTACATGGAACGTGCAGCACAGGTTCAGATCGAAGGAATTAAGAATATCCGAGAAGGAGTGACAGGTAACCGGGTTTTAGAGTTAACTAACGAACTCAACGAAGAACTTGGGTTTGAAAAGGCGGTTAGAACAGGCCACCAAGTTGGTTTAGACGTTCATGACTATACAATGCCACATGCCCCGAGCTTTGGACCGATCATCACAGACGATCAACCCCTTAAAGCTGGCATGACTTTGACCTATGAACCAACAAGAATAGACAAAAAGAATGGGTACAGAGGGCATGTTGAAGACATTGTATTGATAACTGAAGGCGGGCCTGTCTGCCTTAACAAAATGCATTACCTATGGCATAGGTAAAATCAGAAAAAGACAAGTCAAACAAACGTGTGGGTGGAGAGATTAACTTGACGGTTGAATTAGTAATCAAAAACGGGAAAGTAGTGACCCCTGCAGGGATCGTTTCAGCTTCAATCATAGTAGACGAGGGAAAAATAGTTTCCTTAACAAGAGTAAATGAACCTAAAACAGACAAAACAATTGATGCAAAGGGGAATTACGTGCTTCCCGGTATGATTGACATGCATGTACACCTTAGAGACCCCGGATTCCCTGAAAGAGAAAACTTCGAATCTGGAACTAAGGCAGCGGCAGCAGGGGGAGTAACAACAGTTATTGACATGCCCAACACTGTTCCATCAGTCGTAACCATCTCAGCCTTAGAAGAAAAAAGGAAAATGGCATCCAGAAAGTCCCACATAGACTTTGCATTCATCGGAGGGGCGGGAGAGGTAGAAGAAGCAACTATCAAAGCATTGGCTGAACATGGTGTCACTGGTTACAAAACCTTCATGATAGCCAGGTTCAGAGAATTAGCAGCCGATGATTACCAGATGGTAAAAAACTTTGAAGCCATCTCAAAAACGGGGCTCCCCTGCTTAATACATGCTGAAAACCAGGACATGGTCGACAGAGGAATAAAAGAAGCCCTAGAACAAGGTAGAACGGATCCCCTAGCACACTGTGACTTCAGACCATCCTTAGCAGAAGCTGAGGCAACACAAAGGACAATTATGTTAGCTAAACAATCAGGTGTGCATCTTCACATATGCCACGTAAGTTCCAAAGAGGCTGTTGACATAATCGAATACTCAAAAACACAAAACCAGAACGTCACCGGCGAGACAAGTGCAAACTACCTATTATTATCTAGAGATGATATGAAGGAAAAGGGACCTTACGCCAAAATGGACCCTCCTCTAAGAGGAATCGCCGACCAGAAGAGGCTGTGGAAAGCATTGAACAACGGAGCTATTGAGGTCATCGCCAGCGATCATGCTCCTTACACCAAGGAAGAGAAGGAGAAGGGATGGGCTAACATATTTGACGCCCCAAGCGGCTCGGTGGCCGTGGAGACAACTCTTCCTCTAATGCTAAACTGTGTAAATAAGGGGCTTATTACATTAAACAAACTGGTGCATGTCTTCTCTGAGAACCCTGCAAAAATAAATAACATCTACCCAAGAAAGGGAAGCCTAACAATTGGAGCTGATGCAGACATGGTGATCGTGGATATGAAACGCCCATTCAAAATAGATGGAGCCGACCTCAAAACCATTCAAAAAACAACGCCCTTCCAAGGATACGAAGGAAAAGGGGTTCCATTAAAGACCATACTACGGGGAAAACTAGTTTATCAAGAAGGAGAGACCCTAAGCAAGCCCGGATATGGAGAATGGCTGCAACCAGTACAAAACACCGAACCCTAGAAAACTTATTAGGATAAAAATATCGGTTAGATGGTATGGACAGATCCACGGGTACCTTAATTCTACTGGGTATTGCGCATAGCCTCAACCACAGTATATTCCTCGTCTTACCACCACTCCTATCAGATATCTCTCTCGACCTTCAAGCATCCTACAGCGTTCTGGGCATGATAACCACCGTTACCTTTATGATCTATGGCTTGGGAGCCCTTTTTGGTGGACCCCTCTCAGATAGGGTGGGAACCGTCAAAATAGCGCAGATAAGCATTGGCCTAGCTGGCCTAATGACCTTCTTCTTTATGATAAGCAATAACCTAATAATATTCAGTGCAGCGATGTTTCTAACAGCAACCTGGGCCAGTTTCTATCATCCAACATCCAATAATCTCATCGCCAGGGCATTCCCCTCAAATATAGGGGGCGCTATGGGGCTTCATGGGGCAGCTGGAAGCCTTGGCCAGGTAATCACACCGACCGTAGCCTTCATGCTGGGAACGCTCCTAAACTGGAGATACAGTTTTCTCTTCTTCGGATTACTAAGCATAATCACAGCCTTAATTATGTCCAAGATAGAGATCACTGAAGGAGAAAATGTTCCAGTCCTAACCTCCTTCAAAGCATTCTTTAAAGTACGGGACATCTGGATTATACTCTTATTCAATGTTTTAATCGGTTGGGTCTTCAGGGGTGTGGAGCTATTCTTTCCGTCTCTTCTAAGCGTCCAAAGAAACTACTCAGGAAGCATCGCAGCTCTCCTCAACTCTTCAATACTTTTTGTTGGAGTGCTGGGCCAATTAGTAGGCGGGAAAGCTTCTGATATCTATGGGTCCAGGAGAGTCCTAACATACGCAAGCCTAGGAATGGTGCTGAGTCTCATCTTCCTCCTAGTATTACCAAGTAACTTCCTGAGCGTGATAATCTTCGTGGTTCTTTATGGAGTGAGTATCTTTGGGCATCAACCCGCCATGACCAGCCTCATCAGCAAAGTCACCCCACAGGAAGTCTTTGGAATGGCATATGGGGTCATGTTCTTCTCCACTTTTGGTATCGGCTCAATATCGACATCAGTAACTGGGTACCTTGTAGACCTGTATAATCTTGAAACAGCTTTCTGGCTTAACACAGCGTTTGCAGTAGCGACATTAGCCTCGGCACTGCTTATACAGCTGAGAACAACTGACGAACATTAAAGATTCATGTAACACTGTAGTGCTAAAATCGTTTTAGCATCTATTATCAGGTTAGATTTTACCAACTCTAGCGCATCATCCATCTTCATTTTTACCACCTCTAAAACCTCATCTTCTTCATTCTTCGAGGCTGTTTTAATCAAATCTTCTGCTAAGTAGATGTGTAATATTTCGCTGCTATAACCCGGGGATGTATAACAGGATACGAGTTTTCTTATTTTCTTTGCCATATATCCGGTTTCTTCCTCCAATTCTCTGAATACACATGCCTCGATGCTTTCGTTCTGTTCGATAGTTCCTGCGGGTATCTCCAGCAGTGTCTTACCTGTGGCGTATCTAAACTGCTCCACTAGAATCACTTCATTCAAGTCAGTAAGTGCGAGGATTCCGACAGCTCCCGGGTGCTGGACAATATCCCTTAAGGTGATTCTGCCATTAGGAAGCTCAACCTTATCCTGTTTGAAGGAAAAATTTTTTCCCTCGAGTACCAGGTTTGATTCTACTAAATTCTCCATAACTCTCCCCTAATATCTCGAAGAACCCCAGTATCCATCTGGAACCTCATAAAGGGCATCTAAACCACTTTTTTCTACTGCTCTATCCAACTCCCTTTGAGCTATATCTAGATATTTATCAAGGTCAACATCAAGAAACTCGCCTTTTTCAAGCAGTATCTTCCCATCAACAATTACTGTATCCACATCGTTCCCATTCGCGTAATAGACAACCCTGTCCACCGGCATATTAACAGGGTATAGATGTGCTTTATGAAGGTCAATCAATATAACGTCAGCTCTCTTACCCGCCTCTAGGGAGCCGAGTTTAGCCTCAAGACCAATAGCTCGAGCTGCATCAATCGTGCATAGCTCTAGACATTTTCCAGGGGGAAGAACTCTAGGATCCTTATAATGCCGACGTTGATACCTCATAGCCTGGAACATGTGACGGAACATGTCATAGCTTCTGTCAGGAGCAGCCCCATCACTTCCTAACATAATCGTTACGCCAGCATCAAGGAGCTCAGGCACTGGACATCTACCCAATATACTGGCGACTGCACTAGGATTATGAACTATCTTTGTATCGGTAAATGAACATATTTCCACCTCTTCATCTGAAAGCTCTGTGGAATGACTGAAAAGACTCTTGGCTCCAGTTAATGAAAGTTCTTGGTGACTAAATTTTACGGTTCCTCTTGTGTGCCCGTCCATTGTTAAAATGAGGTTGTGCTTTTTCTGTAACTCAAGAATTTCATCAACTTGGTGCTTCATTTCTTTTAGTTCTTCACCAACAATTTGCTTGGATTCAGGATGGGGTGTTGGGAACATCAATGCAATGTTTATCTTTCCATCCTCGGTATGATGGTTTTCATTAATGACCTTTTCACAGTTTTTAACCATGTCTTCGAAGTTAACCAGCTTGCTTTTAGGGGAATCTCCTTCCCACTCGGTATAGATTCTAGGGAAGGGTGGTCGTCTAGGGCCCACGGCGAGGAAGGTTCTTACCCCAATCTCTCTAACTGCATCGCAATACAGCTTAGCATAAAGGGGATCATCAACCCGCATGACACTGTCGCCACCCCCGAAAAAGGTAACTCCGGTAGTAGTGCCGAATCTTAATCTTTCCAGACTTGTTAGGATGGCGTCAGCCTTCCAGAATTCCGGGGAGGAGGCTCTAGAGTAAATTATCTCGCATGCATTGTACCATGTTTCATTGTGCATTCCAAGGCTCTTTAATAGGCTATGCCCGGCGTGGCCATGCCCATCCATCAACCCAGGCAAAGCCACTTTATCTTTTCCATCAATCACAAGCTCAGCCTTATACTTGTTTTCTATTTTACTCGTCTTCCCAATATCAATGATTTTTCCTTCATCGATAATCATGGAGCCATTCATGTAGACTCGTCTTTCAGGGTCCATTGTTACGAGAATGCAGTTTTTGATAAGAATATCAACCATATTAGTAGGATATTTGGAGATAGTTCAGATAATATTTACGTACCGTCCCAGTTTCTATGAGAAATAAGTTTCCGTAAAACCTGCATAATCTTTATCTAGACAGAAACAATCACCATAAATGATGGACGAAGTAGTATTCGAAAGCGAAATGTGTGAAACCTGTGGTGAACCATTATTTCTTGACAAAGAGGAGTGCAAAGAGTTCATCGAAAAGAAGATGAAAAATGGTTTCATCCTGTGCAGTTGTTGCGGGGCAAAGTCACAACAATCCTAGCGAGTGACTGCGTTATCAAAACTTTCGTCAAACGCGATCAACATCTCATTGACATGCCGTGCACTAAATAGGGTTAATAAAGCCCGGCATTAATTTGATTATTGACGAGAATTGTCTGAAAATATTAAGATCTTAAAGGAAAACGCTGAGTACATCTATGAAAGAATAAACAGAACCATTGAAGGCATCAGCGAAAAAGAGATGAACTGGAAACCAACCGATGCCTCCAACAGCATCGGATGGGTTTTAAACCATTTAGCAAGGCTCAGTAACATCTCCATACCCCGAATCATAAAAGGAGATCCTGAATACGTGCCCGAAGGATGGCCTGAAGACTACCGAGAGAAACCACATACCTTGGAAAAAATGATGGAAGATATCAACAAAGGAAAGAAAAATGTTATCGAAGGCATCCAAAAATTAACGTCTGGAGACTTGGAGGAAGACATTCCTCTTTGGGGAGGAATCCAAAAACGCAAAACAGGTTTATTCGCATATCTTGGTGAACTTACCCACCATAATGGACAGATCGCATATCTTAAAGGCACCATTAATCGTCTGAGAGAAAAAGATCCCAAGTTCCTAGAGTAGACACTAAAACCTTTTTTTACTTTAATCGAATTAACCCCAGTATTATCCTCCAAGAACAGAGTAAACTAATTGACTTCAGGGACTGACTTCAAATGATGGGAACCTATGTGAACACGGCGGCCATAATAGTTGGGAGTCTTGTTGGGCTGGTTCTGAGGGACAGGTTTCCAGAAAAAATTAAAGAAACCGTTTTACATGGCGTCGGTCTAGTGACTGTTTTCATGGGTGTCCAAATGGCATTAAAAACAGGCAATTTACTTGTCATGATCTTCAGCGTTCTGGTTGGTTCCATAATAGGGGAATCACTGGACTTAGATGAGGCCTTAAAGAAAGCAGCTAATTATGTTAAAACAAAAACTAGATCAGAGGAGAGTAGATACGTTGAAGGCCTCATAACCGCCTTTCTAATCTTCAGCATAGGCTCCATGGCGATAACAGGAGCCATTGAAGATGGAATAAACCGAAACCCATCCATTCTTTACGCCAAGTCAATTCTTGATTTCTTTATGTCAATGTCTTTGGCATCGGTTTATGGTCTAGGGGTAATATTCTCATCGATACCATTGCTAATCTATCAGGGAGGCATAACCCTCGCTGCAACTTATTCGGCCAATTTCTTAAATGAAATTGTAATAAATGAAATCAGCGGTGTGGGTGGCATACTACTATTAGGTCTTGGAGTGACCCTGCTAGAGATCAAGGAGATAAAAATAGCTAATCTTCTACCTTCACTGATAATCGTGCCAATTTTACTTTATTTCCTTTAAAAAGTACCAAAAATTATGGGGGTTATCTGTCATCACAGACCTTTCCAAGATCACCTTCAGGGGAAGAATCAATGAAAAAACCGTACTTTTTTGCCTTAGAGCATATCTCCTTCAATGTCTCCTCTCTTTTCTGATCATATTCATCCCCCTCGACATAGCTTCTCAAGATACAGCACGGGTCTCCCCTTGTAATCTCAGCAACCATGTCAACCCTGAACTTGGGATTAAACGCTTTCCACTTTGCATGGTGAAACTCATCACAGTATATCTTAGCTATCTCCCAGCCATCAGAGTATTTTTTCCAGAACTCCGCATAAGCACAGAAACCCTCCTCAGCGGTACATCCCGGTGCAGAGGGATAATACTTCACAAGTTCATTACTGATTATGTCGAAGGGCATATCCTTCAAGGTAACTCTAAAGGTCTCGTAAGAAAGGGGTAGGCCAAGAGCCTCTGCCTGTGCTCGAGTCGTCTCCCCTCTATCCCTACCATAGTTACGAATAGCCCTACGCAGAGCCTCCTCCCCCGGCTCCCCTAGAGAAAGCATCTCTTTAGCCATGTGATAATAGAGTTTAGCCCAAAGCTCACCCATTCTCGCAAGGGGTTCATCTTTCATGTAAACAGGCTT
>JABAHP010000855.1_pt1 | contig 10878 bp, 13 predicted proteins | sample 7062081 | NCBI WGS metagenome assembly JABAHP01 (sample SAMN14534357, study PRJNA622989) | marine sediment metagenome | biome: marine biome [ENVO:00000428]; feature: marine pelagic biome [ENVO:01000023]; material: deep marine sediment [ENVO:00002113] | place: India: Gulf of Kutch | collected... | reverse complement strand
AGTATATGGATGAGGGTTTTACGTCTGCGATGTTAGAAAATGGTATTTTGCAAATAAGAACTATTCCTGTAGAAAAAAGCATTAATTTGGAATATAATGTCTCTAATTTCGATGAGATAAAAGCAATTATAGCTGAAGTGGATAAGACATTATATTTATGTCCTTGTATATGTAGACAATCAAAAGAAATCCAAGGAGAAGGATGCAATCATCCAATAGAAACTTGTATTTCAATTGGCGTTAATCCACGTATTTTTCTTGAACAAGGACGTGAGATTACAAAAGAGGAAGCACTTGAAATCTTACAGATGACACAAGATAAGGGGATGGTACTTTGCCCCAGTAACGCACAAAAGCCATTTATGATATGCTCCTGTTGCGGATGTTCTTGTATAGTCCTTAGTAATCTTAAAAAATATACAAATCCCGCTCAATACATTAATTCTAATTTTTTCGTTGAAGTCGACAAAGAATTATGTTCAGGTTGCGCCGAATGCATTGCTAGTTGTCATATGGACGCAAATAAGTTTAACGATGATGGAATTAGTGAAGTTAATCTTGGGTATTGTATAGGGTGTGGAGTTTGTATCCCTACTTGTCCTGAAAATGCACGTAAATTGTTAAAAAAACCAGTAGAATCTATTCCACCTGAAAATTTTGCAGACTTATATCAATCTATTGCTAAAAGAAAAGCAACTCTTCAAGAAAAAAGAAGAGAAGATAGTAATTATGGTAGAGTTGGAAGGTTAGGATGAAAATTCAATAAAAAGTAATAAAAAAAAAATTTTTCGTTTATCTATTTATTTGAGTTTTTAAAGTTAGTTTTGCTTCAACTAATTTTCTGTAATGCCTTCGAACATATTTTATGAGCTTTAAGAACAAAACTGTGCCGATTATAGCCATTACGAATAATATCAATGTACTATAGGGAGTAAATGAGCAGTGCGCATAATAGCCTAAATAACATGGTTTGCTTGCATTATCTGGAATTAAAGTCATAATTCCTGTAGATATTCCACCTGTTATTAAAGATACAACGAAGATTGTATAGATTAAAAATAATATTGAATTTATTATCATTCTAGATATGCTTTTTATTGAGTTTTTATTTATTTCCAATTATCTTCACTTCATTTCATTTTAATTTAGTTTATTAGACTACATATACCTCATATATTTCCATGTATGCTGAAAATTGAATAAAATATAAATGATAATCCATAGATTAACGAGGATTTTCAATTATAAAGTAAAAAAATTACTGATTTGATTGATCATTTATCAACCGACTAGTTGAAAAATTAACAAAACTTTATACTGAAATAGATCAAATTATTTGCTCCCGATTGAACTTAGAATTATATCCAATAGCATTCTATACATAAATTAAAAAATATGAGGTGATACTCATTAGTTTTAATTGCCCATGCCCTAAAACAGGATGTTCAAATCATGGTAATTGCGTGGAATGCCAAAATTATCATTCTACTTCAAAAAGTTTGCCTTTTTGCCAAAGTGAACATGGATTTTTCACTAAAGTCTTTTATCGAAAAAGTTATGAAATGCTTCAAACCCTAAAAAAGGAGGGAAAAGTTTGAAAAAAGCAGTCATCCTTTATGATTCTTTATATGGAAATACTAAAAAAGTAGCCATGTCCTTGAGTCGTGGATTAGAAGCAGGAGGACTGTATGTAGATAGTAGTTCTATAGAAGATTTTAATACAACAGGACTAAATAATTATGACATAATAGGAATAGGAGGGCCAACACACTATCATGGGGCTTCAAAAAAGATGAAATCATTTCTAAAAAAGATTAAAAATGTCAAATTGGAAGGTAAATATGGTNNTAAAAATATGAAATTGTTTTTAAGCAGAATTAAACATCTCAAGATGAATGAAAAATATGGATTTGCTTTTGAAACAAAAGGAGAATTCCGATTAGCTGGATCTGCTGCTAAAAGGATTACAAGATACTTAAAGAAAATGAGAGTAAAGATAATAAATTCCACCATTACGGGGATAGTTCTTGATCAAGAAGGCCCTTTAAAAGACAATACTCTAGATTTGATGGAACGGGTTGGATTAAATATCTCTAATAAAGTAAATAATAAAATTACTCAATAAAAAGAGGCGGAATAATTGAATAAATCAAGCGTGAATCAATATTTAAATCAGTTGAAATGGATTCTTTTAGGTGGAGGTCCGATTTTTTTCTTTTTGAGAGCGATTTATCTTGCAAGTACGGGAGGGGATACTTTCAGTACCATAAATCCAATTTTTTCTTGGTCTCTCCTTTTTACAGAAATTAGTTTGTCTGGAATAGCTGGATGTGTAGGAATTGTAGCGTTAATATTATGGAAAAGAGAAGTCAATCAAATTCAATTAAAATATAAACAGGACTTGAAGAAGATAGTCTTGTTTGCTGGTGTTAGTACATATATTATACATTTCATAAGGGTCACCATTTGGCTGAGTTTATGAGTGATTTTCCCATATACTAACAAATTAATTAACAAATTTTATTTATACAAAATTTTTTCTTTCCAAGTATCAAAATAATATACTTTATACATGATATCAAATATTAATGAATCTATATTCTCCTTTTTTATATTCTCAACTAATTCCGTTAATTCTTTAGTATTATTTGCCCATACCCAACATAGAATTATATTAGGGAGATTACTAAAAGTCCAGCAATAAAAGAGATTTGGATGATATTTTTGATTCAATATTCGAGCAACTTCATTTTTGTTAACAAAAGGTTTTATCGTTATTTGAAATGTAGCAAAAATATCACTCGAAGCTTCAGGATTAAAATTAATGGATAAATCAATGATACCTTCTTCAACCATTCGAGTTAAACGTCGTCGAATTGTATTTGAAGTGCTGTTAACTTCATCTGCTACCTCAGATATTGGTTTCCTTGAGTCATTATGCAATGAACGAATAATTTGTAAATCAAGTTGATCATAATTCATTGCTCTTGACTTAGGAACGATATATGGGATTGGGGCAGTATAAAATACCCCCGAAAGTAAACCTATCTTTGGAGATTGAATTTTAAGAATTTGAGATACATAAGAAGAATAGTCATCTAATTGATGAATATTCTCCAACATAGATCCAATATATGCATAATTTCTACTTGATAATACTATCTGCCAAGTATTGTCATGCTTTCCTAACTCAATGATTGAATTATCTATATCTTGAGAATTACTCTGCCCAAAAATAAATGTATAAATAGCATTTATGGCATATGGTTTCAGTTTTGCAGTAAATTTTTCTATGGTTCTAATATCTATAAGAGCTTGAATTCTTTTGTAGACGGCATTGACTGATAATCCTAAATGATCCGAAATTTCTCTATAGGTTAATCTAGAATTATTCATTAAGAGGAGAATGATTTTGAGATCGATTTCATCCATAATATTATACAATTTAATTTGGATTAAATTTCTTTACTTAGTCCAAAATTACAATTAATTTTTATTTTAAAAGCAAAATTAATTAATAATTAAAAATTTGAGATTTAAACTAAAATTGAGAATTCCGTATAAGAGTAAGAGTATGGATATAAATAAAGAGTGGTTCATTGACAAAATCAATGGATTCTTACAAGAAGATGAAAGTAATAGAATGAATAAAGTCGATGGTTCGTTAATATATGAACCAGATGTATTAGTAGGAATTGTAGATGGAAATGATACAATCTATAATAAATATAAAAATATTATAGGTGAATTCCATTTAACTCCTTCTGAGGCTTATGCATGGTATTCTAACATGAATAATTTTAAATTTGAAGATATAAACCTAAGCGTGGTGACATATATTCTTCCAATCAGCCAAAAAACAAAAATAGAGAATTTTAATTATTCTAAAACTATGCCATCAGAAAGATGGGCTCATACAAGACTTTTTGGTGAAGAGTCTAATAAAAAAATCCAATCATTTCTAGTTAGCGAGTTAAATAAACTTAAAATCAATGCTTTCGCTCCTACTCTTGATAAGAGATTATTTAACGTTAATAAGGAAATTTGGGCATCAAATTGGTCTCATAGACATAATTGTTTCGCTGCGGGATTAGGCTCATTTGGATTATCAGACGGTTTTATAAATGAACGTGGAAAGGCAATGAGGTGTGGAAGCATAATAGTTAATTTAAAAATACCATTTGAGAAAGTTTATCGTCCAGCTGATCCCTATAAATTTTGTAATAATTGTGGTGAATGTATCTCTAGATGCCCTGCTAATGCAATAACATTTGAAACACGGCATGATAAGATGAAATGTTATTCACATTTGATGAGTACTATTCCTTTTATCAATCAAACTTATGAGATTGATATCTATGCTTGTGGTTTATGTCAGGTAGGTGTTTCATGCTCAAATGGAATCCCAAAAAAACAAATGATATAAGAGAAAAAATAAAATATTTTCAACTATTATTGTTAAACTATGAAAATTGTAAGAATAAACGTTGAAAATGATGATATAGGTTTCGAGGAAATTACATCAGATTCAACATACTACTTACGTGGTGCTAGAGGATTAAGTTCATTAATGATCCATGATGAAGTTCCTCCTTTATGTGATCCTTTAGGGAAAGAAAATAAGTTAATAATTGCTAATGGACTCCTTGCTGGCTCTCCATTTCCTTGTTCAGCTCGTACTTCAGTTGGAGCAAAAAGTCCATTAACTAACGGAATAAAAGAAGCTAATTTAGGAGGGAGACCGGCTATGATGCTTGCGAGACATGGAATTAGAGCAATTATATTGGAGAATATTTCACCTTTACTAAAGCTTATTTTAATAGATGAGGATGGAATTAAATTGGAACCAGCTGAACAATATAATAATTTAGGTAATTATGAATTACATTCTAAATTAAAAAATAAATATGGAGAAAAAATCGGAATTTATTCAATTGGTCCTGCTGGTCAATATTTGATGAAATCTGCTACCGTAGGGGCAAATGATTTAGAAGGATATCCAAGCAGGCATGCTGCAAGGGGAGGATTAGGAGCGGTCATGGGCTCAAAGAAAATAAAGGCTATCGTAATAAAACCTCCAAAAAAATCAAAAGTTAACATGCATGACTTAAAAAAATTTAGAGAAGTTTCAAGTCCATTTGCTAAAGAGCTTGCTCAAGTAAAGGAAACATTTTCAACCTTTGGCACGCCATTAATGATGAAAGCTATGAGTGGCTATGGAGGAATTCCAACTAAAAATTTTAGAATGGGATCTTATGATAAAATCGATAATATTTCCGGAGAATCGCTCCATGAACTTGTTCTTGAAAGAGGTGGTAAGAAAAGACTTGCATGTTCTCCTACCTGTGTAATTAAATGTTCAAATTTAATTGTTGATAAGGATGGTAATCATATAACATCAAGTTTAGAGTATGAAACGATGGCATTAAATGGTACTAATTTACTTATTGATGATTTAGATAGTTTAGCAAGGATAGATCACTTATGTGATGATGTAGGTATTGATACTATTGAATTTGGTGGAACTGTAGGAGTTGCAATGGATTGTGGAAAATTAAACTGGGGAGATGCTGAAAAAGTTTTTGAAATCTTAGATAAAGAAATTCGATATAATACCGAAGTTGGTAAACTATACGGAAATGGTGTAAAAATAATAGGAGAAAAACTTAATGCTGAAAGAATTCCTCAAGTGAAAGGTCAAGGAATTTCTGCTTATGATAGCAGAGTGTTTAAAGCTATGGGGGTAACTTACGCCACATCACCTATGGGAGCAGACCACACAGCTGGAGCAGCTATAGCTAATCGAGTTCCTAGCTTACATAAAGATTATGGAGAATTAACGTATAATGAGCAAAAGCTTGATTTATCTTTTGAATTACAAATATATACAACCGTAATGGATTCTATGGGTTGCTGTTATTTTATCGGGCCAAGTTATGAAAACATGGAAATTTTAGCAAATGCTATTAACGCTATGTATAATTTAACTCTAACAAGAGAAGACATAATCCAAATTGGCATTGATATTATGAAAACTGAACTTGAGTTTAATCGGAAAGCAGGAATTACTCACGATATGAATGATGTGCCAAGATTTTTCAGAGAAGAGCCTTCAGATCCAGTAGATTTAAAGTACACTTTTGAATTGGATGATTTAAAGACTTTTTGGAATAGACTAGATAAACATGAGTTTTAATCATTATTCTTTCTTTTTCCTATTTCGAAGCATTGCATAATGGTAAAAATCAAAATTAGGAACCTTGTTTTTACCAATAAGTTCAAATCCAAAATGCTCATAAAATTTAATGTTTCTTTCATTTTCTGTATGTAAATAGCAAGGTAAGTTTTGTTTATCAATTTCAGCAAGTTTCATCCTTATTAACTTAATACTATTTTTCTTTCTTTCAATAGGATCTGGATAACAGTAAGCAAACAAAGGATCATCTTGAAAAGCTCGACTAAGTATTCTACTTGCTTCTTCAATTTGGTCTTCACGTAATTGCATAAGGTGATTTAATTCACTCATAGTAAATTTGAAACCTGTTTTTTCTTAATTGGATTAAATAATGATAATCAATCAATATAAAAGGCATTAACGTATATAAAACATTTTAGATATTCATAAATTTCCATCATTCTTTGAATTGAAAACTTAATATAACAACATGACTATATAATTAATAAGGATATTAACTATTAAGCACCTAATAATTGAGTAGTAAAAATGAAAGAAAACTCTGAAAATAGCAAAGATTCTCAATGTCGTTCTGAAAATACAGCAGATGTATTTGAACTAATTAGTAAAATTAATAAGAAATATGAAAAATTACAACGTAAAAATATTAAAGAACTAAATTTAACGCCTACTCAGCATTTAATCTTGAGAAAATTATGGGCAGATGATGGAAGGCAATTTAAAGAGTTAGCAGATTCATGTGATTGCACAAGATCCACTATCACTGGAGTTGTTGATACTATGGAGGAACATAAGTTAGTAACGAGAGAAAAAAATCCAGAAGATAGAAGAAGTACTCTTGTTAAACTAACAGACAAAGGTAAAAATTTGAAAAATGCCACACCTCCAATAGAATCAATGGTAAATGGTTGCTGTCCAGAAATTAATCAAGATGAAATAGAGACATTAGGTGTATTACTGCAAAAACTATTAAATAGTTTAAAATTTTAATTAATCTTTCCTAAAATCTGTTAGTTCTATCTTTAAGTCGATTTTTCGAAATAGTTAGGATCTAAATAATAAGGAACGAAACCTTTAAATAGTTAGGTGCCTAACTATCACATAACTAATGTTCATAGAAAAAATTTTTGAAATAGAGGCCATTAAGATGGGAGAAAAGGATGCAGATTGTTGTGTAGAAAGTGACAAGGAAGATAAAGAATCTAGTGAATCAAACGGATCTTGTTGTTAATCTAAAGGAATTTTGGTTCAAACTAGATAAAACTCCTTTTTTTTATAATTTTTCATAGAAGTAAAATATAATTTTGAGCTGAAAAGAAAGTGAAAAAAGCATGAATGTTATTGCTATATCAGGAACTCCAAGGAAGAAAGGGAATAGTGAACTCCTTTTAAGATATGCACTCAAACCTTTTGAAAATAATGGTTGGAATGTTAAAATTTTCCTTTTAAGCGATTTAGAAATTAAAGCCTGTAAAGCCTGTGATTCATGTAAAGAAACGGGTACTTGTATTATTAAAGATGATATGCAAGAGATTTATGATGCATTTCGATGGTGTAATGCGATTATAATCTCAAGTCCTGTTCATTTCCTAAATGTTAGTGCTCAATTACTAGCCTTACTAAATAGACATTATGCGGTAGATGGTGAAAGACCTTTAGAAGGGAAAGTAGGTGGAGCTATTGCGGTTGGTGGTGGAACATCGGGAGGTCAAACGTTAGCAATTAATGCCATTTATTCCTGGATGCTCTCATGTGGAATAATATGTGTACCTGGTGAATTATATGGGGTAAAAGCTGTAGCTGGTAAGCCAGGTGATGTTTTAAACCAAAAAAACCTGTTAAGACAAGCAGAAATTCTTGGTTTCAATATTCTAAAAGCAACAACACTATTGCAAAAAGAAATTAAAAGTGAAGAAAGCATCTTTTAATATATTGCGACCCCTAATTTTTTATTTCTACTTATACAGTTTCATATTTTTTTTTAATATTTGAAGCATTTAATGTAAAATAGATATGCTATTCTTTTTATTTTCATTTTAATATAAATAGTTTTAAAAAATATTACTTAGGAGATTTAATTGAGAATTGGAGCTCATATGAGTGTTTCTGGTGGCAAGTATCTGGCTTTTGAGAGAGCCAAAGAATTAGGATGTGAAGCATTACAAGTTTTTGTTAGAAATGTGCGTGGATGGACTTCTGGCACCTTAAAGCAAAAAGAAATTGATGATTTTATAAATAAGAAGGAAGAATTGAAAGATGAAATTTGGCCTGTAATTTCACATAATAGTTATCTGGTAAACTTAGCGAGCTTAGATAAAGAAAAATTAGAGAAATCATATAATGCTATGATTGACGAACTTACCAAAGTGGACCAGTTGCAAATAGAATATGAAAATATGCATCCTGGCGTAATCCCCATAAGTGATAAGAAAGAAATTACAAAGTTAGAAGCATTTACCCAAATAGCTGATCAATTAAATAAATTGTTGGAAGCTACAAAATCATCTAAGGTTATTATACTGCTTGAAACTACTGCGGGACAAGGAAAGGGATTGGGTAATAAATTTCATCATTTAAAAACTATTATAGATAAAGTACAAACTAAAAGTAGGATTGGTATATGTTTCGACACGGCCCATTCTTTTGCTGCAGGTTATGATTTTAGGAAAAAGAAAGGTTATGATGATATGTGGAATGAATTTGATGATCTTATCGGTTTAAAATATCTATTCGCTTTTCATTTAAATGATACAGATAAAGAATGTGGGTCGAGAGTAGATAGACATACTCATATTGGCCAAGGTAAAATCGGAAAAGAGCCATTTGGATTCTTTATTAATGATGAACGATTTAAAGATATGCCAGGAATTTTAGAAACTCCAAAAGGTAAAGATATGAAGGAGGATATAATGAATTTGAAAATACTTAAATCTTTAAGAAATATATAGTTACTCTTCCACTTTAAACCAAACGGGATCAAAGTCATCAACTAAACCATTATAATTTACTAGGATTTCTTCTCCTTTTGCAATATCTCTAACAGCTGAGAATTCCATTACTTTAAGTTTATAATCATAAAGGTATCTAACATTCGGTTCATAAGAATGATTGATAAATTGACTGATACTTAACGTGATGGCATTCTTGAACTCGGGGTTATGCTCTGGATCTTCCCAGATATAACAGTAATTAAATAAAACTGTCTTCCTAATCTTTTTATAATCCTTATTTGGTATTGGAACAACATGAGCAATATCAATAACAGTATCCTTTTCAATATTTATTTTCGCAAAAACGCCTTTACCCTTCTTCTTGGATATATATCTAACTTCTAATAAATCATTCATGGATTTCCCTTAGCATTTCAATATATTTTTTATTTATTCCTTATATTTTTCGGGATTTACACATCTCCTCCATTCCATAACGGTCTCTAAAGGACCTAAACCTATCAGGAGATCTTCCTCTTCAAAAATAAAATCTTGTTTAAACCTATATATCCATTTATCTTTTCTCTTTAAAGCAATAATATGAAAACCACGTTTGTATCGTTTATCTTGTAATTCGTTATAAGTTTTATCTTTAAAATAAGAATCTTCAGATAACGTTTCTCGCACTACTACTTCTCCAGTTTCTCTAATAGCTTGTTGCAAAACCCAATGTGGTTCAAATCCTTTAAGGATTATTTCTGCTATATGAGCCGCAGCATCAGCTATTAATTCACAGCTAAAGACTATTCTCATTAAACCTGTAAGATCTCGAGGAATTTTAACCAGTTTTGCTAAATCTAAAAGATCTTTTTCTAATGCGATATTTAAACCGTCCATAAGTTCCTCCATCTCTAGAACATCTTCAGCAACTTCTTCATTATTAAAGAATAATGCTGCTAACGCTAACTCAATCATCGTTTCTGATATATCTGTTATTAATACATAGTTTCTCTGAATTTCCTCTACTTTCTCGCAGATTTCAGGATTATCAAGGTTGAGTATTTCTTCTTTCTCTTGCTCTTCAATATCAAAAGAAAATGGATCTAAATCATTACTAATTTTTTTCAATTCTATAATTGGTTGGATCTCTCCTTTTACAATTAATATATCATCTTTTAATACCTCTTCATCTCTTTCAAAGAGCCATTTATCTCCTCTGCGTATAGCTATTAAATCGACTCCGTGTTTGGATCTGAAATGGACATCTTTTCTAATTTGTCCAATAAACTCGCATCCTTTATTCACAGTTATTTTTACAATTGGTTCGGGTACATAGCTAATGTCACTAAACAATTGACTAAAATAAGATATATCAGTATTTATGTAGACAACTCTTGCAATATCAGATAATGCATCAGAAATTTTGTCTATAGCATAGCCCATAACGACAATGGGTTCTAGCTTTTTCGCTCCATCTAATCCTCTCGGATGTGCTTGAATAATTTGGAAATTAAGTAAAAAGGTAAGTTCATGAACTCTTTGTTCCATTTTATATGCTTCATCAGCAAGTTCTTTACTTCCAAATTTAATTGCACTATAAGCTAAATCTATCATTAAATCAATATTTTGTTTCATTTCCCGAATTATATCTTTAAGGGAAAGTGGTTTATATTTAAATTTTTTCTTAGGCTTAGTCATATTGTTTTATTCACTCATTTTTCATATAAATTTGATTTTATATAAATATTATTA
>JABAHP010008164.1_pt1 | contig 10879 bp, 11 predicted proteins | sample 7062081 | NCBI WGS metagenome assembly JABAHP01 (sample SAMN14534357, study PRJNA622989) | marine sediment metagenome | biome: marine biome [ENVO:00000428]; feature: marine pelagic biome [ENVO:01000023]; material: deep marine sediment [ENVO:00002113] | place: India: Gulf of Kutch | collected... | reverse complement strand
CGGAGACAAGATGAAAGAAGCCGCCGAGTAGGGATATTTAAGAGGTACTTATGAAATTCAAAAGGCTCATAGCGATCATCCTTCTTGCGGGGATGCTTGCCGTTACCCTGGGGGCGTGCCGGACACCCGGAAAGCTTCCTCTCATACCGCCGCATCCCAGACACGTACCCGGACCTCCACCGCTTCCATAACATCCGAGGCGGCATCCGGACGGATATCAGCCCCGGCGGGGCCTTCGGGCCCCGCCGGGGTTTTGTGTCCATGGCCCTCTGCTGCGCCCGCCAGCCGGGAGCGCGATCACGGCACCACCGCCGACCCGCTGGTCGCGGGGCCGGGCACGTAGGTATACCCGCTCTTGGTAACGTCGATGACCGTTATGGTGAACGTATCGCCGCTCGCGGCGGGGAGTGTGTCGGAGTTCAGGGACACCTTGCCCTTGCGGTTGGTGGTGCCGGAGACCTCCGCGAAGTACTTTACGTTCGAGTCCGCGTCCGTCAGGACCCACTGCGCGCTCACGGTGGCGTCCCTGACCAGTTCGTTCGAATCGTCACTGACTATTATGGTCGCCCTGGCCTGGTATCTGGGCCCCTTGGACTGAAGATCAACCGAGATGTCCGAAACGCTCATGGCCGGACCGGCGGGGACTTCCGTGATCTCCGTGACCGTGGTCATGGAGTTGTCGGCAATGTCGGTCTCGCCCGCGACCGCGCTTGTCTGCGCCAGCAGGGTGTGGCTGCCCGGCGCCTCGCCCGAGGTGGGCCAGGTGAAATCGAAGGTGGCCGAGTCTCCGGGGTTCAGGGCCGCGGCCTGCGGAGAGCCTATGGGTGCGCCGTCATACGTATCGGTCAGGCTCACCATGGTCGCCTCCGGATAGGTGCCCTGGTTCTCTACCGTTACCTGCACGTTGAGCGTGTCTCCCACCGTGGCCCCCGCCGGGGCGTCCAGCGCGATGACCGCGACGTCGTGCACGGGCTCCTGTATGGTAATCGCCGTGCTCATGGCGTTGTCGGCGGTATCGGTCTCGCCCGGCACCGTGGACGCCTCAGCCTCAAGCACATGGGTTCCGAGTGAGGCCGCGGTGGTGTCCCAGGTGAACAGCAGGTCCNNGCTGGCCTGTCTGCTGGCTATCGGTGATGTCGGTCAGGGTGACGGTGAAGGACTCGCTCTCGGTCCCCTGGTTGCTCACGCTTACCACCACGGGGACCGTGTCTCCCCTGAATGCCCAGGAGAGGGCGGCCATATCCGTTACCGCCACGTCGTGCACCGGCGTCGGTGGGCCGGGTGAATAGTTCAGCGCGGCATAGGCATCCACCAGCCCCCAGCCGTATGTGCTGTCCCATCCCGCGGGGCCTTTGTCCTCTGCCGTGTTCTGGAGCGCCTCCCTGACGTTGTCCGGCCCGGTGACACCCTGTGCTATCAGCAGCGCGGCCACTCCCGAGACATGGGGAGCGGCCATGGAAGTGCCCTGCCAGAACCAGTAGCCAAAGACCGCGGGATCAGAATTGAAGGTCTGCTGCAGCACGCCGTCGCCGTAGCCGTCGTTGTTCTGGTCCACCGTGGTGTCGCCGCCGGGAGCCACCAGGTCGACGTAGGCGCCCGTGTTCGAGTAGTACGAGCGTGTCTCGTCGTATCTGGTCGCGCCCACCGCGATGCAGTTCTCATAGGCGGCGGGATATGAGGGCAGATTGAACGACTGGCCGTAATTACCCGCTGCGCAGACCAGGGTGACCCCTTTGACACTGTGGGCATAGTTGACCGCATCTTCCATGGTGGCGGACGGAAGGATCGAGCCGAAGCTCATATTGATGACATCGGCCCCGTTGTCCGCCGCATAGTAGATGCCGTCGGCAATGTCCGCTATCGTTCCCGATCCGGCTTCGGTGAGCACCTTGACCGGCATGATGGACGTGCCGTAAGCCACGCCCGCGACTCCCAGGCCGTTATTGGTGCTCTGGGTTATGGTGCCCGTAAGATGGGTGCCGTGGCCGTGGTCGTCGTTTGGATGGGCGTCATTGTTGGCAAAATCGTACCCCTGCACAAAGGAGGTACCGGCGAGGTCCGGGGCCTGCATGTAGGCCCCATAGTTCTCGTATGCCACGCCTGTATCGACCACGGCTACGATAACGCCGGGGCTGCCGGTCTGTACATNNTGTACATCCCAGGCCGCCTCCATATGAATGCCGCCGTATACGGGATTGTCCAGGTGCCATTGATAGGAGTAGAGCGGATCGTTAGGGACGCCAAGGGCGTAGGCTATATAGTTGGGCTCGGCATACTCGACATTGGGGTTGCGGCTGTACGCCTCCACCATTCCCTTCACGCTCTGTCCTGCGGGCACTCTGAGGCGCATGAACTTCCCGCGGCTGCTAATGGAGAGCACCGATGCCCCGTGATTGCGGTTGGTCCGGTCTATGACATCGCGGGAGACCCCCGGACTGAACCTGACGATGAACTCGCCCGGCACCCACTCCTTTTTCAGTACGGCCTGGAACGGCTTCGTCTGGAAACCGTCCGCCATCTGACCGGCCCAGGCCTTGTCCGGGCCTGCTGTGCTGTTACCGGAAAGTGTCCCCTCCCGAAGCCCGGTCCAGGCGATTGCCAGCGCAGGCAGTATAATGAATATCAGCAATATATGTCTGCTCTTGCTGTCCATTTCTCATGCGCTCCCTTCTCATGTGAACAATGGCCTTACGGCCTCTTCTCCCCCATTAGTGACACATTATGCCCCGGTAGTCAAGGGTATTAATAATGCTTATTCCTATGGGCCTTTGTACTATGGAAACAGCAGGGAAGGGGATGCTAATTCTTAATCCGGAAGCCGTTCCATCAACCGCAGCGCCTTCGGGTTGGCGGGGTCCGTGGCGAGCACCCGCTCAAGCTCCGCACGGGCCTGCTCCGGACGGCCCAGGTCGAGCAGGGCGTTGGCCAGGTTCAGGCGGGCCTGTTTGTATTGCGGGTCCAGGCGGACCGCCTCTTTGAAGTGATCTATCGATTCAGCAATCTCGCCCTGTATGCCCAGGAGCGAGCCGAGGTTGTTGTAGGTTTCTGCTGAGATTTCGGGATCAAGCCGGAGGGCCTTGCGGAAGTGCTGCATCGCGAGGTCGGGCCTGCCCTGCGCATAGTACACCTTTCCCAGGTCGTTGTAGGCCTCGGCGAAGTCAGGGTTCAGGGCAATGGTCTTTCTGAGGTCCCGGGCGGCCTCGGCGTACCTGCCGATATTGGCAAAGACCAGCCCCCGGTTATAGTAGGCGATGTGATTCACGGGTGAAACACGAATGGCGGTATCTAAATGCTCGATAGCACGGTCAAAGCTGACCCATCTTCCCCAGGGCCACTCCCATCATGCAGTGCGCCCTCGTGTTTTGCGGGTAATACTTGAGCGCTATCCCGAGGTGATAACGGGCCTTGTCCAGCTCATTCCGCTCCAGGTAGACGATGCCCAGGTTTATCCGGGCGTCGTCGGCCCTGGGGTCAAGGCGCAGCGCCTCCCGGTAATACCGGATGGCCTTCTCTCTGTCTTTCAGTTCATCCGAATAGTAGAAGCCGAGGTTGACGTACGCGCGCGGTGCGCCGGGGCCCTTGCGGACCACGTCCTCCCAGAGGGTCATTCTGCTCCGCCAGGTGTTGTTCCGTTCGTAGGTCAGGGCCCCAAGCACCAGCGGTACCGCCGCGAGCACGGCCACCACCGCCATCCTGACGCGGCGGGTCCTCAACCGGTGCAGGCTAAGCATCATCAAAGCCGAAAGCGCCATTGATGCCCCGGCCATGGGCAGGTACATCCGGTGCTCGTAGATGACGTCCGCGATGGGGATGATGCTGGATTCCACGGCAAGTGCCAGGAAGAACAACACCATGCCGAAACCTGCGAGACGCTGCAGGCCGCCGCGCCTGAGCAGCAGAACGGCCAGTGCGGCGAGGGCCACAAGTATGAGCAGTGAGACAAGGACCGCACCGTCAGACAGGGATGCGTACCGGGGGTAATCGTAATCCAGGTTCTGGTTCACCGGCAGCACCAGAAGCCTCAGGTACGTCACTACCACTCTGAACTGCGTCACCAGGTAGGCGGTCCTGGACATGTTCGCGTGGGTCCAGGAGGGTTTTCCCATATCGTCGAGCGCCTCGGGGAGGGGCCTGCCGAAGTCTGCCATGGACAGGGGGATGAGGGCTGCCGTGAGGGCAAAGGGCACCAGACGCGCGATGCGCCGCCCGGTGGGTCCCTTGAAGAACACGAACTCGTACAGCACCAGCGCGGCGGGCAGGGTGGCGGCGGTCTCCTTGCTCTTCATGGCCAGCACGGCCGAGGCCAGCGCAGCCGCGTAGTATGCCCACCGGGCTCTGCCGGGCGACATGCGTGCCTGCGCATAGCACACCATGGCGGCCAGATAGAACAGCGCGGCAAGCGACGCGAAGCGCTGCGATATATACGTGACCGCCTGGGTTTGCACGGGATGGGCCACGAACACGAGCGCGGCCAGCAGGGCCAGATATCGCGGTTCGGTGCCGGCAAAGACCCCCTCCATCCTCGGCGTACGCATGCTCAGCAGCGCAAGCGCGTACACCATGAACGCGCCCAGCACATGTATGAGCAGGTTCACGGCGTGGTAGCCCCGTACGTCGAGAGCGTGGAAGTAATAGTTCAGGCCGAGGGTGAGGAAGGCGATATAGCGGTTTCTGAGTACCTGATGCACCTCCGAGGCGTTCCGGTCCGGAAGCTCTACGAAGTTCGAAAGGCGCTTGATGGCCGGGTTCTCGTCGATGTACAAGCCGTCGTCGAACTGCAGGGGCACTTCGAAGCTGTTGGCGTAGGACAGTATGCCCAGCAGGGCGATGACCGTGAGGTGAAGCCATGGCCGCAGCGCGAAGCGCGAGGACGGGCTGCTGCTCTTTTGTAACCCGGACGAGAACATTCCCTTATTATACGGTGCGGAGGCAGGGTTTTCCGGACGCCGCACGTGTGGGCGCTATGCCCAGGGATTGAAGCCGGATGTCAGTCCCTGCTGCTCACGGCAGCCGCGTCACCTGGAGCCTCATGTATCGTGTACCGGCAGGACGGCAAGGAAACTGCCTTTGCCGGAACGCCCCTGCTCGGCGTTGAACTCGAAGGTGACCTCAATGGCATCAGCGACCGGAGTGCCGGGAGCGCTGGTGGAAGACCAGTAGGAGCTGGCGAGCACGTTGTCGAACCCCATTGAGCCGAGCCAGGAAGACAGGTTCGCCTCTTCCATGTTGCGCAGGCTCATCAGTTCCCGTGCGTTTGGCAGCCGCCAGCCGGGCCTGCCCGCGCCGCAGTCGGCGTAGGTGCCGTCATTGATCCCGGCCACGAAGTCCAGCGCGTGCTGCCATGTCACCAGTCCGTCGCCCGCAACGCCGTCATTGTCGAACGCGCTGCCGGGGGAGGCCGCGTCATGAGTGGCTATACAGTTGGCATCCTTCAGCCAGATCAGTCCCGTGAGCCGGTCTCTGATGGTCCCGTTGCCGTTGTCCGTAAATCGCAGCGAAGGCCAGGCCACACCTTTTTGCAGGGTACTATCGTCGCCAGCGGCATAGCTCGTGGTCTGTCCGGTCATGGGCACCGGGGCAGGGGGCGTGCTCGTTCCCCGGACGGCAAGGACGTAGTTGACGTCACTGGCAATGATCTTGCCGGAGGCCAGACCGTCATCCGAGAAGTTCACTGACATGGCATCGATGCCGTCGGACGAGGTGGACGACCAGTACATGAGCGTGACGGGCAGGTGGGTCAGATAGTTGTTCGAGGGAAGCGAGGGCGACTTGCCGTAGTCCACCAGGCTGAGCAGCTCGTTGTAATTGGGCAGCCGCCAGTCGGTCTTTCCCGCGCCGCAGTCGGCGTATGGGCCTGTATTGATCCCTGCCACGAAATCAAGGGCGTGCTGCCAGAGCACCATTCCGTCGCCGGTCGTTCCATCGTTGTCGAACTCGTTTCCGGGAAGGACCGACGCATCATGGGTGGCGATGCAGTTGGCGTCCTGCAGCCAGACCAGACCCGTGAGCCCGTCGCTTATCGTCCCGTCGCCGTTGTCCGTGAAACGCGGCGAAGGCCAGACAACCCCTTTCTGCAGGGCACCGTCATCGGCCTGATCCGTATTGCTGTCGTAACTCGTGCTTTGCCCGGTCCTGGCCACCGGGGCAGGGGGCGGAGAGCCAGGGCTGCCGCCACTCTCATCGCCGCAGGCAACAAGGGCCAGAACAGACAGAATGACCAGCAGTGCGTATGGTATGGACTTTTTCATATCATGTGACACAGGCTTACGCTTGTTTTCAAGATGAATCTCACAACCGGGACGGAAATGGTTCCCATCTGATTAATTCAATTATTATCGTATTTTCGTGAGAAGGCCTCGTCGCTCATGGTGAGATAGATGATGCCTTCGATAAATCCGACAATAGCCGGGATCATGGTCCAGCACAGAAGCAGATAAATGATGCCCCATACGATCTGGCCCAGGTAGAACTTGTGTACGCCGAAGCCGCCCAGAAAGATGCCGAGCAGTCCGGCGGCTATCTTGCTCCTCCCGTGGTTTTGGGCAGGGGCCTGCCCCTGTGTCGTGACGTCCCCGGTGAGCATGGAGCCGCAGTGCTTGCATTTGATGGCGTCGTTCTGTATCTCTTCCTTGCAGTATGGACAGAGCATTCATTTCCTCCCTTTAGGTGTGGTCGGCCCTTCAGCAGCAGGCTGAGGTTAGTTTAACCGCGAAGGAAAATACTGTCAAGAAAACCTGATGCCTGAAAGCTTTCCATAGGGTATAATCAGAGACTTCACGATATGCAAAGCGGTTATCCTTCTATAAATCCCGATGCGGAACTGGTACTGGTCTTCCCTCCCTCTGCCAAGCCCTCCGAGCCGCCTGCAGGGCTGGCAAGGCTTGCCGGGGCACTCGGGCGTTACGGTGTTAGGCACACGGTCATCGACGCCAACCTTGAAGGGCAGCTCTGGCTCATGCGAAACGCAAGGCCCGGCATCGGGGATACCTGGACCAGGCGCGCATACCGGAATGTCGAGGGAAACATCCGGGCTCTCCGGGACCGGGCCACCTACGGTAATTTCGACCGATACAGCCGTGCGGTCGTGGACCTCAACCGGGTGCTTTCCGCGTCCGCGAATGCTCTTGAGCACGGAGTGACACTGGGACTTGCCAACTATCAGCACAGGGAGCTTGCCCCGGTGCGCAGCGCGGACCTTCTGGCCACAGCCGAGAGACCTCAGGACAGTCCGTTTTATCCGTATTTCAGCGCGCGGCTTACCGGAGCCATCGAGAACTCCCGTGCAAAGATATTGGGTTTTTCCGTGAACTATCTCAATCAGGCGCTTCCGGCATTTGCCATGGCCGGTCATGTACGAAGGCATTATCCTCATGTGCGTATCGTAATGGGAGGCGGGCTGGTGACCTCGTGGCTCAGCAGGCCCGGATGGAAGAGCCCATTCTCCGGTCTGGTGGACACACTGGTATCGGGGCCGGGAGAGGGTGCTCTGCTTGCGATGTTCGACTTTGAGAAAAAAGAAAGGGAGCATTTCTGTCCCGACTTCTCCGGTTTCCCGCTCGATGAGTATCTCTCGCCGGGTCTGGTGATTCCCTACAGCGGGTCAGGCGGCTGCTGGTGGGGCAAGTGCTCGTTCTGTCCGGAACACGCCGAGCAGAATCCGTACCATGGCATATCGGGACAAAACGCGCTATCAGATATCCGCTCTGCTGGAGGAACGCCCTCGCTTTTGCATCTGCTAGACAATGCGGTGAGCCCCGCCTTGATGAATGCGATGATTGAGGATTCTCCGGGCATTCCGTGGTACGGTTTCGCGCGGGTGACAAAAGACCTGGCAAATGACGAATACTGCGCCTCACTTAAAAGGTCCGGATGCGTAATGCTCAAGCTCGGCCTGGAGTCAGGCGACCAGGGAGTCCTCGACGCCCTGCACAAGGGCATTGATCTGGAGACGGTCTCTCGTGCGCTTCGGGCTCTTGATCGGGCAGGTATCGTCACTTATGTCTATTTGCTCTTTGGCACTCCACCAGAAGGGGAGGAGGAAGCTCGGCGAACGCTTCAGTTCGTTCGTGAACATGCAGGGGATATCGGTTTTCTGAATCTGGCCGTGTTCAACATGCCGGCCTTCGGCCCGGATGTCGGGAAGTTCAGAACCAACACCTTTTCGGAGGGGGACCTTTCGCTGTACTGTGATTTCGTGCATCCTTGCGGATGGGACAGGTCGCGGGTACGGCGATTCCTGGAGGACGAGTTCAGAAGGGATTCTGTAGTTGCGAACATCCTGAAGCGGACCCCTCCGGTATTCACCTCGAACCATGCTGCATTTTTTGCGCATGACGTATTGCAGACGCGTCCAAGAGACGAGGGATGATGAACTTACAGATGAACTGTGGAGAGCAGATCAGTCGTCCTTGACCTCAAAGATATTTGCGTCCTGTTCACGCTCCGGGAAGAACACATAGCCTCTTCCCTTCTCGTCGATATCCGTTGACTCCTGAAGCTCGCAGACGTCCTCGATGTGCATCCGGGGCGGATTTTCCCGGGGATTAATAACTTCTCCGGCAAGTTCCTGACGGATGGCGTCCACTGCTTTTTCCTGGGCCGCATCGGGGTCCTCGGCCAGTACGTACTTCGTGGTATGGAATCCCAGACAGACGTTTCCTGTCTTCTGGAACTTGTCCATGATCGGGTTCCGGCTAAAAAGGAAATTCCTGCCGTTAACGATGATCCTGAATTTTCGCATGGTGTGATTCTACCTCTCGGGGGATTTTCAATTCTTTATATTTTAGCGGAAAGCGGCCCTCCGATGCATCCCGCACCGGGTGGTATCCGGCATGGTACCATGTAACAAAGGGAGTATGACGGGAAATGGGACATCTGCTCGCGGTGGATATCGGCCTCAGAACAGGATTCGCCCTCTATAGCGGGGACGGGCGGCTCATGTGGTATCGCTCACAGAACTTCGGTTCCCCCTCACGGCTCAAACGGGCGGCGAACGCCATTATCAATGACATCCCGGAAATTTCAGCAGTGGTGCTCGAAGGTGGGGGGCCCCTGGCTGATATATGGGAGAAAGAGGCCGGGAAACTGGGTATCAGGGTCATCCGCGTGGCGGCGGAACAGTGGCGTTCCATGCTTCTGTATCCCCGGCAGCAGAGGACAGGCGTTCAGGCAAAAAAAACTGCGGATGAACTTGCCCGCCGGGTCATTGAGTGGTCCGGGGCCTCCCGGCCGACCTCTCTCCGGCATGACGCGGCGGAGGCGATACTTGTCGGGCTCTGGGCGTCTGTGGAGCTTGGATGGCTTGAGCGTGTGCCGTCGGGGCTGGTGGGGTGATTGTTTCACACTGACAACAGGCCAGGGTGCGGACCAGAAATAATGAAGTGGAGAAAGTCGAGTACAATATATAGAGCCGCTACTGGGGAGTTACAATTCCTTTCGAAAAATCCTGTGTTGTGCATCAGGTGAATTCATGCAGAATACAGAAGTGTACAATGGCCTTGTACCGGGGCTTTTAGGGATCTGAATCAGTCGGATTCTAGGGTGGGAATCTTTTTTTTTCAACACGTAAATTATTATAATACGATGTCAAAAGACATATTGAGAAAATCACGGCTCCGACCAAGAAAATCGCAAAGGAAACCATGATAATTATTCTTTTCTGGTGGGCGTTATTTAGTTTTGTCATTGCTGGACTCGGTACGGGCGTTATTCTGATACTCGGCAGAGCGGCAGGTAACATCTCACGTGAGTTCGATTTTTTCAGGACGTTCTGGCTTGGTTTCCTTGTTCTTCTGGCCTTTCTCCAGTTCTGTTCGCTTTTGTTCCCGGTGAACGGGACGGTATTCCTGGTCCTCCTTGTTCTGTCCAGTCTGTCTCTCTTATTCAAAAAGAGATTGGATGGGTACTTTTGGATGCCCACAGGACTCAGGCAGTACAAGCCTGTTCAAAAGTATCTTGTTATGGGGTGTGTCATTTTCATAATAGGGTATCTTGTTTATTCTTCATCTCAATTTGTGGGTCAGTGGGATGCGTATGGAACTTACTTCAATACCGTTCGATGGGCGCGCCTCTACCCCACAGTACCCGGCATAGTTAATCTTGATCCCAAACTAGCGTTTAACAGCAGTTTCTTTCTCTTTGCAGCTCTCAACGAGTTCTGGCTTGCCAGCGAGGCTGGCGCGCACACAGCACTCTCTCTGTTGATTCTCATTACTACACTGCAGTTTCTTGTTTATCTTTTTTCAAAGGATGCGAGACTCTTCGAACGGGTCTTTCTTGCAGTCGGTACTATATTTGTTGTCAAATATCTCGTCCTCAGTGAGCTTACCGCCTCTCTGTCCACTGACCAGGCCATGACGGCGGTCTGTATGGTATTCGCATTGGAACTCGTGCGGCAGCGGGGGTTCTTTTTTTTCATGGTTTCCGGTCTGGCAGCCGCCACGGCAAGTCTCAAGATGACCGGGATCTCAAGTGTGATTCTGGTCATGGGCCTGCTTTTTCTTAATGTCGTATGGAAAGCCTCCCGGAGGAATTTTCTATTTGAGATCCCGGGGCGCGAGGCTTTTGTATCCCATGCCCGTTGAATTGTTCAATATGAACCTTTTGTGGTCTGTGCCGGCTGACGAGGTGCGGAGCATGGCGGATATTGTGAAGGGTGATGCCAGGGTTTTCCAGAACTACCGCCTGGGGCTAACCCTCACATACGGAGAGTTCTTTGTCCGGTGGGTTAAGAAATGGGTCATTTTCAAGGAAATTGGCATTTTTTTCCTGAGCGCTGTCTTTCTTTTAACTACTCCGCTGTTTAGAAGTCTGAGGTGTGTCGTACTGGAAGAATAGGAGCGGTATTTCGTGCTGCTGTTGTATTCGCTGCTGGCGATCT
>JABAHP010009830.1_pt1 | contig 10882 bp, 15 predicted proteins | sample 7062081 | NCBI WGS metagenome assembly JABAHP01 (sample SAMN14534357, study PRJNA622989) | marine sediment metagenome | biome: marine biome [ENVO:00000428]; feature: marine pelagic biome [ENVO:01000023]; material: deep marine sediment [ENVO:00002113] | place: India: Gulf of Kutch | collected... | reverse complement strand
CGCACGGCGCCGCAGCATCGCTACCACTGCCGCAAGCTCAGAGCGTATGAAGACGGCGAGCAGGCGTTTACCGCCGGAATGTGGCTGGCTGCTACGCTCTGCCAGCGGCCGGACGCTCAGAAGTGGTGCAGCGAGCGCGGGCTAAATACCCAGTTTCGCTCGAACCTGTTTCGAACTCCGCAAGCTGCCCATGCCGGCGATTCCAACCCAAGCGGCGGATATCTCGTTCCCGTAGAAATGGAGCGGTCGATTATCAAGCTGCGAGAGGATTACGGCGTGTTCCGCCGCAATGCTCGCGTCGTGGCAATGGCGACTGACACGGTGGATATCCCTGTTCGCTCTAGCGGGCTGACCGGCTACTGGGCGGCTGACGCCGATTCGCTCACCGAATCGACGATGACCTATAAAAACGCGTCGCTTGTGGCAAAGAAGCTCTACGCGTTCTGTAAGTACAGTAGCGAGTTGGCTGAAGACGCCATCGTTGATTTCGGCGACGAGCTCACCGATGAAATGGCGCATATCCTCGCCTACAACGAGGATTTGGCGGCGTTTGAGGGAGATGGCACTTCCACCTACGGCGGCGTCGTGGGAATCGAAACCGCACTAGCGGCCGGTTCGGAAGTCACAGCCGCAAGCGGTAACACGGCTTTTTCTACGCTCGACTTGGCCGACTTTGAAAATATGATTGGCGCCATGCCTGCTTATGCCGGCGCTCAGCCCAAGTGGTATATCCACAAGAAAGCGTGGGCGGCAAGCATGCTGCGGCTAATGGATGCCGCCGGCGGCAACACGGCGATGATGCTCGGCAGCGAGTCTCGGCCGCCTTACTTCCTTGGATACCCAGTCGAGTTTACACAGGTTACTAACTCGACAACCACCGCTCAGACTTCAACCGAGGGTCTGTGCTTCTTTGGCGATCTTCGGCTTGGCGCGTTGCTTGGCGATCGGCGAGGCATCGCAGTCGCAATTAGCGACCAGCGATACTTTGAAACCGACCAACTCGCCATTAAAGCGACCGAGCGTATCAGCATCAACATTCACGGCGCCGGGGACTCTTCAAACGCCGGGCCGATTATCCAGTTGCTAACGCCTGCAAGCTAAGCGGCTGACATAAAAGGAAACCGATTTCTACTCTTTTTGGAGATTGAGCGAATGATTCCAGCAATGGCTTGCAAATTCGTGCGAGCGATCTCGCCGGGAGCAATCAAAGATAACGCTTCATTCACGGCGACTGAGATCGATACGAAGGGCTTTGCATTTTGTACGATCGTCGTTCAAGTTGGAGCGACAGATATAGCGATGGCGGCGTTGAAAGTGCAGGAGTCGGACACCAGCGGCTCTGGTTTCGGCGACGTTACTGGGTTAGTGTTCGGCACTTCGACGAACCTCGCCGGGTCAACCTCTACGCTTCCATCGGCGACTGACGACAACAAGCTGTTTGTCTTCCATGTGAACCTGACCGGCCGCGACCGCTATTTGAAGCTAGTCGCGACCGCCGGCAACGGAACCAGTGGAACCTACGCCAGCGCTGTTGCTTGTTTGTCGCGTGCGGCCGAAGGTCCGTATGACGCAACGACAATGGGCGCCTCGCAAGTTCTCGTCGTGTAAGCGGTGCTTTATGCAGGTCGTTCTTACTAAGCAGTTTCGCGGGTGGCGGGCGGGTCATATCTTCGCACAAATGCCGGATGGGGCGGCGCGCGTGTTGATCCGTAGAGGGTTTGCGGAGGTCTTCGTTCCTCCGCCTCCGCGACCCTCCGCCACTAGCCGTAAAAAGCGAACAAAAGCAAAATAGGCTGTGAAATGGCGAGCGTGCTTGACTACTCGCTAACGCTAGTCACAGGACCGACTAGCGAGCCGGTTACGCTTGTCGAGGCGAAAAAACACTGTGAGATCGCAACCAGCGACACCACACACGATACGCAGTTGCGCTCGCTGATCGCCGCGGCAAGGAAAACGGTAGAGACACATAGCCGGCTGCGGCTGTGTTGCCAAACGTGGGACATGAAGCTAGACGCTTGGCCTGGCGCGGATAAGATCCTGCTGCGTGTCGGGCCTGTGCTGTCGATCACTCACGTTAAGTACGTTGACACAGACGGCAACACTCAGACGTGGAACTCGGCCAACTACGAAGCGGACATTGTTCGCTCGCGTCCCTGTATCTGGCGGGCCTATGGCGTGGATTGGCCGAGCGGTTCGACCCGCTCAATCCAGAACTGCGTAACGGTGCGGGCGGTCTGTGGGTTTGGCGATGAGTTTACAGTGAGCACAACGAACGACACGCTCACGCCCGCCAAGCACACCTATGCGGACCAAGCGCTCATTCAGCTTTCCAACTACGACGGCGCTCTGCCGGCTGGGCTGGCTACCAATACGACGTACTACGTGGAAGCTCCCACGTCTACAACGATACAGGTCGAAACATCAGTAGACGGCGGAGCGGTGGACATTACAGGCGAAGGCACGGGAACACATGTAATCGACCAGCCGCCGGAAGAAGCCAAGCAGGCTATCTTGCTTCTCGTCTCACACTGGTTTGAAAGTCGCGAGCCGGTCGTTGTCGGTTCGGTCGCCTCGCCAATTGACATGACGTATCGGGCGCTGATCGATGCTATCCGCCCGGGATACTATCCATAATGCCCAACAAACGCAGCCGCGGTAGACTGCGGCACAGAATCACGATCAAAGACCCTACGCCGAGTCAAAGCAACTCGGGGCATCCGGCGGAAAGCCCAGCGGCAATCTCCAATGGTTCGGACCTGCCGGCCAACGTGTACGACGTAGGCGGCGGCGAGCCGCTGAGAGACCAGCAAGTAGAGGCGCACATTACGACGATCGTTGAAATGAACTACCTCTCAGGCGTCAAACCAGAGTATCACGTAACCTATGGATCGAGGCGGCTGGAGATCATGAAGGCGTTAGACCGGGATGGGCGGCAGCGCAAGCTGGAGCTTCACTGTCGGGAGCTGGCGAACTGATGGCGCAAGCGGCGGTTATCACAGTGGAAGGCGCGGAGGCCGTACAGCGGAAGCTGGACGCGCTAGATCGCAAGGTGCGCCGCAAGATCGAGCGGCGGGCGGTGCGGGCTGCTGGGAAGCCTGTACTGGCCAGCGCGAAGCGGATGGCGCCGATCGCTGACGAATACGACGTGCATGATACAGACCACGTTCCGGGCACGCTGCAGCGGTCGCTACGGCTACGGGCGCTCAAGTCCACCCGCGGCCGGCGGCGAGCGGGAATCTACGGCGTGACCGTGCAGAGCGGGCAGAGTCACAACCTATTCGTTGGTGAGACGTTCTACGGGGGCTTCGTGGAATTCGGCACAATGTACCAGGCGGCGCAAGGATTCCTGGCGGCAGCAGCCCACGAGAACCGTGATCGGAGCCGCCGCATATTCGGTTTTGAAATCCGCCGCTACCTGCAGGAAGAGGGGCGAGCGCGTGGCTGACGTGGCAACGGCAATCCGCAAGCACCTGATGAGCAAGTCATCGATCACTGATGTGATCAGTACGCGGATGTACCCCAGCGCCTTGCCGACCGATCCGACCTATCCATCGGTGACATACGCAATCGCCGCACATGACCACGAGGGCCATCTGGGCGGAGCGTCAGGCATCGCCCACGCGGTCATTCAGTTTGACGCCTACAACGAAGACCCGCTAGACAGCCGCAAGGACGCTGGGATTTGCGAAGTCATGCGGGATGAACTGCTAGACCCCGACATCGCGCACACGACCGTACAAGGCGTGTGGATAGAGGGGATTACGCTTTTATCGGGACCGATTGAACTGTACAGCCCGCCACGCGATGGCTCGCAGAAGGGCCGCTTTCGGTCGATTGTCAATTACCGCGTCAGCTACGCGGAAGCTGTACCAACATAACGGAGTATCGCTATGGGTATGCCCAACGGCACGACCATCGCCTTTGGCACGACGAGCTTCACGGCCAACATCCGGCGGATCGGTGGGGCCAACGAAACCCGCGGCGCGGTGGGGACTACGCATCTAGGGACGACAGGTCAGAAGACCTCGATTCCTGAAAGCCTGACCGACCCGGGCGAAACGGAAATCGAATTCGAATGGGATCAGTCATTCGGCACGTTCCCGCCAATCGACCAAGCCGCGGAAACCATCACGATTACTTACCCACTCAAGAGCGGCGAAACGACCAACGCCACAGAGGCGGGCAGTGGCTTTTTGACAGAAGCCCAATCCCCCGACCTAGAAGACGCTCAGCTGATGGTCGGCCGGGCTGTCATTCACTGGGACGGACTAACAGACCGCACGTATACAGCGGGATCATGACATGTCTGAGACGCTGCCACAGATCGGTGATCCGTACCCTGATCAGCCAAAGCTGGAGCTGCGCCCGCATCCCTCGCGGCGGCTCAATCGCATCACGGGGCAGATGGAGCCGCATATTCGGGACGTGCAGGCCCTCTACCTAGACGGCTACCTGATCGGATATTGCGGGGCTGTGCAGAATCGACCGATAACGTTGATCCGCTACTACGACCGCTCGGAGCGTGACGCCATCTTCTCGTTTGTGGCAGAGAAGGGGCTGCGTCCTACACGTGTTGCATGCCCTCCAAAACCCGAAGTACCTGAACCAGCGGCCTCGGAGTTGTGGCTGCCTGGAGGTGATGATGAGTAGCAACGGACAACTGACCGCCAGAGCGGAGTTGCTTGCGCCAAGTCAGCGCCGGTTCCGCACTGTCACGCTGCCAAATGGGCAAGTCGTGCGCATCCGCAATTTGACAGAGCGGGAGAAGTCCGCATTTGAGGCGGCGATATTGACCAGCAAGGGCGAGCCCAACCGGGCGCGAGTGGCAGACCTTAACCGGCGACTCATCGTGATCACACTGGTGGACGGCAACGGCGATCTATTGCTCACGCCAGCGGATGTGGTGGCGCTAGAGGAACTGGATGGGGCTATCACCAGCGTACTGGTAGACGCCATTCGCGACCATTGTGGATTCGGAGAAGGCGATATTGAGGAACTGGTAAAAAACTCCGAACGGATCACAGGCGCTGCTTCGCCTTCCGATTAGCGCTGGCGCTAGGCGTCGTGAACGTGGACGCGATGCTAGATGCGATGACGCCAGAACAGATGGATGAATGGATCGCATACAGCCTCATTGAGCCCTTCGGCGATGAGTGGAGGCAAACAGCAACGGTAGTGGCGGAACTCAACAACGTACACGCAGGACGCGAGAGCGAGCTAAAGGGGCCGGATGATTACTTGCCGGAAGAGGCGAGGATTGAGGACAGGCCACAGCACGGCCGGTTGATGCGGCCAGAGGATTACGAGCAGTTGTCACAGGCGCGATGGGGTTCTAAGTAATGGCCCTAGCTGGCGAAATCGTGGTTAACGTCATAGCCAAGACAAAGGGCTATAGCCGCGGTCTGGACAGGGCACGGGGAGAAACAACTAAGTTCAAGTCGTCCATCACGTCGTCGATGGGAAGCCTGGCAAAGTGGAGCGGGGCATTGGCTGGCGTGACGGGCGTGATCGTCGGCGTACGTCGCGCGGTCCAGTCGATGCGTGAATCTTTCGAGCGACTCGACAGTATAGCCAAGACTGCAGATCGGTTGGGGTTAACTGGCACGCAACTGGCCACGCTCCAGAAAGCCGCCAAACTGTCGGGCGCCAATGTCGAGACGCTAAACATGGGGCTTCAGCGTATGACGCGCCGCATTGCTGAGGCTGCCCAAGGCACTGGCGAGGCTAAGAACGCAATCGCTGAGCTGGGATTATCAGCGCAATCGCTGGTCAATATGGGACCATACGAGGCGTTTCTGCGGATTGCCGATGCTATGGGCGACGTGACCACGCAAGCGGATAAGGTTCGATTGGCCGCCAAACTGTTTGACTCAGAGGGCGTCAAGCTGGTCAACACTCTCGGAACAGGCAGCGACAAACTGCGGGAAATGCAGCGGGAGACGATGAAGCTAGGCGGTGCGTTACAGAAAGACATGCTGTCAGCGGTAGAGAAGTCAAACGACGCCTGGACAGACTTCCATGAAAACTGGGCCATGTTCAAAGATTCCGTCTGGGCGAAGCTGGCGCCGCTCATCGAGGGTGCGGGCAAGCTCCTGGGGTGGCTCGCGAAACAATTGGCCGACACAGGGAACGAGGTCAAGGAAGTCGCCCGCGTTAACGGTCAGGTGCTGCCGAACGCGATGGAGAAATCCGCGAAGGCGATGGCCGCACAGACGCGGGAGGCGATACGCAACGCCCAGGCGATGAGCAAGGCCAGCCGCGCCGCGCGAGAGCGGGCCGCAGAGGCGGCTAAGCTTCGCAAGGAAGCAGAGCAAACAACACACACATCCCGGGCCATTGAACGCCAGCAATTCGCTGGCGCCGCCATGCGCGGGACGACAGCCGCCTATTCCGCCGAGATCGAAGCCCGAGCGACACGGCAGCGAGAATTGGCCATTGAAAAAGCCCAACTGGAGGAACAACAGGAGATCAACGAAGGCATCGCTCAGATCAACGACAATCTCGCCCGCATGAATCGGGGCGGCGTCGCTCTGCGCAAGGTGTCCCTCGCGCCTGGGGGTGTCGGCTGATGGCGATCGTTGGAAGCGCTCAACAAGTGTGGGATGGCTGGAGCCTCACGGCCGAATGGGGAACGGTAGGCACGTTTAATGTGGTATACGAAGCAACTGTAGACTCGGCCCAAGATGGGCCGCTCACGCTGTGGGCCGCCTCTGGCGTTCCGCAGATTGGCGATTCCTACTCCGCCGGCAACGAAGCGGAAGCACCGGCCAAATGTATCGCGCTCAACTTCGCACGCAAACCAGGCAAGGCGCTCATCTGGCGGATCACTGCGACCTACCAGGCCCGCGGCTCGAATGTCATGGCGGGCAACTTTGCTCCCGTGTATATGCAAGGGCGCGACGAAAACGGCAACCCAACCGATGATCCGCTGGCAGAGCTGCTGCCCTTTCGGATTGGCTCGTACAAGCGATCGATCCCGTTTACCAAAGGAAAGAACGTAACGGCGTTTAATCCGCGGTTTAGTGGAACCGAGGGACCGATTACCAATAGCGCCCATGTGCCGTTTGACCCGCCCTATGAAATTGATTATTCGGTGCTAGTCATCTACGCAAAAGATCGTAATGAGCTCTTTCCGCCCGGCATTATTCCAGAGTACTTTAACGCGATCAACGAGCATGTGATTACGCTGCGGCGGGCCGGCTTTTCGATTCAATGCGATCCGTACACGGCTAAGGTGGATGATATCAGCGCCTCGCTGCTTATGCGGAATGATGACGTGTTTTGGGAGATCGAAGCGACGATTGCAGTTGATAGCGTGTTTGGCTGGCGGCCGGAACTCTTGGATCGAGGCATGCAGGCCCGGGCGATGGTCGGCGACCCAGACGGGCGCGGCGGCACGATCTCCAGCGGCGACATAGAAGACGGACAGCCAGAGCTGCGAGCAATCACTGATTTTGACGGTCGGCCGATACAGCAGCCGGTGTTGCTCGACGGCAAAGGCCAGCCGCTCAAAGCAGACGAGCAAGCAGTCTATCTAACATACGAACATCCGAATGAACGAGCGTTTGATGATCTGGTGTTTCTGCTGGATCTGAACTAGCGAGGCGACGCTATGGCGAATAAAACGTGGCTGGGCACAACCGACGGCACGTATACGACTGCTGGAAACTGGAAGGAAGGCAGCGCCCCGGGGGCGGGTGACGACGTGCGGGTATCGGCTGATGCCGTAAATGGGATTGACGGCAGCGACCAGAGCGCTACAGCAATCGGCGATTTTATCGTGGAAGACGGGTTTACTCTGGGGATCGGCTCAAGCGGCACTGATCTCAAGATTGACCCCAACCGTTTTGAGTATCACGGCGGCGGATCAAATGCGGCTTATATCCATCTCCATTCCGCGGCAATTGCGGCGACTGTCACCAACTCGCCGACAGCATCTACGGGAAAGCGAGGCTTGTATCTGCAAGGCTCTGCCCTAACGACCGTATCGATCAGCGGCGGCTCTGTGGGTCTAGCGTCCCGGCATAATGAAAGCGCCACGATCACCACGGTTCGCGTGGTGGGCAATAAGGCGGATGTGTGGTGCGGCGAGGGGTTGTCGCTCACGACGCTAGATGTGCTGGCCGGCAAAGCTCGCTTGCGGTGTGCGGCGACAACTGTAAACGTAGATGGCGGCGAGCTGACGACCGAGGAAGAGGGCGCTGTAACGACAATGAATGTGGCCGCGGGAACGGTTACCTCCAACTCTACCGGCACGATCGGCACGCTCAACATAAACGGCGGCAAGGTGAGCTTCCTCGAAAGCGGTCAATCGCGGACTGTCACCACGATCAAGGTCAACCCGGGCGGTTCTGTGTCTTATGATCCTGGCGTCATGACGCTGACCACCCAGAGCGAGGCGGATGATCCGATCCGCATAGCGACGAGCAAGGCTTAATGGCTACCGGCTATGTTTTCGATGAAGAGGCGGTCAGGCGTCTACACCAACATGTTGAGCGGCTGACCCACCAAGTGTACGAGCTGCGGCAGCGGGTGGGCTACCGCACTTCGGCCGAGCGGTCTGGTATCTTGGTCGCCAAAGTGGGCGCCTCGATTATCGACGCCCAGGCTAGCGGCACGGCGCAGTCGGCGACCGTCACCATTCAGAAGCTCGACCCGTCCGATGGGACAATCAGCGAGAAGACGCCCGCCCACACAGAAACCGCCTACAATATCTACGACCAATCTATCCCCGATGGGGCCTACGTGTTGATTGCTCGTGAGTTTGAAAACGGCGCTTGGGTCATTCTATCTCGCGTGCTCACGTTCTGGCGGTTCACGCTCAACGAAGCATTCAGCGGCGGCGACGCCGCCGGCGACATTCTAGAGATGGATGGCACAGACACAGGCGACGACATGGACATAGAAGATCCGCTCGCCATCTTCTCCAGCGATCTTGGTAATGGCGACGCTGGGATTTGTTTCCAGCAGGGCGGAGTCTACTACGCCGTACAGGCGCCATGCCCTAGCTAACGGGGGATGCTATGGGCGATTGGTTTGGTCCGCAGTCTGGCGCTTGCAGTTGCTGTACGCAGTGTGGTTGTTCCGGCACTGTTCCAGATAACATGCGGGTTACATTGACTGGCTGGACAGACAACGGTAATTGCGATAAGTGCGATGAGATCATGGGTAGTTTTACTTGTGCAGAAGATTTTGGAACCACCGCATGCACCTATAATTATAGCAACGGCAGCGGCAGCCCTTGTGCTGGTCTTGGAATCTACGGCGAAATAGACATTTCCATTTTGATAGAGGATAGCAGCGGCAATACTAAAGTAACTATCACGGTTACTTATCGGCCCGGCGATCACTGGATAAAGTACATTAAGACCTTTTCTGGCGCACAGGACTGTACGGCGTTCAGCGATGAACCTATCCCTTATGATTCACATTATAAAAACGGATTTTACGACGACTGCGACTATGAAGACGTACACGGGGATATAGACGATTGCCTGCTGACTTCCCTTTAGCGATCTGTCGCTGTCCGTCGTGCGGCTTGGAACAATCATTATTGTTCTGGCATTTTCCGCTTCGCTGCTGCGGGTGGATCTGGCACACGCCAGGCGAGTCTCCTGAAAAGATCACTCACGCCGGCGAACAATCGCAGGCTCGCTTTCCCTGTCTCAAGCGTGGTTGCTGGAAGGATTTATCAAACCTCACGCTATGCGTAACACATTATAAGCGGCCTGATTCTTTAGAGCGGCTGCTGTATTCGATTGTTCATTATTGGCCTATGGCGACTGTGCTATTGGATGACACAGGCGGCAACCTGTCCGCTTCCCGTAATCGCCTGGTTCGCCGAGCACAGACAAAATATGTCGCCATCCTAGAAGACGATTTTGAGTTTGAAGATACCACAAGTCTACTTCAGCTAGTGGATGTGCTCCGCAGTGATCGCAACACAGGGATTGCCGCGGGGACATTGCGGCTAGACGGCTGGCCGGTTGAATATGCCCACGACCTAAGACTGTTTCGGGGCGTTATGCAAGTTTCGCCGGCGGCTGATCGTTGGCGAATGACTCGGCGAGGCGTGAGCTATCGCTACTGTGACATTGCTTTCAATTGGTTTGTTGCTCGGCGGCGGACGCTGCTAGAGAATCCTTGGGACGAGTCGCTAGAAGTTGGCGAACATCTGCCGTTTTTCTGGATGCTCAAACAGCAACAGATGTGGCGCGTCGCCTATGTGCCTAGTGCGTTTATCAAACATCATAACGAAGAAGCATCGCCAGACTATGAATTGCAGCGAAACAGAGCGGCGGAGTTTATCCGACTTTGGCAACCTAAGTATGGTATTCGCAGAACGGCGTACCAGACGAGCCAGAGGCAGGCAGTACGGCGGCCGAACATAGTTATTTTGGGAGTAGGACACGCTAATACATCTATAACGACCCGCCAAATCGGCCAGCTCGGCTGGAAATTGGGAGACGCAGACGCCGAGTTTACCGAAAGCGTGAGTGTGCGGCAGGCCAACAAGGCTGCGATTGACGGCAAGTGGGATCGGGCGGCGGCGGCTCGGTCGCTGCGGGATTTGCCAGAGCCTTGGGTAATCAAAGACCCTCGCTTTCTTTGGACATTAAGCTACTGGTTAGAAGTGATTGGTCCCTATCGGCCGCTTCTCGTATGGGTAACCAAGGATTCTGCGCGTGTGCGGGAAAGCTACGCGTCCCGCGGTTCGGGCGCTGATCGCGTCGCTGACAAAGAAGAGGAAGCGGCCAAGCGGTTCGCCGAATGGCCCTACGCTAAAGTGCAGATCGCTGCGGAGGAAATCGCCAGAGCCGCGGCGCTCTGCGACTTAGGGATAATGGGCTATGCCTTAACAGCAAACCACACCACAAAAGAC
>JABAHP010006905.1_pt1 | contig 10895 bp, 7 predicted proteins | sample 7062081 | NCBI WGS metagenome assembly JABAHP01 (sample SAMN14534357, study PRJNA622989) | marine sediment metagenome | biome: marine biome [ENVO:00000428]; feature: marine pelagic biome [ENVO:01000023]; material: deep marine sediment [ENVO:00002113] | place: India: Gulf of Kutch | collected... | reverse complement strand
CGTCAGACCCACTGCCAGATAACCGCCGAATAGATCCGGGGCGTTGCGTGCAATGGCGATACCACGGATAACGATCCAGGCATACAACCCGATGATGATGACAACACCCAGTAGTCCGAGCTCCTCGCCAATGACTGAAAAAATAAAGTCCGTGTGCGGCTCCGGCAGATAAAACAGTTTCTGATATCCTTTTCCGATACCGGTACCCCACAGTCCGCCGGTCCCAAACGCCATTAAAGAATGCACGATTTGATAGCCTTCATCGCTTGAGTGCTCCCAGGGATTGAGGAAGCCCAAAATGCGTTTAGCGCGGTACTCAGCGTTGATCAAAAACAAATAGGCCACCGGCAATATGACGAGCATGGTTGCAAAAAGCTGCGAAAATCGAACACCGCCGATAAACAGCATGATCCAGGTCAGCGCGCCGAAAATAAAAACAGTGCCAAAATCCGGCTGGATAAAAATCAGGGTCACAAAGACGCCCAGTACCAAAACGTGCGGCAAAAAGCCGATTGAAAATTGTTTGATCTGGTCTGCCTTTTTTTCCATCGAGTATGCCAGATAGATGACCAACGCGATGCGGGCAAATTCAGATGGTTGAAACGAAAAACTGCCCAGCCGCATCCATCGGGTGGCCCCACCGGCCGCGAGCCCCAAATCGCTAAAATGAATCAGCGCCAGAAGCCCAAGGGAAATCCCCACCAACGGATAGGCCAGCACGCGATAATAGCGATACGGAAAATGCCGACCGGCCACGAGCACCACCGCACCCGCCAGGGCGAACAGCGCCTGCTTTTTTAAAAAGAAGAAGTCGCTGCCGAATTTTTTTAGCGCCAGTGCCGAACTGGCGCTGTACACCATCACGATCCCGATGCCCACCAGGAAAAGAGCCGGAAACAATAGCTGGACATCATAATATGCGGTCCGGGTATGGTGTTGTTTTTTTGCCATTATACTAGGTTGAGCCGGTTGGCCCGTTGTGCCTGTTGCCGGTTTGTCGTTACGGTCCCAAGCATTAAATCAACCTCTCGAGGCCCTCATGCCTTTTCTTTTAATTTATCAACCGCACGGCGGAAATCATCGCCCCGTTCGGCATAACTGCTGTACCAGTCAAAGCTTGCACACCCGGGTGATAAAAGGACGACCTCATTCGGGTTTGCATCCGCAAATGCAGTTGCCACCGCAGCATCCATTGAATCCGCCATTTTGGTTGGTATCAGCCGGCCGAGCGCATTTTTGATAGGCTCGGCCGCCTCACCCATCACAATGAGCTCTTTGACCTGCTTGCCGATCGGCTCCGCCAGCACCTTGAAGTTGCTGCCCTTGTCGCGACCACCCATCAGCAGCACAATCGGTCTTGAAAAACAGTCCAGCGCTCTGAGCACACCGTCCACGTTTGTGGCTTTGGAATCGTTAAAAAAATGGATGTTGTTGATGGTGGCCACACACTCGAGCCGGTGCGGCAGGCCTTTGAATTCAACGAGCGTTTGCTGAATCCCTTGTACGGTTCCACCAACCGCCAATGCAGCCAGACTGGCCGCGCACACATTTTCATGATTATGGCGCCCCATAAGAGCGGTTTGGGTTATATCCAAATTTGCTTGAATTCGGCCTGCGACGAGCCGTTCGGCCCTGAGCTCACGGCCGATGGGCTCAGTCGAGTCGAATTCGGAATTCGGAATTCGGATTTTGGATTCTATTGGTTTCAATTGACCCAGGTTCAGGATGATGCGCTTGCCGTTCAGGACAGCGCCTTGTTCACCCGCCTTCAGTGCTGGAAAAAATAGCCGTTGGCTTTTGATATCTTTTGTTTTGGCTCGAATAAGCGGGTCCGACCCGTTGAGAACAGCGATGTCATCAGCCTGCTGATTTTGAAAGATTCGAATTTTGGAATCCGCGTAGGCTTCAAAATCCGGGTAGCGATCCAGATGATCTGCCGTGATATTCAGCAGAATGCTGACATGCGGGCGGAACCGATCGATGGTGTCCAGCTGAAAGCTGCTGATTTCGGCCACAACAAGCGGCTCTTTTTGACCGCTGCTGACATATTCGATCAGCGGATTGCCGATATTGCCGCCCACAAACGTGCGAATACCTGAATTCTGCAGCATTTTCCCCAGAAGCTCAGTGGTTGTGGTTTTACCGTTTGTCCCGGTCACAGCAACAATGGGCGCCTGGATGAATCTGGCGGCCAATTCCACCTCACCGACAACCTCTACGCCCTTGGATCTGGCCTGGACGATGGGTGCGATGGTATGGGAAACGCCCGGGCTGACAACAATGAGATCCGATTCTTGAAAAACACGGCTGCTATGGGCTCCCAGCTCGACATCGACGCCCATATTTTGCAGCTGTATGACCGCATCCCCCAGTGCAGCCTCATCGGCGGTGTCGGTCGCCTTAATGCGCGCACCCTGTTGATGCAGGAAGCGGGCAGCCGCAATCCCGGTGCGGCCAAGACCAACAATCAAGACTTTTTTATTGGCTAAATCCATCAATAGCGTCCAAACAATCCATTCGATATATTCAAAACCCTGCCAACACCATACCGGAGTATTGGCGTACTGGAGCTTTTTATATTTTGGATTTTAGAATTCGGATTTTGGATTAAGAACATGCTCAGCAGCTTCCTAATAAGTCCCACATTTTTACAATCCGCAATCCAAATTCCAAAATCTAAAATCGACTTCACTCCATTTCTCCATCACTCCATTGTTAAGCGTTTTACCTCAGCTTGAGCGTACTCATTGCCAGCAACGCCAGCGCAATGGCAATTATCCAGAATCTAACGATGACCTTCGGTTCCGGCCAGCCCTTGAGCTCAAAGTGATGGTGCAGCGGGGCCATTTTGAAGATTCGGCGACCGCTGGTCATCTTGAAAAAGCCGACCTGAAAGATGACCGACAAGGCCTCGATCACAAACAGGCCGCCGACCAGCACCAGCAGGATTTCCTGTTTGGTGATCACCGCAATGGTGCCCAGGGCTGCGCCCAGCGAAAGCGAACCGACATCGCCCATAAAAATCTGTGCCGGGTAGGCATTAAACCATAAAAAGCCCATGCCGGCGCCAGCCAGGGTACCACAAAATATGGCCACTTCGCCGCTGCCGGCGACGTAATTGATCTGCAGGTATTCTGAAATTTTGATATGACCGGCAACATAGGCAAAGAACATATAAGTGGCAGCCGCAATGACCACCGGCCCGATGGCCAGACCATCCAGGCCGTCAGTCAGGTTGACGGCATTGGATGCGGCGACAATGACCAGTGCGGCGAAAAAAATGTATCCCCAGCCAAGGTCAGGTGAAAGCTTCTTAAAAAACGGTATCGTCACCTCGGTGGAAAAATCCGGGGTGGCGTAAAGCAGCGACCCGGCGATGATTGCCATAAGGATTTGCAGCCCGAATTTTTTGCGAACCGAAAGGCCCTTGCTGCGTTTTTTTACCTGCATCAAATAGTCGTCCACAAAGCCCACCAGGCCGTAGCCGATGATGACAAACAGCATAATCCAGACAAAATAGTTGGTCAGATCGCTCCATAGAAGCGTCGATATCACCGCTGAAAACACAATCAACAGGCCACCCATGGTGGGGGTGCCGGCCTTGGACAGATGGCTCTCGGGTCCGTCGTCACGGATGTATTGTTTCACCTGCATGCCGCTGAGCTTGCGAATGATCCACGGCCCCAGCAGAAAGCAGATAAAAAAGGCCGTCAGGCTGGCATAAATGGTCCGAAACGTAATGTAGCGAAATACGTTAAAGACCGACAGCGTCGTGTGTAGCGGATATAGCAGGTGATACAACAATTAATAGTGTCCTTCTTTTTTTTACAGAATGCCTCAATTGATTTATGCGGGCATTCCCAATGATTGAATATTGTCAATTGAAGATTGAATATTTAAAGTTCGCCTGCGGCGGATCAATTTTAAAGATCTTGCTTCAGAATGATTGAGCGAAATAACATGAACGAATTTTCAATATTCAATCTTCAATATACCTTAGAGTGCTACCCGCCCGCCTCGCCCGTCCGCCGCAATCTGCGTATGCTTGAGAGCGGGACAGTCAACAGCGATGGCGGGCAGGCAGCAGCAGCCATACTTTGTTATTTGTTCCTAAATTGAGCGTTTCAAATTTTAAAAAGGTATAATTTTTTTTTATAATGAATTCTATCGATTTATATTTTAAAATTTGAAACCCCTCGGGGCTTGCCGATCTTACCGCATCTACTGTNNTTATTCGTATCTTTTTTTTGCCTCTGAGAGTCGCTTTTTCCAATAACGAATAACTATTAACGAATAACGATTAAGCCTCCGGCTTAATCGTGGCCCAGTCTTTGATCTCTTTGACAACGGTTTCCATCCGGGCGCCCCGGGATCCTTTGATCAAAACCCAATCCCCGGACTTCAGCGATTGCTTGAGTGTGTCGATGATTTCATCCTGGGTTCCGGTAAATATATCTGCCGGCTTCATTTTGGCATTTATGGCGCCGGCAGCCACGGCGCTTGCAAACTCACCGGTTACCAACAGTTTCTCGATGTTGGCGGCTGCCGCCCAGGCACCCACCTGTTTATGCAGCGCTTCCGACTGGTCTCCCAGCTCGAGCATATCGCCGGCGACAAACAGGCTGCGGTTATTGCGCCGTAAAGTCCTCAGGGTCGTAATGGCGGCTTTCATCGATTCGGGATTGGCATTATAAGTGTCATCGATGATGTGGATCCCGTTAGCCGTTTGAAAGATATCCATGCGACCCCAGACCGGCTCAAAACTCTCCAGACCGGCCTTAATTTCTTCGGCCGACAGCTCCAGTAAGTGTCCGACGGCGGCAGCAGCCAATGCGTTCAGAACCATAAACTGCCCCGGGACACTCAGGGTCACCGCCAGTTGCCCGTCCGGCAAATGCAGCGTAAATGAAGTGCCGCCTGTTCGTTCGTTTACCGCTGTGGCCCGGATAGCGGCGTTTTTGGACAAACCAAAGAGGAGCACTTGCCGCTCGGTGCGGCTTGCCATCTGATAGACTCTACGGTCATCGGCGTTCAGTACGGCTTTGCCTCCGGCTTTAAGATATTCGATCAGTTGTTCTTTTTCGCGCATGACGCCATCCAAAGATCCAAGGCCTTCAAGGTGCGCCGGACCCACATTTGTGACGACGCCGATATTCGGGGCGCAAACCTGGGCCAGGCGGGCAATTTCACCGGGGCTGTTGGTGCCCACCTCGACCACCGCCTGTTCATATTCACCGCTCAGCCTGAGCAGGGTCAGGGGCACGCCGATCTGATTGTTATAATTGCCGATGGTCGCCAGGGTGTTGTATTTTTGGGCCACCACCTGAGCTGTCATCTGACGGGTTGTGGTCTTGCCATTGGAGCCGGTTATGGCCGTCAGCGGCACGTCGGTTCGCGAACGATGAAAGGCCGCCAGGTCACCCAGCGCCCGGGTGGTGTCGGCAACGGCCACACAGGCGATTTGCCGGGTCTGCCAATCGGCAATCGGCAAATCTGCCGATTTTTCCCGGCTGACAATCAGGCCGCTGACGCCCTGTTGAACGACATCATTTACAAAAGTATGCCCATCATGAACATCACCGGCAATGGCAACAAACACATCCTGAGCTCTGATGTCGCGCGAATCGATACTGATGTTTTCAAATCCCTGCATGAGGTCTCCACTCAATAATTCACCACCGGTGGCTTTCAGGATGTCGGCTAATGTCCATGCTAAAGATTGTTCGTTGTTCATGGTCCGTTGTCCGTAAAGCATTGGCGCGAGGCATCGGGCTTAAGGCTCAGGGTGGACAGCGCGTAGCGCTTTACGGGCCTCGTGTCTGTCATCAAAGTCAATGGTTGTCGATCCTAATATTTGATAAGTTTCATGGCCCTTTCCGGCAATCAGTACGGTATCACCCGATTTGGAAACCTCAATTCCCAGCCGGATGGCCTGCTTGCGGTTGGCCTCGACCACATAACCTTTATGTTTAAATCCATTGCTTAAATCAGCCGGCTGGTATCGTCTGCCTTTGGCCTTTTGAGCCCCTGCGATGATGTGATCGATGATGACCATCGGATCCTCGGTACGCGGGTTGTCTGATGTAATAACGGCCAGATCACAGAGGCGCGCAGCGATTTCACCCATCAGCGGACGTTTTTCTTTATCGCGGTCACCGCCGCAGCCGAACACACAGATTATTTTATCTTTCATCACCGCCTTTAAGGCCATGATCACATTTTCAAGCGCATCGGGTGTATGGGCATAGTCGACATACACATATCGCCCGATCTTGTTTTCAATGAATTCCAGACGCCCCGGAATGGCCGAAACGGCCTCGATTCCGGATTTCACATCAGCGTTTGATATATCCAGTGCGGCTGCTACCCCGGCCGCGCAGAGGATATTTTCAAGATTGTGCTCACCGACCAGCCGGGATTTAAAATCCAATTTGCCGCCCGGGGTCTCCAGTTCGCCCTCGATACTGCCGGGCCTGCAAACCGCGTTCTGCGCGCGAACGGTTTCATCCGGCCCCCAACCGGTTGTCAACACCGGAACGGTCAGCTTTTGCGCCAATTCTTTGCCGCTGGCATTGTTGCAGTTGATAACCGCAACGGCTTGCGCGCGTTTGGGCCCCTCAACCAGATAGTCAGTGAAAAGCCGTTGCTTGCTCAGCCAGTAAGCCTGCATGTCACCATGAAAATCGAGATGATCCTGGCTCAGGTTGATAAACACCGCCACGTCAAACCAGCAGCGTCTGATACGCTGAAGGTCCATGGCGTGAGATGAAGCTTCCATGACCACATGGCTGACACCACTGCGCAGCATATCGTCTAAGATTCGTTGCAGGTCCAGCGATTCGGGCGTCGTGATCGGGTTGTCGAAAGTTTTGCCGGCATAACGATAATTAATGGTCCCGATGACGCCTACCGCCAACCCGGCCTGCTGCAGGATACTTTCCACCAGATAAGCGGTTGTGGTTTTGCCGTTGGTGCCGGTAATACCAATAACCGTTAATTGCTCAGATGGGTTGCCATAAAAGCAAGCGGCAACTTGGGCCAGCGCCAGACGGCTATCGGCAACCCGCACGTTCGGTATTGGGCTGCTGATCTGTTTTTGCGAAACGATGGCAGCCGCGCCTCTTTCAATTGCATCTTCAATGAAATCATGACCATCGAGGGTTTGGCCGGCGATGGCCACAAACAGCCCGCCAGGACCAACGTCCTGCGAACGATAATGAACCGACGCGATCTGCGGATCGAGGTCTTTATCAGCACCCGTATGCTCAACAGATAATGGTTTGACAGCCTTAACCAGATCCGACAGTTTCACCCTCTGGCCTCGATTCTGCGCGAAGTCGCAAATTGTTTTGTGCCGTTTTCGGGCGGTATGTTCAGGTAATTTAAAGTTTCACGGGCGATCCGGCGAAACACCGGTGCGGCTACCGTTCCGCCGTAATACTTACCCCGGGGTTCATCGATGATGACCACGATCGCCAATTTGGGCTTTTCAGCCGGGGTAAACCCGACGAAAGAGGCGATATAGTTGCTCTTTGAATAGCTTCCGCTCTCATCCAGCTTGCGCGCGGTACCGGTTTTACCGCAGACCGTATAACCTTCCAGAGCGGCATTAACACCGGTGCCGCCTTCGGTGATGACGGTCTTCATAATGGCCCTGACTGTACGGGCGGTGCGGGCAGAGATGACCCGCCTGACCGTTTGCGGCTGAAACTGCTCGATGGGTTCATGATGTTGATCTGTTATGGCCTGCACAAAAAAAGGCTTCATTAAAAGACCATCGTTGGCAATGGCCGAAGCCGCCGTAACCAGTTGCAGGGCGGACACCGCGACACCATAGCCGAATGAAATGGCGCCGGTATCAATCGTGGTCCAGCGTTTGTAAGGCGCCAGACTGCCGGCAGTTTCACCGGGAGAATCGATTCCGGTTTTGGCACCGAAGCCAAATTTGCGATACATCTTGTAAAGCCGTTTGCGACCGAGTTTCTCGCTGACCTTTACCGCGCCGATATTGCTTGAATATTTGATGATCTGTTGCAAAGACAGCCAGCCGTGTTTTTTGATGTCGTGCACAACGTTGCGGCCGATTTTATAGGCGCCGTTTTCGCAGAAAAAAATATCATGGGCTTTAATGTCGCCGGATTCAATGGCTGCCGCCGCGCTAAATATCTTCATCGTTGAACCCGGCTCGAATGGATCGGTGATGGCGCGGTTACGCCAGAGCTCTTTGTTAAATTCCGTGTAAGCGTTCGGATTAAAAAGCGGCACATGCGCCATCGCCAGAATTGCGCCCGTCTTGGGTTCCATGACAATGGCGATACCGGAACGGGCAGAATATTCCTTAACCGTTTCCTCCAGGGCACTTTCGGCGATATACTGAATGGCGCGATCGATGGTCAGGATGATATTATGGCCGTAGTTAAGGCCGGCCGCTGCCTGCTGCTCGTTGAAAACCTTGCCCCGGGCGTCTTTGTAAACCATCTGATTACTGTTGGTTCCCCTCAGGTAGCGGTCATAGGCAAACTCAATTCCTTCAAGTCCATCGCCGTCAAGGCCGGTAAATCCCAGGGCCTGGGATGCCAGCGTCTTGTTGGGGTAGAAACGGTTGCGCTCAGGTACGAATTCGATCCCTGCCAATGCCAATTCCCTTACAGCAGCCGTCTCTTTCGGGTTGGCCTGACGCTTGATCCAGACAAAGGGGCTTTTGGCTTTAAGTTTCTTATAGATTTTTCGACGATCCGTTTTTAATATCCTGGCCAGTGCTTTGGCGGTGCGCTGCGGCTGCTCGATACGGGCCGGCCGCGCGGCAATCGAAGTAACGTCGATGGTCACCGCCATCTCTCTTAAATTGCGGTCATACACGGTACCGCGTTTACCGACGGATTTCAGCGATTGTTCATACTGATTCGAGGCTTTTTTAGCCAGCCAGGGACTGCGGTACACCTGCAGATGCACGGCCTTGGCGCCAATCACCGCAAACAGGGCGATGAAGGCCAATCCCACCAATAAAACCCGTAATCGCATGTATTTATTCGTCATGGCATTTATGTTTTAAGCCGTGATTTCTCACCACAAACCCGCCCGCCGCGCCTGAGCGGCTCGCGATGGCGGGCGGGTTTGCGTGAGGCTTTCTTTCATTTAAATCCCTTCATGGGATGATGATCAGCTGTTTGCTGGTCGGCGCGATCAAACCGAGCTGCTGTTTGGCAATTTTGGCAATCCGTTTCGGTGATTTGAGGCGCGCCAGTTCGATTTTCAAGCTATCCTGATGTGCGATCAGCCGCTGTTGCCTGACCTTTAGTTCGGAAATTTCATATCGGGTTTGTACGCATTGCACCCGGCACCAGGTGTAGAAAAGGAGTTCAGCGATAAAAAGTCCCATAATAATGAGACTCACCGCCAATATTTTAGGATTACGTGCCTTTTTTTTCCTGCGTTTCATGGGGCTCACCGATAGTGCGAACCGATCAAACAGTTGAAGCCAAAACAACCAACACGATTAGTAAAATGAACTGAACCAGATAAATGATCTTATCGAACTGAGCCATAAGCATGTTCTCTTATTTTCTCATCCGCGGATTCCACAGAAAGCTATTAAATCCGATCTTTAATTCTAATTTAAAGAATCAAATCTGTGTAATCTGCGGATAAATATTTTTTTTATTTTGATCAATCTGTGGTCTGCTGTCCGCTCCAAGCTTCAAAATCGATTTAACGAATCAACCATTTAACGATTTAACTAAATCCGCTCTGCCGCCCTGAGCCGGGTGCTGCGGGCCATGGGATTACGGGCAACTTCGGCTTCTGTCGGCCGCACCACTTTTTTGGTCAATGAGCGCATCACCGGCTTTTTACCGCATACACATTCAGGTATTTTCGGCGGGCAGATGCAGCCTTTTTCCATTGCTTTGATCTGTTGTTTGACAATCCGATCTTCAAGCGAATGAAAAGACAAAACGCACAGCCGGCCCGCTGGATTCAGCCAGTCGGCCACCCCGGCCATAAAACCGCTGAGCACCTCAAGTTCCCGGTTGACCGCAATTCGCAGTGCCATGAAAACCCGCGTGGCCGGATGGATGCGCGTCTCCGCGATTTTACGGCGGGGGACTGCCTCGCTGACGATTTGGGCCAGTTGCCGGCTGGTCAGGATTTTTCCCTGCCGGCGCCGTTTAACAATGCTGCGGGCAATTTGTTTGGACCAGCGCTCTTCACCCAGGTCTGTAAACATTTTCCGAAGCGCGTCCTCATTCAAATCATTTATCAGATCACGGGCCCGGGTTGCAGAGCGCTTGTCCATCCGCATATCCAGCGGTTCATCTTTCTGGAAGCTAAATCCTCGGCCGCTGCTTTCGAGCTGATGCAGCGACAATCCGAGATCGAGTAAAATGCCGTCTACGGCATCGATATTTATCCGGGCTAAGTACTGGGGCAGATTCTTGAAATTGCCATGGAAGAGGTGGATATTCGATGAATAGGATTGCAGGGCTTTTTGAGCGTTTGTGATGGCGTCGATGTCCTGGTCGATTCCAATGAGCAATCCGTCCGGCAGAATGCGCTCACATATGGCTTTGGCATGACCTGATCCACCCAGAGTGCAGTCAGTGTAGGTTTTGCCCGGCCGGCAGTTCAGATAATGGATCACTTCGTTGAGCATCACAGGGATATGTCGGTACGCCATAGATTTAGAGTCCTAATTTGGCAATTTCGTTTCTGACCTCCTCCTTTTTAAAGTCTTTTTCCAATGCGATGTTTTCCTGCTCCCACTTCTGACGGGCCCAGATTTCAAAATGCTCGAGGACGCCCACCAGCACGATTTCTTTGTTAAAACCCGCATACTGCCTTAAGCTTTGCGGGATGAGAATGCGGTCCTGCTTGTCGCAGCTGCATTCAAAGGCCCC
>JABAHP010007790.1_pt2 | contig 10901 bp, 10 predicted proteins | sample 7062081 | NCBI WGS metagenome assembly JABAHP01 (sample SAMN14534357, study PRJNA622989) | marine sediment metagenome | biome: marine biome [ENVO:00000428]; feature: marine pelagic biome [ENVO:01000023]; material: deep marine sediment [ENVO:00002113] | place: India: Gulf of Kutch | collected... | reverse complement strand
AGCGGGCGCGGTTGGAGGCAGTGATCGCCCGGACAGACTCGGAGGGAGTCAAGAATCTGGGCTACGGTAACCATATGGCCGACGATGCTACCGAGGCTTTTGAGCAGGCCAAGGAGTTGGCCCTGCACGAGAATGCCAGGCAGCTATTGGCTCAGGTTACCGATGCACTCGACCGCTTCGACCAGGGCAGCTATGGGATCTGTGAGCAGTGCGATGCCGAGATCGACCCTGCCCGGCTCAAGGCCCTGCCCTATGCCACTCTCTGCCTTCGCTGCCAGCAGCGGCTCAGCGCCTAGCGAAAAGGGGAACTCTTGCAGCCGAAACGAAACCGCCTCAGGGAGTGGGCCATCCTCATCGGGCCGGCATTCCTGCTCCTGCTCCTGGACCAGGTGACCAAGTGGCTGGTCCGCCAGAACCTGGCCGTGGGCGAGATGTGGGCGCCTATTCCTGCCCTGTCAAAAATATTCACGGTTACCCACGTGCAGAACACGGGCGTATCCTTCGGTCAGTTGGCTGGCCTGGGCTGGCTGTTCATGCTCGTGAATCTGGCTGTACTTGTGGGCATCCTGATCTACTATCCGCGCATTCCGGCCGGGCACTGGCAGTTGCGCCTGGCGGCGCCCCTCATCTTGGCGGGCGCCCTGGGCAACATGATCGACCGCCTGCGTACGGCGTTCGCAATTGCCGGGCGTACCGGCAGCCTCTGGACTGCGTTGCCCCAGTCGAGCGTCACCGACTTTATGGACTTTAAGATCTGGCCTGTGTGGAACGTAGCCGATCTCTGTACGGTAACCGGGGTCATCATCCTGGCCTGGGCGCTGTGGCAGGCCGAGCGGGCCGAGACAAGCCGGGAATCGGTGTCCAATGACGCTTGACGCGGAGGCATCTGTGGGATCGAGCGGCGCTTCCGGGGTCTACCGACCCCGGTTTTCTTTGCCTTCCCCCGCCGGCTACAATGTCCGGCTGGCGCGAACTCGAGGTTTCCGACAATGAGTGCTCAAAGGATCGAATTGCGGGTCGAGGAGAACAAGGTACGTTTGGACAAGTTCCTGGCAGATCGGGTTCCCGATCTGTCGCGATCGGCGCTACAGAAGTTGATCGGCAGCGGTCAGGTGACCGTGGATGGCGAGGTAGCCAAGCCCAGCCACAAGGTAAGGCAGGGTGAGGAGATTGTCCTCCTTCTGCCTGCCGAGGAATCTGCCGAGTTGCTCCCTGAGGCGATCCCGCTGGATATCGTATACGAGGACCAGGCCTTGCTGGTGGTGAACAAACCGGCCGGGATGGTTGTTCATCCTGCGCCGGGGCATCCTGGGGGCACGCTGGTCAACGCCGTGCTGGCCCATTGCCCCGAGCTGGCTGCCAGCGACGACGATCGGCCCGGCATCGTCCATCGCCTCGATCGGGATACCTCGGGCCTGATCCTGGTTGCCAAGAGCGAGAGATCGCGGCGCGCCCTGCAGCGCCAGTTCAAAGAGCGCCAGGTGCACAAGGCCTACCTGGCGCTACTGGACGGTCATCTGCAGCCTGCCTGGGGCCGCGTCGAGGCCCCCGTAGGGCGTGACCCGCACCACCGGCAGCGAATGACCGTCCTGGCCGGCGGCCGCGAAGCAGCGACCGAATACCATGTCCTTGAGCAGTTTGCTCACCGGGTGGGACAGGCTGCCGGCGACTATACGTTGATCGAGGCCCAGCCCATCACCGGGCGGACCCACCAGATCCGCGTCCACTTTGCCTCGGTTGGGCATCCCGTGGTCGGCGATGAGGTCTATGGCAGGCGCAAGACCACCCTACCTGTCCCGCGCCAATTCCTCCACGCCCGGCGCCTCGGCTTCAAGCACCCATCCACGGGTCATCGCCTCGATCTGGAGGCGCCACTTCCGGAGGAGTTGGGAGCGGTGATGGAGCTGTTGCGCGCGACGTGAAAAGCTGCCAGCCTCGTCAGTGCTGGCAGCTCTTGGGCTCCGGGGTCAGGCTAGTTACTTCTTTCCCTTTTTTTTCTTCTTTTTCTTCTTTTTGCCGTCGGTAATGCCCTTTTTACCAGCCTTCTTCTTCCCTTTCTTTTTTTTCTTCCCCTTCTCGGCCTCTGTCCCTACGGCCTTCTGGGCCATCGGGTCAGCCGGCACATAGTCCAGTTCCTCGGACAGTACCTCTACCAGGGTTCTGAGCGCCTTGACCCTTGCGTACCACTTGCAGTTGCCCTCGACGATGGTCCAGGGGGCGGTAAGCGTGCTCGTCTTTAGCAGCATGTCGTTGATCGCCCTCTCGTACTGGTCCCATTTCTGGCGGTTGCGCCAATCCTCGTCGGTCAGCTTCCACGCCTTGTACGGGGTCTCCTTGCGCAGTTCAAAGCGGCGCAGTTGCTCGTCTTGGCTGATGTGGATCCAGAACTTGACCAGGATGGTGCCAAAGTCCACCAACTGGCGCTCGAACTCGTTGATCTCGCGATAGGCGCGTTTCCACTCCTCTTCGGTGCAGAAACCCTCGATCCGCTCCACCATCACGCGCCCATACCAACTCCGGTCGAAGATGAGGACCTGCTTCTCGTCCGGCGGCTTGAGCCGGCGCCAGAAGCGCCACAGGTAGTGATGGGTGGCATCCTCACCCTTCGGCGCCGCGATGGAATAAACCTCATAGCCGCGCGGATCTAGGCGCTCGGTGACACGCTTGATGTTGCCCCCCTTACCGCCGGCGTCCCAGCCCTCGTACACCACCACCAACGTCCGCTGCTGCACGTAGAGTTGATAGGTCAGCTCCCGCAGTTGTAGCTGGTACTTGATCAGATTCTCGACGTACTCCTCTCTCGTCAAACTCTTGTCCAGGTCCACAGTATCCAGCATAGTTGATTTCCCCCTCTATCCTTGCGGTGCGGTCTGGCGTTCTGACCCCTCACGCTCTCCCTCTTCCTCAGGCAGAGGGAAGCCGCGCGCCTGCAGTGTCTCCTCCAGGCGGTGGATGATCGTCCTGAAAATCTTGACCCGCGCCCAGCGGCGGTTTGTCGCTTCCACAATCGTCCACGGCCCCCATTCCGTCTCGGTACGCTCCAGCATCTCCTCGACGGCGAGTAGGTACTCATCGTATTTGCGATGGTGCTCCCAATCCTCCGGCTGGACGTGCCATGCGGTCAGCGGGTCCTTCTCGAGCTTCTTGAACCGCTTTTTCTGGTCCTTCTTGCTGATATGCAGCCAGAACTTGATGATCACGTAACCATCGTCGGCGATGGTGCGCTCGAAGTTCACGATGTCCCGGTAGGCTTTGCGCCACTGTTCCTCAGGCGTGAACCCTTCCACACGCTCGACCAACACGCGACCGTACCAACTACGATCGAAAATGGCCATCTCGCCGTAGTTGGGCAGCTTCTGCCAGAAACGCCACAGCCAGGGCATGTGGGTCTCGTACGTGCGCGGCGCCTGGATGGGATAGAGCTTGAAGCCCCGTGGCTCGAGCCTCTGGGTAAGCGCCTTGATGGACGTCCCTTTGCCGGCCGCATCCCAACCTTCGAAGACGATCACGCTGGGAATATCGGCATCCCAGCAGGCTTTCTGCAGGTCGTACAGCCGATTGCGTAGACGAGGCATCAAGGCCTTATATTGCTTCTTCTTCAGTTTCTTGCTCAAGTCGACCTTCTCCAGCATCCTTCCCCTCCCTCGTACGATGAATTCACGCGCGGATCAGATTCCGGCCACGGCGGCCCGCAGCTCCTCCTGCACCGCCTCTATGGATTGGTCGCCATCCACCTCCACCAGGACGCCCTTGTCGCGGTAGTAGTCGATGAGCGGGCTGGTCTGCTCCCAATACACCTGGAGTCGTTTGCGCACCGTCTCTGGTCTGTCGTCGTCGCGCTGGTACAGCTCACCGCCGTCATTATCGCACACCCCGGGCCGTTTGGGAGGATTGAACTTGACGTGGTACGCTTCGCCACACACGCGGCACAGCCGACGTCCACTCACCCGCTCGACCAACACCTCGTCGGGGACGGCGATGTAGGGCACCACGCTGATGGTATGCCCACGCTCCGCCAGCGCCCGATCCAGCGCCTCGGCCTGGGCGATAGTGCGCGGGAACCCGTCCAGCAGCGCGCCGCCCGCGCAATCCAGGCGGCCCAATCGCTCCATGACCATGGCGATGGTGACGTCGTCGGGCACCAACTCACCGCGGTCCATGAACACCTTGGCCTTCAGCCCCAAATCGGTCTCATGCTTGAGATTCTCCCGGAAGAGGTCCCCGCTGGCGACGTGGGGCAGACCCAAGGCGTCCCGCAACCTGGCCGCCTGCGTTCCCTTGCCCGAGGCCGGCGGCCCGAGGAGCACAATGAATCTCGGTTCGGTTGCCATGTCTCGTCTCCTTTCGAACGGTGTCTGGACTAAGAAACAAGGCGCTGAGACAACGTATCACTGCAACGGTGCCAGCGCTGCTGCTACCAATTGGGTGAACTGCGGGTTCTGAATGCGCGACCAGGCCTGCGGAAAAGCATCGAGCAAGTGCTGGAGTTCGACTTGTCGAGCGGTCAGGTAGGCCGCTACCCCAGGGGCGACGATGGGCTGCGCCGGCACGGCTACGCCTCCCCCTTCGAGTCCACGGTGACCCCACGTGCCCCAGGTCAGGAAATCGCGCAACAGGTTGCTGGCCACCACTGCATCCTGAAGGTCTCCCAGGTGGTCCTGCAACTTCTTGACCTCGTCGATTGCGCTCTTGGCCTCCGGTCCCAGCACCTCTCGGAAATACTCCATCGTGTAGCGCAACCCCTTGGCGGCTATGCGGAGCTGATGCAACCGCTCCAGCGGCACGTCCGGTCCGGTCACCCATTCATCGTATGCCCGCACGGCCGCCAGGCGCTGGTAGACGGCCACCGGCACGACGTGTCGCAGCCGATGGGGCAGCGGTTCGCCTTCCTCCGTGAGCACTGGCAGCGCCCCAGCGCCAGGCGTCTGCAGGAACTCGCCAAACCGCTCTGCGAAGCGGGCATAGCGGCCGCTATCCAGGTAGGCCAGCATCCTTGCGCGCACCCTCTCGCGCTCTGCCTCCCACACCGTCCGCAGCGGATGCAGACCGGACTGCTGCTCCGGTGACAGCCCATCCAGGTAGACCTGGGTCTTCTCCCAGAACACATCCAGGTCTCGCACGGCGCCCAACGTGCGGCCGGTGCGACGCAGGCCTTTGACAAATGGCCGCATGTGGTCCATGTCCAGGTAATCACGAAACACTGGGAGGGCCGCCCGCATCCGCCGGGTCGCCACCCGCATGTCGTGCAGTTCCTCGATGTCCTCACCCAAGCGGGTGCCCGGCTCATGGTACAGCATACGCTGGTAGTGGAAGTACAGCGTCTTGCGGGCCGCCTGGGCCATGGAGTCGTCCGCCTCCAGGCCCGGTTTGTCAGGCAATTCAGAAACCACAGGCCGGATTGAGCCTTCCGGTTTGAACCGCAAATCCACCTCAGATCGCAGTCGCCACAGATCGCTCTTCCGCTGGGCCCGATTTGCGTCCATCACCGCATGGGGGCCCAACACCTCGATTTCGACGACGCCTTCCCGGTGCTGGACCTCTCCCAATTGGCTGCTGCCGGTCCCGGAGTAATCCAAGCCGTCCGCCATGCGCACCAGGGCAGCCAGGGCCAGCGTTTCGGCTTGTGCCGACTCGGGGAGGTCAGCGAAGGAGGTATTGGCCAGCTTCCGCAGCTTCTTGGAGGTGATCCGCTTGCGATGCAAGAAGGTGGTGAGCGCCACCACATATCTTTCGTGCTCGTCCAGTCCAGCCGGGGGATGGGTCAACAGGATGTCCCGCCCAGCGATGTGGTGGCGATCGAAATCGGCTTCCAGGCCAACGTTGTGCACCAACGCCGCCATCTCCAACAGCGCCCGCCGCTTTGGCGGCAGACCGTGGAAAGGACGCAGGTGATCGAAAAGCGCCAGGGCATGATCGGCCACGGTGCGGGCGTGTACAGTGTCCACCCCATAGCGATCGAACAAGGCTCCCAACGCCAAGGGCTGTGTGGGCTCCTCGGCTTCAAGCTGGGATTCCGGCTCGGACGGAGTCTCTGATGGCAGGGGTGTCGAACGTGTTGGCACCGCCGCGACATCGGCCAGGACGCGAGCTGGAAAGACGTCCAGTCGTTCCCTGCGGAACGCGGCCAGCCAGTGCCTCACCCGCCGGTCCGACATGCCGGCGTGTTTGCCCGCCTCCACCTGCGTCGCGCCCTCATCTAGCGCCGACAGGGCCCGCGCTCGACGGCCATACAGGTCGTCCCGTGCGGCAATCTCCAGGCAGACCGCCCGCTCCTGCGGAGTCAGTAGCTTGCTCTCCACAACCACCTCCTACAAGAACGTCAACGCCCGCTCGAACTTCGACCGAGGTTGGGGTTCCAGGCCCCACTCGCCCTGCAAGCACGTCGCAATCGCCGCCAGGTCATCCTCGGTGCCCTGCGGTGCGAGTTCTATTTCCAACTCAGAATAAGCCTGCTCCACGCCCTCGAAAGTCAGCGTTACCTGGTCCAGGCTCCATTCGCCCACCGGCCGCTCACCCTGGCTCACGAGGCGAACGAGCCGGGTCTGTCGGAGCTCAAACAGCGGCGTCAGCGGAGCGTCCCCGACCAACTGGAGCACCCTCTCGCGCGCCGGACTGGCCAGCCACTGCGTCGGCGGCTGATCGGCCGGCAGCGCGACCTCCAATTCCTCCCGCCGGTGGACCGCGCCGCCAGCGCCCCCCAGCCCTTTGAGGGTGATCAATACCTCCCCCTCCTGCTCCCTTCGACGGCAGGCGTAGCCCGCGGCCAAGATCAGCCGCTCGGCCGTGTCCAGGTACGTATCGTGCACCTGCTTGGTCTGGCCTGTAGAGAGCACAAATCCGGCCAAGCGGTCCACCGCCTGCAGGCGCCGGAAGATCACCGCATCCGGCACGGCGAATTTGGCCTCAATCTCCATGGTTCAAATCCTAGGGGTTACTCGTACGCGGAGCCCATTTCGCTACTCACTCGCATTATACTACAGATTCACACAACCGGAAAAACCTCTGGAAATGTCGGCAGATCGTCCGCCCGCCTACGTCGCGCTTCCAGCCTCCAGCGCATCAATCGTGGCGTACAATCCCTGCCGGTCAATGGCGCCTGGCAGTGTGCCAACGGTGGTCAGCTTGCGCTCAACGATCTCACGGGCGAAGAGGGCGCAGCGGGTTAGGGAGTTGCCGTCGAGCATGGCGATCAGGAAGCCGGCCCAGAAAGAGTCGCCGGCGCCGGTGGCATCCACGACCTGCACAGCCCGGGCAGGAATGTGCGTGATCCTCCCACGCTCGGAGAGGAGCGCTCCGGCGGCCCCCATACTGAACACGACGACCCTCGGCCCCATGTCGTGGAAGAGCTCGATATACGCCTCCGGCGACCGGTCGCCACCAAAGAGACGGGTGGCGTCATCCATCGAGGGCTTGGTGATCGTCGCATAGCCCATCATGTGACGGATCACCTCCCGCGCCTCCCGATAGTCGGGCCATATCACGGGGCTGTAATTAGGATCCAGCGAGATGATCTTCCCGTCCTTCTGCGCCAACCGGAAGGCCTTCTCCACAGCCGAGCGACAAGGCTCACGAGAAAGCGAGAAAGTGGAGGCGTAGACGATGCGGGCACGCTTGATCGCCTCCTCATCAATCTCCCTGGGCTCGAGACGGTAATCCCCGCTCCGGAAGGCCTCGAAGTCCGCGGTGCCTACGGAGCGCGAGATGAAGATCACACTGGTGTGGACACGATGGTCCATCACCAGATAGTCAGTCTGTACACCTGCCCGCCGCAGCTCTGCTTTGAGAAACTGACCGAAGGGTCCGACGCCAGTCTTGGATATGACGGCAGATTTTCCGCCCAGCTTCGCCACATACACGGCGATGTTGGCCGGAGAACCTCCCTGATATTTGCGGAACGTGTACGCATTGCGCAACGAATCCGTCTCCTCGACGGAGATCAGGTCGACCACCGTCTCGCCGACTGCCAGAAGATCCAAATCACCATCTGGGATATCCATATGCCACCGCGATTCATCGGCCCGCGCCAAACAGATCAGAAACCATCGAGGCCTAGAGAGCACATCTCACAGTTCGCCTATGCGAAGTAAAGCGCTGCCAGACTCTCGAGAGGGATGTCGTGCTCAGGGATGGGGTTGGTGAAATAGGTCGGGATCGGGATGCCCTCGTCGAAAGCCGGCGATCGGATGAGGTCGTGGATGATGCCCAGGTAGCCCTCTACGGTCCGATCCCACGTGTAGCGGGCAAGAACGCGCGCCATCCCCGCGCGTTGGAACTGATCCCAGGCCTGGGTGGAGGCCAAGAGACGAAGCAGGCCCCTGGCGATGTCTGCGGGGTCATTGGGATCCACCAAGACACCGAATTCTCGATCTCCCTCCCGCAAACTCTCCGAGGGGCCACCACTGCGGGTCACGACCGCCGGAAGGCCACAGCTCATGGCCTCCAAGGGGGCCAGACCGAACGGCTCGTAGAGGGCCGCTAGGGCGAACACCGATCGACGGGCTGCCAAGCAGCGATAGGCCGCGGCGAGTTCAGCCTGGCTATCGAGAGAAAACGCGACGACCATCCCCCAGAGGTCATGGGCGTGGAGGAGACCCACGATCTCATCCATAATCTGCCGCTCACCGGAGCTGAGGGCGTCGTAATCACGCAGCGGGTCATCGAGGCCGCGGACAACAATCGCCAGGTTGGCGGACATCTGCAGGTCCCGGTCTCTAGCAAGGGCCTGCACCAGACCCACGTGGTTCTTCTTGGGATCCAGGCGACTTGAGCACACGATCAGCGGCAGTTCACGCCGTCCCTCCGTGACATCACGTCCGAGGGCCGCTTCAATACGCTCCTGGACGGCCGCATCTCCGGGCGCGGGATGCGGAGAAAAGACACGCCGGTTCACCCCAGGCGGGACCAGCGCGAACCTACGATCATCGTCGGGCTCGACAGCGCCGCGATAGGCCGGATGAGCGTACTGCTCCACGCGCTCCTGGCGGGTGGAGGTGACAATGCGACCCGCGTGGCTCATGCTGACCCGCTCGGCAAAGACCCTGCGCGCAAAACGGAAGCGGGCGTCCATCTCGGCCAGGTTGGCGCGTGTCACGCCCAGCTTGTCCATCTTCTGCGCACCCAGCGAGTGCCCGGTAAACGTGAAGGGCACGCCCGTCTCCCTCGCCAGCAAGGCGCCGGCCAGGCCGCCGTCGGCGTAGTGGGTGGTGGCGGCATGCGGCAGGTTCCCCTCGCTGCGATAGAAGCTCAGAATGTTGGGCACCCACTCAGTTCCTAGGTAGGGCCACAGCTCTTCCTTGGGCAGGAAGCGGGCTGGGCCACAGGGAAGGCGCACGATGCGCAAACCCTCGACGCCGGGATAGCCATCCAGCGACGCCGCGAACTCCGGCCAATTCGGATCCACGATGCGGCGGGTGACGATATCCACGCGATGGCCGAGCGCGGCCATGGCCAGTGCGACCTCTTTCACGTAGACCAACTGTCCGCCAAAGTCAGGATGCTCGGTCCAGTAGCTATCGTTCGGGTCGAAGTTGCCCTGAGGGTTTAGGAACGCGACGTGCAACGCTCACCTCCTGGTGGAATGTGTCACTCCCTGGGGGAGCGGCAGTTTCAGGCATTCGCGTATTCGGGCGGCTGCGTTTTCAGGGTTGCCCTGGCTTACCCAGAGGCCCAGGTGTTCAAAGCCACCAGTCTGCTGTACGTATGGCAGGAACTCAAAATAGAGGCCCGCGCCGGGCCCGTTGTGGGTAATCACATTGTAGGCGATCTCCGTGCCGATCTGGGGCATGATCAGGCGGATGGCACGAATCGCATCGTGCCAACCCTCAGCGACGGCGGCGATTTCGGTCTCCGTCAACGTGTGCAGATGGTCCTTGCTCGCATCTCTCACGACGAGCATCATGTCGTATGGGCGCCGCATGAAGTACGGCACCAGGAGTAACGCCGATCCGTAGTCTCGGATGAGGAGTTCGGCGGGGTTTTCGCGCATCAGGTACGTGGAGAATGTCTCCCCTCGCTGCCGCTCAAAGTGCCAGTCATCGCAGATGCGCCGGGGCGCGACATTGCTCAGCGCAATCTGCTGGTGACCGTGAGCGAGGGAACCGCCGACCAGATGGCCGCAGTTCTTGATGATCAGGACCAGGCCGCGATCGCCAGGCCAATCCCCGCCAGGTTCCGGGAGGTGTGAAAGCCCCCAGGGCCCTGCGAGAAGCTTCCTTTCCAGGGCCGCGAGCCGCCGCATGACGATCACGCGATCCGGGAGATCCATGTTGTGCCAGTCCCTGTCGTGATGTGAGGAGGTCCACTGGAGGAAATGAAGTCCACGGGACGTGCATCCCCCGGACTGTGGGCCCTGGCCCGCCTGCTGGCACAGGCGGCGGGAACGATCGGCCCTCATCGGATACAGAATGGGATACAGGTTCTTGTTGATGAAGGTGAAGCCCTCGCTCAGGTCAGCGACATCGACGACCCCGGTGGTATTGCCCTGACAGACGGCGCAGGCTTGACCTGCTCTTGGCCCATCCGGCGATGGTAGATTGTCGTGCGGCCGACGGGCGCGAGATGAGCTGAAGAGAACGCGGTCCCCGCTTCTGGGATCGATCTGCCACGTGCCATCGGGAAGGGAGTCCGCGATCGCCTGCTCCGCTTGAAACAGCTCGACGAGCTCGGACAGAGAGAGACGCTCGACGTCCTCCGCCTGCAGGATCCGGTCGAGCGCCTCGCGGTTAAGCTGCTGGCCCATCTCAGTCCTCTCCACCGTCTCCCGGACTCACGCCCACCTGGTCCAGAAAGGCGGTCACCCGCTTGGGCCAGGTGAAGTATGGCACAGTGATGTGATAGGCGTTTCGTCCCATCTCCTCTCGCAGTCCATCGTCCAGCAGTAGCATCTCCAGGGCGTAGGCAAA
>JABAHP010001039.1_pt1 | contig 10906 bp, 12 predicted proteins | sample 7062081 | NCBI WGS metagenome assembly JABAHP01 (sample SAMN14534357, study PRJNA622989) | marine sediment metagenome | biome: marine biome [ENVO:00000428]; feature: marine pelagic biome [ENVO:01000023]; material: deep marine sediment [ENVO:00002113] | place: India: Gulf of Kutch | collected... | reverse complement strand
CCGAAGAGGGTGAAAACAGATATCTTGGGAGAGAACTTTTCTCGATATTCAAGTCAGCAGGGCTGAACTCGATTGAGATTTACCCATTTCCTTTACACGTTACTCAGGATAATCCACAGTACCTGAAAGCTGCGGTTAATGCTGCAATGGATGTTCCAAGAAATTCTAAAGAAGGGTTAATTGAAGGTGGTTGGGCTACCGAAAAGGATTTTATTGAGATGGAAAAAGAGGCTGAAGCAGTTATCAATCACCCAGGTGCTTTTGGTCTAAGCATGTTCTTCTTCGCAACAGGCATACCGTAACAAGAACGCGCACGCATTAAAATAAATTTGATGAGGAAGAGTTAACTTCTTTTTATCGAACGCACATCTATAAGTCTTGTAGGGTCTACTGTTAAGGTAAGAAACACTATGGATGATGCTATTCCGAACATTCCTAGAGATATTCCTAAGAATCTATAACCATATTTAAGGATCATTAATCCTCCCAGTGCCGCTCCAATTGCAGCGCCTGCACTTGCAAGGGCTGATGTTAGAGACATCATTGTTCCACGATATGCCTCAACTTGCTCAAGATTAAGGCTTTGACCTGAAGACGTGCTCATTCCAAAGAACCAGGCACTGATGAAATCCATGAGCAAAGCCATCCATATGTTATATGAGAGAGTGAAGATAATAGCTGTAACTGATGCAATAAGAACAGAAATTAAAGTAATGTTTTTTCTTCCGTATTTTGTAGTAAATTTTCCTGCAAAAAGACTACCAATCGTGTAGAATAATGCTGCAGCTGTCATGATAATTGATGCTAAGCCTCTTTGAAGATCAAATTGTTCTCTTAACATGGAAGTACCGTATAATAGAATAACTTGGAAGGACATGTTTCTTAGAGCTGTTCCAACCAAGCAGAAAAATGCTGACCTATTTCTCAAGATTGCTGTGAACCCCTTTATATATGATGTTTTAGATGAGGGAATGTCAGGTTTTTTAATGTCTGGTAATGTGGTTTTTGCTGCGAGTAATCCGAATATGTTTAAGGGAAGGATTAACCATAGGAAGGCTGCACGCCACCCTCCGATGCCTGCAATTCTGGTGATTAGTTGAGCTCCTAAAATGTATGAGGAAGAGGCACCAGCTATCAGCCATCCAATAGCGTTTGGTCTAAAGTCGGGTGGAAAATAATTAGCTACAAGGGTAGTGGTCATTGGAGCAATTATTGAAACCGATAAACCGCTTAAGGAGTAGAATATTATCATTAAAAGAAAACTGGGGGCAAAACCACATCCGATTGCGGATGCAAGAAAAGTTAAGAAGCCGGTGAGCAGCAAAGATTTATGATTGAAACGTACACTTACAGCACCCAATACAATAGCAGTTATAATACCAAGTATCGAGTAAAAGGTTCCGATCTGTCCCGTCATGCCGATGGGGGTGCTAAATGTTTGACCTATTTCTATCAGGAGTAAACCAATAATTATACTCGGGGTGCCCGAGATGAACCTTAAGAGAAACAGGACAGATAAAACCAATCTAGCTCTTCCCTCAATACCTTCACTAAACATATCTAACCTCCTAACATTAATGGGAAAAAACAAACAACGGATACGAGTTTTTGTAACATTGGTAATAGCTGACTCGTACCAAAAATTAGAAGAATTAATCTTTTAGTTTTCATTAATTCCACAAGATAAAATCTGATTAATTTATTATTTAAGCTTTAATAACAACTCAAGATTCTATAGGTTTCCAATTTTTTTATTTATACTTTTACTAAGCCTTACAGACTTAACCGGCGCTAAGTTTTACCTGTGGGTTTTTATTCCGGCAGTCTTCTATTGCATAAAGTTTATTATTAAACACAGGTGAATTGAAGGGGATTTAGTAATGTCGGTGCCTATGCAGCAGATCAGGGATGCGGTTGAGAAGGCTCGGGAAGTATCACCGCAACGGAATTTCCGCCAGTCCTTTGAGATACAGGTTAATTTTAGGGAACTAGACATGCGTCGACCCGAGAACAGAGTGGATATGAAGGTTAGGTTGCCAAATGGTGCAGGTGATAGGAAGGTTCTAGTCTTCGCCTCAGGCGACCTAGCTTTAAGGTCCAGGAGAGGAGGCGCAGATGAGGTTATTGAGCCTGATGAACTCAGCACCATGGCTGGTGATAAGAAGCTGGCGAAGAGTACGCTTAAGCCCTATGATGTTTTTGTCGCTGAGGCTTCTTTGATGCCTACGGTAGGTAGGGTTGCTGGCCCAATTTTGGGTCCTAAGGGAAAGATGCCTACTCCGGTTCCTCCGCAGGCTCCTATTGATGAGATTATTGAAAGGGAGCGTAGTAACGTAATTTTAAGGAGTAGGGATCGGCCCTTTGTTCACAGCATTATTGGTAAAGAGGATATGACCGACGAAGAAATCTCCGAGAATATTGATTCGATAATAAACGCTTTAGATAGAAGCCTTGATAGGGGCTTTAGAAATGTTAAATCAATTTACGTAAAGACCTCCATGGGAGACTCAGTCAAGCTTTACTAGGTGGAAAATAAATGGCGCAGGTTTCCGTAGAAAAATTAGAAAAAGTGGAGGAGACAGTTGAACTCCTCAGGAAATATGATGTATTGGTTGCGGCTGATCTGAATAAGGTCGGCAGTGACATGCTTCAAAACATGAGGCGACAATTGAGGACTGACATGTCGGTTAAATGTGTCAAGAACACCTTGATGCGTTTCTCTCTCGATAAAGCCGAGAAGGAGGGGGGTGAAGCGTTCATGGACTCTATTCCAGGGCAGAATCTTTTCCTTTTCACTGATGGTAACCCATTCAAGCTTGCGATGAGGCTTGACAGAAGTAAAGTGAAAGTCTTCGCAAAATCTGGAGATATAGCTCTTGATGAAATTATTATACCTAGTGGTAACACAGGCTTATCCCCTGGACCGATAATCAGTAATTTCGGAACTCTAGGCATCAGAACTCGTATCGAGGCGGGTAATATCTGGGTGGTCAATGACACGACTGTGGCGAAAGCAGGGGAAGAGGTCTCAGATGAGTTGGCTGATCTCCTTCAGCGTATGGGTATGAGGGTTTCAGAGATGGGTCTTAGTATAAAGGGTGTTTACGAGAACGGTGTCATTATCCCTGGTTCCGAGTTATTGATTGATTTAGGAATATACACTGAGCAACTCTCTCAAGCCCTAAACGAAGCTTTTCAAGTTGCCATTAAGGCATCGTATGTAACAAAGGAAACACTTCCCACTCTTTTGTCCATTGTGTACCAAGATGCCAGGAAAGTGGCCCTTGAGGCTTGTTACGTTACTGGGGAAACAGTTAAGGATCTTGTCGCTAAGGCTTCAGCTCAAGCGCGTAATTTGGCTGTCAAAGTAGGTCAAGCCCAGGCCAAGTAGCCTTAAATCACCCAGTTTTTACTATTATACATGTGTGATTCCCTTAAAGAATACAAGGAGAAAAGAGATTTCGAAAAAACTCCTGAACCAAAGNNCACCAGAGGGAAGCATATACGTTATTCAAAAGCATGATGCAAGCAACCTACACTATGATTTGAGGCTCGAGGTCAACGGGGTTCTTAAATCTTGGGCAGTACCTAAAGGGCCTTCCTTAAACCCAAGAGTTAGGCGGCTTGCTGTGGAGGTCGAGGATCACCCGATTGACTACCATGATTTTGAGGGCGTAATACCTGAAGACCAGTACGGCGGTGGCACGGTGATGGTCTGGGATAAGGGTGCTTACAGGAATTTAAAAGAGGGTCTGACAATGGGGGAGGCACTGGAAGATGGAAAAGCCACGGTCTGGCTTGAAGGGGATAAGCTCCGTGGTGGCTTTGCTTTAATCAAGACAGGAAAACCGGAGGAAAACAGTTGGCTATTGCTTAAGATGAGGGATGAGTATGCCCAGGATAAAGGTGATGTTACAAAATTGAGGCCTAATTCCGTTAAAACTGGTAGGAGTCTCGAAGATATAGTGAAATCCTAAATTTCCTTCAATTCGTTGGGTTTAACTTTTGCCGAAGACAACTAATCCACTAGTTGCCATTCTTGATCGCATATACCATTAATGAGATAGGATTGGGTTTAGAATGAAATGCGTTGGTCTTCATGATGATACGGTTTCGATTCTTATAGGAGGTGAAGCCGGCCAAGGGATTACAAGAAGTGGGGCAATGTTGGGAAAAGCTCTCGCTTCCTGTGGTCTTCATGCTTTCGGTGTGATTGATTATCCTTCTTTGATACGTGGCGGGCATAATTTCTATGTTGTCAGGGTGTGTGAAAGGGAGATTTTCAGTAACGCCGCTCACGTCGATTTGATTATTGCTCTGAACAAAGAGACTGTGATGATACATCAGCATGAGCTTGTGCCCGGAGGAGGTATAATCGTTGATTCTGAAATAGCCTTTGACGCGGGTGAACTCAGGGACGATATTAAAATCTTCACCATCCCCTCATCCCAGATTGTGAAAGAGCTGGGAGGGCCTCAGATAATGAGGAACACAGTTGCTCTAGGCGCTGCTATGGGATTAATAGGGTTAAAATCTTATGAGCTTGAAAGGGTTGTTGTTGAGTCTTTCTCGGCAAGAGAAAAAATAGCAGTTATGAACCGAGATGCTGTTGTCAGAGGCTATGCCTATGCTTCTAATAACTTCGAAGGGTTTGGCTGCTCGATAGAAGAAGATGCGAAGAAGCCTGAGATGCTCTGGGTTACAGGGAACGAAGCCATTTCCTTAGGGGCTATTCAGGCGGACTGCAAATTCTACGCTGCATATCCTATGACTCCCGCAAGTCCGGTTCTTCACTACCTGATAAATAGAGATGAGGAAACTGGAATGGTTGTGGTTCAGCCTGAAAGCGAATTAGCGGCAATCTGCATGGTCATAGGAGCCAGTTACGGGGGAGTTAGGGCTATGACAGCCACAAGTGGCGGAGGATTCAGTCTAATGGTTGAAGCTCTTGGCTTAGCGGGTATGACCGAGACCCCAGTTGTGATCATGCTTGGGCAGCGACCCGGGCCCAGCACCGGGATGGCTACCTACACCGCTCAGGGGGATCTATTATTCTCTATTAACGCGGGTCAAGGGGCATTTCCCAGAGTAGTTGTCGCACCGGGTAATGTTGAACAGTGCTTTTTCCAGACAGTGAATGCCTTTAATCTAGCTGAAAAGTTCCAGGTTCCGGTGATTCTTCTAACAGATAAACACTTATTGGAGGGACACAAAACCACAGATCCCTGGAATTTTGAAGGAGTCTCTTATGAGAGGGGAAAGCTCATCTTGGANNCTATAAACGGTTTAAATTAACCGGTGACGGGGTGTCTCCCAGACTTATTCCAGGGACTCTAAACGCCTTGAAACTCTCTAACAGCAATGAACATGATGAATACGGTTTCACCACTACAGACCCTGGGCTGGTAGTCTCCATGGTTAATAAGAGGATGAAAAAGATTCCCCATATCGTCAAAGCGGTTAACGGACTCAGACCTGTAAGAGTCTACGGCTTCGAGGAACCAGATATTTCATTGTTTGTATGGGGATCCACGACAGGTCCGACTCGCGAGTCTCTCACTCTTCTTGAAGATGAAGGGATTAAGGGTAGAGTGATACAGACTTTGTTTCTTGAACCCTTTCCAAAGGAGGACTTGGAGCCTTTGCTTAACGGAGGAGAACCAAAGATGATATTGGAGAACAATAGAACCGGACAGCTTGACAAACTAATTAAGCTTAAAAACGGCTATGCGTTCGATAATTCTCTACGAAAATTTGATGGTCGCCAATTCTTCCCAGAGGAGATAAGAGACCGGGTGAAGGAGGTTTTAAAATGAGTGGTTTAACCACAAGAGACTTGGGCACAGAAGCCACTAACACTTGGTGCCCAGGATGTGGCAATTTCGGTATCTTAACTACCATGAAGCAAGCCATCGTAGAGTTGGGTCTAAAGAGGGAGGAGATAGTCTCGGTTACGGGTATTGGATGCCATGGAAAATTCACTAATTACATTAAAACAAATGGGATACATGTTATCCATGGCAGAGTTCTCCCGGTAGCCACAGGGATTAAATTGGCGAATCACGAATTAACGGTTATTGGCTATGCTGGAGACGGTGATGCCTTCGGTATAGGGATTGGGCATTTCCCACACGCAGCACGACGTAACGTTGACATAACCTATGTGATTCATAACAACCTGATTTATGGATTAACCACTGGGCAAATGAGTCCAACCACAAAACATGGGCATTTAACAAAAACCAGCCCCCGTGGCGTATGGGAGACAGCTATAAATCCCATAGCGGAGGCGCTTGGAGCTAACGCTACGTTTGTTGCCAGGGGTTTCGCAGGAGACCCTAGGCACCTCAAAGAGTTAATAAAGGCTGCTTTGAATCATCGGGGCTTTGCTTTATTGGATGTTTTACAGCCTTGCATTGCATGGAACAGGGTTAACACCTATGAGTTTTACAGGGAAAGAGTATACAAATTGGAGGAGGAAAACCATGACTCAAGCGACTTTGAGAGGGCGTGTGAGATATCCAATGAATGGGGTGAACGCATACCCATAGGGGTTTTTTACCAGACCAATAAGCCGGTTTACAATGAGGGGTTTCCCATCCTAAGAAAAGGGGCTCTCTCAAGGCAAAGTAGAAGGGAAAATATCCAAAGTCTGGTTAAGGAGTTTAGCACTCTATCATCAAATTAAACAATTCTGTTACTTGGCTCTTCACCTTTAAGAATCCTAATCACTTCCTCGGATACCTGAGTAGCCATTCTAATCATAGCTTCAGTTGTGCTGGCTCCTATGTGGGGTGTTAATATCACGTTATCCATTTTTGCTAAAGGGTGGTCTGTGGTTATGGGTTCCTTTTGGAACACGTCAAGTGCAGCCCCTGCGACTTTGCCGGATTCTAGGGCTTCGACTAATGCATCCTCTTCTATTACGCTTCCCCTCGCCGTGTTTATGATATACACTCCCGGCTTCATTTTCCCGAATCTCTCTCTATCGATTAGGTGACGTGTTTCTGGAGTTGCTGGGATGTGAAAGGTGATAATGTCGCTCTCCTCCACGATTTCATCTATTGAACTGTATTCAATCATGAAATCTTTCTCCAGACTAGGTTTACGGATTATATCATAATATTTTACTGAAACATCGAAACATTGCATTCTCTTAATAAGAGCCTCTCCAATCCTTCCCATTCCTATTATGCCGATTTTTTTGCCCATTAATTCGTTTCCTACTAAATCACTATACTTTCTGCTCCATTCATCCCCTCGTACAGCTTTATCAGAGGCAACTATCCGCCGAATGAGGGATAACATCAATGCAATAGTCATCTCAGCAACAGAGACGGTCAACGCATCGGGGGTGTTAAAAACGATTTTTCCCATTTCCTGCGCTGCTTTGACATCTATGTGGTCGTAACCGATTCCATGAAGGCCGACCACTTTGAGCCTTGGACTTCGAAAAACTTCTTTTGTAATTTCTAATGGTCCTCTGGTGATTATGGCGTCTACCATTGATGCATTTTTTAAGAGTTCTTTTATACCGGAGTCCTGGAGTAGCTGAATAATCTCTGTTTCTTTTTTTAATATGTTGAGGCCTACTTCATGAATTGGCTCGGTGATTAATACTTTGAATTTTACCATGGTGCTCTAAGCCATTTATTTCTAAATTAAGGATAAGGATTATCAATAAAAGAAAAATAGCATTGGAAGATGTTAGATTTCCTTTCCAACCCCTTTCTCTTTTGCGAGCTGGTATACCTTTGAGGCAGTGCCAACGTCTTGAATTGCCAAGCCTGTTGCCTTGAATAATGTTATCTCGTCCGCTTTCTCTCTACCCACTTTGTTACCTGCCACGATTTCACCGAGCTCCGCGTATATGTTCTCTTCAGTTATTACTCCTTCCTCCTTGGGTATACGGAAATCTCCGGTTACGAATGCTTGGGGGATGAAGTCAACAACGAGTTTATCGCATTTTTCAATGACGCTTGTTGCTATCTCTCTTTTCGCTCCTGTATCAGCACCTATTGCTGATACGTGGCATCCCGGCTTAAGCCATTCACCTTCTATGAATGCTTCTGGGCTTGGTGTGCAAGTTATAATTATATCAGACTCCTTGACCGCTTCTTCAGGGGAGTTGGCTTTGACGAATTCAACGTCTTTGTACTGCTTGGACATTTCATCTATGAATCCTTGAACCGCTTCAGGGATCACGTCATAGAGTTTTATCTTTTTAACCTCTGGACGTACTTCCATTAACCCCATTAACTGGCTTCTGCCTTGTACGCCTAGTCCGCAAATTCCAACGACTTCGCTGTCTGGTCTGCTTAGATACTTGATGCCAGTTGCTCCTGCTGCACCGGTCCTCAAGGCTGTTATATAGGTGCCATCCATTATTGCTAGGGGCAAACCGTTCTCAGGGCTATTGAGCACTATTCGAGCGATAACCGCTGGGAGGTCGAATTTTTGCCTGTTATTTGGGTGTACCGTAACTAGCTTTGTTCCAGCAGCGTTCAACCCGGGCATATATGCAGGCATGGCTATTAGAACACCGTTGTGATCCTCAAAATGTAGGTAAACTCGAGCTGGCATCTCTATGTTTCCTTTCCCCATTTCAGAGAAGGCATTCTCAACGGCCTCAAGCGTGCTTCCCATATCAAGAATTTCCTTTACTTCATCCTGTGTGAGATATAAAGTCATAACTATCATGCTTAGAATGGATGATAGTTTTTTAATTATTTCGTGCGTGATTGGTGATATTAACAGAATATTAGGGGGTGAATCTTTCACCGCCGCTGAAAACCCTCATTAACTCCCCATACAGGATGTTGAAGCCCATGTTGTTTTTCACTGATACAGGAATAGGGTTAAAATCAAGGCCTATTCTTTCAATAACTTCAAGCATGTCTTGGCTTATAAGGTGGTTTAGACCCGATAGTTTCAGGTTTATAGCGTCTCTAAGATAGAATGGGTCCTCAGACCAGCTTTGTATTTCCTCCAGTTCCTGGGGTTCAAGGATGTCGGCTTTTGATAACAGCTGGAACTGTGGTAACAGAAATCTTGTGTTAATGGCTGAGGCCAGGAACATATTCATAACATAGTTTAACGGGTCCTGGCTGAAACCTGAGTCAAAAAGGTATAGAACACCTTTTTCGTAATCTGTTAGTCCTTCTGATATTAGGGCGCCTATGTTTCTGAAAGCGAAGAGCTCCATTTGTCCAGGTGTATCAACTATACATATGTCTGGTGCGAAGTCATCTATATCCATTGTCAGCTGTTCCAGTATTCCTGCTACCATGTCTGAGGCGAGCATTAATCCCCCGTTGGGGCCAAGGCCATACTCTTCCATCACAGTCTCTACTTTTATGTAGTCTCTAACATCTACATTTGCTGCATAGGGTAAGACAATGGCTCCGGGATCTAGGTTAACTGCCATTGCGTCCTCCCGATGAAGCTCCAGCCATCTTGTAAAGGCTCCAACTAGAGTGCTTTTCCCTGAACCAGCGGTGCCTACTACGAATATTAGGTTCATTAAGAGAATGCAAACTCCTGTAATTCTTTCACAGCATTAGCGAGGCTTTCTCTTTGACCGGTCTTGAACCCGTAGTTGCAGACAGGTTGTATTGGGCCGCCTAAACCTTTTTCCATGGCAATCTTTAAGCCACGGATTGTGTCAAAGAGAATGGCTCCTCCATTAGCTGAGTCCAAGGTATTTAGCTTAGCGTCCATTGTAAAGGGGGCTCCTAAGAAGTATTTTCCCTTAAGCCAGAAGAAGCTATCGCGTGAATTTTTTAAGAAATCAACAAAATCAGTGGATCCGCTGACTAGGGGAAAGCTGTAGGGTATAGTGCTTGCCACTGCTTTTGTTTTTATTTGCCTCTTGGTCTCCCTTGTCCGTTCCAGAGTGTTTATTGACTCGGTTCCACCACCTATATCTAGCTGGTAGCTTTCATCGATTGTAACTCCTCTGCTATGTAGAAGCTCCAACAATCCCATGTGTAGTATGGTAGCACCCATTTGGTCAAGGAGGTCATCCCCTGCCATTGGCACTCNNGCACTCCCGCGTTTTGAAACTTGTTGGCCCAAGAGGGAGCGCTGACCAGTATTGAAGGAGTAGCGTTTAGAAATGACACGCCTGTCTCTAAACATGCATTGGCATACGTTTGGGTTGCCTTGTCCGAACCTCCCGATACCATGTTAACAAGTATGTCGGGCTTATAATCTGCCAATACCTTTTGTGGGTCCACAGCTTCCTCACTGGAGACTTCTATTTTAGTTAATGCACTTTCAACTATTTCGTCCGGATGTGGCCCCATTAATACGGTAACGCCTGTTTCCTCGACTTCAACAAACTTGGGGGCTGTATTTCGTCTTGAAAATATTGCTTTCGATAGATCCTGACCCACCTTGGATGAGTCAATGTCAAAAGCAGCAACTATTTTTATATCGTGAATGCTAAATGGACCCAACTCATTGAACAGTAATCCTGGGGAATCCTCGTTTTTCGTATAGTGCTCTATTCCCTGGACCAGGGCTGAGCAGAGGTTTCCTACTCCTGCAACAACAATTTTTACTTCCATTACTTGGCGAACTCCTTTGGCTATTATTTGGGCTTTATACAGGGGTAACGTTAAGAAATATGTTTCGTCATCAATAACCCATCCTCATTTCGGTAATAACGTGGTAGGGTTCTTATTGCTTTGTAGCCCCGTTTATGGTACATTCTAATTGCTTCCTTGTTAGATTTTCGTACTTCGAGATAGGCTGTTTGGACTTTTCTTTCCTTGAACAGATCCTCAAGCCTATTAAGTAATATTGAACCTATTCCTTTTCTTCTCATAGACTTTTTAACAGCAAGATTCATGATGTGTCCCAAATTCTGCCCAATGAATTCGACACTACCAACGATGTATGC
>JABAHP010000133.1_pt1 | contig 10906 bp, 10 predicted proteins | sample 7062081 | NCBI WGS metagenome assembly JABAHP01 (sample SAMN14534357, study PRJNA622989) | marine sediment metagenome | biome: marine biome [ENVO:00000428]; feature: marine pelagic biome [ENVO:01000023]; material: deep marine sediment [ENVO:00002113] | place: India: Gulf of Kutch | collected... | reverse complement strand
TTGTCGCCCTTGCCCAGGCCCAGAGAGAGCAGGGCATGGGCGAGCCTGTTCACCCTCCGGTTCGTCTGCGGATAGGTGAAGGCTCTCCCGCGCTCCTTCAAGGCAACGGTGTCGGGGAACCGTTTGGCATTGACTCTTAGGCTTTGACCCAGATTCAACCAGCGAGCCACACTATCCTCCTTGCCGGCAGCTCGGGGAGAAACCCGAACCCTACAGGCCAACCCGGGCATCAACGACCACAACGCGATCTGCGTAGGCGATGATCGGATTGAGGTCCATCTCCTGGATCATGGGCAGTTCGGTGACCAATTGGGACAGGCGACCGATCAGGTCTAGGATACCCTCCTTGTCCACACCCTGCTCCCCGCGCACCCCATCCAACAGCGGCGCGGCCTTGATGGAGGAAAGCAACTCCCGGGCCTCCACGTCCGTGACCGGAGAGAGCTTGAAGGCCACATCCTTCAGGACCTCCACATAGATGCCGCCGACCCCAAACATGACAAGGTGTCCGAGCCCCTCTTCGGCCTTGGCCCCCACGATCACCTCTAAACCGCCGGGGCAGTACTCCTGGACAAAGAACCGCAGCCCTTCGGATCCCAACCTCCGGGCCATCGCCTCCACCGCGGAGCGAACAGCATCGCCGTCCTTCAGGTCCACTGCCACGCCGCCGACGTCGCTCTTGTGCACGATCGACTCGGCATCGGCCTTGACCACCACGGGGAAACCGATCTCGGCAGCAGCCTGCACGGCCTCACCGGCGCTGCCCGCCACCTGCCAACCGGCAACGGGAATGCCATAGGCGGTCAAGAGATCGTACGCCTCGGCCGCGGTGAGGAATTCCCGCCCAGCCTCCCTTGCCCCCTGGAGGATACCGGCCGCCCGGCCCCGGTCCACGTCGTCGAACTGCCGCACCTCGCCAATCTCGCGGGAGCGGATCTGGTGATAGCGGCTCAGCGCCACCAGCGCCCTGGCGGCCTCCCCGGGAAAGCTGAAAGAGGGAACGCCTCCATCCCTCAGGATCTCGACCACGCCTGACCACTGGCGCCTGTCGGTCATGAGATTGCAGACGATCGGCTTTTTCCTTTGCCGGCTTACCGCGGCGATCTCCCTGGCGATGCTCTCCGTATCCACAAAAAAGGGCGTCACAAAGTTGATCAGGATGCTATCGATCTGCTGCTCGTCCATCAGCACGTCGATGGCGGCCCGGAACTGCTCCGCCCCGGCGGTAGCCAGCACGTCTGTGGGGTTGCCTATCGTGGCCTCGGGAAACAGCACCTCTTTGAGGGTCTCTTGGGCCCTGCCGGAAAGGGCCGGGATCTCTAGCCCGGCGTCCACCAATACGTCGGTGCCAATGACCGCCGGCCCGCCGGTATTGGTGATCATGCCCACCCGGTTGCCCCGGGGGATTGGCTGGGAGGAGAAGGCCATGGCCGCCTGACAGAGTTCCCCCTCATCCCTGAAGGATAGCACGCCCGCCTTTTCGAGGATGAGGTCGGTGGCCATGTCCACCTCGGCAAGCCCGCCGGTATGGGAGGCAGCCGCTTTGGCCCCTTCCGCCGTGCGACCGGCCTTCATGGCCAGGATCGGTTTCCTGGCTGCTACGTCCCGGGCCACCTCCAGGAACCTGGTGGGGTCCCTGAGGCCCTCGACATAGAGCACGATCACGCGCGTGCCCTCGTCCTGGCCATAGTATCTGAGGATCTCGGGAATGGTCACGTCGCAGGCGTTCCCGTTGGAGGCATACATTCGCGTGCCGACGCCCGCCGCAGAAAATGCCTGGTGGATCACCTCCGCCACGCCGCCGCTGAGGGCCACGATGGAGATCGAGCCCGGATCGGGCCTGGTAAAGGTGAAATTGCAGTAGGCCCGCACCTCGGGATCGGTATTGATGATCCCCTGGCAGTTGGGGCCCAAGATGCGAATGCCGTGCTCGCCGGCCCGGGCCAGGCAAGCCTCCTGTATGGCCGCGCCCTGGGGGCCAACCTCGGCAAAGCCCCCGCCGTTGAGGATCACGAACTTGACGCCCTTCTGCCCGCAATCCTCGATCGCCTGGGGCACGAACCTGGCAGGGATGACCATGTGCACCACGTCAACATCGGTAGGCACGTCCAGGATCGACCCGTAGGCCTTGAGACCCCGGATCTGGTCCGCCTTGGGATTGATGGGATAGACCGGCCCCTTGAAGCCGAAATCGAGCAGGTTCTTGACCACACGGTTGCCTATGTGCAGCTCTTTCGTGGACGCGCCAATTATCGCTACGGCCTTGGGACTAAAGAGCGACTCCAGCATGTACCTAGCCCCCTCTCTCCTCTAGTTGCTCCACAAAGGCCTCGATATTGGTATTGGTCTGCTCGTCGGACAGGCAGCGCAGATCGTTCAGGTCCCCGTCTATGGTCAGACAGGGAATGCCGGTCTCCGCCCTAAGGCGCTGGGGCATGCCATAGTTGCCGTTGGAGTTGTTGGGACAGGTCCGCGAATTGTGAAACACGATCCCGTCCACTTTGAAGAAATCCACCATCGCCTTGATATACTGCTCCTTGACGTCGTCGGAGCGCACGATGAACAGCTCGGTGTAGGCGCGGGCCATGCTGGCGAATGGGTCCTCTGGGTCCAGGGCGCTGAATATCCAGCTATTGCAATAGGTCGAGGCCAGCACACAGGCCCCCAGGCCGGCGAACAGCTCGGAATGGGCCCTCAGGCGGCCCCAGATGGGCATGCCCTCCCAGTAGATCCGGAACCGCTCGCCGTCGACAGCCCCCACGCCGTTCTCCACCCGCTCCTCCAGCTCGGCCAGCAGTTCTTGATATAAGTCGACCGCCTCCGGGGTGCCCCGGCCCACTACCGCAGGGCCCATCAGCGTCGTCCCATCAAAGAAGGTCAGGGGAGAGGGTACCGCGGCGGCAGTATCCAACACCTTTTTCCACAGCTCGGAGCATTCCCTTGACAGGGCCACTGCTTCCCTGAAACGGTCGATGTCGAACTTGTGGCCTAGCACCTGCTCCAGGGGCTGGATCAGCGCCTCCATCTGCCTGCTGATCGACAAAGCGTGATCTTTTGTGACCTCGCCCACGCCCCGGTGGGTGTGCACGCCGACCAGGGGGGCGTCGAACTGCCGGGCATACCAGGCAAACCAGTCCTGGACGTCGCGGCATTGGTTGGTGTTGAACACCAGCACGTCGGGCTTGGGTATGCTTTCGATGCCATAAACCCTGGTCAAGGGCGTGAACCCCTGGGTAAAGGCGCCCAGGTCCGAGGTGAGGTAGGAACATATCTCGGGTGAATAGCCCAGCGCGTTGGCGTGGGGGATATAGTCGGTAGCGGTGCGGGTGGCGCCCAGCATCGCCGAGTGGGTCTCGGGAAAGTAAACCAAGAATCCCATGCCCCGTAGGATCTCGGCCGGGCCCACGCTGGTGCACCACGCGATTTTCCGCTCCCCCGTCCGGGAGGCATGATCGAGTTCGAGATAGTACTTGGCCATGAACTTGGCCATGTCTCGGGCGGTAGCAATCTTTTTTCGGGTCACCTTCTTCTCAGTGGACATTGCTTCCCCCTATTCCCCCTTGAACTCGGGCCTTCGCCGCTCCAGGAAGGCCGTCATCCCTTCGGTCTGATCCTCGGTGCCAAAGGTCTGCGTGACCGCCTCCAGCTCAAAGGCCAGGCCGGCGTCCAGACCTCCCTGCAAGGCATGGTTGATGGCCGCCTTGGCCCGGCCCACCGCGATCGGGCCCTGCCGCGCGATCCGGGTAGCCATGCGCCGCGCCTCGGGCATCAAGCGCTGGGGCGGCACCGCCCGGTTGACCAACCCGATACGCTCGGCCTCGCCGGCGCCGATCTGGCTTCCGGTGAAGATCAGTTCACTCGCCCGCGCCTTGCCGATCAGGCGGGTTGTGCGCTGGGTCCCTCCCAGGCCGGGAAAGATACCCAGGCCCACCTCAGGGAACCCCATCCGCGCATCGGTAGAGGCCAGGCGGATATCGCAGGCGAGGGCCAGCTCCAGCCCGCCGCCCAGGGCAAAGCCGTTGATGGCGGCGATAACGGGCTTTTCCAGCGTCTCGATGTCCTGAAGTACACCGTGACCGAACTGGGTGAACTCGCGGATCTCGACCAGGTTCTTGGCCATCATGGCCCGGATGTCGGCCCCGGCGACAAAGGCCGGCCCCGCCCCGGTGATGATCACCACGCGCACCGCGGGGTCGTCCCGCACCTGGGCGATAACGTCCTTCAGCTCGCGCAGGACCTTCTCGTTGAGGGCATTCATCGCCTCGGGCCGGTTCATGGTGATAGTAGCAAGGTGGCCCTTGACCTCCAGGCTGACGTCACGCAACGTCCAGGGCTGGCCCAAGGCCACCTGCCCGGCCAACAGTTCCGGCACGGAGAAGGCGTCATTCTGTGCGGCTAGCCGCTCGACCAGTTCGAGCGCCCGGTCGAGGCCCAGCTCGTTCATCAAGCCAAAGGGTCCCCGCGCCCAGCGCAGGCCCACTAGGGCGCCCCGGTCGGTGTCCTCGGCGCTGGCGACGCCCTCCTCCACCAATTTTGCGGCGACGCCAAAGGCCACGCCCAGCAATCGCTCGCCCGCAGCCGCCTTGGCCGCCCCGTCCACCTCCCCCTCCAGGTCCCAGGGCGCGCCCGCCTCGAACTGGGCTGCCAGCGCCGCAGCCGGAGCGTAAAACTCGCCCAGCGCCCCGGCCAATGAGTTGGTCGAATGGTAGGCGATGGGGATGCCGGTGGCGTTCATCAGCGCAAAGGGCCCCATGCCGATGCGAAAGGTCTCGCGGGCCGCCTCGTCGATGGTGGGGATATTGAACGCAGGAGCAGTACCCTGCGCGCTCTCATCCAGCATCCGCGCCGCCTCGTTCAGCCAGGGGACAAAGAAGCGGTTGACGGCAAAGCCCGGCGCGTCCCTGACCAGCGATGGGCACCTTGCCCGTGGCCCGGGCGAAATCCAGCAACGCCTCCAACACCTCTATCGACGTATGCTCGGCGGCGACGATCTCGAGCAGTTGGTTGATGACGGCGGGGTAGAAAGTAGTGCAGTCCCGCCACCCTGTCGGGCCGTCCCGTGGCGGCGGCCATCTCGGCGATGGACAGGGACGAGGTGTTGCTGGCAAAGATGGTGCCCTCGTGACAGAGTTCCGTCCAAGGCCCGGAACAGGTCCTGCTTGGCCTGCATGTTCTCAAAGATGACCTCGATCACCAGGTCACAGCCGGCCAGATCGGCCAGCTCTGTGGTGCCGCAGATGCGCGCCCAGGTCTCATCCCGCTTGGCCTGGGTCAGCTTTCTCTTGTCCACCCCCTTGTCCAGGAAGGCGCTGATGCGGCCCAGGCCCGCCTCTAGCAGCTCCTCGTCCATCTCGCGCACCAGTGTCTCATAGCCCGCCTGGGCCGCGACCTGGGCGACCCCCGCGCCCATCAAGCCACAGCCTATCACGCCAACCTTACGAATCTCCATCGATCCTCCTCCGTGCAGATGTCAGTACCTCAGATGTCAGTAGTCAGATTGCAGTAGCCAGATCAAGTCCCAATCTGACTACTGACGTCTGGCTACTGGCTACTCTCAAAACCCAATATCCGCGCCGCATTCCCGCCCAGGATCTTTTCCTTCGTCTCCTCCTTCAGCGGCAAAGCGCGGATGATCTCGATGTTACGCTTGATGTCGGACATCCCCGGCCAATCGGAGCCAAAGATGACCTTGTCCGCCACCCGCTCCAGCTCTGGGAAATAGTCCAGCAGCTTTTGGGGCGGCAGCCCGGATATCTCCATGTACAGGTTGGCGTGCAGCTTGGCCAAGAAGTAGGCCCGGTCGTACCAGAACCCCCGCCCGCTGTGCGCCATCAGCAGGGTCAGCTCCGGAAAGTCCACCGCCACGTCGTCCAGATAGAGCGGATCGCCGTACTTGAGGCGCGCTCCCTTGAAGATGGACGAGCCGGTGTGGAACATCACCGGTATGCCCAGTTCCTCGGCCTTGGCGTACAGTGGATAGAGGCGGTTGGCGTTGGGATAAAAGTGCTGGTAGGTCGGGTAGAGTTTGAGACCCCGGAAGCCCATCTCGGAGACGTGCCGCTCCAGCTCGCCAGCCAGATCGGCCACCAGGAAGGGATTGATGCTACAGAAAGGGATCAGGCAGTCCACCTCCTGACAGAGTTTGGCCACCTCCTCATTGCCCAGCATCCCGGTGGTGATCGGACTGAGCTCGGCTAGGGCCACAGCATAGTCCACTCCGTTCGCACGCAGATAGCTCGTTACTCCTTCCGGCGTCTGTACGCTCTCGAGAAACGCCTCTGGATCTTGGAAGTCCGTTGCCTGGGTCTTGACCCATTCAATGACCCAGGGACGGTATTCGTGGTACCGGCCGATGTGGAAGTGGAAATCGATAACGGGTGCCATGTTAGAAGTCGGGCTCCAGGACAATGCGCTTCTCCAGCTTGCCAGCGTGCGCCTCGTCAAAGGTCTCCCGGATCGTGCTCATGGGCCGGACCTCGACAAAGGGCTCGATCTGGACGCGCCCGTCCAGCACCATCTGCAGCGCGGCGGGATAATGGGCGGGCAGGCAGCCCCAGGTGCCGATGATCTCGGCGTCAAAGGCCATCAGCCGGGAGAGCGAGTACTGGTTGACCGTGGTGGAGAAGCCGATCCAGATCAGCTTGCCGATGAAGGAGAGCAAGGCCAGCGAGATCTCCTGGCCAGGCCCGGCCCCGGTCACCTCAAAGATCTTCCAGCCATAGTTGTGCGGCAGCCCATGCTCCTTGCACAGGGCGCGGAACTCGTAGCGGATATCCTTGGCGCTCTTGCCAGCGGAGCTGATGACCAGGTCGGCGCCATAGTCGAGCATGCGCTCCAGCTTGCCCTGGTCAAGGTCAAGTGCAACCACGGTCCCGGCGCCAAATGCCTTGGCCAGTTGGGTCACGTAGGTTCCGACCCCCCCGGTGGCCCCGACGACGATGACCCGGTCGCCCGGTTGCAGACCGGCGCGCACCATCGCCTGGTACGGGGTGGTCACCGCATCGGCCACCACCGCCAGCCACTCCAGCGGCAACTCCCCCCGGTTCTCGACGGCGCACAGGTCCGCCGCGGGCACCGGGATGTGGCTGGAGAACCCGCCATAGATGCCCAGGCTGTTGCCCGGCATCTTTTGGGCCAGACAGCGGTTGCCCCGGCCCGCCGCGCAGATGGGGCAGTCGTTGCAGGGCATCACCGCCGGGATGATCACCTCCCTGCCGAGCCAGTCGCCCTCCGTGCCGTCGTTCGCGGCGACGACGCGGCCGCTGATCTCGTGCCCCAGCGTCAAGGGGGGCTTGTTCACCGTCGGCACGCCATAGTAAAAGTACCCCAGGTCGGTGTGGCACACGCCGCAGCCGGCGACCTCGACCAACACCTCGCCGGGCTGCAGCTCCGGCACGGAGATGCTCGTCCTTTCGAGCACGCCGGGCGTCTTATCGCCGGTCTCCTTGTCGCGGGTCCAGGGTCGCACCATTTGCCAGGTTTGGATTGTGTCGGGTAGCTTCATAATCATCGCCTACTCCTTCGGCTCTGCCAACACTTCAGCAAAGAAATCCTCATCCACCAGGCGCCCCTCGGCGATCAACTGGCGATACCTGATGAAATCGATGGTGTCCTTGCCCGTGATCTTGCGGGTGTTGAAGGCGGTAAAGCCCAGGAACGCCTCGTTGGACATGTTGGCCGCCAGCCAGTGGCGGTAGTAGTCCTTGGACGCGTCCCAGAAGAACTTCTTCTTGGCGCGGATGCCGTCGATCGACATCTGCAGGCAGTGGGGGAACAGGTTGGTAAAGGTCCACAGCATGTCATCCACGGCCTTGTCCAGCAGTTGGAAGTCGATGGTCGCCTGCTTGACGAACGCCAGCGCCTCACTGCGCGCGTCGCCGACCTTGTTCTCGCCGTAGACCAGGTCACCGCCAGCGACATACGCGTCGGTGATTACCATGGGGTTGCGCAGCCACTCCCCGTCCTGCTTGATCACGGGGACCGCCTTGCTGATGTAGCCCTTGCGTTGCATCTTGTAGGCGCTCCACAGCTCGCAGGAGATGCAGTTCCACATGGCGTCCTCGATGGTCAGGACCCACGGCAAAAAGTCGGTGGAACCGCCCACCGGCGCCGATCCGTGCCGCGGACCGGCCTGGCCAAAGACGGCCAGATCGGAGGCGATGGTCAGGTCGCAGGCCCCGCCGATCTCCTGCCCGCCCGCCACCCGCATGCCGTTGACCCGGCAGATGACCGGTTTCTTGGCGCCGAGGATGCTGTCCACCATCCCGTTAAAGAGGTCCATGTAGAGGGCATACTCGGTGGGCCGCTGGCTATAGTACTCGGCGTACTCCTTGGTGTTGCCGCCGGTGCAGAAGGCGCGGTCGCCGACGCCGGTAAAGACGATGGCCACCACGCTGCGGTCCATCGAGGCCCGCTTCATGCCGGCGGTGACCCCCTTGACCATCTCGGTCGTATAGGAGTTGTACTGCCGGGGATTGTTCAGCCACACCCAGGCCGAGAACAGCCCCTCGACCGGGTTGCCCTGCGGATCGACGATCGGCTTCTTCTCATACACCACGCACGGGGGCTCGGTGCCAAAGAACTCGTCGCCGCCCAAGTCGTGATCCTTCAGTTCATCATCTCTCGGTAGCCATTCCAATGTCATTCTTTCACTCCTTTCCCTCAGAAATCGCCTGGCCGCCGGCCCCCTCGAAGCAGGCGACCGCCTGGCGCAGTTCGTCCGGCACGCGGACCGGTTGCGACGTCTCCAGATCCACCGCCACGGCCGTGATCGTGCCGCTGGCAATCAGCTCCTCTTCCGGCCGCCGGTAGATGGCGAACTCGAAGGTGAAGCTGGTATTGCCGAAACGACCGATGCGGGCGTGCACGTGCAGCAGGTCGTCAAAGTAGGCCCGGCCCTTGTACTGGCAGCTCGACTCGACGTAGAACATGTCCACGCCCGAGGCCAGCATGTCCTGGTAGCCATAGCCCACGGCCCGCGTGTACTCGAGCAGGCCGATGTCAAAGTAGTTCAAATAGTTGGCGAAAAAGACGTGGCCCTGGGCATCTGTTTCTGAATAGCGCACCCGCAGGGGTTGGTAGAATCTGTACTTGCCGTCCATAGTCCTGTTGCTCACTCCTCCAAGGCGCGTCTGAAAGTGGGTACGGGAGACGCCAGTGCTTCCATCAGGACATAGGCTGCCTGCAACGCCGAGGTGGGACAAAGCGGAAAACACTCTTTGCAGTCCCAGCACTCACGGGCCGCTATATCGGGAATGAACGCGATCTCGCGCGTCGCTCCCCGGCCGACAAAGCCCACGGCGTCCTTCTTTTTCACCTCAGCACAGTACCGCACACACAGCCCGCAGTTGATGCAGAAGGATGCCTGCTTTTCGAAGCGGTCCCTGTCCGCGCCATACTCTTTCGCCAACTCCAACAATGCCGCAGATTCGGGAGCATGGGCCAGCAGTAGCTCCAAGATCACCTTGCGGGTCCGGTCTATCCTCTCGGACCTGGTTCGTACGACCAGGCCCGGCTCCACCAGGTAGACGCAAGAGACCACGAGCCTCGTCCGGCCGCGGATCTCTGCTTCCACCAGACAGAGGCGGCAACCCCCGTGGGGTTCCAACTGCTCGTGGTAGCAGAGCGTAGGGATCTGTATCCCGACACTCTGGGCTGCCTGCAAGAGGGTCATCCCCTCTCTGGCGCTGACCTCTCGTCCATCGAGCTGCAACAGGATCTCGCTCACGTTTCTTTGCTCTTTCTGACTATGACCCTAGCGTCTTCAGGGATAGGAGGCGGGACAGGCTCGCCCGAGATCTTGATCACCGCAGCAAAGCGCGGGGGGCAGACTTCGAAGCAGGTGGCGCACTTTGTGCATTTCTCCTGGTCGATCACGTGGATCGTATTCCTGCCGCCGATGATCGCGTCTGCAGGGCATTTCCTGAGGCAGATCATGCAGGCCTGGCACTTTTCCGGGTCGATATGGTAAGCGATCAGCTCCTTGCAGACATGGGCCGGGCACCTGCGGTTTTGAATGTGCGCCTCGTACTCGTCCCTGAAGTAGCGCAGCGTGCTCAGGATCGGGTTGGGCGCGGTCGCGCCCAGGGCACAGAGGGAGGCATCCAGTGCCACCTCGGACAGCTCCTCCAACAGCTCGATGTCGCCCTCACTGCCCCTGCCAGCGGTGATCTTGGAGAGGATTCCGTGCATCTGCATCACGCCTTCGCGGCAGGGGACGCATTTTCCGCACGATTCATCAAGGAGAAAGTCCAGGAAATACCTGGCGACATCGACCATGCAGGTATCTTCATCCATCACAATCATCCCACCAGAGCCCATCATGGAGCCGGCCTCGGTGAGTTTGTCAAAATCGACTTCCAGGTCCAGCAGCTCCTCAGGAATGCATCCTCCCGACGGCCCGCCGGTCTGCACCGCTTTGAACTTTTTCCCGCCGGGAATGCCGCCGCCTATCTCGTAGATGATGTCCCTCAGGGTCATGCCCATGGGGACTTCTACCAGGCCGGTGTTGGTGATCTTGCCGACCAGGGAAAAGATCTTGGTGCCCCTACTGCCCTCCGTTCCCAATTGCGCGAACCAATCGGCGCCATTGTTGATGATGAGCGGCACGTTCGCCCAGGTCTCGACGTTGTTCAAGACGGTGGGTCTGTTCCAGAGGCCCTTGACGTTGGAGCGGATATACTTGGGCCTGGGCTCTCCTACCCTGCCCTCCAGCGCCGTCATCAACGCGGTCGACTCACCAGAGACAAAGGCCCCGGCCCCCTGGTGCACCACGACCGTGAAGTCAAAGCCCGAGCCAAGGATGTTCTGACCAAGAAACCCATAGTCCCCGGCCTGTTGGATGGCAAGACCGATGTTCTCCACGGCCAGGGGGTATTCCTGGCGGACATAGACATAGCCCTCGCGA
>JABAHP010009834.1_pt2 | contig 10907 bp, 12 predicted proteins | sample 7062081 | NCBI WGS metagenome assembly JABAHP01 (sample SAMN14534357, study PRJNA622989) | marine sediment metagenome | biome: marine biome [ENVO:00000428]; feature: marine pelagic biome [ENVO:01000023]; material: deep marine sediment [ENVO:00002113] | place: India: Gulf of Kutch | collected... | reverse complement strand
GGTAGCTCGTCGGGCTCATAACCCGAAGGTCGGTGGTTCGAATCCGCCCCCCGCTACCAATATGCAAAAAAAGGTTTAGACAGCGGTCTAAACCTTTTTTTATGGGCTTAATCGAACCCTTCGCTCCCAAAATATGGATACCGGTTTGCTGAAATGGCGTTCGGCGTTTTATTTCTTTGACCCGCCTGGACAATTGTACTATATAGCATTCATCTTTTAACCGCTGAATCTTACCCTTAAATTTGATATAGCGAATGCGCAGGGATTTAATTTATTAAACTTCAATCATCATAAGGAATGTGTCTTATGGCCAAAGCCAAAAAACCAAGTCCGGAAGACGATAAGAACAGGCGATCTGGTTTAGACCGCAGATGGATTATTGCGCCGCATGATGGCCCCGAAAGGCGAAGTGGCAAAGACCGGCGGAAAGCATTGGAAGAAGGCAGTCTCGTTGCGACAGAAGAAAGTGATCAAAGTGAAATTTCGACCATACAGGACCTGCTAATGGCCAATTCCATGCAACTGGACGCTATTGCTCAGATATTGATCGAGAAGGGAATATTTTCCAAAGATGAGCTCTTCAATATGCTCAAACGCATTCAGCGGGAATACCAAAAAACGGGCAATATTGAAGATTAAATCAACATGATTCGCAAAATTATATCAGGCGGCCAGACCGGAGCAGACCGGGCGGCTCTGGATGCTGCCATTAATCTCAGCATTCCACACGGTGGCTGGATTCCCAGGGGCCGATTAACCGAAGCGGGCCCCCTGTCGGATGAATATAACTTGACGGAAATGCCCAGCAGCAGTTACCCGTTAAGAACCGAACAAAATGTCATTGATTCAAGCGGTACAATAATTATCAGTCACGGTCCTCTGAGCGAAGGCTCTGACTATACGCGCAAGATGGCAATTAAGCACCAACGCCCCTGGTTGCACATCGATTTAAATCAAACACCCGCCTTTAAAGCCGCGACCTTGATCCGCTCCTGGGTAGACGAAAATCGGATAGAAATTTTAAACATCGCCGGACCGCGCGCCAGCAAAGATGCTAAAATATACAGCGCCGTTCGCAAACTGATTGAAAGCGTCTGTTATCTGGAAATGATGAATACGGATCCGCCCCACCGAACGGGTTATAAGAGTGACCATCACAGCCCACAGGACCAACCGCCCAAAACCGTCCAAGAAGCGATACACAAACTGATAAACGACTTGTCCCTAAAAGAAAAAACCGCTATCGCCAACATGGCCGAAGATGAATTGATGAATCTCAATGCCTTTTTGGGACGGTACATTTTGGATAAATTTGGCCTGTGGTCCGGCAACGAAGAACTTGTTGAATCCTGTTTAACCTTTGCCGACTACCCTTTGCACACCGAGGATGATGCTGCTGCCGTAATCATTAAAGAATTGTGGCATCAATTAAGGCGGACCCATCGGCTCCGAATTATCAAATGATGGGACGAAACCGATGTGCCAGCAAAAACCAGATTCGACTTTTATAAAATGTGGAGGAAGATGGTGAAATTAGGCCGATACCTTAAGACAAGCAAAAACCAGGTTGGGTGCAGTAGCGTTCTGTATCTTATCATGGCAGCAATGTTTTTTTCGTCGGCGGTAGTCGCCGAGGAACCGCCATCGGGCAACCCGGAGACCGCCAATGACGATCGAATTCAAATTGTGGCAGATAAATTAACGACCAACCATGCGGAACAATTTGCGGAGTTTAGCGGAAATGTGCGTGCCAACCAGGGGGCCTTTGTTATCAATGCCGACCGTCTTCGAATTTATTATCAAGCCGCTTTCGATAGTGCCGCTCAACCAGCCACCGGTCAGGAAAACATACAGCAGGTCATTGCCACCGGCAATGTAAAGCTATCAACTGGAAAATTTACTGCTGAAACCGATCGTGCTGAATACGATCTAAAGACCCAAGTCCTTGTTCTTATTGGTGAAAGTTCGACATTGAAAAGCAACCGCAACATACTCACCGGATCAAAGATCATCGTCAATCGCAAAACCGGACAAATGAGCATCGAAAGCGACCCGCAAGAGCGGGTCAAAGCTGTTTTCTATCCAAATGAAAGCAACAAAGAGCAGGAGTGAGTGTCGGAGTTGTCCTTTTCGGTGGGTCATTCGTCGCATCGACTGCCATAATACCAGAAACAGTGGCGGCAGAGAGGGCAGCGTTAACGGTTCAAAGCGCGGAGTTTCAGCAGATTTTTATATTTGAACATCAGGTCAAACCATTGGTGAAACAATGCATCCAAGTCCTCAAGTGATTTTTGGCGCTTTTGCTTTGCCTTTTTTTCCACTTCTGCCAGCGCCTCAAGAAAATCGTCCCGTTCGGGTTCCTGGGCCAACAAATGACGATAAATTTCAGCAGCTTTGTCCCAGTGCTCCTGTTCAGAATACACTTTAGCCATTGTGGCCGTATAAAAGTCGGTTTCTTCTTTCATATCTACAGATGATCACTATACAGCGAAATACACCATTTTCTTTTCGTCAGGGCTTCGGCAGGTGTCGGGGTTTTAAGATCAGTTCATTTTCGCCAACCATCCCCAGTTCCTGACGCGCCACACTTTCGATGTAATGCGGGTCATGCTTTAACCGGTCGATTTCGACACTCAGGGTAAGATTTTTTTGGGTAAGCTGTTCATTTTCTTCAGTCAGCCGGTTTTGTTCGGCCTTTAACGAATTTAAATCGATAAAGCCATGCTCACCGAAAATGATAAAAAACAGCAGCGAAAACATCAGGGCAACTGCGATAGATAAAAGGATGCTTTGTTTTTTAGTCATTTTCTTTTTATGCTCTTTTTTATTTCAGCAAGCATGGTACCCAATTCCGGGCTCTTAACGCCATAGGAACAACCCCAGAAGATCGCCAGTCCGGCAGCCACGCAGGCCATCACTCCCGCCACTAAGGCCAGAAAAGAAGCGCCTTGAGCCGGAATCAGAACTTTTGCCGCAACCCAGACAACTGCGCCCATTACGACGGCGCTGCCCATCGTTTTCAACGCAGATTGCGCAATGCCCCGCCATCCCAGAGCACCGAGTTTCTTGCGCAGTGCTAGCACCAGGAGAGCAAGGTTTAATATAGAAGCCAGCGATGTCGCCAATGCAAGCCCTGCATGGGCCAGTGGTTTCATCAAAACGATCCCGAGCCCGATATTGGCCAGAATGGAAACGGTTGCCATAACCATGGGCGTACGGGTATCTTTAAGTGCAAAAAAGGTCGCGGCTACGATTCGCACCGCCGAAAAAGCCCATAGACCTATAGCATAATATAAAAGTGCCTGGGCAGTCAACAGCGTGGCTTGCGGACTAAATTCACCTCTTTGAAACAGCATGGTAATGATCGGTACCCGCAGAACAATGAGTCCCAGCATAGAAGGAATGGTCAAAAATAAAGTCAATCGAACAGCGTAGCCAAAAGTGTCTTTTAGGGCGCTAAGATCGTTTAGGGCTGCCTGACGCGAAAGACTGGGTAGAACCGCTGTTGCCGCCGCAATCGCAAATATGCCCAACGGAAATTGAACCAAACGGTCGGCAAAATATAAAACGGCCACGCTGCCTTCCGGTAGAAAAGATGCCAGCAGCGTTCCGACCAGCACATTAATCTGGTAAACAGCTCCACCGAGTATAACCGGCGGCATGAGGCGACTCATTTTTTTTAAGCCGGGATGCCAAATTTTTGTTTTTTGCCAGAAATTAAAACCTTGACGCGCCATGACCGGCAACTGGAGAATCAGTTGGAGGATGCCGCCGATCATCACGCCAATGGCCAGTCCCAAAACCGGTGTGTTTAAGTGCGGGCAGAGAAAAAAAACCGATAAAATGATGGCTAGATTCAGCAGCACCGGAGCCAGCGCAGGTGCCGCAAAGTGTCCGAATACGTTCAGGATCCCCATGCACAAGGCCACCAGGCCAATAAAAAAAATATAGGGAAACATAATGCGGGTCAGCGTAATGGTAAGCGCTAATTTATCCGGGGCATCAATAAAGCCGGGCGCAATGATTTTGACGATCAGTGGTGATAGGAGGATACCGATTAAAGAAATCACCACCAGGATAATCGATAATACCCATAGGGCAGAGCGCGCCAGACGAAATGCTTCTTTCCTGCCATCTATTGCCAGATAGTCAGTCAATACCGGCACAAACGCATTGCTGATGGAACCCTCACCCAGTAGTTTTCGCAGCAGATTCGGTATTCGAAAGGCAGCGATGAAAGCATCTGAATATTGACCGGCGCCAAAATACCAGGCAATCACCGCATCGCGAAGGAATCCCAGGATTCGNNTGAGAAGAAAATCGCTTGACATTCGGATTTCTGTTATATAAATAAGTTCGTTTATTGTAACTTATAATGGATATTCACGCTACGACTATCTGTGAAAAAGGAGTAGAAACTTTGGCAAATCATAAATCGGCTGAAAAACGTGCCCGCCAAAACGAAAAACGGCGGCTTCGCAATAAAGCGGTCAAAACCCGCATTAAGAATATAACCAAAGATGTCCGCCAGGCTTCTGCTGAAAACGCAAAAGAAGCAGCGAAGGCCAAAATGGATGCGGCCCAATCCCTAATTGACAAAGCCGTCAAAAAAGGTGTGATTCACAAAAAAACCGCTGCCCGCAAAATATCTCGCCTGTCCAAACTGGTGAACACGATTGTTGTTTTTTAGCGATCGGCTTCCTTTGCCTGCCTTTAGAAATCATCGCTGAAGCGGTTAACGACGCGCTCAGCGATGCGTTTTGACAGTACCCTTATCGCATTCAGACGATTTGCATCGGTTATTTCCGGATTCACGTTTACCAGATACGCTTCAAAATCAGAGATGTCCCCCCCTGCCCAGACCGTGCTGCCGTCGGTTTCTCTCAGTGTTAACGCAATCGTTACGGTTACACGGCGCTCGTCGGCAACTGTCGGTTCTCTGACCGAGATGGTCCCGATGTTTACGTGTTTGACGGCACCGCTTAAGACGACATCGGCATCTGCCAACCCACTGGCCAGACGATGTGTTTTACGCAAGGTCAATTCTGATAGCAGCGCGGCGGTGACGATGTTTTCCACCCCGGTTTCCTGGGTTTTATTTTCCAAAACGTTTACGAAGAGACGCTCGGTATCTCCCGGAAATCCGCCCTGTTCTGCAAACCGGTAGCCACATGCACCGCACAGTATTGTTACTAAACAAATGAGTAGGCGCATCCTGCTTAATTTCAAAAACAACTCCCCGTATAGGTTCTGAACCTTAAACAACGATATTGACCAATTTATCTTTGACGTAAATCACTTTTTTAACCGCTTTACCCTCGGTAAATTTCATAATGCGCGGATCTTCAAGCGCCTGTTGTTTGATGGTTTCTTCAGGCGTATCGGTGGCCACCGAGAACTTGCTTCGCAGCTTGCCGTTTACCTGAATGACAATCAGCAAATCATCTTTTTCCAGAGCTGCTTCCTGATAAGATGGCCATGGTGCGAGCAGAACACTGGACTTATGGCCAAGGGATTTCCACAATTCCTCAGCAAAATGGGGAACGATGGGGGCCAGAAGCAGCGTCATAGACTCGACCGCCGATCGCATAACCGACACCGTCTGGGGTTCAGCGTTGGTTTTGTCGATGGCAGAAATGNNGACTCGACTGCCAATCGCATAACCGATAGCGTCTGAGGTTTATCGTTGGTTTTGTCGATAGCAGACATTGTGTTGAATAATTCCATAACGGCACTGATGGCCGTATTAAAATGGTAGCGATCCTCAATGTCGCGCGTGACCTTCATGATGGTTTGATGTGTTTTTTTGTACAGTTGTCTGACGGTACTTTCCAGCGTATCCGGGTCGCCATCAAATGCGACGGCGGCTTTAACCCGATCCATCCACTCTGCCGTCAGGCGCCAGACACGGTTCAAAAACCGGTATCCCCCTTCAACGCCCTGTTCGCTCCATTCCAGGTCCCGCTCCGGCGGGGCTGCAAACAGGCAAAAAAACCGGGTGGTGTCGGCACCATATTTTTCCAAAAGAATATTCGGGTCAATGACATTCTTTTTGGATTTGGACATCTTCTCAACGCGGCCCACGACCGCGGGTTGGTCGCAATGGCTGCAAAACAACTGGTCGTTGTCTTCCTTAACTTCGTCCGGCAACAGGTAGCCATGCCGGGTGCAGGAAACCGTTTCTTTACAAACCATTCCCTGTGTCAGCAGGCGTGTAAAGGGCTCTTTAAAGTTGACCAATCCCTGATCATTTAAAACCCGCGTATAATAGCGGGAGTAAAGCAAATGCAAAATCGCATGTTCAACACCGCCAATGTACTGGTCCACCGGCATCCAGTAATCCACTGCCTTTAGATCGAACATTCCGCTATCAAAATCCGGGCTGCAATAGCGGTCGAAATACCAGGACGATTCAACGAAGGTGTCCATCGTGTCGGTTTCGCGGCGGGCATTCGAATCGCCGCATTGGGGACATTTCGTCTTTACGAATGACGTCAACTCGGGAAGCGGTGATTTGCCGCCTTCGAGCAATTCAACATCTTCTGGCAATACCACCGGCAAATCTGCTTCCGGTACCGGCACGACACCACAGCTGTCGCAATGAATGATGGGAATCGGGGCGCCCCAATAGCGTTGCCTTGAAATGCCCCAATCGCGCAATCGAAAACTGACTTCTTTTTGCCCCAGGTTGTTTTTTTCCAAAAATGCCGCAATCGCATCCATTGCCGCTCGATTATCCAGACCGTCGAATTCACCGGAATTCACCATAATGCCGTCGTCCGTATAGGCTTCCGACATGCTGGCGCCATCTGAATCTTCATCCGGCGGTTTGACCACAACCACGATGTCTAAATCGTATTTTTTGGCAAAATCAAAATCGCGTTGATCATGGGCGGGTACCGCCATGACGGCACCGGTCCCGTATTCCATCAACGCAAAATTAGCCGTATAAATCGGTATGCGGGCACCGCTTAAAGGATTGATGCAGTGGGCCCCAACAAACACGCCTTCTTTTTCATATTCTTCTATCGCCTTGTCAGAGCGGTCCTGCATTGACATTCGTTCGATAAATTCGCGCACGGGCTTTTCCTGGGGCGTTCCGCTCGACAGCTGCAAAGTTAGCGGATGCTCTGGCGCTAAACACATGAAGGTCGCACCGAAAACAGTGTCATGACGGGTCGTAAATACCGGGATGACGACATCCTGATGGTCAACCGGAAAACGAATTTCAGCACCGTCGCTTTTACCGATCCAGTTTTTTTGCATCGTGATCACTTTTTCCGGCCATCCGGGCAATTGATCAGAATGCGTCAGTAAATCGTCAGCGTAATCGGTGGTTCTAAAAAACCATTGCGCCAGCTTTTTTTGCCGTACCGGCTCCCCGCAGCGCCAGCACATACCCGCTTCGACCTGTTCGTTGGCCAGAACCGTCTGGCAGGATTGACACCAATTGACAAAGGATTCTTTTCGGTAGGCCATTCCTTTGGCATACATTTTAAGAAAGAGCCACTGTTCCCACCGGTAGTATTCTGGACGGCAGGTTGCAATTTCCCGGTCCCAGTCATAAGAGAAACCGAGCTTTTTTAATTGCGCGCGCATCGCATCGATGTTGGCATAGGTCCATTTGGCGGGATGGGTATTGTTGGCAATGGCCGCATTTTCTGCCGGCATGCCAAAGGCATCCCAACCCATGGGATGCAGGACGTTAAAGCCGCGCATCCTTTTGTAACGCGCAACAACATCACCGATGGTGTAGTTGCGAACGTGTCCTATATGAATCTGCCCGGAGGGATATGGAAACATTTCCAGAAGATAATATTTCTCCTTATCCGGATCCGCCTTGACTTTAAAAAGCTGGGTGGACTCCCAGTATGCCTGCCATTTCGGTTCAATTTTTTTAGGGTCGTATTTCGAGTCCATTACCTCCACCTCTACCTGCCAGGTTTCTATTTTGCCACATGCATGTCGACGTCTTCCTTGCCACAAAATGATAACAATAGCAAGATAGTCCGTCAACTCACCGATATCGCCGACGCCAAAGGAGGGATGCTTGCCCGCATTGACTGAAATACATTCAGCAACCAGAAATCGTTTGACTTGTTATTAACAATTGCATATTCAGGCAATACGCCATTTCAAAGCTTCGCTCGATTTTGAATGTTGGAATAATGGAATGTTGCAAAATTGGGGTAGGCGAACAGGATAAGGCGCCAAAGCGTAGGGGCTCAATCGATCTGAATCCGAAGTGTCTAATTCATCCTATTTTTAAGTCAGAAATATGATTCCATCATTCCAGCATTCCATTATTCCAACTCCAACTCAGACGGGTTAGATCTCGTATGTAATGTATTTGTTTCTATCGATGATAGGTATTAAAAGGTTATCTCCATATGGGTATCAAGATCCTCATTAATGCTATTGATCCGGAAGAATGTCGGGTCGCAGCAGTAAAGGCAAATAAACTAGAAGAGTTTTATATTGAAAGTGCTGCCCGGGAAATTACCCAAGGCAACATCTACAAAGGAATCATATCCAGAATCGAACCCAGCCTGCAGGCCGTGTTTTTGGATTACGGCGCCGAGCGGCATGGATTTTTGCAGCGACATGAAATTCACAGCGATTATTTTCATGAGAGCGAAGGTGGCGATCACTCGATCGAAAAGCTTGTCAGACGCGGACAGGAAGTCATGGTTCAGGTCACAAAAGAACCCTTCATGAAAAAAGGCGCCATGCTGACCACTTATGTATCTCTGGCGGGCCGTTATCTGGTGCTCATGCCCGGAAACGATAAACGCGGTATTTCCCGCAAGATTGCCGATGAAGATGAACGCAGTCGTCTAAAGGACCTCATCGATAAACTAAAAATTCCAGAAGACTTCGGTCTGATCGTGCGCACGGTTGGAATGAATTGCACCAAAACCCTATTGGTCCGCGATTTAAAATATTTGCTGCGACTGTGGAAAACAATTAAGAAAAGTGTCATGCAGGAAACAGCCCCGGCCCTGCTCTACCGCGAAAGGCATCTCGTTTTACGGTCCCTTCGTGATTACTTCACACCGGAAGTGACCGAAATTTTAGTCGATGACCCCACTGTGTTTCAGGAGGTCAGAGACTTTATCAAAATTATTTCCCGCAAGCACCATAAAATCGTCCGGTTATATAAAGGGGCCAAACCGATATTTACCCAATTCGGAATCGAAGACCAAATCGCACCCATTTTTGAGAGCCGCATCAATTTAAAATCAGGCGGATCCATTGTAATTGAACAAACCGAAGCACTCGTCTCTATCGATGTGAACTCGGGCAAGAGCAAGCACGAGCGGTCCATTGAAAAAACCGCTTTGCTGACCAACCGCGAGGCAGCCGAAGAAGCTGCCCGCCAGTTGCGCTTAAGAGATCTGGGCGGATTGATTGTCATCGATTTTATCGATATGCGCGAGCCCAAAAATCGTTCCGAAGTTGAGCGCCACCTGCGGCGTTTTGTCGCTGAAGACAAAGCCAAAACGAAAGTCGGCAAAATTTCAAGATTTGGATTGCTGGAAATGTCCCGCCAGCGGATTCGGCCTTCGATTGAATTTGGCAGTTACCATCCCTGTCGCTATTGCAAAGGCAAAGGTCTGGTGGCCTCGACCGAAACGCTGGCCGTTGGGTTTCTTCGAAAACTCAGTTTAGAAACCCTCAAACCGGGAATCACTGCTGTGATTGGTATCGTGCCGGTGGATGTCGCTGACTATCTGCTAAATAAAAAGCGAAAAGAAATCGCAGAGTTGGAGGAGCGCCGCAACCTGAGTGTCAAAATCGAAGGTGATCTGTCCATGACCCCGGGAGACAGCAACATCATCTATGAGGATCACAAGAAACCTTAGACGAATACCTGAATTCGATATTGACAGCCTTTTTATATTGCTGTATCTGGTGGCTCAATTTATTGCAAGATGTGTTGTTATTTCGCACCTAAACTTGAAATCCTTAAAAAGTGCGCTAATTTTGGTAGTATTCAGACCACTGGATGGTAACCTCCAGGGGGCCACAAAGTAAGAGAAGAGACTACAATCCAACTCAGTGGATTGTTTCTCAATTAGAGGAGGTATTATTTTGATTGACATCGCTTATGCAATGGGTGGAGGAGCCGGCGGAGAAGGCGCAGCTGGGTTTGGCGGGTTTATCCCGATCATCCTGATGTTCGTTATTTTCTATTTTCTGCTGATCCGACCCCAGCAAAAAAAACAAAAAGAGCACCGAAGTATGATATCGAGTCTGAAAAAGGGAGACCGCATTATTACCAGCGGCGGTTTGCACGGTCGTATTACCGGAATCGATGATACGACATTAACGGTCGAAATAGCAGACAAAGTCAGGGTCAAAGTTGCGCGCTCCAATGTATCGGCGATGGTTCAGCCGTCTTCCCAGCCGCAACCGGAAAAAAAATAACAGCAACATTCGCAGTGGATTGATCTCGAATGCGATTGAGGACAATTTTAGTGGTTGAATCGTTAAACGCTATGCCGAAAATAGGCGTTTAGCCATTCAACCATTTGTCTATTTAGCGAACTGAATTATGCTGCCCGCCGCGGGGCCTTCTGAACGCTGTTGGCGTCTGAGGTTTTTTTAGCGGTTAGCACTGAACACATAAGGATATCAGCATTGAAAAATTTTTCATGGAAACTGATTCTAGTTTTTGCGGTCATTGTAACAGCGGTTATCTATGTGCTTCCAACCCTTGAGCCGGGTTTGTGGCCGCATAAGCAAATCAACCTGGGACTTGACCTGCAAGGCGGGATGCATTTGGTGCTGGAAGTCGACACAGCCAAAGCCGTGGACGGACAGGTTGAGCGTATTATGCAGGAAATTCGCGATCAGCTCAGAAAAGAGCGGCTGCGCGGCGTTTCATTGGATCGCATAGAGGG
>JABAHP010003068.1_pt1 | contig 10911 bp, 10 predicted proteins | sample 7062081 | NCBI WGS metagenome assembly JABAHP01 (sample SAMN14534357, study PRJNA622989) | marine sediment metagenome | biome: marine biome [ENVO:00000428]; feature: marine pelagic biome [ENVO:01000023]; material: deep marine sediment [ENVO:00002113] | place: India: Gulf of Kutch | collected... | reverse complement strand
GCTCAGTTGGTAGAGCATCAGCTTCCCAAGGGTCTGTGCTCCCGCTGGTGGCGCGGCGTTTCCTCGCTCAGAGGTCTTCGCTCAGGCTGTCGGCCAGGGCTCGCAGGTGAGGGCTCTGGATGAGATGGGCGTAGCAGGCCTCGGCCACGGCCAGGGTGTCGCCGAGGAGCTTCGCGACCTGCGACAGATCGGCGCCGCGGGCGAGTAGCTCGCTCGCGTAGGTGTGCCTCAGGTTGTGGGCGAAGTGGCGGCGGCCTTCGAGATCCACGCCGGCGCGCTCGAGGTCGCCTCGCAGCCGCTCCGCCCACGAGTCCGGGTCGAGCACGGGCGCCCCGGTGTTGCGCGGGCGCCTGGGTGGGAAGAGGTAGTCTGCGAGGGGTCTCGCCGGACCGCGGCGGCTCGGCTGCACGTAGCGGCAGTAGGGGCTGGCTCCGAGCGCTGCCTGGAGCGTGCAGTGCTCGCGCCAGAGCTCGACCTCGTGCCAGGCGTCCATGGGGACGGGCACGGTGCGCTGGGAGTTCTCGGTCTTGAGCTGGTGCGAGACCCGGACCGCGGCGTTCCGGGGCTTGCTCGCCTTGCGGCGGATGGTCACGGTGCGCGCTCGCTCGCGGAAGTCGCTCCAGCGCAGCCCGATGGCCTCGGAGCGCCGCAGCCCGCAACGCACGCAGAGAAGCAGGATGAGGTAGTCGGCCCAGCTTCGGCGCCGGGTGGTCGAGAGCACCCGCGCCAGTTCCTCACGGCGATACGGGCGCACCTCGCCCACGCGGGCTCGGCGCCGGAGCTCCTCGTTGCCGAAGACCTCCCTCAGCAGGCCCATCTTGTTTCGGAAGGGGTTCGGGCGCGGGAAGAGAGGCGCATCGGTCAGCGGGTGCTGATCGTGCGCCGCACGCCGAAAGACGGCCGCCATGGCGTTGACCTTGCATTCGAGGGTGGACAGAGCGCGCGGGCTCCCGTCTGCCTTTCTTGCCAGGGCGTGCAACGTTCGCAGGGCCGTGGTTCGCGTCCAGGCGCGCAAGGGCAGGTCTCCCAGAACGCCGAAGATCGGATCGGCCAGGACCTCGACCTCCCGCCAACAGACGATGTAGTTCTCGACGCTCCCTGTGTCCTGGGTGGTGAAACGCAGGTAGCTCTCGACGCGTGGCCAGTAGTCGCCGAAGCGCGGATTCGGAAGGCTATGGGGGTCGTCGAGTGGGTGAAGCACCTCCGATAGGGCGACGCGGCGTGGAGATCCGGGCCAGGACCGACCCTGCGACTTCATCGATCGTTTCGTCTCCGGGGACCGGGGTGCAAAGAGCATAGCGAAACTTAGACGAAAGTCGACTCCGTCAAGATGCCGGAACGGCTGGCTGGGTGCATTGCTCCGGCGGGCGCTCTGCTACGATGCGGGCGCGGAGCGCGAGTANNGGGTCGCGGGTTCGAGACCCGTCTCGCGCTCCAGGATTCGACGCGCGGTAAAGCGCTGAAGAGGCCTCGGAATGCCACTGGATTCCGGGGCCTTCGCGTTCGGAGTGGAGTGGTTTTTCGCGTCGCGGAGGCGGCGATCGGGGCCGGTCTCGCATTGCTGCTTCGAGTCTCTGCGGGCCGCGGTGGAACGCGTGGCTTCGGGGCCATCGCTCGCGCGCAGATCGGTGACGGGTGGGTGACACGCGTTCTTGGCGGGTCTCGAGCGGGCTTCTCCCCCAGGTTCGTGTGAGCCATCGGCGCTCCGGGTGCCACTTATTCCTGAGGACTTCGCCGGTGATCGTCTCTCTCGCTTCCATCCTGGCGGCGGTGCTGACGCTGCTTCTGGCAGATCCAGGGCTGGCTGGGACGATCGCGGTAGAGTCCATCGCCGAGGTAAGTGCGCGCGCCCAGATTGCTCCCTGTCCTCCGGGCGAGGTCGGCTTGGACTGCGTCGCCGACTCGGACTTCGCCTCCCAGAACGACACGCTGGATCCCCTTCGGGTAAGCGCGGAATCGCTCACGTCCCGGGGCGAGGACTTCATGAACGCGAGGTCCAGCGTTGATGCGATCTGGACCGGCGCGCACGCCGGAACCGTGGACCTCGAAATCGAATGGCATGTCAACACACTGGTGTACGGCGCGACCTTCGAGCTGAACACGGACCCCATTTCCTTCGATGAGTCCCGCGGCTTCGCGTATAGCTTCGTCCCGGATATGGACGGTGTCTTGCGGCTGGAATACGAGACCTTCGACCTCACCGACCACGACGGTCACATCGGGCCGTCCCTGGGGTTGTCGCCCGTCTTTTTCGAGTTCGACGGTTCGGGAGTCAGGCTCCCCCAGAACGAGGTCGGGAGCCTGACGCGGGACGTGGTCGCAGGCTCCACGCACACCTTCAGGCTCTTCGCCGTTGCAGTGGGTGCGCGAGATCCGTTCACGGGGCAGGGGATCCCGGGGACTGTGACCGGCACGAACGAGCGCCGGTCCGCAGGCGGCACGTTCCACTGGAACATCGTGCCCGAGCCCTCCACCGCCCTCCTTCTCGGCTTCGGCCTGGTCGGCCTGGCGATCAAGGGCCGGCGACACAGGGGTGGCACCGGTTCTCGGGGGACGTAGGGCGGGGCGCTGCTCGCGCTCGTCGAGGGGGTGCGGCGGTCGCGCCGCCGGACGCTCGTCAGTGCGGTGCTGTGTGGGCCTTCCGGCATGATGGTGGGGAAACTCCAAGCCGTAGCCGTCCGAATAGGCAAATCCCGGCGGAAGTTCCCGGAGCATGGAAGGAAACGGTCGTGGAGCGCGTCTGCGGTCCCCAAGGATATCCGTCCAGGGATTTCGTGCCTTCTCCCGACCGTGTGAAATTCTCCCCGGAAAGGCCCGGTGTTTCTTGGTTTCGAGCACCTACGCGGTGGTAGGATCAGAGCCGGGTGAGAGCCACACTGGAGGAAACAGATATGCGTAAGATCATCGTGATAGCAGCCGCCCTGGCAGTAGGGGTCGGTGCGTACCTCAGTCTCGGGGTACCGGTCGGGTCCGCTTGCGACGACGGACTCTACTGCTCACCCGGCTGGTGGAAGAACCACCCGGAGGCATGGGAGAATGGGCCCTGCTGCCTCGGGCTGGCAAGCGATCCGACCTCGCAGTGCGGCATCCTCGACGAGATGCTGCGCGCGCGCGGTCCTGGCAGCGCGGACACCCGCGAGGACGCTCAGGCGATCCTGAGCGCTTGCTTCGATTCGGCGCCCTGCGACGACGACTAGGCCCTTGGCCGGCCGCTTCGCGGGTCAGGGCGGACGTGGCGTCCGTCCTGGCCCGCGGGTGGGGTTTCCATCCCACGTGATGAGGTATCCGCGAAGGCGGCTCGGGTCCACTGGGTTGTTGGAGCACCCAGAGCGGGCGAAGCCGCGCGCTGAAAGGGAGACGGTGAAGTGAAACGGTTCCTGATCGTGTGTGGGCTCGGACTCGTGCTTGCGTGCTTCGCACCCGCGGCCGGGCTCGCAAAGGGCGACGCGAAGGGGAAGGGGAAGGCCGGCGGCGCGGCGGCCGAGCACAGGAGCGAGCGGGCCGAGGAGAGTTCGAACGCCCAGTGGTCGGAGGGGGCGACACGCGCGCAGGAACGGGCGGCTGAGCAGCGGCGCGAGGGCGCGGTACAGGAAGAAGAAGGAGAAGTGACCGAGGAGAGGAGCGAGCGCGAGGGGTCGCAGGAGGAGAGCAAGAGGAAGAACGAGAAGAAGCCGAAGAGCGGGAAGGAGAAGGCCGGGGGCCCAAAGGGCAAGGGCAAGAGGGGCGAAGCGGTCGAGGAATGAGGCGACCGCGACGGGCGATCGAGCGAATTCCTAGACGAGAAGGGCCCGCCGTCGCTCGAGCACCCAGGCTGCGCCTGCGAACACCAGCAGGGCCAGCACGAGGAGGCCCCCTGTGGAGACGCTGGGGAGCGGAGTCCCCTGCGCACATTGCCAGATGGCGGGCGGCTGCGCGGGCGGGCCGGTCCAGTTCTGGGTGAGGGCGCTCCAGTCGTCGCAATCGATGTCGTCGTCCACGTCGGCATCGCCCGGGGCGCACGCGGGATCGATCGGCCCGCCGTCCGGCCCGGTGAAGCACCAGACGAACAGATTGCGGTCGTCCTGATCCACGTCGCCGTCCTCGTCGAAATCGCCCACCAGGAAGCCCGGCGTGAGCACGTGCACCATGGAGTTGCCCTCGTCGCCGAGATAGATGACCTCGTTGCCGACGGTCTCGTCGACGGCGACGGCCTCGAGCGTCCCGAAGGCCGGCTTGATGAGATAGAAGCCTCCGCCCAGGGGGATTCTCGCCTCGGGCTCTACGGGCAGGTCCTGCTGGGGCCCGATCGCCAGCCCGCTCAGGGCGTAGACGTTGACGGCGTTGCCGGGGTTTTCCTTCGCGACCGTGAGCAGGGACTCGCCGCTCACCGAGGTGCGGGTCAGAAACGACGCGAAGGCCGCGGTCACGGCTGCCGCGCCGTTCGTGGTGGGAGCGGCCGTGATCGTGGCGCCCGAGGGCACGAACCATTCGTCGTGGAAGGCCACGCTGACGGGGCCCCCCGTGTCCTGCGGGGTGGCGAAGGCGGCGCTCGCGCTCAGGTAGGTGACGTCCTCGGGGGTGGCGGTGGCCACGACGTCCGTCACGTTGCGCGTGCTCAGGTTGATGATCGCCGCCCGGCCCGAGCCGTCGCGTTCCACCGACACCAGCTCGTCGGCGCCGCTGCCGTATCCGCTCCCGGAGGGGTTGAAGGTCAGCCCTTCGGGTCCCCAGCCGTTGGGATCCGACGCGATCGACATCTGCAGGCGGCTGTCGAATGTCAGCACGCCGCCCACGGGGTGATCGTAGAGGGCCAGGCGGCTGTCGGTCTCGTCCTCCTCGCGGTCGCCGCTCACGTAGAGCATCTCGTCGGCGAAGGCCAGGCCCTCCGGCTCGAGGAACGTGTCCTCGTTCGGGTTGCGCAGCAGGTCGTCCTCGACGAAGTAGCTGAGCACGCGCCACCAGCGGCCGTACAGGTTGACGTCGANNTAGCTGAGCACTCGCCACCAGCGGCCGTACAGGTTGAGGTCGAAGTCGTTTGCCTGGACTTCGGCCAGCGCGGCGCCGGCATCGAGCAGGCACAGCGCGGCGAGCAGAGCTCCGGTCTCTCGAATCGACATGGCGAGTCGTTCCGGGTCATGGCATGCATGACCGGATCAGGGCGGGCTCGCCTCGCCCGGGCGGAACCGGGCGAGGCGAGTTCGTTCACTAAGGGCAAGCACTGGGCGGTAGCAGCGTCATGTAGACGCTGTCCGAAGCCTCCGTCTTGCTCTTGCGCCCCTTCGCCAGCGCGTCCACCGTGACGTCCGCTTCCTCGGTCAAGGGTGTCACGGGAACCTCGGTGCCGATCGTCTCCTCGACGGTCTCGCCCGCCGCCAGCTTCATCCGGCGCTTTGCCGCGCCGGTGAAGACCGTCTCCCCGCCGACCTCGACGGTCAGGTCGAAGTCGACGTGGACGATGTCCTTCTTGTCCGTCTCGTTGGTGACGGTGACGGTCACCTCCACCCAATCGCCGGGGCAGATGTCCTGCCCTTCAGCGTCCGAGGTGAGGTCGAGCTCGACCGCCTGGGCCGAGGAGGCCCACAGCCCCAAGGCAAGGAGTACTGCCGCAGCCGCAATCGTCTTTCGCATCGTTCCGTTTCCCCCAAATGTCTTGAACAACAGCCTGTGTTTCACCGTGCATCCACATCGCGGTCAAACACCCACACAGTCTGCATTATATTCGTGGCGCCGGGGAGCGGCCTAGCGATTTCTCACGGGGAGCAGCGCCAGCCGTGCGGGCAGCGCGACGCGCCGCCGGCGCTCGCCCCGGCTCGATGTCTGGGGCGGAGCTCCGCCCGCCCCCAGTCGCGGGACGAGAGGGCCATCGTGGGGACTCGGGCCCCGGGGGGATCGGAATCCTGGTCCGCTGGCCACGGAACGCAGTTCCAGAAAAAGGGTAAATGTTTTCCAGCACTTACCGGACAAAGAGGGATTCTGCGTCGGCCGGGCGGGGGAAAAACCCTTGCGATTCAGCGACTTGAAGGGGAATGCGCGTTCTCTCGAAATCGGCACGAGAAGTGCATAGATACTGCACAGCGATTCTTGGATCGCGGGGATAGGAAGCGGGAAGCGGGATGAAGCGGTACAAGCTGGCTTGCCTGGCGCGGGTTTTGACCCTCCTGGCGTTCTTCCTGGGGACGGCTCCTGCCTGGGCCCACGACATGAACGTCATCGCCGAGTTCACCTGCGTGGGCTCTGGTGCCTGCGAGCAGACGAACAGCCATCCGGACGCGGATCCTTGGAAGGGCTGGGCCAACATCACGGTCACCAACACGGGCACCCAGGGGTGGTCGGATTTCCACTTCTCGCTCTTCCAGGTGACGGATCCCATCGACAACGTCTTCTTCGATGTGACGTCGCCCAACGAGCCCACCAGCAGCCAGGCGGGCCTCAGCTGGACGCTATCCGGCGGTGGACAGGTTCTCGACCTGTTCTTCGACACCGACTACGTGTTTCCCAGCGAGACCGCGACCTTCAGCGTCTACACGGACAACACCACCGATCAGGTGTCGTCCTTCGGCTTGGCGATGTACCCGACGCCCGTTCCCGAGCCCGGGACCTTCTGGCTCCTGGGGGCCGGGCTGATCGGAATGGCCCGCTTCGGCAGGCGACGCTGAAGCGCCCCAGCAAGCCCGGGCTGGACTGAGCACCCCGAACGCCACTGCGTGACGAGCGCGCTGCGCCGCGCGTGGGCCGCGGGTGCAGCATTCCTGCTGCAGGGGTGCAGCGCGCTTGCGGCGGGCGGGCGGCGTTCCCGGCCCGCTCGGCCTGCCCCCGGGGCCTTTCCATGTGGCACGTCCGGTGCAAGCTTCACCGGCCGGGGCACGGGGGAGACCGAGATTCCAAGGAGGAACAGAGATGACGGAGCCTCATCGCGGCAACGCCGCGCGAGCGAGCGAGAGCGAGATCGATCGCAAGGACACCGGCATCCGGATCCTGCTGACGATCCTGTTCGTGCTGATCGCGGGCCTGGTCGAGTCCGTCCTGGGCCTGATCGTCTTGTTCGCGCTGCTCTGGGCGCTGATCACCAAGCAGCCGCCGGGCGTCGGCGTGCGCGCGCTCGCCAACCGGATCATCGCCTACTACTACCGGATCGGGCGCTACCTGACCTACAACGAGTCGCTGGTGCCGTTCCCCTTCTCCGAATTCCCCGAGGTGCTCGAGGAGTCGCGCTGGACTCCCGAGCCGCGGGAGTCCGAGTCGCTGGGCCTGGCCCGGCCGGCGGGCGATGAAGAGGAAAAGGAGCGCGAGGCGACCGACGACTGACGCCCTACGCGGGCGGCTCCCGGCTACTCGGAGCCTCGCTCGCGGAGGAGCTTCTCGAAGGCGTCGGGCGGCAGGGGCTCGGAGAAGAGGAATCCCTGCGCGGTCTCGCAGCCGTGCTCGCGAAGGAATCCGAGCTGTGCCTCGGTCTCGACTCCTTCGGCCACGACCTCGAGGTTCAGGCNNGCTGCGGTCGATCTTCAGATCGTCGAGCGGGAAGCGCTTGAGGTAGCTCAGCGAGGAGTAGCCGGTGCCGAAGTCGTCGATGCAGAGATGCACGCCGAGCGATCGCAGCGAACGCAGCAGCTGCTGGGTCTCCTCGTCGGCGTGCATGAGCGAGGTCTCCGTGAGCTCGAGGGTGAAGTACCGGGGATAGAGGCCGGTCTTGGCGAGCGTCCGGCGCACGGTTCTCAGCAGCGTCTTGCTCTTGAACTGCTGGCTGGAGAGATTGACCGCGACGCGCAGGGCGGGATGCCCCGCCTGCTGCCACGCCCGGTTCTGCTCGCAGGCGCTGCGCAACACCCACTCTCCGATGGGAACGATCAGCCCCGTCTCCTCGGCGAGCGACATGAACTCCTCGGGCAGGAGGAGGCCTCGATCGGGATGTTGCCAGCGGAGCAGCGCCTCGGCTCCGATGATCTCGCGCGTCTCGACGTCGACCACGGGCTGGTACACGAGCCGGAGTTCCTCGCGCCCGAGCGCCCTGTGCAGGTCGTTCTCCAGCGTCAGCCGGGCCAGCGCGGTTGCGTGCATCGAAGAGGTGTAAAACTGATAGCCGTTTCCGCCGGCGTCCTTCGCGTGGTACATCGCCGCATCCGCGTTGCGTAGCAGCGTTTCGAGATCGGTTCCGTCGTCGGGGAAGGCGGCGATCCCGATGCTCGCCGTGATGAAGACCTCCTTTCCGTCGAGCCGGAAGGGCTTCTCGAACGTCGCCAGGACGTGCTGCGCCACGCGTGCGGGGCCCTCCACGCTCGTGAGCTCCCGGATCAGGATCGTGAACTCGTCTCCGCCCAGCCGAGCCAGGCTTCCGGAGCGCAGGGTCTTGGAGATTCGCTCCGCCACCTGGTTCAGCAGACGGTCCCCCGCGTCGTGCCCGAGCGTGTCGTTGATGCGTTTGAAGCCGTCGAGATCCAGCAGGCCGACGGCGAACCTTCTGCGATAGCGCTTGGCGTCTACCAGCGCCTGGTCCACTCNNAAGAGCAGGCGGTTTGGCAGCTCCGTCAGGGAGTCGTAGTAGGCGAGTACGCGGTTCTCCTCGAGGGTGAAGGCGCTGGAGAGGGCCATGGCCGTCTGGTCCGCCAGCTGGCGGGCGAACGCCACGCGATTCGGCGCCTGGGAGACGGGGTCGCGGTGCCCGCAGGCGATGGCTCCCGCGAGCTCCCCCTTCACGAACAGCGGCAGCAGCAGCGCCTGGCGGCTGCCGGCCCTGAGCAGCGGCTCGAGCAGCCGCGGGCAGTCTTCCTCCAGACCGAAGGTGTGGTGTTCCGGGCTGCTCGAGAGCGCCTGCCTCTCCTCTGCGGAGAGCGCGGGGATCTCCTGGATCTCGCTGGTCTTGGCTCGCTCGCGAGACAGGAAGACCCGGAGCACGTCCGATCTGTCCGGCGTCGTGACGAGGATGGCCACGGCGTCGCACGGGTAGAGGTCTCGCGCCCGGGACGCGACGGTGTTCACGATCGCCGGCAGGTCGAGTGCGTCGAGGATGGCCCGGTCGATGTCGATCATCGTCGCGAGCGACTCGAACTGCTCACTCAGCCGCCGGGCCATGGCGTTGAACGAGACGGCCAGATCCTCGAACTCGTCCCCGCTGTCGACGCGGAGCTCGACCGCGAAGTCCTGTTTCGCGATGCGCCGGGTGCCCGCCTTCAGCTGCTCGAGCGGGCCGAGGTGCCTGCGAAGCTGAACGAGGCTGAGGAGCGAGACCAGAAGCAGGCAGGCCAGGAGCGCCGCGGGAAAGGTCGTGCGGAACTCCGAGATCGGTGCGAGAACCGCCCGCTTCGGCTCGGCCACGACGAGGGTCCAGGGTGGGCAGAGGAGGCTGGCCTCGAGGAAGATGGACCAGTAGCGGGCCAGGTACTCCTCGTCGCCGTGTCCCCACTCGAAGTGGCCCGAGCTCGAGCGCCCCATCGCGGCCCGGGCGAACGCCGGGAGGTCCGGGTCCCCGGGCAACGAANNTGGCGATGCTCGTCGAGCACGCAGAACTCGGCCAGCGGGGGGAGCGTGGGCTCCTGCGAGAGTTCGAGGAGAAGGTCGAGGTCGATCTCCCCGACGATCGTCGTCTCGCTCGCCGCGTCGAGCCGTCGCCAGAGCAGCACCCGAACCGCGCCGTGCGGGCCTCGCTCGGTGGTGAGCAGCGTGCTCCCGGGGCCGAGCTTCGCTCGCGCCTCGCTGGGGAGATCCCGGCTCCCCTCCGGCTCGCCGAGCAGCGCACGCCGCGTTCCGTCAGCGCCGAGCACGACGAGCGAGACGAAGCCGCTGTCGAGATGCTCTGCCATCTTCCGGAGCGACGCCCCATCGGGCGCTGCCAAGGACTCTTCCAGCCACTCGAGCTCCGCCGCGAGCGACTGCAGGCGCGACAGGATGCTGAGCCCCGTCGCCTTGCTCGCCTGGTGCAAACGCCGCTGGCTCTGCTCGTAGAGCTGGTCGGTCACGCGATGGAAGGTGATGAGGGAGAGCACGCCGATCGGGAGGAGCGCGCAGGCGGCGAAGATCAGCAGCAGGCGGCGCGCCACCTTGCTGCGCAGAAATTCCCACCGGACCCGCACGGGGCTCGCCGTCAGTAGTCTTTGGCGAGGCCGACGAAGGCGCCGTCGTTGGCGCGTATGACGTCGTCGAGACTGGCCTGTGAGGTGAGCGGCAGCTTGCTGTCGCCGTCCGGTCCCTTGCTGTAGAGATCGTAGTCGGAATTGATGGGGTGGAGGTTCTTGTCCTTCCGACACTGCGGGTTGTCTTCCCCGGCGATCTTGATGTATTGGTATGCGTTGCCCCAGTGGTCGCGGGGGAGCGGGTCGACGACGGCCCCGAGATCGCTCGGAGGCTCCCCCATCTCGGTGTGAAAGCGCCCGATGAGCGTCTCGAGCGTGCGGATGTCGACGACCACCCGCTTGGTCTCGCTTCTCTTCACGTAGCTCACGTACTGCGGCACGGCGACGGCGGTGAGCACCGCGACGATCGCGGCGCCGATCACGAGCTCGATGATCGTGAAACCGCGCCGGCCCGCGGGCTGGACGTGCCGGGTCGACCGGCTCACGCTGTGGCCTCGAGAGTCGCCATCTCGACGCTTATCGGTGACCTAGCCGAGGCCCTTGAACTGCGCGGAAGTCCAGCCAGGGCATGGGCCTGAGCGTGCGACTTGCACGTCCATTCGGCTCGCCGGCGGCGCGGCGGCAAGCGCAGAANNCGGGATTCGTCGGATGTCGAGAGCGGAGCGGGTCAGGCGCCGTCCGCGGCCCGGCGGCGAAGCGCCGCCGCTGCGACGCCCAGCAGCAGCGCTGCGAGGCCGAGCAGGCCCGGCGGCCCCAGCACCGGAAGCGGCGCGCCGGAGAGGGGCCCGACCGTCACGACGAGCGGGGCGAGCGCCTGGGCGGTGCGCGCCTCCGCGTCCGGCACGGTCGCGCCCGGCGGGTCGTAGTA
>JABAHP010006601.1_pt1 | contig 10921 bp, 10 predicted proteins | sample 7062081 | NCBI WGS metagenome assembly JABAHP01 (sample SAMN14534357, study PRJNA622989) | marine sediment metagenome | biome: marine biome [ENVO:00000428]; feature: marine pelagic biome [ENVO:01000023]; material: deep marine sediment [ENVO:00002113] | place: India: Gulf of Kutch | collected... | reverse complement strand
TTCCGTCGAGAATGTTCCTGGAAATACTGAACCCTACCCGCTCTATGAGAAGTGTCCTGCAGGCAGGGCAGTATGTACTTTCGCCACCCTCCCCCGGGACATTCCCCTCGTAGACATATCGCAGCCCTTCCTCGAACCCGATCTCACGGGCACGGCGAAGCGTTGCTACCGGGGTAGGCGGCTGGTCGTTCAGTTTATAGGTGGGATAAAACCGTGTAACGTGCCAGGGGATGGCACGGTCTATCGAAGCGATAAAGGAGGCAATATCACGGAGGCTTTCCTCGGAATCATTATGTCCCGGGATAACAAGCGTCGTACACTCGATCCAGACGCCTCGTTCCTTGAGCATACGAACGGTATCCTTCACCGGCTCCAGTCTTGCGCCGCAGATCTCACGGTAGAACTTGTCATCACCCTTGATATCAATGTTATCCGCGTCGAGATACGGCGCAATAAGATCCACGCTCTCAGGGGTCATGAATCCGTTGGAGACAAAGACATTCCTGATACCCCGCTCACGGGCAAGCTTGGCTGTTTCAATGGCAAACTCCATAAAGATGGTCGGCTCGGTATAGGTATACGATATGCTTTCTGAACCGCTTCTAACCGCTGCCTCGACCACCTGTTCCGGCGTTCGGCTCGCGCCGGGAATGACCTCGCGGGGATAGTCGTGCGTGAACTGGGATATCTCGAAGTTCTGGCAATGCAGGCACCGGAAGTTGCAACCGGCCGTCGCTATTGAAACGGAACGCGACCCGGGAAGGAAATGAAACAGCGGTTTTTTCTCTATGGGATCGATGTTCTCACTGATAAGTTTTCCATAGACCAGGCTGTAGAGCACCCCTTCATGATTTTCCCGCACACCACATTTGCCCCGTTTGCCGGGCTTTATGCCACAGCGGTGGGCGCAGAGAAAGCATCTGACCTTGCCTTCATCCAGTTTTTCATAAAGCATGGCCTCTTTCATGACCCGATTATAGCAAGAGACACAAGGGGCGGCAATCTCCTCGTTCAGCTACTATCTCATCACCCCACTTTTACCTCAATACACTGCTTGCCATTCATTATGTGCATATGTCAAAATAAAATATAAGTATCGAATCATTGCCGGAGGTTTAACCGATGCCCATTTATGAGTATATATGCAACAAATGTGGAAACATTTTTTCCATTCTTGTCATGAGCCGTTCTTCAGAGGACCAGATAACCTGCCCGAAATGCAAAGGCGAGGATGTAGTAAAGAAGGTTTCCTCCTTCAGCTGTTCGCTTCCATCCGGCGGATCGGGGGGATTCGGAGGCTTCTCAGGCGGCACATGAGGGCCGAGCAGTTGCTGAGCGTGACTCAGCATCCACAAAAAATCCTTGACTTTTTCGCTACTTAAAAATAAAATCAATCATACATAACGTATGACTAAAATATTATTGGCAGATGAAAGTATAACGATCCGCAAGGTGGTCGAACTGGTTCTCTCCGACGAGGGATTCCAGGTTGAGGCCGTTGCTACAGGCGACGAGGCCATCTCGGCCGCCGCAGAAGTAAAACCCGCACTGATCCTGGCCGACGTGAAGGCCAAGGGTAAAAATGGCTATGAGATCGCTCAGGCTATCAAGGGCAATCCAGCCACCACGCAGATACCGGTCCTTCTTCTTGCCGGAGCGTTCGAACCGGTAAATGAAGATCTCATGAAAAAATCAGGGGCAGACGGCTCACTGATCAAGCCCTTTGAGGCCAAAGACCTGATAGATAAAGTAAAAACCCTCGTCAAGGCCCCGGCAGGAGCCGCGGCTGAAGCGGGGGGGGGCGAGGACATTGTCTTCGACATGTCCGGTGGCGAAGAAGAAGAGGTAGAGGCCGTAGAGGTAGCAGAGGCCGAAGGCGAAGAGGAAATGGTCTTTGACCTTTCCGGAGAGGAAACCGCTGAGATCCTGGCAATCGAAGAGCCCGAAGAGGGAGCTGCGGGAGTTCTGGAACTGGGCGAAGAGGAGGCCGCCGAAGCACTGGAGGCCGTAGAAGCCGAGGGTGAGGCCCTTGAATTGGCCGAAGCAGAAGGGGAAGACCTGTGGGACCTCGGCGAGGTCGAGGAAGTTGAAGCCACTCAGGCAGAGACCGTTGAGGAGTTCACAGCGGTGGAAGCAGAGCCGGAGGCAGAAACAATAGAAACCATAGCGGAACCGGTTGCGGCAGAGGTCCTAACGGCGGAACCGGCGCCTGCACCTGCAGCCACGGCCCCTGGGGCAGAGGTATCTGCAGAAACCGTGGCCGCAGTAATGCCGGGGAGGGAAGAGATGAGCGAGATTTTCAGGCAGCTGGCGGCCGAAAGGCTCGATAAGCTTATGGGAACCATAGACCTCAAGAGCATGCTGGTGGAATCGCTGGCTCCCACGATCAAGGAATCTCTGAACAAGATGCTGTATGAGGCCACTCCGGAAATAACAGAAAAACTCCTGAAGGACGCGGTGCAGGAAAGCATGAGCACCCTCAATGAAAAGCTCGAGAGCGTTATCTGGGAAACGGTTCCGGAGCTCGCCGAAACCATCATCAGGAAAGAGATCGAAAAGATCAAATCAGAGGCCTGATCCGGCCCGGATATCAGTTTCCCCTTTATAATCCGTAGTACTCCTTTTACCGTATTCCCCGTATAAGTATGCGCGCAATGCCCCGATGTGATAATATATTCACTTGCGAACCTGCCTTTATGCGCCTTCCCGGCAATGCACGCAGGAGCGCATGCAGAACAACAGATATTTTTACGGAGAACAAAGTTAACACTATGACCGATTTCCCGAAAAGCTACGACCCCAAAGAGACCGAAAAATCCTGGTATAACGAATGGGTTGAGAAGGGTTATTTCAAACCCGAAATAAACGGACCCGAGGGAAGGGGATACTCTATCGTCATCCCCCCGCCGAACGTTACCGGGTCGCTTCACATGGGACACGCACTGAACGCGACCCTCCAGGACGCCCTGGTCCGATGGAAGCGCATGCAGGGAATACGCGCCCTCTGGGTCCCGGGCACCGACCACGCCGGTATTGCCACCCAGAACGTTGTCGAGCGACAACTGTCGTCTGAGGATACGGACCGCCATTCCATGGGACGGGAGAAGTTCATTGAACGCGTCTGGCAGTGGAAGGAAGAATACGGCGGACGCATTATCCACCAGCTCAAAAAACTCGGAGCGTCCTGCGACTGGTCCCGCGAACGCTTTACCATGGACGACGGCCTTTCCCGCGCAGTGCGGGAAGTGTTCGTCAAGCTCTATGAGGACGGTCTTATCTACCGGGACTCCCGGCTCATCAACTGGTGCCCCCGCTGCCATACGGCACTGTCCGACCTGGAGGTCGAGCATGAGGACCTCGAAGGCTCGCTCACGTATATCAAATATCCGCTCCTTGACGGCACCGGACACCTGACCGTGGCCACCACCAGGCCGGAGACCATGCTTGGTGATACCGCCGTTGCCGTGAATCCCAACGACGAGCGTTATGCCTCCTTTATCGGAAAGAATATCGAGCTTCCGCTGGTTGGTCGCAAGATCCCGGTCATTGCCGATGAGGCAGTTGATCCGGAGTTCGGTACCGGAGCGGTCAAGATAACCCCCGCCCATGACTTTAACGACGAAGCCATGGCCAAGCGCCAGAGCCCTCCGCTGCCAGCAGTTAACGTCATCGCCGAAGACGGCACCATGACCTCCGAGGCGGGGGCGAAATACGCGGGACTCGACCGGTACGAAGCCCGAAGGAGAGTGTCCACCGACCTTGAAGCCGAGGGACTCATTGAAAAGGTCGAGAAGCACAGTCACTCGGTCGGTCACTGTTACCGCTGCAAGACCATTATTGAGCCGTTCTCCACTCCGCAGTGGTATGTAAAGATAAAGCCGCTTGCCGAGAAGGCCATAGAGGCCGTCCGTAACGGGGATATCAGCATCGTTCCCCGAAGCTGGGAGAACAGCTATTACTCATGGATGGAGAACATCCAGGACTGGTGTATTACCCGCCAGATCTGGTGGGGGCACCGTGTGCCCGTCTGGTACTGCATCGACTGCGACGAGATCATGGTCTCGCGGGAGAACGTTACCTCCTGCACCAAATGCCAGAGCACGAACATCGAGCAGGATACCGATGTCCTGGACACCTGGTTCAGTTCCGCCCTGTGGCCCTTCTCCACCATGGGATGGCCGGATGAGACCAGAGAGCTTAAGGACTTTTATCCCACAAGCGTGCTGATAACGGCGTTCGACATTCTGTTCTTCTGGGTTGCACGCATGATCATGATGGGACTTCGGTTCATGGGTGACGTGCCTTTCAACGACGTGTATATCCACGCCCTTGTCAGGGACTCCCACGGGCAGAAAATGAGCAAATCCAAGGGCAATGTCATAGACCCCCTGCTGCTTATCGACAAATACGGCGCTGACGCCTTCCGGTTCACCCTGGCCGCCTTTGCCGCGCAGGGCAGGGACGTCAAGTTCGACGAGAACCGCGTGCAGGGATATCGCTTCTTTATTAACAAGCTGTGGAACGCGACGCGCTTTATTCTCATGAACCTTGATGACGGCTATCGTGCCCCACGCTACGCCGAACTGAAACAGAAGATAGAATCATCAACCGGAGAGCGTTCTCTCTCTACGCGCTGGATACTGAGCCGGCTTTCACATACCGTTACCGACATGGAACGCGCACTCAACGGTTATCACTTCAACGACGCGGCCAACGCCATTTACCAGTTCACCTGGCACGAGTTCTGTGACTGGTTTATTGAGATGGCAAAGACCGAGATGGACGACCCGACGCGTGAGACCCTAGTGTATGTACTCGATACCGTACTGCGCCTCCTGCATCCATTCATGCCGTTCGTGACCGAGGAGATCTGGCGCTCACTTCCCGTTGAGCGTGAGTGCGAAAGCATCGTCATCGCGCCCTTTCCGCGTGAACTTGAAACCTATGACACCGCGGAAACGGAAATGACCTTTGTCATGGACGCGGTGACCGGCATCAGGAATATCCGTGGCGAGTTCAATCTCCCCCCGGCCGAGACACTTGATACCATCATAAAGACCGGTTCTGACCAGGCTGACGATTCGCTGAAGCGCAATATCGACTACATTGAAAAACTCGCCAAGGCCAGGGTTCTTGAGATAGCCCCGGAAGCTGCAAAGCCGGGAAATTCCTATACTTCGGTCAAGAACCAGATGGAAGTGTATGTCAAGCTCACCGGGCTGGATATCGAAGGAGAGCTGAAGCGGCTGAACAAGGAAAAAGGGAAAATAGAAGATTCCATAGGGTTTCTCCGCAAAAAGCTGGAGAACGGAGACTTTCTTCAGCGGGCACCCGAGCACGTTGTCGAGAAGGAAAAACAGAAGTATGCCGAGCTTACAGAACGGCTCGAAAAAGTGCATGAAAGCATAGAGAAGATCTCTTCCCTGGGGGGATGAGAACACACAAGAGGGAGATTTGCATATGGACCTTCCGCTTTTTGTAAAAGAACACATCGCCCGCTCGCTTCGTGAAGACCTGGTGCATGGCGACATCACGTCACAGACCCTCATACCGGCATCAGACGCATCCTCCGCCGTCTTTATCGCCAAGGAGGACTTTATCCTCTGCGGCCTTTTCGTCGCGCGCGAGGCACTGCACACACTGGACTCGAGTATCAGGATGCAGATGTTCGCCACCGAGGGGGCAGCAGTGGAAAAAGGGGAGACGATCGCCAGGATCACGGGAACGACCCGGAGCCTTCTGGCCGGAGAGCGCGTGGCGCTGAACTATATGCAGCGGCTTTCCGGTATCGCCACGCTTACCAGCAAATATGTGGCTGCGGTGGAAGGCACAGGAGCCAGGGTGCTTGACACCAGAAAGACAACCCCCGGCATGCGCTTTCTGGAAAAATATGCCGTTCGCACTGGAGGAGGCACCAATCACCGTTTCGGACTCTATGACGGCATCCTGATAAAGGACAACCATATCAAGGCCGCTGGGGGGGTAAAACAGGCCGTTATCAAAGCAAAGGCGTCCCACCGGTTCCTGCGGGTCGAGGTTGAGGTCGAAACCACGTATGACGTTATCGAGGCGCTTGACGCGGGCGCCGACATCATCATGCTGGACAACATGTCCGTGGAGAAGATAGCTGAAGCGGTCGATATAGCCAAGGGCAAGGTCCCGCTCGAGGTCTCGGGAAACGTCACACTGAAGAACATAAAGACCATAGCCGAGACCGGCGTGGACATGATTTCCGTGGGAGCGCTGACCCACTCGGCCCGGGCGGCGGACATCAGCATGAAGATGGGAGACGTAACCTAGAAGCACGGGTACCCGACGACGGGGCTCCGGGGTTTGATATTCCGGTTTTCAAGCCCCTATCATATATTCTATGGAACAGTTCGACCGCCTCGTTGAGATCATGAAGCAGCTGCGCGCCGGATGCCCCTGGGACCGCAAACAGACCCACGACAGCCTGAAACCCTACCTGATCGAGGAAGCCTACGAACTGCTTGAGGCCATCGAAGCGGGCGACGACGATGCCATCCGCGAGGAACTGGGAGACCTTCTTCTACAGATCGTGTTCCACGCCGAATTGGGGCGAGAGCGCGGTGCGTTCGATATGTCGGACGTTGCCGAGGGAATTTCGAACAAGATGGTCCACCGCCACCCGCACGTCTTTGGTGAAAAGAAATATGATACCGCAGAGGAAGTGGTCGGCCAGTGGGAAGAGCGCAAGAAGGAAGAAGGGAAAAAGCGCGAGAGCATCCTTGAGGGTATTCCCCGTGAGATGCCCTCGCTCCTGAGAGCGCACCGCCTCCAATCACGCGCCTCGAAGGTGGGTTTCGACTGGCAGGAGATAGACGATGTTATCGCCAAACTCGACGAGGAACTCCACGAGTTCCGGGACGCACTGAAGAACAGGAACCAGGAAGAGGTCGAGGACGAGCTGGGGGATATCTTCTTTGCACTCGTGAACGTCTCGCGCTTCGTCGGCGTCAATCCCGAAGACGCGCTCCGGAAGACCATCTCGAAGTTCGTCAAGCGCTTTCGCCATATCGAGATGCACGCCTCGGAGGCGGGACGCGAACTCAGAGATATGACCCTTGAGGAAATGGACGCCCTCTGGAACGAGGCGAAAAAGGGGGAGTAAAGGCCCCTACCTCGTCGTTACCTGAATGTTCCCCAAATCCTTCTCGCCCTCGCCGTCCTCAAGGCAGATGACTCCAGGCGAATCCTTGATATCGACGATTGCGTCTGGTTTTGCGACCGAAGGATCCAGCCGTGCTGTCAGATAATACGCCCCGTTACCGAGGTTCTGAAATGAAAACTCGCCCCTGGAATCCATATCACGGACATCCACCACGCGCATGGAAAAACCCGTAGGGGTTACATCCCCAACCCTATCGGTGCATTCGGAGAGTGAAAGCAGGGCTACTTCTCCCGGTTTTTCCGGGGGAGCGCCGTTGACCAGCATGCGCCCTTTTATGGCGCCGTTCATCGGCACAGAGAATTCGGGTATGTTCAGTTCTGAGACATCTGCGCCAAGCTCCAGGGCCTTCTGCTGCCATGCGCGGGCTTCATCCAGAAGGCCAAACCTTGTCAGGGCCTGGGCAAGCTGCAGGGAGTGTTTCCTGCCATAGCTCCAGCGTGTTTCGTCCGTAAAATCACGCAAATATGCAAGTGCCGTTTCTGACTTTGGCACCTGACCCAGATGCCGAAGCAGCATCAGACGATAAAGAAGTGAGTTGTCAGCGTACTGAGAAAGCAGCTCACGGGCCTTTTCCACTTCCCATTTTGCCATGTAGCCCTTCACCAGGGCATCCCTGGCCACATACCTGAACACGGAACCCTGACGGTAGCGGTCCAGATAATTCGTAAGTCGTTCGAGGTTCTCACCGGAGGCCACAATATCGTCGGAGGTCATCATACCAGAAGCCTCCACTTTATCCGTCCAGGTCTCAGCCAGCGGGAATCCCTTCTTTTCTCCCTCCTCATTTTCATCCTTCGGCTGCTCCGACTCCCCACGAAACACTAGGAACGTCCATTCCTGCGGGGCTGGGCTCTCAAGACCGGCGGCGGCGGTGAGGGTTTCCTTGTTCAGGTCATAGTTCACTGAGGCATTGCGGTACATCAGGAAAACCGTCGCCAGAAGCACTGCCCCCACGACAACGGGGAATATCATCCTCCGCCCCCTTGCCCTGGCGCCCAGCGGCCTTGGAGCAAGAGCTGTCACTACTCCACCAAATATGCCAAATGACAATGTGGAGAGAAACAGCATTCCTTTGCGCAGATACATAAATCCCTCATAGGATGTCCAGCCTGAAGCGTCAAGCACCTCGCTGACCAGGATGAAGTATTTCTCGAACGCCCAGCTGAACAGCCCCATTAGACCCAGTGTTATAATTCCCGTGGCGGCACCCAGGACCAGTGAGGGAACGGCGGTTTGCAGCCCGCGCTTTTTCAGGTTCCCGGCGGTGTAATCACCCGCCCAACCGATCTCCCCGGCAAAGAACCACAGGAGCGCGAACAGGAGCACAAAAACAATGCTCTGAGCTAAGCGCAGTCCAACCGACATATCAAGAAATCCTACGGCCAGCAGCCCGGCCAGGAAAACGCATGCTAAAGAAAGTACCATTGACGAAATGAACCGCAGAAGAGTTTCGCCCCGGAGAAAGACGTCCTTACGAATATTCGTGTTCAGAACAAATGCAAATGGTATCAGGGCGACAACGATCGCACAAAGCATGAGACCAGCAAAAAGATTGGCGTTNNTTACCATGAGTACATATCCGTCCCGTTCGGTCAGGGTAAGCATCTGATCCACTTCGGCAGGCAGTGCTACGGCGGCGAAAATGACAAAAACCGTCAGTGCCAGAACGACACCAAATAACAACGACACGCATACAAAAATGACATCTCGTTTCATAGTCCCCTCCCTTGTAAGGATTAGACATAATAAAACAATAAACAGGGAAAGTATATCCCCCATGTCCTCGCATGACAGGCGATCTCATCCTTTTCCCGCAGGGAGCCCATTACTGTTGTATTCCCTTCCGGATTCCCATCTGTTATACTCAGCAGATTACAAATCCATTACAAAGGGGGATTGGCTCATGAATATAAGAGCTCTATTGCTGCTGTTTTTCGTAATCGTATTTGTCTCGGCCTGCGGTCCGAGGCCGCTTCATCCTGGTTTTGACAAATTTATTACCGACCACCCTACGGAATTCTCAAAGGTAGACCAGAAGGCCGGCTACAGCATCGATGAGCAAAGCATGAAAATGGAGTATGTATTCCGCTCCATGACTGCTGGCGGCGGTCTGGTCATGCCGGGACTCATGCTCAAGGACTACCTTGACACCTCCGGGCCCGCCGCATTCAAGGAAATGTCAGAAGATCCCGGAAAATCAGCTCCCCTGCACCTGTCCTTCCATATCAACAGCTTCAAGTTCGAGGGATTTCAGACGCACCTTGACCTGCACGTAACCGCTGAGCGGAACGGCAAGCAGGTTCTCGACAAGGATTACCAAGCACAGGGACAGAAACAGGGAGGCAAAATGTTCTGGGGAGGCGCATGGGCGCAGCGCCATGCCGTACATAGCTCTACACAAAGTTCGCTGAACACGATATTCAATGAACTCCTGACTGACCTGAAATAATAACCTTCGTGGTGAGGGACCTTCCCCGGTCCCTCACCGTAAAATATCTTTCCCCGTTTTCTTGCCCGTAACGCCTCGTTGCGTTACAATACTCCCATGGAAATAACAAGCTACTCATTCGGAAGTATCACGGTGGGGAACGAGACGTACCGCAAGGACCTTATTATTTTCAGCGACCATGTGTTTTCTCCGTGGTGGCGGAAGGAAGGGCACAGCCTGGAGCCCAATGACTTGTTCGAGGCCCTCAGGGAAAATCCCTCGCTTATTATCGTGGGCACCGGGGCCTCAGGGGTGATGAACGTGCCCCGTGAAACAGTAGTTTTCCTTGAATCAAGAAATATCGCCGTTGAAGTCCACAGGACCGCCGAGGCGGTGGAACGCTACAATCAGGCATTCATGGAAGGCCGAAGGGACGTGGTTGCGGCACTGCATCTCACCTGTTAAAAATTTCCTTATTTCTTAAGGAGATGTTCCACGACGAAATATCCGCCGCATGGGGGAGAGTCCACCCCGTCACGGAAATCACAGCCATCCACCAGGAACTCGCATTTCTGGCAGATCAGCCGGTTAATGGTCTCGTCGCGGGAGAGGTCGCATTCAGCGGGGATACGTTTTACCGCCTGACGAACCTCGCCAATGGTAAGGTTTCGCCTGAGAAATTCAAGGGTTCCGCATTTTGAAGGTTCTTTTTTACCGGGTTTGTAAAAAGAGCAGTACTTCTTGCAAATAACAGACTCCATAGTTATTTATTATACCATTTTCTTTGCTTTTTGTGTCAGATTATGGGCCTTCCTGAGCGGCTCTGGCAAACGAAAACGACCGGTGGCGGCCAAAACGGCCGCCACCGAACCGGGAATATCGATAAGATGCCCCGGAGAGACAAAAAGAGGCTTCACCCTGGCGCGGGTTCGTACAACAGCTCCTACCTTGTTGTTTTTAAAGTATAAATCGCTGATGCTCCCCTTCTCCTGGGCCGGCTCGTCATACTGGCCCACCAGACGGCTCTTTGCGCACCCCACGCTCGGCAGATCCAGGAGGACCCCTATATGTGATGCGATCCCCATACAACGGGGATGGGCGATGCCCTGCCCGTCAAAGAACAGCATTCCGGGTCTTTTTGTGAGTTTTTCAATTGCCTGCAATACAGCGGGTCCCTCACGGAACGAAAGATACCCCGGGATATACGGAAATGCGCATTCTACCGCGCTCACCGCGTCCTCGAGGTATTCAAGCGAAGGCCAGGCATACAGACAGGCAGCCGCAATGGCCATTCCCCCGGA
>JABAHP010003977.1_pt3 | contig 10931 bp, 6 predicted proteins | sample 7062081 | NCBI WGS metagenome assembly JABAHP01 (sample SAMN14534357, study PRJNA622989) | marine sediment metagenome | biome: marine biome [ENVO:00000428]; feature: marine pelagic biome [ENVO:01000023]; material: deep marine sediment [ENVO:00002113] | place: India: Gulf of Kutch | collected... | reverse complement strand
CGCGACAGCGCGTTGTCCGCCTCTTGACTATATCCAATCAACGCCTCATCGAATCCCAGCCCCGCTTCCAGCGAACCAATCAGGGAATCCACTGCCTCCCGCAGCGAACTAACCATTTCTGCCCGTGAATCGCTGCCCATAGCCACTCCCCCTTCCCTAGCCCCGCAGGGGCTTTGCCCTCTTGGGCCGGTGTCTTTAGCGCCGGTCCCTCCATCCCCACGCAACCAGCCTCAGCTCTGCCTCAATCTCCCCTCAGCACCAGGGGCAGATACACAGACTCGCACGTCACCGGCACCTGGGTAATCACCGTACTACTCGACCGCTCGCTCCCCACCTCCAGCCAGTACGCAGTGCTTTCGAAAGGATATCCCCCGCACTCCATACCCTCGTCTATCGCGAGCCGCCACCGCACGTGCCGGTCGAATCCCGCCAGCGTCTCTCCCAGCGCGACGTACCAGTCATCTGGAGCGCCATCCGCGTCGTGGTACAGATCGCCTGCATCGTACCAATGTCCGTAGCCCTCCTGCGTATACACCGTAACCCCCAAGACCGTGAACCCCTCTGGGACGTGCAGCTTTGCATAGCTGCCCCCCGCCGTGTACCCGCTGTTGGAAACGTACTGGTGCAGGTAGAACTCCCCGCCCGGCTCAAACGAAGGCGTTGGCTCCGGAACCGAGGCTGGCACGGCCCGGATGCTCAGGTCCGCTCCCTCCAGAATGACATGTGCAGCCAGCGCAAACCGCTGCGATGGATCCGCTATAGAAACAGCCTGCACCCGGATCGTCCACCAACCAGGCGAGCACCCGGCCGGAATGCGCGCGTATTCCACCGTATCGTCCAAAGAGGCGGCGCCGCCGCACAGATTGCCCACGCCATCCTCGACCCAGAGGACATCCAGGTTATTGATCACTTCCGTGGCACTGACGGGATCAGCCCACGTCAGAACCACCCGTACCTCCTCGTAGCCCGCAGGCACATCAAACGCGAAATCCTGGCTCTGGCCCGAGCTGGAAAACTTGCTTCTCCAGGCATCCATTGGTTCGTTGACGCCCGCTTCCGCATAGATGGCATGATAGGCGTCCAGCAAGCCGTGTCCGTAGTAGTCGGTGTCGCCACCCACGTCCACCGCCGTCGCCAGCAGCATCGCCTTCACCATCTCCGGCCAGTCCAGAATCCACGGAGACTCCGTCGAATAGGCTTCCAGCAACTGGGCAATGGCCCCTGTCACGTGCGGTGTAGCCTGGCTGGTGCCGTGAAGATCGCCATAGTATTGCCCGGAGTATAGAGGCAAGTACCAGGGCACTGCGGAGCTGATCAGCGCCCCCGGCGCCATCAGGTCCGGCTTAACCCGCGTCTGCCCGTCCCCATCAGTGTCAATCGGGCCGTGATTACTGTAGCACAACCGCTCCCCTGGAGGCCAGTTATCTGGCCCACAGCCGTAACCCAGACTGGGCAACAGGATATCGGGATAGTTGCCGTCCTTCACCGACCCCACTGTGATGACGTTCTTGCCTGTGCCTGGCGCGCTCACATAGTCGTCGTCATTCATGGCAGCCGCTACAAAGTTCACTTCGGCCCCGTTGAATTCGCCGCGCACCGCTGAGTCCGCGATCTCGCTATAGGCATTGTATGCGCCATTGTCGCCGCCCCAACTATTGCTTGACACATGCGCCCTCAGCGGGTCCGACGTCGCCCGGTCCAACGCTTGCCCAAACCACCCGAGAATACTCTGCGGCAGCGGACCAAAAAGCTTGTAGATCAAAAAGCTGGCGCCTGGGGCCACCCCATGGTAGCTTTCGTTGCTTTGGGCATCGCCGGGATTGTGTCGGCCACCGATTGTGCCTGCAACGTGCGTCCCATGCCCCAAATAGTACTCATCCTCAGCAATCCCATCATTCCGGTAATAGTCCCACTGGTCAAGGATGCGGTCTCCCAGCAGGTCGGGGTGGTACGTATCGCCCTCCCGTGCGATTCCCGAGTCAACCACCATCACCTGCACGCCCGTACCGTCAAAGCCGGCAGCCCGCACCACGTCCGCCCCGACGCCCATGCCCCCATCCAGGTTGCCCAGCTCAGCCTCGCCCCGCTCCTCCACCCAGCTCACATAGTCCAGGCGCGTCAATGCCAGGATCGAAGCGCCCCGTGCTCTGCCTTCAACGAAATGGATTGGGCCCGTTGATCGCCCCTCGATCGTCATCAACCGCCCCAGTTCCTCCTCCTGCGCCGGGGTCGCCTCGTCAAAGGTCATCACCACGATCTCCCGCTTCAGCGCCGGATGCCGAACCGCACCCGTCACCAGTGCCGTTCCTATCTTCGCCTCCACTGGGATGCCGCCAACATAGCGGACCATGCCCTCCTCCAGCATCTCCTCCAGCAACGGCACCGCCTCGGGCGACACCCTGGCATAGAAGGCGGACACATCCAGGTAATCATGAAACACAACGCCCGCCTCCTCCAAGGGGGTGCGGGCCTCCGTGGGGAACGGGTAGCGAAACTGGATCAGCCAGTACCTATCGGCTTCCTGAGCGCCAGGATTTGACAGCGCCTCGCGCACGCCCGGCGCCATGCCCGGCTGGGGATGGATGGTGATACCCGATCGGAACATGATCCTCGTCGGATCCACCTGCTCGCGCCCGCGCGCCATGGACGACTCAACCACGACATCCTCTGCTTCTACAGTGTGCGCCCTTCTCCGTATCGCTGAATCATCAAGCTGGTGGCCTGTCGCATTGTCATAGCCCAGATGAAGCCGGTGTAGCGAGACCTCACCCTGCCCATCCTGAGCAGCAGACGCAGGGGAAAGGGACGGAACGATCCCAGAAAGTAACGACAGGAGCAGAAACGTAGCTAGTAGTGGAGTCAGGTTCCTCGATTTCGGCTTCACGAGTGGCCTCCGGAGATCGCTGGTCGGCATGGCCGGCGCCAGGACCTGCTGCCGGAAGCACATGAGGGAAATGCGCACCTTCCGGCCTGCGTCCCGACAGTCATGTGGAACTGCCTACTCACCATTATAGCACAGTGTGTCAAGGTGCCGCCGCTACACTGAACCGTTGTAGCGCCAGGTTCTCACTATTTCTATTCCTTACTTCCTATTAACCACTGGACAGTACCCGCCGGGACAGTGCAACAATAGCACTTCAGCTCCTTCACACCGCTGACATGAACGAACAGGGCCCGACCGCGCACTTCCCGCAGACATCGACCAGCCCCAGGTCCTCGTACGCTCGCGCCACACCGTGCAGGTGCTCGTGGCAGCGGTGCTTATCCAGCGGCTGGCTCGCATCCAGCGCAGACGCCGGGCAGCGCGCCACACATTCCATGCAGCTACCATCGTAGAACGCCAGGCAGCGTTCTTTCGATTCCGGCTCCTCCACGGGGATCTCCACGTTCAACACCAGGCTGCCGAACCGCCCCGCGCATCCCGCGTCGGTGATCACCATCTGGTGCACCCCAAAGCTACCCAATCCCGCGATAACTGCTACGCTCTTGTGCGACCACCCGCTATGCAGGGTCTCCTCGTCAAAGTTGTGGGTGGCTGGCACAGTTCCTGCCTTGATGCCCCGCTTTGCCAGTGCTTCTTCAAGCTCCGCCGAGATCCGCCCAATCAGCGCGTTGGTCTCCACGTACGCCACAGCCCATTCCCGAGCCACAGTCTCCCGCTCCCGAGCGTTGGCCTCCACCACCCAGTGTGCGAACGGCAGGAAAAACGAGACGATCGTCCGCGCATTGGGCACCAGGTCCTCCGGCATCAGGTGAACCGGGCTAACCTTGGCCCGCAGCTCGCGAAAGCGGGCATCGTCCGCGCGCGCCAGGCCGATCAATGGCTCCCGGTACTCGGTATCTGTGCCCGCCGCCGCGATACAGCGCCGAATCACCTGGCCTACCTCCCACACCAATTCGTGCATCGCTCCCTCCGCATGCCTCGTTGCCGCAGAGTGTACCCCTCCCTACATCCGCTGTCAAGCCAGATTGCCGGCAGCCAGCCCCAGTGCAGCTTGACCCTTTCCCCGTCCGGTGCTATACTGCCTGGCACCGGGATCTTCGGGAACTCGATCCTGGCGCCCATCTGTTCTGCGAAAGGAAGGCACAATGGCCACAGCAAGCAGCACCGAACCCAAGGTTGCCATCAAGCAGCCCAGCAATCTGTCTCCGCGTATCCAGTGGCTGCGCGACTACTACTTCCAGGGCCTCGATCGGGCCTGGAACAACGAGTGGACCTCCTGGACCACCGGCACCCCCTGGGATTTCCAGTACGAGGAGCTGCCCTTCTACATCGTGCCCGAGACCTATGCCTTCTTTTCCACCTTTCGCGCCAGCTTCAAGCAGACAGCCCAGCCCGTGGCTCTTCCCGTCGATTTCTGGTCCTGGAGCTTGCCCGAGCGCAAAGCCTGGTTCGTCAAAGAGGTCATGGTCAACTACCTGCCCCACGAACTCTTGCCCGGCGACCTACTCGCCGGTGCGCGCTTCAACGTCCAGACCTCGGCCTGCCTGAACAAGCGCGAGGCCACAGAGTATGACAAGTTGGTGCTGGGCAAGCATGGCACGCGCCAGGCTGCCATCTGGTTTCATGACCACGGCTACGGAAACGCCGGCGCCACTAGCGGACACCTCATCCCCGACTATGAGCGCGTCATAACCAAGGGCTGGAAGGAGATCCACGCCGACCTCGAAACTCGCTACCGGGCGCTGCCCCAAAAGGATATGGACGGCAAAAAGGGCGCCCAGCTTCGGGCCATGCTGACCGCCTCCACCATGGCTCGCGACGTAGCACAACAGTATGGAGAGCTATGCCTGGCCTCAGCCCAACAGGAAACCGATCCGGTCCGCAAGCGCGAGCTGCACCAGATGGCCGAGAACCTGGCCCTGGTCCCCTGGGAGCCGGCCCAGACCTTCTGGCAGGCCCTCCAGTCCCTCTGGCTCACCCACATGCTGATCATGAGCGTGGAGAACTATCCCGGCCCGGGCGTCTCTTTCGGTCGCATCGACCAGTACCTCTTCCCCTTGTGGGCAGGCTCCCTGGACCAAGGCATGGACCGCGAGTTTGGCAAGGAACTGCTCAAGTGCTTCTGGATCCATGCCAACACCGCCTACGATGCCATGATCCGCGTCGGCGGCAACCAGGGAATCACCGCGGGCTATGGACAGCTCATCACCCTCTCGGGCATGGGCCAGGGCGGTGCCGACTTGACCAACGATCTGACCTACGCCATGCTCGAGGTCATCGACGAGATGTCGCCCATCCTCGAGCCCAAGCCTAACGTCCGCCTTCATCGCAACACCCCCGATCAGCTCTATGACAAAGTTGTGGACATGATCTCGTCCAGCCAGGGCGCGCCCTTCCTTCTGAATTTCGACGAGCGCTCCATGGCCGGCATGATGCGCCAGGCTCGGGTATCCGGCGTTGAGCACCTGATCAACGAGACCAACGTCCACGACTACGCACCCGTAGGCTGCCTCGAGAACACCATGGTGGGCAACGACCGCTCCGGCACGGTGGATCTTAATCTCAACCTGCTCAAGGCCGTCGAACTGGCCCTCACCGGCGGTTACGACCTGGTCCCATTCACCGATCCCATGACCGGCAAGACCGACAAACGCCAGCTCTGGGGACCCGAGACCGGCGCTGCTACCACGTTCGAGACCTGGGACCAGTTCTGGAACGCGTATGCCGAGCAGACCCGCTTCATCGTCGAAAAGATCGTGCGCCTCTTCGAACAGACCGAGGAAGTAGTGGCCCGTTTCTCACCCACCCCATATCTCTCCTGCCTGGTCCGTGGCTGTGCCGAAACGGGATTGGACATCACCGAGGGCGGTGCCGAGCTTTTCTACGGCACCATTGAGGCCGTAACCTACGCCACCACCGTCGATTCGCTCCTTGCCGTCAAGCACCTGGTCTTTGACAGGAAGCTGTGCACCATGCAGCAACTGATCGCTGCCCTCCAGGACAACTGGGAGGGTCACGAGTCACTGCAGGCCCAGGCGCTGAACAGGGCGCCCAAGTATGGCCGCGACGACGACCAGGCCGACGAGATGGCCCGCCAGGTGATGGACCTCTGGACCGAGGAGACTTGGAAGCACAAGAGCCGTCACACCGGCCGCCAGTTCCGCCCCGGCATGCTGAGCTGGAACTACTGGGTTTCCGATGGCTTTGTGCTCCCGGCCAGCCCAGACGGGCGGCCCAACGGCAAGTTTCTGTCCAATGCGCTCTGCCCTTCCAACGGCGCAGACACCAAAGGGCCCACCGCCAACGTGAACTCGGTAGGCAAAGTCCTCGGCGGCAAGGCCACCGGCGGCAACGGAGACTGGGATGGCTTCTACAACTCCCTGCCCAATGGCGGAAGCCACACCATGACCTTTAGCCCGTCGCTGATCCGCGATCCTGAGCACAGGAACAAGTTCAAGGCCTTCCTTCGCGGGTACGTCGAGAATGGAGGGACGGCGCTCCAGATCAACATGATCGATGCCGACCTGCTCCGCGATGCCCAGGCACATCCCGAGGACTACAAGCACCTCCTGGTGCGTGTCACCGGGTACAATGCCTACTTCACCAGCATCGGCAAGGAGCTCCAGAACGAGATCATCGCCAGAGAGGCCCACCGGGTATAGGCCGGAGCTTGCGCAAGGAGCATGCCATGAGCGAACCACACGTCCAGACCTCATTTTCCCCGGACGAGATCGACGCCTTTAGCCCCACCATGAAGATCGGCCTCCTGGCGACTGTCAACCCCGATGGGTTGCCCCATCTCACCCTGGTCGCCAGCCTCCAGGCCAACTCGCCGACCCAGATGATCTTTGGGCAGTTCACCGAGGGGCTGAGCAAGAAGCACGTCCGCCAGGATCCCAAGGCCGGCTGGCTAATCATGACCCTCGACCGCCAGATTTGGCGCGGCAAGGCCACCTTTACCCACACAGCCAAACAGGGTCCCGAATTCGAGATGTACAACAACACGCCCATGTTCCGCTACAACGCCTACTTTGGCGTACACACCGTCTTCTTCCTGGACCTTCTGGAACACGCCGGCAAGATGCCGCTGCCCATGGGCCGAGTCGTTTTTGCCGCCGTTCAAACCATGATCGCCCGCGCCCTCGGTCCCAAGTCTGCACAGCAACCAGTGCTGAATCTGTGGACCCGCCAGTTGATGAACAAGCTCGACAACCTCAAATTCCTCTCCTACATCGGCCCTGACGGCTACCCGCGGATCATCCCCACCATCCAGGCCATGGCTGCCGGCAGCGACCAGATCATCTACTCCACCGGTGCCTTCAGTAATGACTTGCATGCCATCCCCCCGGGCTCATCTGTGGCCGTTTTTGGCATGTCGCTGCAAATGGAGGATGTACTCATGCGCGGCAAGTACCTGGGGTTGCGCAGGATAGCCGGCATCCGCTGCGGTAGCGTAGCGGTCGACTGGGTATATAACCCCATGCCTCCCAAGCCCCAGCAGATCTACCCACGAGTCGACGTCGAGCCGGTCAGGGCCTTCTAGGCCCATGTGTGGGTGCCCTCTCTTGACCTCTGCAAATTCCCGCTAGTTTGCAGACCAGAACTGCGTGTGCTATAATCTTCCTGTCGCTATCGGTGCGTCACAGAAAGGAGAACATGGGCAAGAAGCGCGGTCGAGGAGAGACCCGCAGCGAGCGACGCCGCCCCAAGTGGTTAACCTGGGGACTCCTCCTCGTCGCCATTCTCGCCATCGTGGTCGTCGCCGCCCTCTTGCTGTCCGGTGACAACTCGGAGAGCGGCGAGTCCGCACCACTTGCCGATCTGCCCTCCTCTTCCGTGACAGATGCTACCCCGAATCCCGCCCCCGTCACGCCCCCACCCTGTGTCCCTCCCGGCGACTGGGTTGTCCACAATGTCCAGGAAGGGGACACCCTCTATTCCCTGGCTGAACGCTTTGAGACCGACGTCGAGACGCTCAAGCTTGTGAACTGCCTTACCTCCGACATCATACTCATTGATCAGGCCCTCCACGTGCCGCCGCCCCTTGTCGATCGTATCTCAGGGTCTGCGCCGGGCGCAGACCCTTCCCTGGCTGGCTCTGTGCAGTCCGAGTTTCCCTCGCGTTACGTCAACATCATCCTGCTCGGCTCCGACAAACGAGAAGACGACACAACCTGGCGTACCGACACCATGATCGTCGTGTCCGTTGACACGGACCGCAAGGTTGTCAGGCTTCTTTCCATCCCCCGCGATCTGTGGGTCAACATCCCGGGCCATGGAAACGACCGCATCAACACCGCAGACATGTGGGGCGAATTGGCGCAAGAGGGAAACGGCCCCGACCTGGTCAAACAGACCATCCAGGAGAGCCTGGGAATCCCCGTCCACTACTACGTCCGCGCCGACTTTGACGGATTCATCGAGATCGTCGATGCCATCGGTGGTGTGGACATTGATGTGGAATGCGCCCTGACCGATATCGAACTGGAGCCCGGCATCCAGCACATGGACGGCGAGCTGGCCCTGCTCTACGCCCGCTCGCGCATCACCACCAACGACTTTGACCGGAGCCGCCGCCAGCGCAAACTGCTGATGGCCCTCTGGGGCAAGGCCAAGAGCACGGACATCATCACCAAGATCCCAGCCCTCTGGGTGGCCATGGCCGGCACCTTTGACACCGACATGCCCCTCAACCAGGTCCTGTCCCTCGGCTATCTTGGCATCCAGCTCAAGCCAAACTACATCTTCAGCCAATCGATAGGTCCCTGGCAGGTGCAAAATTGGACGACATCCGATGGGTATGAGGTGCTCCTGCCCTTGGACCGTGAGATCCAAGAACTACTGGATGGATTCTACGGGCCCATCGATTTCGACTTCTTGCAGCGGGTGGGCGAAACTCAGATACAGGTTCTTAATGGCACCTGGCGGGAACAGGCCGCTCGATTGGCAGCCACGAACCTGGGATGGATGGGATTTCCGGTCAGCGATGTCGGTATGGCCGACAGCCAGGACTATGCCCTGTCGCAGGTCATTATCCTCAACGCGGAGCAAGACGTGGCCGAACTCGCTGCCCAAACGCTCGACCTACTACCTTCCTCGCTACGCTACGAACCCGATCCAGCCAGCCCGGTCAACATCCGCGTCATCCTGGGCGCGGACTATGACCCCTGCGCGAATCATTAGCAGCTCCAACCAGCTAGCTTCCCCTCCGCCAGAAGAGCCAGGCCAGTTCCGCCACGGCGCCAGCCAATACAGCGATCGCTGCCACTAGGACGCCACTGAGCGAGAACAGCCACACCCCAGCCAGCACCATCACCGCCAGTGTCAGCACATTGACCGTCATCGCCGAGCGCACCACCGCTGTATTGCCCGCCAGGATTGACACCCCCCTCAGCAGTGATTGCGCCCCCAGGAGCAAGGGGTACACCGACATCAGTTGCAGCGCGGGCCGTGCCAACTCCTGAAGCTCGGGAGACAGATTATAGATCCCGCCCATCACCTGGCCATAGAGCGGTGTAAACGCCACAACCGCCAGAACACAGGTAAAGAACCCGCTTAGGCTGAGGGCAAACACGCGGACCCGCCTGTAAGCCAACTCGTCCAGCGCTAGGGCTGTGGTTAGCTGCTGCAGGCTCCACGCTGGTCCCGCGATCAGGATAGCAAAGCCCCAGGCAACCGGCCAAGCGGCTAGAGAAGCTCGGGCCATGTGCGCAGCCGCAATCCCGGCATTCAGCACGGGGCGCGTCGTCTGGCGCAAGATCGTGGACACTGCCAGCGGCCGGTAAAAGCGCCACAGTTCGCCCATGGTGCGCGGGCTCTGCTCCCTCGGCGAATCGCTCCTGAAAGCACCAGCTCGCAGCACCGGCCGCGTCGCCCAGGTGATCAGTGCAGCCTCCACCGTCACGCTGATAACCATAGCCAGGCCGGCCACAACTGATCCCTCGCCCGGGAACAACATCAAGCCACCGAACAGGGCAGCGGCCAGCGTAACCAGCCGCACACCGGTCGCCACCGTAATCATCCCCGTCCGGTTGGCCCGGATCAGGACTCCCTGGTGCGCCCGGCGCCACGCGATCGGCAGCGGCCAAAACGCCAGGATCTGCGTCGTTGGGCGGGCCGTAGCAGCCACGTCCTCGGGAATATTCATTAGCCCTTCTACGATGAGCGCGTACAGCGGGGTTAGCGAAACCAACAGACCGATGCCGGTGACGATCAGCCCCAGCAACAGGGTAAAGCGCCTCATCAGCCGGAATGCCTGGCGGTCCACGGAACGAGCCACCGAAGCATCCAGCAGCATGATAATCGGCGCCTCAACCAGTAGTGCCAGGCTGAATGCCACCCCGTAGGCAGCCAGCGCCAGCTCCGGCTCCAGCGTTCGGCCGAGTGCGATGTTGATCGTCGATGGTTCCAGCACCATCATAATGATGCTGGCTGCCAGAGGCAACCATAGGCCCAGCATCTGGCGCACCGTGGGACCCTTTCTTTCGGGCACTCTGGGTGCGGCGAGGACATCGGTGGATTCCCGGTCGGTCATCCCTTGACACTCCTTCTCTGGGACAGATCTGGCTGGGATTATACCACATCGCGCAGGCGTGCCGCAATCCGCAGTCGGCTGGTGATTTCCGCTTGGCCCTTGCTTGTGGTACAATCGGGTGCAGCCGTTTACTGGAGGACACGAATGCCAGGTAGCACGGATCTGATTCTGCACCCGGGTACCTTCTCGGCGAACTGCAATGGCCGATAGCGAGTTTTGGCTGGCGCTTGACCGCCTTGTCGCCACATCCAACCTGATCATCGATCGTCCCAAGGGATCACCGCATCCCCGGCACGCATCCTTCCGGTATCCCATGGATTATGGCTATCTCCAGGGAACAAAGTCGCCAGACGGAGACGGAATTGACGTCTGGATCGGCAGCCTCGAGTGCCAATCGCCCGCGGCACATACCGTGACCGGCATCATTGCCACGGTGGATGCCGACAAGCGCGA
>JABAHP010013256.1_pt1 | contig 10932 bp, 13 predicted proteins | sample 7062081 | NCBI WGS metagenome assembly JABAHP01 (sample SAMN14534357, study PRJNA622989) | marine sediment metagenome | biome: marine biome [ENVO:00000428]; feature: marine pelagic biome [ENVO:01000023]; material: deep marine sediment [ENVO:00002113] | place: India: Gulf of Kutch | collected... | reverse complement strand
GATAGAAGCCTATGAAGTTGGATGTCACTCCGACTGTTAGGCTCAGTAAGGGGTCGTGGTGGATCAACGTGTCGCTGATGAAGATGCCTAGCGCCGCTCCGATACCGCCGACCAGTGGCCCGAAGAGCACAGCGAAAGCTGCTGGAATAACGACTGAGGGCCAGAATCTGACGATGCCAATTCCCGGAGCGGTAATTGGGAGAAAGAGGTAGATTAGGTATCCCACTACCGCGTATAGGGCTCCACATATTCCGCTTACCACGATATCCAGCGTTTTCATGTTTTTTCACCATTCTTGTTTTTATGTAAGATTTGGGAAGATGTATGGGACTCATTTAGTTTAAATAACAATTTCGTATATATGCTATAAACTTATTGATATTATCTAAACGCCTTTGAACAAAAGTCCTTTTATTTAAACGTGCGCGCGCAACAAGCCTGTTTTGGGTTGTTCGCTTCAGATTTCGCGCCCAGAATTGTCTAGTTCTGTAAATAACGTCATACGGTTTGTTTAAACGTGTACGAAGCCTCCATCCCTTTTAATACCCCTTTTTATGTAGATNNTGTAGATTCTAACTATGGATTTTTGCTTCACAACGTTTTTGCCATATGAAAACAATTACGCGCTGTAGACGGTAAACAGAAATGCCTGAATATCTTGTTCTACTAAAACTGGATTCAAAGAGTCTGAGAGACGCCATAAGACGTTTGAGAAGCCTTCCCGAGAAGCCTAGGCCAGGCGTGAAGCTGTGCTACACCATGGATATTTTCGGAGATTGGGACCTAGGTCTCTTAATCAACACCAATAACGAAGACAACGCGCTGGATTTCCTAAACGAAAGTATAGATGAAATTCCAGGCGTAGTTAGAGCATACGTTTTGTCCGGTTCGCCTCACAGGCAAATGCAGAAAACAAGAAAACAGTAAACTGGCGCCCAAAAAACGAAAAACACAAGAACAGCGATTGCCAGCCAGTTATGCATGGAAAAACGTAAATTCAGAAAAACTAGCGTAAAGCTTAAGGGTGCCTTGGATATTCCCACTTACCATCCTTCTATGTACGCGGAGAGTTGACGATTTGAACTCTAAAAGAACGTTGGAGGAAACGAAGGCCAAGAACCTCATAAAACTTCGAGGCTACAAGTTATTGAAACGGGAGGAGCTGAAGAACGCCATCAACTTCACGGTTAAATTGAAAGACGGAGCGAAGGCACTTATCTGGGTCATCCCAACCGAAGGAACCGTGGGAGTCGCATACATCAACCAGTTGAAAAAAGCCATGAACGAGACGGAAGTTGAAAGAGGAATCATTGTCACCAGCGGAAGGTACAGCTCATCTGCTAGGGTAAATGCAAAGAAAAAGGGAATAGAACTAATTCCAAGAATCTTCCCGTCCTTCAACATCTTCGACCACGAGTTCGTGCCGAAACACGAGATTATCACGGAGGAGGAAAGGAAAAAATTTCTGGCAGAATATAAGGTGAATCCCTATCAACTGCCCGAGATCAAAGCCTCGGATCCCGCCATTACAGCCATCGGCGCTAGGCCAGGAGACATAGTCCGAATAGTTAGGAAGAGCCCAACCGCTGGAAAATACATCGCCTACAGATACGTGGTTGAGGGTTAAACTACGCACCCAAAAATGTTGATTGGGACACAACCCCTCGCCTTTTTTCATTTGCGTCTGCAGTAGAGGTGTGCTCCGTCGAATTCGTCGAATTTTTCGAAGCCGACTTCCCTTAGTTTACAAGCTTCATCTGGGAAATAGGCGACTTTCGTTGTGAACTGGTATTCGTCGATGTTTTGGAAGATTTCATGTTCAAGATCGATGTAGACAAGGGTGTTTTTGATGTCGTTGTGGTGCGCGCATTGGAACAAGCCTTCAACAAAACCTAACTTAAACACGGCTTCGCAAACTTTGTGTCTTTGCTTGGTGGCGATGCTCTAATTCCTCGAAGATTCCTCTGAGCCCGAAGCCTTTTTGAGCAAAGAGCACTAGAATGTGGAAGAGCACATCTGTAGCTTCGTGTATGATCTCTTCAGGGCGGTTGTCTTTCGTTGCAAGAATAAGTTCCACCGTTTCTTCACCTATCTTCTCAAGAACTGCATCTTCTCCTTTGGCGGTTAGGCGGGAAACATACGACCCCTTGGCGGGATTTTTGATTCTATCGACTACGACTCCGAAAATTCTTTCAACAATCTTCGCGTCAACCACCCGCTCTTTTTCCGCGGCTATTGGCTTATGAAAACACGTTTCCCGGCCTGTGTGACAGACCACACCTGTCTGTTGAACCCTAAAAAGAATTGCGTCGTTGTTGCAGTCTAGAATAGCGTTCTGGAGTAAGGAGTGGTGTCCGGACTCTTCGCCCTTAAGCCAAATCCTTCCGCGACTTCGACTCCAAAAATGCATTCTACCGCTTGCCAACGTCAACCGTAAAGCTTCTACATTCATGAAAGCCTGCATTAGAACTTTTTCATTTGACGCGTCCTGAACAACCACCGGAACAAGCCCCTTCGCCTTTTCAAAGTCTACTTTTTTGACGAAGTCTTCTATTTGAGTTTCACTTAGTTGCAATACCAAGTTTTGCACCTCATGTTAGACTAGACGCACGGGAACTCCCTTCTCAGCGAGATACTCCTTCACTTCTCTAACAGAGTACTGGGACCGATGGAAGATGGAGGCAGCTAGGGCAGCGTCAGCTTTTCCAGCGGTTAAAACTTCGTATATGTGCTCAAGATTTCCGGCGCCTCCGCTGGCGATGACCGGCAGATTTGTTGCTTCACTTATGGATTCCGTCAAGGGAATGTCATAGCCATTCTGCATTCCGTCACAATCCATGCTTGTTGGCAAGAGTTCCCCAGCGCCCAGTTCTTTCACGGTCTTAGCCCAAGCTATGGCGTCCATTCCAGTGGGCACTTTTCCCCCTTCAACGTAGACTTCCCACCAACACCTCCCCTCAGCAGCATTCACAACGGTCTTATCTGGCGCAGCTTTTTCCACGTAAACCCTCTTGGCATCGATGGCAACAACGATACATTGACTGCCAAAAATTTCAGCTGCTCGCTTCACAAGCTTGGGTTCTCTCACAACCGCCGTGTTTATGGAAACCTTGTCTGCACCGGAGGAAAGAACATTTTTGATGTCAACGATGTTTCTGATGCCTCCGCCTACGGTGAAAGGAATGGAAACCATGTCCGCTGTTCTTTTTACAACATCCAACATAGTGCCTCTTTTCTCGTAGGAGGCTGTTATGTCGAGGAAAACTAGCTCGTCTGCTCCTTGTTCTTCATATATCGCAGCAAGCTTCGCTGGATCTCCTTCAACTTTCAAATTTACAAACTGCACGCCCTTGACAACTTTTCCGTCCTTGACGTCGAGGCAAGGAATTATTCTCTTAGTCAACACTTTTCACAACCTCTAAAGCTTGTTTAAAAGTGAACTTTCCCTCGTAGATGGCGGTGCCAACCACCACCCCATCCACGCCGGTGCCAGCTAACATGATTAAGTCGTTTAAGCTGGCTACACCGCCAGAAGCTATAACCGGAACCTTCACGGTTTCCACAAGCTTCACGATTTTTTCCACCCGCGGTCCTTTCAAGGTTCCGTCCACGCTTGTGGAGGTGAAAATTATGGCTCCGACTTTAATGTCTTCAAATGAGTGGGCAAAGTCCAGATAGTCTATTTGCGACTCATCTTTCCAGCCGTGAAAGGTTACTCTACCCTTCTTCTCGTCTATAGCCACGGCGATTCGTGATGATCCATAGCGGCGGACAGCTTCTTCGATCAATGCGGGATTCCGGATAGCGGCTGTTCCGAAGATTACTCGATAGGCTCCAAGCTTCAGTAGGGTTTCGGCTTTTTCTAAGGTTCTGATTCCGCCGCCGATTTGCACCTTCACACGAAGATTCTTCAAAATTTCTTCTATTGTTTCCATGTTTTGTCCAGAACCTAAGGCGGCGTCAAGGTCGATTAAATGGATAAGTTCTGCTCCTTGATCCTCCAATAGTCTTGCTGCTTCTAGAGGGTTGTCGAAATAGACTTTGAGCCTAGTGGGGTCTCCTTGAACCAGCCGAACGCATTTTCCATGCATTACGTCAACAGCTGGAATAACAAGCACCTTCACAGCACACCCTTTGCACTTGGAACTTGATCTCGAATCCTCGGTTCCAGCGTTACCGCTTGCCTTAACGCGAGCGCCAGAGCCTTCACCGCAGCCTCAATTTTGTGATGGTTGTTGTTGCCGTAGAGAACCGTTATGTGCAGGTTTGACTTTGAAGCTTGGGCAAAAGAACTGAAGAAGTGTTCAATGTCTTCGGTTTTCAAGTCTTCGATTTGAGGCTGGCTGAGTTTAAGGTCTAGACTGGAGTAGGCTCTTCCACCCAAATCTACTGTGACTCTAGCAAGTGACTCATCCATGGGCACGTAGGCTGAACCAAACCTTCTGATGCCTCTCTTTTCGCCTACCACTTTTTGTAATGCTTCGCCCAAAGTCAAGGCAACATCCTCGCTGACGTGATGCTTCAATTCGCCCGTAGCTTTGACCGTTAGATCGAAGAGACTATGTTTTGTCAAGGTGATCAGAAGGTGGTTCAGAAATTCGATGCTGGTTTCCACGTTTCCTTTTCCTTTCCCATCAACGTTTAGCTCTACGATTATGTCGACCTCGGTTGTCTTCCTTTCAACCTTCGCTTTTCTCATTTCAAATTTTTCCTCCAAGACTAGTGAGTATGTTTAGAATGTCGTTTACATCGGTCATGATGGCGTCAGCCTCATGTTTCATGTATCGAGAGAGGAGTTTGTTTGGATATCGCGACGAACATAAAACGCCGAGAAACGATAGGTTAGACAAGCCTTCCAGCCGAGCATTTTCAACCAGCAGCACATCCGCGACACTGTCCCCAACATAAGCGATCCCATCACCCTCTCCCACAAGCTTCTCTACCAACTCGATGAAAAAAGTCGGATTCGGTTTGCCGAGCCTAATACCTTCACCCACTTCAGACGCGGCTAGATCCTCAAGAAATATGAGCCCTTTTTCGTCAAAGTATTCTTTGAAATAGCTCCTTTCCAGAATATACATTCCTTGAACTCTAGGCTTTTCCGAATATACTGCAAACTTCCCAAATCTTAGACGAAGCATGTCCAGAGTCTTTTTGATGGGAACAAAAGTCTCTTTTTCTAGAAAGCTTTCGTTAAACTGGAAGATGGATGGACCACCATAAAATTTGTTGAATAACTCTTTGCCTAGATACGATTCTTCGAATAAACGTTTCAGTAAGTCAGGCTTCTCTAAGTCATATGGAACTAATTTTCTGATAAGAGTTAGTTGTTCGCTTCCAACTTGTGGAAAGATAGGCGCAAGAGTTGATCTGAGAGGATTCTGGTTGACTTGCGCCAAGAATGATTTTATACCTAGCACACCATCATTCTTTATGCTGACAAGTTCGGTTGCGTTTAGTCCGTAACGCCTAAGGAAGTCGCCGACTTCTCCTAAGATTTGAAGGAAACTGTGCACTTCTGAGAACTGAATGTTTTTGAACTGTTTTGCGAAGTTTTTGAGAACGTGTTTTTGTTGTAGTCTTCTAAGTATGATGGATATGTAGTAGATGATGATGGCGTGGGATAGGTTCCAATCGTTGTTGTATAGTCCTGTGTCCTTAAACTCCTGAACATCTCCTAGGGTGGCTAACTTTCCCTTTTCTCCTTCAAGGCCGAGAATTTCGAGGAAATAGTAATCGACCACCTTTCTTATGGTTTGGCGATATGACTGCGAAGTTTGCACCAGCACGCCGTCGAAGTCGAAGACGACTCTGGTGATGTCGCTGAGAGCCTTTGCCGAGTCTTTTTTGAAGTATATTTTTCTTTCTTTGTTTAGGCACTGGTACGCCATTTACTTATTCCTCCAAGGCTTCTTCTAAGGCTGAAAGGAAGGTTTCGTTCATGTCACGTGTTCCAACTGTGACGCGTATACAGTTCGTTAGAAGAGGAAGATTTCCCCTATCCTTGACTAAGACGTTCCTATTTTCCAGTCTCTTCGTAACGGTTGAGGAGGTGAGGTTGTTTTTGGTCACTTTGAAGAGGATGAAGTTTGCGTCTGAGGTATATGGCGTTATTCCATCAATTTTGGCTAGGTTGTTTCTCAGCCACTCGCGTTCTCTAATAACATATTGAATCCGCTCTTTGAAGTATTTCCAGTTCTTTAAGGCTAGGGCTATGAGACGTTGAGTCACGATGTTCACGTTGAAGGGAGAAGTCACTCGTTTAACATACTCTACAATCGACTTGTTTGAGACGAGAAAACCAAAGCGAACTCCAGCTAAACCAAAAGCCTTTGAAAAAGTTCTTAAGACAACGAGATTGTCAAAATTTCTTACCCAGTCAATTGTCGTATATTTGGCGAAGTCAACGTAGGCTTCATCGACAACGACAACACCATTGAACTCCCGCAAAATTTTTTCGATGTCTCCTTCTTTGAATTGGTTGCCTGTGGGGTTGTTTGGGGAACAAAGGATGAGTAGACCGGTTTCTTTGTCAATTTCTTTAAGTATCGCGTCGATGTCCAACTCAAAGTTGGGTCTAAGCAGAACAGTAACCTTTCTGCCTCCGTATAGCTGCGTGAAGTAAGTATACATGGTAAAAGTAGGTTCAACCACCAAGACCTTCGAATCCTTTTTCACAAAAACTTTCATAAGCAAGTCTAAAACCTCGTCTGCACCGTTTCCAACAGAGATTTCAGATTCGCTGAAACCTAAGAAGTTGGAGATGGCTTTGATGGCCATACCACCGTAAGGCGGAGGATATAACCGGACGTCAATGTCTCGGCAAGCGTCGAGGAGCAATTTTTCCATCACATCAATTGCCGCAGCGAAATTCTCGTTCAAATCCAGTTTCACAACTCTTTCATCAAGCGTCCGCACAAGAACGTTCTCAACTTCGTAAAGGTGAAGTTCAAAAACTTCTTTGCGAACCAATTCTTCAATCTTCATTTTCTTCACTCCTGATGAAAACCGACTTTGCATGCCCATCAAAACCCTCCATTTTTGCGAGCGTAACAGTCGTCCCTTTCAAGTTTAGGTACCCTCGCCTGCTGCACTGCAGAAAGTTGATCGTTTTGATGAAATCCCTTGCCGAGAGACCCGAGTAGATTTTTGCGTAACCTCCTGTTGGAAGGACGTGATTCAACCCAGACGAGTAGTCGCCGAAGGCCACTGGTGAGTAGTTGCCCAAGAAAACCGTTCCAGCGTTCTGAATCTTGTCAAAGACCCTGCGAGGATTTTTTGTTTGGATTTGAAGGTGTTCCGGAGCTAATAAATTGGCGTAGTACACCGCTTCTCGGATGTTTTTGACAATTACTATTAACCCACCTGTTTGGATGGAGGATTTGACGGTTTCTATTCTAGAGAAGGACTCCATCTGCCTGTGAACCTCTTCCTTAACCGCTGATGCAAGGTCCTTGGATGTAGTTAGGAGGATCGCCAACGCCTGGGGGTCGTGTTCTGCTTGCGCAAGAAGGTCAGAGGCGATGAAAGAGGCATTGGCGTTTCCATCTGCTATTATTAGAACTTCACTTGGCCCCGCTGGAATGTCTATGGCAACATCTTTGCTCACCTCCAGCTTCGCGGCTGTCACAAAAACGTTTCCCGGACCCACAATCTTGTTCACCTTTGGCACGGTTTCTGTGCCGTAAGCCATGGCTGCTATGGCTTGTGCCCCTCCAACCCTGTATATTTCAGTTGCCCCTGCCATGTCAGCTGCCACCAAGAGAGCTGGGTTGATATTTCCGTTTTCCTCTGGCGGAGAACATACAACAATTTTCTTGATCCCAGCGACTTTGGCTGGGATGGTACACATCAACACTGAAGATGGGTAGGGTGCTTTTCCTCCAGGTGCGTAAACGCCGATGGACGATAAGGGGCGGGTTACTTGTCCAATAGTCACTCCTTTTGCCATCTCTAGGGACCATATGTCTCTTATCTGCTTCTTGTGGAAGCGTGCAATATTCACGGCGGCTTTCTGCAAGGCGTTGATCTGACTTCTTTCCAGCTTTTTGTATGCTTCTTTGATTTTCCTCTTAGAGACTTTCAGTTTTGATCTGATGAGGCGTACATTGTCGAACTTCTCTGTGTAACGTAGAAGCGCCTCATCACCGTTTTCCCTCACATCCACTATTATCTTTCTAACCGCCACACTAATCGAGGACAAATCCGCTTTTCCTCTGTTCACCACACGATCCAGTATTTCCCCTCTGAATTCTTTGCTGGTTATTATCCTCAATTTATCACGATTCTCCTCGTCTCAATCGGCTGAGAAATTCGCTAATTTCGTTCTCAAAAGTTCTGTAGGCAATTTTGTTGCATGCCAGTCTGCATGTTGAATCAAGAATTGTGGCGATCACTTTGAGGTTGTTTTTTCGCAACGTCTCACCGCTTGAAGAAATGTCTACGATTATTTGAGCCAACCCCAGTTTGGGTGCTAGTTCTGAGGTTCCGCGAACCCCTAGAATCTCCACTTGCCTTCCTAAACCTTCGAAGTATTTTCTACTGAGGTTTGGATATTCCGTCGCAACCCTTGCCACAGCTGGGACGTCGTTAATTGAACAGATTTTTGAGGTTTCTGGAGCCGCGACCACGAGTTGACATTTTCCAAACCCCAAATCCAGCAGTTCGTGAACGTCAGCTTCCCTTTCAAGAATCAGATCGTGACCGGTTATGCCCAGGTCTACAGCACCATAATGAACGTAGACGGGTACGTCAAAAGCTCTCGCGAAAATAGCCTCGAATCTGGGGTTAGAAGTCTTGGAAATGTAGGCTCTTTTCTCTTCAAGTATGTTTATGCCTGCACGGTGTAGCACTTGAATTGACGGTTGCTTCAGTCGACCTTTGCTCGGTATTGCAATCCGAATTTTTCTTTTCATATCATGATTAACCTCCGATTTGTTGCAGGAAAGTTTCAATCATTACGTTTCCGGAGGCATCTGACCGTACGTCATACACCGTTGCAGGCTTTTTGAGGGATGAATCCACGAAAACCACATAGTCTATTCCAGCAAGCTTTGCATAATTCTTAATTTTCTCTCCATCATCTTTCGTCACGTCTAGGAAGGCGACAACTCCGGCGTCCCGAAAGAAGCTAACCGCCTTTATTGCCATATTTCTGAATTTCGACGACACGAGAATCTTGGTTTTTCTGTTTTCTAGAGCCTGAAAATCTTGAGCCGTAAGAGCTTGAAGACACCTTTCAACTTCCAGAGCGAACCCCGTTGCGGGAAGTTTCAGTTTCCCAAATTTTTCGATAAAGTCGTCGTATCGACCGCCTCCACCTAGAGGTAGACCGAGGTTTGGAACAGAAGCCTCAAAAACCATTCCAGTGTAGTATTCGATTTTTCTTGTCAACGAAAAATCAAAGAAGACAAAGTTTTCAACACCGTAACCAGCTAGGACATCCTTGACCTCCAAGAGGTTTCTTAAGTGATCGCCCGCCTTTCCATATTCTGATGAACCAATTGACACGGATGAAACTTCGTCTAACCGTCTGCAGCACGAAAATTGTAGAAAGGCTTCCCTTAATCTGGAAGGGAAATTGTTTTGATCCATGAATTTTTCTAAACGGGCCTCGTCTCGATATGCTAGAAGACTTTGAAGGATGCCTTTCTTTTCTTCATCTAGGCCTGTGGCTTTCAATAGGTCTTTGAGTAGGCTGGCGTGTCCAACATCGACTCGCACTTCCTTTAATCCTAGTTTTCTAAGAGATGAAATCAGCAGAGATAGTATCTCTCCGTCGGCTTCGGAAGTGTTGCAGCCTATGAGTTCAACTCCAGCCTGCCAGAACTCCCTTCCCCTTTCAACGTAGGATTGACTATACCTGAAAACGTTGGACACGTAAAATAGCCGAATCGGCTCAGGCATAGTTGCCATTCTAGTTGTCACAATTCTAGCAACGGGCGCTGTCATTTCAGCTCGTAAGGCCAAAATTTTTCCGTCGAAGTCTTGGAATTTAAACGTGTTGTCGACCAGTTCTGGCCCAACCCCAGTGGATAGGGCTTCGACGAATTCAATGGTTGGGGAGCGAACTTCCTGATAACCCCAGAGCTTGAAAATTCCTCTTAGTTCATCTTCGATATAGCGATAGCGTTCAACTTCTTCTGGTAGGTAGTCCCTTGTTCCTTTCGGGGTGTGTAATTTTATGAACATTATTCCTCCGTTTCATCGTGTGACCTCCGTGGGTAATTAGTGGGTTAGAACCCATAGCCAACACACCTTATATAAAGGTTTCTGAAAAAGATTAGTGGAGACCTGAGAACATGCGGATGTCCGAGATAGTTCGAATAGATTCTAGGGGGAGGGTAACTATGCCGTCCTTTATTCGTGACGCTGTAAGGCTTTCTGAAGGCATGTACGTTATGCTAATAGCCCATCTAGATGAGAAAGAAGTGCGGATTGTTCCCTTCGCTGACCCAGAAGCAAAGCTGATTGAATTTCGCATCACATTTGCAGACGTTCCTGGCGCCCTTGCAAAAGCAGCAGATGTCCTAGCAAAACAGGGAGTCGATTTGTTGTCTAGTGAATCCAGAACTCTCCGAAGAGGACAATCAGCGGAATGGATTATCATAGCCGACGTTTCTAAATCTAAATGTAAACTGGAAAAGCTTGAGCGAAAACTTGTTGAGGAAGGAGCCGCAAAAGAAGTGAAGATGAGAAGCTTTCGATAATTTACTCTTAACTTATGCGCGCGCAGGTTCTACGGGTTTTTGCGGAGAAAATCGGTGATGATTGCAACTATTTTTTCCGGTGCGTCTTCCTGTAGAAAATGGCCCGCCTCGGGCAGCTCATGGCTTTCTGTACCCGGATATACTTTCTTCCACCAATCAAGCATTCTTTTGGGGAAAATTGGGTCCTGCGTCCCCCAGATAATAATTTTTGCCTTGTCACTTA
>JABAHP010000418.1_pt2 | contig 10949 bp, 9 predicted proteins | sample 7062081 | NCBI WGS metagenome assembly JABAHP01 (sample SAMN14534357, study PRJNA622989) | marine sediment metagenome | biome: marine biome [ENVO:00000428]; feature: marine pelagic biome [ENVO:01000023]; material: deep marine sediment [ENVO:00002113] | place: India: Gulf of Kutch | collected... | reverse complement strand
GACCGCGCTCTCTCCGTCGATGAACTGCGGGCGCTCGTCAAAGCCGGCGGAGTTGCGGTGCCCCCGCCGAGCCATCCTGTTGCAACCGCCCCGGCAGCGCCCGTGCCAAGCATCCCTGCGGGTGTGTTTCAAAAGATCTTCGACGGCAGCACGCTCAAGGGCTGGAACGCCCTCGACATGAGCTACTGGTCCGTTCGCGACGGCGCCATCACCGCCGAGTCCACGGACGAACACCCGTGCAGGAAGAATCAGTTTCTGGTCTGGCAGGGCGGGGATGTGACCGACTTTGAGGTCAAGCTGAAGTTTCGGGCCAAGGGCAATGGCTGCAACTCCGGAGTGCAGTTTCGCAGCAAGATGCGCGAGGACGGTCTGGCGATCGGATACCAGGCTGACATCTACCAGTCGGGAGGGTATCTGGGCGGTGTCTGTGATGAGCTTCACAAACGCAAAGGACCGGAACTCCTGAGCGCCAACGGTTCCAAGACGGTGATCGACAAGGACGGCAAGCGCACGCGTATCCCGATCGACACGATGGCGACGTTCAAGAAGTGGGACCAGTGGAACGACTACCACATCATCGCCAAGGGGCACAAAATGATCCTGCGGATCAATGGCGTGACGGCTTCGGAGCTGATCGACAACGAGGAGGGTCACTACGATCTCCAGGGAATCCTCGGTTTGCAGCTGCGCGCGGGCAAGCCGATGACGGTGCAGTTCAAGGACATCTACCTGAAGCAGCTGGAGGAGGGCTTTGTCCCGCTTTTCGACGGCAAGACACTCGACGGCTGGCATCTCATGAACGGCGCCCAGTTTGTCGTTGAGGACGGCGTCCTGAAGCACAAGGGCGGCCTTGGATGGCTGCGGAGCGAGAAACAGTATTCCGACTTCGTCCTGCGTCTCGAATTCCGCTTCCTGGAACCCGAACAGGACGGCGGCGTTTTCGTGCGATCCAACACGGCAGGCGACAACTGGCCCGATCGCAAATACGAGGTGCAGATTGAGAACACCGAGCGCATGGCGAAGATCTTTGGCGCCGACCATGATTTGAATGTCGAGTTGGCACAGAAAGCTCTCAAGCCCACGGGCGAGTGGAACGAGTACGAAATCAAGCTCATCGGGTCAAAGACCGAAGTTCGCTTAAACGGCGAACTCGTCAGCAAGTCCGACAAGATGAACGGGCTCACGCACGGTTACATCGGCCTGCAGGGCGAGAACGGCGCCCACGAGTACCGGAACTTCCGGATCAAAGATCTGAGCAAGTAGCGTCCCCATCGGGTAAGGCAGAAATGGTTAATACACGCTTATTCAACAGGAAAGCAGAAACCACCGTGATTGAGGCCGGGCGCAGGTTCAAGGTCCTGGCAACGAACTCGCTCGGCAAGACAATCCTCCAGGCCACACCCGCAGTCGTTGATAATGCCTTCTATCTGCGAACGGCCACACACCTCTATTGTATTGAGAATGCCGCGAGCCTTTCTGGTAATGCTCCGAGCGACAATCGATAGAGTGCCTCTCAGAGCACCCCTGTGGGAAGTCCTGCGGCATGTCGACAGAAACGTTGAAATCGAGGCCCCTATTGCGGTATTATTTACCTCGGGGTATGCAGGAATACCGATATACAGTTTTTTCAATTCAAACTTCTTTTATCCCGCCGGAAAGCAAAGCTCACCCTTAATTTGAAGGGATGCCAATCTCAATAAAAGTATTCTCCGGCTCACTATCGCAGGTAACTGTATAACTTGTTGGCTGAGCAAGATTTATGGCTTTTTGATGAGGCAATCCATCGATCATATATCCATGCACAACCCGGATACGAGTTTGCGCCGGGCGGTTATCAACCAAATGCAGGCAGGCGCGGATAACATTTAAGCCGGGATTTCCCGTGTATTTCACATATATAACCTCTGCCGGCTTATCCAGTAAAATATCAGTGTCCCAGTTATATCGCCAGTGATTGACCCATGTTGGAACAGATGACTTATATATTTCCTTAAAGCCCTTCGGTTCACCAACAGCATAAGCGATTCGGTTATCGGTTTTCCCGGCTTGCTTTCCCTGATAAGTGCGAAACGTTGCTCCGACGCTCAACCATGCGATTTTTGTATCTGCGGGAGCAGCTAACCTTAAAACGGCATCACCACGAATACGGCAGGTATCACGTTTCGGGTCGTAATCTTTCGGCATATCAACCAGATATTTCTTCAAATCGCTCGGTTCTGCGGTGTTCGGCTGCACTAATAGAGGAACTGTAGACAGGCCATACGAATCGCCTGTTTCATATTTAAGATGATTTGTGCCTTTCCTGAGCCTTGGCAGGCTAATCGGTGCAACCTGGACCCAAGTATCGATGGTCAAAGATTTGACCGCCTGCTCACCTTCCGCTCCTGAAGTGCTAAGTTTCAAGAGATAGCCATAAGTTCCTTTACCGAAAGTGGTTAGATCTATAGATGTCATTACGCCGGGTTTGGCATGGCCTGCCGCCTGCCAACTCAGGCCATGGTCTAAGGATATGAAAAGATCAATGGGTAGACCTGCTTTTAATGTTACAACAGAGGCTTCTGTATCATCATTCACGTCATTTAAGTCATTTACTTTGGCCACAATTATATAAGGCGTGAAAATCTCAAAGATGACCTCTGAACGGCCATTCCGGATTATGTTTAATCCCTCTTTTCCGGGAGTAAGATTCTTTACGGCATAGACTCCATCTTCAAAATCCGTTGATTTGTTGGACAAATCAGGCGCATAATGAAAAAGGCCGTTCCCATGATTCCAGCAGGTAAAATCGCGATGATTTGGTTTCATGCCCCGCGGTTTGGTCTGAATTAGGTCCTTAATCCATTTGGTCTTATTATAGCGGGGTAAATGGTGCCAGCGCCCGCCTTGAGGAGTCCACCAGCGAGTAAATGTCTCTCCTTGCCGAAGGTAAAAATCCATCGTATGGCTGCCCTCGAACCAGCGATAATAGTAATGGATCTTGCTGTCATGATATATTTTGAAGACCTTGTTCTTATCGTTATCCTTGGGAAAAAAGGGCTCTGGCTTTATCTGTGGATTTAACCAAAGGTCCCGATTTCGCCTGGCTTCATCCAGACTCGCTACCGTTCCATCGGCGTTAAGCAGAACACCCCTGACATCAAGGTCAAAGTAGTGCCAGCTATTTCCGTACCAGACTTCCGTGGCACAGTGGTTCCATAGCTCCACACCAAACGAACGGCCCGTTTCAAAGCCTACGCCCTGAAAGATACCATCCAGGACAGGGCCAAATATTCCGCAGTAAGCCATATTGTACACATTGAGGATTTTAAGAGGATCGCGCACGGTGGCGTATTCATCGAAAGAATCCTCTCCTTCAAGAATCTCATTGAAATGGTACAGGCCTGTTTCGTAGCCGGACAAGTACTTCCATATTGCAAGTGCCAGATCATTGCCGTTTTTGTCTTTCCACGCCGGGAACTGTCGAAATCGCTTCATATCCGTTGTATCTGCTGTGTGTTCACTTTTGATCCGGATACAACTTACTCTTGCCCGGGAAATGACGGGATTGCCGAATATTAATAAAAAGAAGATTACATAGGAATACGTTATTCTCCATCGACTTTTTAAAGAAATATTCATGGTCTGCCCTTATTAATGCCCACAGGATGTCCGGTTTGTAAAGTTATTGCCCATTTTACGTTGTCTATGTTCTGCGTACTTCCACTAAATCTATTTTATGAGATTTTGCCGAAAAAGCTATCTGTAGTATATCTCCCAGACGCTCAACTGCCACGCAGAGCCGAGATTGGGCCTATTTTGGGAGCGGCTAAGCAGAAAATCTAACAATTGGAATGCTATAATTTATTGACTACTGGCTGGAACAAATCTTTGGATACATGCAAAAAAATTACAAAACGCCATTTTTCTCTCAAAAACAGCGATTTGCTTATATAGGCAAGGTCATGCTCGACTCTTCGCTCAGAAAAATCAAGGTCAATTCGGGTGTCTTTTTCTTAAAATTGCCCCACTGAGGCAGAAACGTAAGGGCATATAGAGTTTTTCACAGGTGAAAATCCCTGACAATATAGCCGCCAAGGGAGCATTCACAGATAGCCAAAGGCCTGAGGAGAACATAGCGTCATTACTTTTACGTCGTTTCTGAGTTGAAAAAGATGATAGTAATATGAAAATTTTTGAAGATTGATGGAAAAAGCCGAAATCGCTAATAGAATCCCCTTAGAGCACCTCTACAACCACATTTATAACGGCAAAAATTCAGGTTTGCTGCTATCTAAGAATATTTATCGTATTTAAATAAAAAAAAACTTCTTTTATCCCAAATTTCTTATCAACATTTTGCCTCATTTCTACGGTTTATTAAATGTACAGCTATTACTTGTGAGATTAGAACAAACTCGCGATGTACTCAGCTTACGATTGGTATGACAATGAAGCCAAGTTATTCAGGCTCTACATGCCAGTCTTCCCTGAGAAGTCGTATTTGGCTTTTAAGCCTGTTTGGAATGAGAATGCCGGTTGGGGTTCTCAACAAAGAGGAACCGGACTATAGGTTCTGGGTCCTCAACAGGCTGGTTGAAGTATATGCAGCAATGCTGTAGTAGTCCTCTCGAATTTTAAGTGGGGGCGTAAGTGAAAGCTGTTTTTTCACACAATATTCCAGGGAGTTATTGCTATGTATGGATTAGTATCGCAAACAGATGGGCAAGTACAAGCAACTCGGAGCGAAGAAGATGAATATCTAACCCTTACATTCTTCGAAAAGAATGAAGGTATGGAATTGGAAGTTGCCGGTTGGACAAAATTAAGGCCACTGCCGGATAAACCTGAATATATCAGGGGTGATGTCAATCCGTGGGGGCGTGAAATACCTGTAATTGACCTTAAAGTCTTGTACGGGAAAGGCCCGACTGAAATGACTGCCAAAACATGTTTTGTCATTCTTCGACACCCCGAGTTACACGAAGATTATTTTGGGATGGTCGTCGACGAGCTCTCAAATGTAATCAATATCACAGACGGCACAGAGAACAAAATGTCGCCACTGCTGTTATCCGCAAGGCGCCACCTCTCGGCCAATCCCATGATAAAAAACTGAAGTCCGGTGTGCTTTATAAAGGGCAGGCGGAAAGCAGCTTTTGTAATTTCTCTGTTTATTGAAGGAAAGGGATTATTATTCATCGTAACCACGATATTTCTGTAAAGGCGATCCAAAACAAGAACAAAACAAAATCGACCTTTGTAAACGACGAAAATAACGAAATCAGAGACGGGCTATTTGGCCCCATTTTCTATAGTCCGCCGGTTGCGGGGGATGATTCGGACTGCTCCTACCTATGGGATTTTGAATGTAGAAATGGCAGAAGTTTTTTAGGTTCGCCGCCGCCTCAAATAGTGAGGATGAGATTACTAAAAGAATCTTTTGACTTTGTTAAGTTCTTCACCTCAAAGGGAACAATCAGCGATTCAAAATGTGGATTTGGAGAGGATTTGCCTGAAACTACAAGGAAAGGATCCGATGGAAAAAGTCTGTAAAAATTGTGAGTATTTTGTGCAGAAAACTTTTGAGTCCAGCAGGTATTTGTGGGGCGATTGTACGAAAGGGGCAATTTCTATTGGAGCAGATGATAAAAAAGAGCAAGCTGCCTTTGTGTGGGCTGATAAAAATTGCAGTGATTTTAAGCCCAGGCAAGAACGAAAGTCAAGTCAACAGTCAGTAGGGGCTGGTTAAGAAAATACGCGTTTTATTTTTTTAGTGGAGCAAAATTTTAGTCAAACACCGTTTTTGGGGCTCGTTTTATAAAGTTTTTTATTTTTTTCTCGCCATTACTTTAAGCCTCCATAATCCTCGTTTCAACGCTAAAAAGGGCATTTTTTGCGGATCCACTCCCTTCGTCAGGCCATTGAAGTCATCGAAATTACAGACTTTTATTGATAATGATTAGGGTATTCTGTAGAATACTTCGAACTTTCAACAAAGCCTTTTTTTGTTGATTGTAAAGTCCATTTGGGAGTGGAAGTGAGTGGCTGTGGCAGATATACACCAAAAGTTTGATGCCCCAAGTAATGTCGAGCGAGCAGCTGGAATTTTTGATAAATATGGGGATTTCATTCGTTCGGTCATTCGTTTTCATATTAGGAACGAACCGGAGGCTGAAGACGTCTTCCAGGACTTTTTTCTGTCTCTGGTTGCAAAGCCGATACCTTTGGAAGTGGAAAACGAAAAAGGATTCCTGTATAAGCTCGTATGCGATACAGTCAAAGATGCTTACCGCAGAATAGACCGTTACCAGGCAAGAATAAACAGGTACGCCAAACGTAACTTACGCGTTGCGGAAAAACGTCCTGAAAATGAGTTAATAAGCGTGGAAGAAACCAAAAAGATGTTCGATCTAATAGAGAGGCAACTGCCGGCACAGGAGGCTTTGGCGGTAAAACTGAGGTACAGGGAGGATTACAAAACCGGGGAGGTCGCCGAGATGATGGGTGTAAAGCAGAGGTCTGTCAGCAGGTATGTTTCTGTCGGATTGAAGAAGGTTGGCAACGTTGTTCATAAAACAAAAGGGGGTAAACATGATAGCTTTTGATCCTAATTCGGCATGTCAACAGGCTAAGGCCCACTATTATGAGTATCTGTTCGGCGACACCAAAAAATGTGTTTCCACACACATGCTTGGTCATATAGATAGATGCTCATCCTGTCAGGCCGAGGTGAGGCGGCTTAAGGTTATACTGGCAGAGGGAGAAGGGGAGACTACCGGAGAAGACAGTGAAAAGACCGCCGCTATCACCACATATTTGAGGTTTCATTTTGTCTATCTCAGGGCCTTCGTGGACTGCAAAACATTGAAACTGTTTCTGCCGACTTTGGCTATCCCCGCCCTTCAAGTTTCTATCCCGACTCCTATAACCGTGCATCTTGATAATTGTGAACAGTGTACAGGCGACCTTGAAGCGATTCGGCGCTTAAAACTCACCAGTAAACAGCTCGGACGATTGGGTCAGCTCTTAGCTGAAGAACCGGGAATCGATACTAATATATGCTCAGAAGCCCGGAATAAAATAGCATCTGTCGGAAAAATGGTCTTCAAAAATACTGCTCCCGAGATATTGCGGCATTTGTGTGTATGCCCGGAGTGCAGAAAACTACTCTATGAGGACCGCGATAACAGAAGAGAGAAACTTCCTCCGGATTCAGATCAATCGCCGATGCCGTGTGATGCTATTTCACCGGCGGATCTTTTCGATTATGTCATACCCTTTGGAATCGAACCTGACCACGACCCGCATGTAATGTTTCGAAAATCGTTGACATCACATTTAATTAATTGCCCGAGATGCCTGGATAGAATGCAGAGACTGCACGACACTGTGTATAGCGTTTTTGACCGGCATGAATCCGGTATCGTTACACGCTATAACATACGTGAATCCGGCCGGGAATCGACCGTGGATGGCTCTGACGGCCTGTATAGGGATTGGCCGATAGAAGTGCAGGTGTTTGACAATTCCGAAGAAACTCAGACCGTGGAAACATACGCCTTGGAAGACGTTACAGCATCCATTGAGCCTGAACCAAAACGCAAATTTTCATTCCTTAGACCGATTATCAAGCCGGCAATGGCTGCGGCTGCGGTAATTTTAATAGCCCTTCTATTCAATATACAATCTGCCCGGGCCGTCAACCTCAGTCAGATTAGCAAGGCTCTCGAGGGAATAAAGAATGTTTGTATTACTACTTTCTACCAAAAAGAATCAAACAAGACCCAGGAAATATGGATATCTCGAACATTAAATATCAAGATGCTAAAGGCCGGGAACAAGTGTACTCTATGGGATCTCAATACCAAATCTGAAAAATCAATGAACCTTAATACAGGCTCAATTGAAATAACCAAACTGGAGGATGCACTTCTTTTGAATATTAAGAAGACAATGGAAGGACCCCTGAGACTGTTGCCATTTAATAGTATGCCTGAAGCACCGGAAGGTGCTAAGTGGTNNAAAATATGAAAAATATGACTTAATATGGACTGACAAGAAAACCGGGATCTATAATAAATGGCGGGCTCATGTAGATGTCGAGAAAAAACTGCCGAAAAGAATTGAGTGGTGGGAGAAAAAAAGAGCGCAAGATGAATATGAGATCTTAACGATTATAAAGCTTGATTATCTGGACACTACTAAAATCCAGGCTGCTATTAGAGATGCGGGTTTTTAGCTCTTTAATTTATTTTGATAACCAAAGGGGGGTACGATTATAGTACTCACCGTCAATTTTTTCCACGAGCAAATCATTCGCTTTAGGACGTCCAACATGGCCATCCACAAATCCGATATTGATGCTTTTATTGAGGTGCCGCCCTTCTCTGGCGTCCGCCTCCTGGCCTGGAAATATAGTTCTATCTTCATTTATTAGCAGACCCGGCACATAAAAAGAGCCTTCCCTTTCCGGATTTTCAAAACGCCGGACAGAGGCACTTGTGGCACCCCTCCAGCTTGTCAGGCTGTATCCACTGTCGGCTAAGAGCAATGTCTCAGAGGGACACCGAATCTGGTACAAAGTCAAAGGTGTTCCAATAAATTCACCACTTATTGTTCCCGGTGCATCCTTGCATATTGCCCGGTTCACCCCGTAATTACCGCAAAGAATATTTAATTTCGTACCCACGTCCTGGACGTTTCTTGATGGACACCAGAAAATGCTCTTTGGGTCCTTGTAACCCTTGAGTCCACCCTCCAGGGACGTAAACCACCACCAGCCCAGCCGGTCATATACGTGATTTCCCGGATAGCGGGGTAGAGGCATGACCCTCCCATATTCTGAATTATCGAAACCATAGGGAAATGTCTCGTTGGTCTGAGCGTATGTTGTCAGCAACAGGGATAACTGCTTGAGATTTGAACCACACTTCACTGCTCTGGTTTGCTCCCTCGCTGTGTGGGATATGGGTACGAGGATACTCATTAGAACCGCGATAACTGCGATAACGACAAGCAACTCCACGAGTGTAAAACCCATGCCTCTCATATCTGTATTATTGTACCGGCGCTTGTAAGAAAGTAAAGCCGGCAATGGTAAAAAAATTTGAGTTATTTGCGTTTTAGCCGTACCCAAAAAGGCCTTTTTTACCGCCTTAAAGGCCATAAAATGGGTAGAAAGCCAATATTTTCAAAAAAAAATTAAAAAAATTTAAAAAAAGACCATTTTTTTATCAACATTTTGGCCGTCAGTTTCGGCTTCATATAATGTTACAAGGCCTCGCCGGGGCGATTACTGTTAATTCAGGAATCAGAAAGAAAGGCAAGTGCACAAAATGGGGGTTATGAGTAGCAAAACAGGCGGTAGGGTGCCTTAATGGAGGAAGTCGTAGTGTAAAAGGCAAAACCAAATCCTCCTCCGCATGGGCGGTCAGGAATATACTCTGTGTTCCGGCCGCCTCTTTTTAGTTTTCTTCCCAGCAATTTTCTTCTAAGCAAGCCCTTATGGGTTGACAGTAACATATAACACCCGTCGGAGTACAAAAACCGGGATCTTCTACGTCTTCAACGCAGGGGCAGGATACCGCTCCGACAAGAATAATTGCCCAGCAGCCACAGCCTTGCTCGTCTTCCATACAGCCACACCGCTGCCAGAACTGTCTCGAAACACTAGCGCAAATCCCCCCCATCATTCCGTCACAATTGATTTGATTGCCCGCTTGAATCCGATCTTTACAGGAAAAATTGGGTATACCACCCTCTGTTGAGCCGATTATTTTGTTCATCTCATTGTCATTAATCAGGATATTGTTCGGATCCGGATCCAGAGGCTTGTCGGAGACGAGCAATGCTGTACCCTCGTTCCAGGTTAAGCCAAAATCTTCGAGCTTGGCGCGATAGAAGAATTGGTTGCTGTCCAGGTCTATGACCCATACGTACTTATCGTCGATATATTCGAAGACCACATAATGATTAGCCCCCGGCAGATGCAGGATTGCCTGACAGTTTTTCAGGTTCTTCAGTGCCCGTAGATTGGTTTTGACCGCCCGGCAGTGTAAACCTAAGCCCCGGGTAAATTGCCGCAGTGCATAAAGGCTTGTACTCCTTTTCGGCCCGCTAACCAATTTGGCAAGTTCCTGGTCGGCAACGTTCTTGCCTAACCGCTCTAATACACACTTCATAGCAACTGTTGCGCAGTTCCGGCCCGGTGTCTCCTCAGTCGATGCAATCTCAAGCTCAAGCTTTTTTTGGAGAAGCGACTCGGTATCAACTCCGCTGTAGTGTCGATACCAGAAGGCTTTTTTGCTGATTGGCGAGTAGAATTCGACCAGAGCGTCGGTTTCGTAAGGAACACGAAACGAATTGGTTTGGGGAAGAATCGGGCTGACGGAGGTAAAATCCCAGTGGTCACGAGATAAAAGTTCAGGCGGCTGTGTTCTGTCGTTGTGACGTTCAATAAGAATCGTAGTGGGAACCCATCTGCCGGAGACCGTCTCATAATCTCCGTAGATTTTCGTGGCAGATGAACCTCCAGGATAATCCATAGAACAGGATAACACCGCATAATCTTTTGTTGGATCAAGGACTAAAACAATCTTCGGTGTACCTGTCCTCTCAATTGTTAGATGTATATGTCCTTGAGTATCGATAATGGCCGATGTTTCAGCGGCTGAAAGTTCCTCAAGTGTGTATATGCCATATCCCCAGGGAATGATTCCGGCGGTTAACGGCCCACTAACTACAACCGGGATATCACTTGGGTTTTCTTTTATAATTGCATAATTACCGGATCTATAATACATTGTGTACCGTTCACCATCCCAGACAAATACACGCCTTTTGTTCCAATTCAAATCGAAATCATCTTTTGATAGCTTTTTGTCTTTATGTTTTTTTGTGCGAGAATCTATGTCGATTTCCAGGTAGAACCTGCCTCCATCGTACTTTACAGTAATAGTCGATTCAGTCAT
>JABAHP010010447.1_pt1 | contig 10952 bp, 7 predicted proteins | sample 7062081 | NCBI WGS metagenome assembly JABAHP01 (sample SAMN14534357, study PRJNA622989) | marine sediment metagenome | biome: marine biome [ENVO:00000428]; feature: marine pelagic biome [ENVO:01000023]; material: deep marine sediment [ENVO:00002113] | place: India: Gulf of Kutch | collected... | reverse complement strand
AAGAAGTCTAGCGCAGAAAAAGAAGCAGAGAAGTATCAACAACAGCTAATTGAACAACAACAACGTGAACTAGAAGAGCAGAGACTTAAGTACGCTCAGTTACAAGAAAGCTTAACCAAAGAGTTTGGCGATCAGAAAAATGAGTTGCAGACATCTCTGTTAAATCAGTTACAAACACAGAAATTAGCTGTGCAATCTCAGCTTGACGCTGCTAATGACTTAGCTCAACGCTATTCCCAGCAATCATCCTTGTTAGGCAACGAGTTGATGCAAAGTCAGAACCAGCTCAACTTGTTATTTAATAAATTCCAAACTGAAAGTGGGCAGTTCGCAGATCAGACTAATCAAGCAGTAAGTAGCTTACAGACTGGTTTAAATGACTTATATTCACAGCAGCAAGCGAGAACTGGAGAAGCCCAGCAGGCGACAGCCGATTCTGACGCAGCAGCGCAAGCTCAATCACAGAATTTACAGAACCAACAGCTTGGTGCTCAGATGCAAATGGACGATGCTCAACAAGATCTCCAGAGACCTTTATTGTCTAATCTTGAAAATCAGTTAGAACGTCAGACAGTTCAAAGACAGCAACGTCAGGCGAGAGGATTCGCTAGAACTTCTGGCAGAGCTTTACCCGATGATGCGCTTGGTGAACAAAGTTCTCAACGTCGAGGCTTGAGTCTATTACAGCAGCAACAGTTAGAAGATCAGTTCGCCAGGTTAACTCAAGACCCAGAAGCAGAAGCAGCATCATCTGGACAATCCGCACTGGAAGGACAAGTTAGCGACACGGTCGAGGGTCTTTTAAGTTCTACTGGTACTGTTAATGCACCTGACATGGATACCCCTGAAGGCGCAGGTCAATTACAGCAGCTACAAGATATGGCTTTACAGAGACAAGCTGAAATGGAAAAAATAAGAGCACAAGAGCAACAGAAGTTTGAAGCAGAGCTTAGACGTATTGAGCGAGAAGAAGAGCTCCGTCGTAAGCAGATGGAAGCTGAACGTAGACGCAGAGAGCAAGAACTTCAACAGCGAAGACAAGCTCAGGCGTCTGCTCAGCAGCAACAGAAACCTAGCTTAATGAATATCAAACGTCGTAGAGCTTTTATGCAGTCATCGCCTAATGACCGTAAAGAGTTTAAGCGTAAGCTTTTCCGTGAAGGAGGTCAAGATGCTTGGATTTCCTTCCTAAAAGGTCTACGTTAAAGTAGGATAGTATATACTAAGTATGTAGATTAACAGGAGATATCTCACATGGTCGAATATTTACAACCCGCAATCGGTGATGATCCATTTGAGGCTATGCGCTATAGACTCGAAAAAGATGGATTCGCCGTAGTAACTTTAGCAAACAAAACCGCATTCGATAATACAACTACTCAAGTACTTACCATCGATGGTCGTACAGATATAGTATCGTCTTTCCCCGTACCACCTGATTCTTTCGTAACTTGTACCGTAGTTGGTGCAGTTTTCTTAGGTGACAAAGATGGCACTACCGATTCTGGCGTAGGTGTTAACTTCACAGTGGCTGGTTTCCGTATTGGAACTGGTAACGTCGCTGATGTTGAAGGTGTAAACACTGCATTAGAAATCAATGAACTAGCTATCGAAATGAACACCACCGACGCTGCTACAGTTAACACTGTAACTATCACCGCAACAGCAGATACAACTAACCAAGGTATTGATATAACCATCCAAAATGATGCAGATACAGAAGACGGTTTCTTCATTGGTCGTGCTACTATTGTTTGCGCTAAACGTGGCGGTTACCCTGGTTCTTATTATGTCACTGACTAATTAATAATTATGAATTTTGCAGATAAATTAAAAGCCTTTTGGGCAGAAGCAGTCATCGTAAGGAAGATTGTTTTCAAAGTCCTTAAAGCTTTACCCCTCAAATTAGTAATAGTTCTTGCTGACGGTAAAATTTCTGACGATGAATTTAAAGACTTACTCAAACTTGTTATTGATATTGTCACTAAAGAAATCGCAGAAATAGCCGATAAAAACTTAGAAGAACTTGAATAGGGTTAAGATATTGGTAGTATAAATTAATAAATTTTAAGATGAGAATCGATGTTAATGAGCTACCAAAGTCTGACCCTATTGGTCTGGTTTATGGCAATGATAGAATTGATAGACTTCCCAAGTCTGACGGTAGTGCTTTTAGAAAAGCCAGTGTTAACACGGTAGAGCACACGTTTCATTTCGAGTCGAAGGACAAGAGAGTAAGAGCTTTATTTGACTATTGGGAATTCATAGATTTAATAGGTTTACAGGGTGGGACTTCTGGGTTCGATCCTGTTTTCCATAGAGAGCTAGCAGCATTCGTAACACAAACACAGTGTATCGACATAGAGGATCGACGACGTATCGGGCTGGTTCCACGGGGACACGCTAAAACAACTCTGGGATCTGTTGGCTACGCTTTATGGAGAATCTATCGGAATCCCAACATTAGAATCATTATAGCTACGGCTACGCGTCCTTTAGCTACGATGATTATCCGACAAATCAAACAATACCTTGAGTCTGAAACTTTACAGGAGAAAGTCTGGAATAATCGTCCACACATCCCTGGTAAACTCATACCCGTCTTAGATAAAGCAGGTAATTCACGTCGTAATCGTAAATGGGATTTAGGTGATTATACTGAGGCTGAAGATAAGAAAGTAGTATGGAGAGCAGATAGTTTACAGGTAATCCGCGATATTATTCTGAAGGAACCAACTTTACTAGTGGCATCACCTAAGTCTAACATCACAGGAACTCACTGCGATCTAGTCATTATGGATGACATTATCAATGATGATTCTGTAGCTACTCCTGAAAAGCGTGAGAAGACTTTGGAATGGACTAGAGACCTTGAGTCTATTGTTGATCCAGAGAACACTATGCAGATGGGCGAGATTAAGAACTTTTCGCTATTCGAGAAAATAGGACAAGAGTTTGTTATCTGGGGTACGCGTTACCACTTAGAAGATTACTACCAGCATGTCTTAGATAATAAGGAGTTACTGGAGTACAAGCTTTTTTACCGCAACATTTACACCAATCTAGCTGACACGTCAGATGGTTACTTGTGGTCGTCAAGATTCAATGACAAAGTTATAAGTAGAATCAAGCTTAGTCAAGGCAACGTAAGGTTTAGTTCTCAGTATCTAAATATCGTACGTGCTAACGAAGACATTATCTTTGATCGTAAGAAAGTTCAATATGTCGCGCCAGCTGATATCATTCGTGATGAGAAGAAGCCTGGTCATGCAAAGATAAGAGTAGGTCAAGATACTCACTATGTAAAACTCAAGTGCGTAGTTGACCCAGCGATTAGTCAGTCTAAGAAAGCAGATTACACTAGTATTGTAGTTGGTGGTCTCGATTCAAGCCGTAGGTTGTTTGTGGTGGATTATAAGTATGGCAAATGGTTACCTAGTGATTTGATTTATCATACGTACGAGTTCTTAGACAAATGGGGTTTATCATCTTGCCATCTTGAGACTGTAGCTTTCCAAGCATCACTGATACCAGCATTCCGTGAGCAGTTCTGGAAATACAGACCAATTAGCTTAGTACCGTACCAACCTAAAGGAGAGAAACAAGGACGGATACAAATGTTCTTACAGCCCTTGTTCGACAACTCTATGATCTTCTTACCTAGTAAAGCGATGTTTGATAAAGAAGTACAGAATGAGATTGAATATTTCCCAACTGTACACGATGATATAATTGACTCTATAGCAATGTTAACCGAAGTATGTAACCCTATGTCTAGAAAGAAAGATGATGGTAGAGTACATCATTACCTAGGTGGTACGATTTATCCTGAAGGAACATACCTTAAACATCCAAAATACGGAGGCAGAATTAGATGACAATTGACAAAACAGGTAAAGGCGTGCAGATTCACGACGAAGATACCAGTATATCTTTTGAGAAGGCAGCTGTGACTTATATGCACTCTAAGCTCGGAGAGTTCGAAAGAATGCGCAGTATTAGAGAAGACATATGGTTAGAATGCTGGGGTTTATACCTTGGCTCACCAGAGGCGCGGGCAGAACTTAAGGCTATGATGCTACGATCTGTTGGTAACGTAAACACTGAGTGGAGACATAATCTTAATACTGGTAAAGCTTATGAGCAGGTAGAGACTATCGTAGCTTATCTTCAGCAAGCGTTCTTCCCAAACCGTGATTGGTTTGACGCTCAACCACTACATCCAGGTTATGCTGAGTTGTCTAGAATCATAAAGAACTTTACTCTTAAGAAGCTTAAGCAAGCTAACTTTATTACACACTGGGAAATGTTCCTGCGTCAGATGTGTATAACAGGGCAATCGGTATTAGCTTTACCTTGGCGTTACGATGAGCGCGAAGTCACTAGAAACTATCGCAAGCCTAATGGGCAAGTAGGACAACGTAAAAAACGTGAGGTAACTTATAATAACAATGACTTTGAAGTCCTGGATATTTTTGATATATACACTGATTATTCTTGTCACGATATTGAGAAAGCACCACTAATCAGAAGATTCCTAAAAGATAAAGCCGAGGTAATGGAGTTATTAGATACGGGTGTCTACTCTGGAATTACCAAGAAAGAGGTCATGGAGTTAGATGGCTTGGAAGATTCTACCTTCACTGGTCGTCATGCTAAAGAAGCAGTCGAGAGATTCCAAGGTATACAGACAAACTCGCTCGGTGACACCTTGAATGAGAAAGTTGAATTATTTGAATATTGGGGAGATTTAGTTATCAATGGATACTACTATAGAGACCACTACGCTGTATTCACTTCTAATCATTTACTACAGTTTGAACCTAACCCTTTTAACTACGGCAAGCCTTTTGTCTTTGGTACTTATACTCCGATCGTTCGGTCGCCGGTCGCGTTAGGTGTTATTGAACCTGTGCTTGGTTTGATACATGAATTAGACATTATTACAAATCAGCGACTCGACAGTTTAGAGTTATCAGTTGATACAATGTGGGAAATGGTCGATGATGGTAGTCTAGCTCCTGAGGAAATTTATACCAAGCCAGGTAAGGTTTTCCCAGTCAGTCAGCCTAACACTCTGATACCTATCCAATCTAGTAAAAACTTTATAGTAACTTATGATGAAGCTGTCACTCTTGAGCAACGCATTGATAAGAACAACGGAACGGGTAATTTTATTTCTGCGAACACAGCAAGATCGGGTGAAAGAGTCACAGCTACAGAAGTACAAGCAACTAAGGATGCTGGGGGTAATCGTCTCAGCAACGTCCACAAACACATTGAGGAGACCTCCTTAATTCCGTTTTTAGATAAATTATTCAAAAGCTACCAGCAGTTCATCATTGACGAGGAAATTGTACGAATCCCTAGTGAGTCTATTCCAGACGCTTATGATTTCGTGGCAGTTGGTCTAGAAGATTTCGAGAATGATTTTAGATTAGTTCCCGTCGGTGCTGATCATGTAGCGGATAAAGAGTATGAGGTTAATCAGTTAATGACATTCTTACAGGTAGCAGGCGGTAACGAACAGATGGCATCTATGCTCAACTTTGAAAACATCTTGTATGACTTAGCCCGTAAGATGGGTATCGATGACATTGACCAGTTTATTAACAAGCCTGAAGCGCCTGAAGAACCAATGATGCCTCAAATGCCAATGCAGCAGCAAGAGCAAACCGTAGAACAGCAAGTAGGAAAGCCTATGGCTAACTATATGGAAGCTTCGTTGTCTGCTGATGGAGGTCAACAGTTAGCTAAAGATATGCTAGGATTAGACCTAGAACAAGCAGACATTAGTAAAGCAATGCAATCTGCTATGTAGTAAGGAGGGAAAATGACCCAAGGGATTCAAACAAATAGACATACAGCACAGCCCATGCCCGTGAGTGGCGATCCTGCAGAAGCAATATCTAATATGGATTCACAGGGCATTGTAGCACCACCGCCTAAACCACCTGCACCTAGTGATGTACCTGAAAAAAAGTCCACGGGGATGGTGCAGCAACCGGATTCTACATCCATCCAGGAAGAGTCCGAAGCTACATCGACTGGCTTACCGAGTCTTGAAGAAATAGAGCTAGAAGAACAGTTACAAGCTAAATTTGCACAAGACAAAGCTAAGGCAGGAGATGAGGGTGAAGTCCCTGATTTTAATTTTGAATTGCCTGATGACGAGAACGCTAAGAAATTTAGAGAAGCATTTAATAAGTATTTAGGTTTCGATGTCGATGAGTTAAAAAATTACGCTCAAGATTATCGCCAAGCTATAGATACTATTAGAACTATCCAACAAGAGAATTACGTTCGGGAATCAGTAAACAATTTATCAATGGACTGGGGAGTCTCCCAAGATGAAGCCAATGCTAGATTAGAAGAAGTACGACAACGTTTTGCTTCCTATAGTCCAGAAATGCAAGCTAGACTAGATAATGTAGAAGGTGCTAAACTAATATGGTCTAGAATTGAAAATGAAGCTCTGAGAAAACAACGTAACGTACCTACTTTCAACAGTAGTACTAGAACAACACCACGTACTTCCACCAACCAAAGAATGTTTACCCAAGCTCAAATTGACGCTATGTCAGCGCGAGAATATAGTGACAACTATAGCGACATTCTTTTTGCTTACCAAAATGGATTAGTTAAATAAGGAGCATTAAGCAGTGACTATACAACAGTTAAATGGTTCTGCGGTCGGTTATTCTCAGGTGTCTAACGCAGGTGCGTTTATTCCTGAAGTATGGTCGCAAGATATCAAAAAGAGAAGAATAGAAAACCTAGTAATGCGTAACGCTGTAGAAATCGTTAACGTTCTAGGTGCAGGTAAAGGCGATGTGGTTCACGTACCCGAAATTCGTCACTTAGCTGTAAATGATAAAGTATTCAATACCCCAGTAACCCTTCAGTCTAACGAAGAGTCCGAGTGGACAATGATCGTAGACAAATATAAAGAAGCTAGTTTCTTAGTAGAAGATATCGTTAAGATTCAAGGTTCTAGAGATTTAATGATGCCTTACACTGAAGAAGCTAGTTTGGCTTTAGCGCGTGACATTGAACGCAGCATTTTAGCTGAACGTGCTACCATTCAAGGCTATAACTCTCAGTCTAATGTTATCTATGTAACCTCTGATGCTACCTCTACTGGTACACCTCAAGCAATAGACAGAGCTTCTTTATTAGCAGCTAAAGAGATTTTAGATGAAGCAGACGTACCTTTAGAAGGTCGTTTCTTAATTATTGCTCCTTCTCAACTCTCTGATATGTTAGCGATTGACCAATTCATCAACGCTGACTACATTCAAGGTCGTCCTACTAATACTGGTATGGTCGGCACTTTATATGGTATTCCCGTATATGTAACCAATAGTATTACAGCAACCACTGACACTGCTATCTACAATGGCGATCCAGGCAGAGTAGTAGCTACCCCCGCACCTGGTGTGTCTGGTTCTTTATACTACCCCACTCAAAGCCCAACTCACTTTGGTACCACTATTACTGCTTCTACTTTAACCACTACTGGTTCTATGAAGTGCGCAATTATGGGTCATAAATCTTGGTGTCGTTTGTCTTTGAATTTAAATCCTACTGTAGAGCAACAAAGAAAAACTGAGTACCTCGGTGATTTATGTGTTACTACTCAAGTCTATGGTGTTCGGGTATTTCGCCCAGAGCATGCAGTATTGATTTATTCTCTGTAAGGTGTTAGGATAGAAAAGTAAACAAAGTGTTTTAATTCAATAAGTTGTTTGTTTTTTTGTTCTTCTTTTAATGTCTCCACTAGTTGGGGGCATTTTTTTAATGCTAAGATTGTCTTAGTAAAGTAGTCGAGGTGCAAGTATGGCAATCAGTACAACCACGCTTCTCGAAGCTGTGAATACAATATTAAGAAACGTGGGGGAACGAACGGCATCTTCTACAACAGCTACAGCAGCAGCAGAGAAAGCAAAAACATTTATGGACGAAGCATGGCTAGATCATCAGTATTTTGTAGATTGGTCATGGCAACGGGATGAGTTTACACCAACATCGTGGGATAGTGAGAAGGTTACCTTTTCGGAACTTAAAAGAATTACTAGTGTACGTTGGGATAATGACAGTAATATAAATCCTATAGCAGAAGTAGACTATACTACATTCTATAATTTAGGTTCTCTGTCAACATTTACAGATAATGGAGGGAGCCCAGTAAAGTTCTGTGTTATCGATGAGGACACGATAGCTATTGAGCCTTACCCTACTGACGTCACAGGACAAGCTAGATTATCTATCTTAGGTTATAAACTTCATCCATTACCAGCGTCAGACACAGATACCTTTGATTGTCCTGAATCACATATACTGACCATCATTAAGAAGGCAACAGCTATTATGCTTCAGAGACATCTAGGGGAAGTAAACGAAGCACAAGCGTTGGAACAAGACTACCTACGTAAATTGCAGATATTGTCTACTAAAGATGTAAGAACTTCTGTTAGTGGTATCAACATGTTCCGTAGATTTGACAGGGAGGTTTACTAATGTTTAGTCAAGACAATCGCAACTCTAGTCCTATAGCTAGAGAAAGAGTTGATGAGAGAGGGATATTTAGTAATAACTTTGGTGGATTAAATACTATTGCCTCAGACATTAACCTACCTTACACAGATTCACCCGTACTGTACAACGCAGAGGTACTAATTAGCGGTAAAGTTCAAAAACGTAAGGGAACTAGGCTACTGGATGACAGAGCCATTACAGCAGCAAATACGACGGGCTATGGGCTTATTCCATTTACTACAGGTTTGAAGTATGATTTCTTGATTGAGAAGGTAGCTAAGGACTTAAATATCTTTGAGATTGATGACGGCACCGTAACGAATCTGATGACTAAGTCTAATGTCTGGGATGACGACGGAGCTTTAGCTAGACCTAACTATACTAGAACATCTGAACTAGAGCCCAGAATTATTATATGCACAGGTGTCAATCAGCCCGTTCAATTACGATGGGTCGAGAGACAAGAAGTTGCTACCTCTGCTAGCACATCAATTGCTATTCCTAACGCGGAGAGATTTATAAATGCAACAACTTCAAATGTTATTGTTTATGTTGGTCGAGTACGTACTGCTCCCACTATTGTTAGTTATTCTGGTGGAACACTCACATTAACTTTCGCTAGTTCTTTGTCTATCGGCGATGTAGTCGACGTTATCTTAGTTACTTGGCAGCACATGGTTGAGGCTTTGTACTTAACTGGTGATCGTATTAGTCAACAAGTTACCAGAGAGAATAGTGTAGATACTGACCAGAATGTATCAATACCAGAGAGATTAAGGACAGATCCAATTTATAATTACCCAGGGAGTGAGTTCCAGTATGGTATGTATGCTTATCAGTCTTCTGCTTGGAATGATTTATATACATTTGATTCTGCTCTTACACCAGCTATCTCAACAGAATACAGTTTTGGATCAGGTGCTCTATATGATTCAACAGCCGGAGGTCAAGTTAACCCCGCTCCTTTGTTTGCTACTTTTGGTGATCTGGATGCAGGGGGTGTTCCTATCGAAGTGATGTTTGTCAGACAACATGATTTAAATCTTTGGTTAAACGGCGGTATTGACATCGCAGGTGATGACTTAAAGGTTTACTCTAATGACACGTTACTAACTCAGTCTACAACGTCGGGTTCAGCCTCAGGAGCATTTAGACAATATTGGTTGGTAGATAATGCAGGAGCTATTGCTACAGCTACGTCTACTGTATGTCGTTTTATTACCTGGGAAGCTTCAACAAATATTGGTATAGAGGAAGACGCTGATGTTTATATTATTCATGTTAGTACTGACTATATCGGTTCTAGTGCTACGACAGATGTTGAGAATTACAAGGATGGTGCCTGTGAACCTCTCTTTGGTGTTGGCAAGTACTTTGATTATTATACTGGTGCATTCCCTTCTAACGTAGCACTCTTCGAAGATAGGCTAGTATTTGCGGGTTTAAGTAACAATCCGTTAAAAGTTTTATTCAGTGAAATATCTGATACTACAGTACCAAATAGACCGTACCGTAAGTTTCAGATTGAGACTTTATCTTCTTTGTCGACTGATGCTTTTGACATGAATGTCGTTGGTTCAATCGATAACTATATAAATGGTCTCGCTGTTTGGCAGTCATCTCTAATTGTCTTCTCTCGACAGTCAGTACATAGGATATATCCAAGTACAGCTACAGCAGGTTTATCAGCTACTACAGCAGTACTGAGTTTAATTGCTACCACCGGATTAGTTAATAGTTATTCAGTCGTGCAAGCTGCAGCTAATCTCTATTTCCTGACTGACATTGGTGTCTATAGAATAGTCTTTGGTACAGACTCACAGGATTACAGGCTAGATGAAGTTAGCGCTAAGATTAGAAACCTATTTGGTTTAACTGCTGATCCATCTTATGAGCCACTGTCATTCCTAGGTTATGACCAGAGGGCAGAGAAGTTATACGTATCATTCCCACAATTCGGAGAAACACAGTACGCTAAGAGACTGTATGTTTTTAATGTGTACACTGGTTCTTGGTCAGAGTATCTTAGTCAGACATTCTTCAGATTATTCCATGGTACTCAGTACGAAGATTTCTCTAAAGGTAAGGCGTTCATAGCGGGCGCAGCTATCGCAGGAGATACTCGATTAGGATTCCTACGATTTGACGAAGAGAATACTTTCTTAGACTTTGTTACTGAGTTTACTGGTGATGCCTCAACTACTGACTTCACTGTCAACACAGGCTTAGGGTTTGTTACTTACACAACTTCTGCAAATCAACAAACTTATAACTCTGACGATGATACTCAGGCACGTAGTTTCCGTATGATTGAGAACACACAGATACAAGATGTATATGTAGAGTTAGACAGTGTTGCTCTAGAGTTTGATGTTGATTACGTTAAGCATAGAGACAATGAGATTTACTTGTTA
>JABAHP010004601.1_pt1 | contig 10952 bp, 6 predicted proteins | sample 7062081 | NCBI WGS metagenome assembly JABAHP01 (sample SAMN14534357, study PRJNA622989) | marine sediment metagenome | biome: marine biome [ENVO:00000428]; feature: marine pelagic biome [ENVO:01000023]; material: deep marine sediment [ENVO:00002113] | place: India: Gulf of Kutch | collected... | reverse complement strand
TATTCGCCGCTCCCGGGCACGGCGGGGCGGGCCATCTCTCCACGGGGCAGGCGAAAGCAGAACCAGAAGAAAAGAACCGCGGCGGCGATCAAGCCGGCGGAGAGGAGAAAGAGGGTCCGGTAGCCGGCCTCCTCGATGAGATACCCACCGGCCAGGGACACCGTGGCAAAGGCCAGCCCCGCGCCCATCATAAAGGCCGAGGCCATCGTCGCCTGCCAGCGCGGCGCTACCAGTTCCTGGGAAAAGACGCGCAGCGGCCCTACGGTGACCGAAAACATGGCCGACGAGCAGATGTAGGCCAGGCCGGCCACGGGCCAGCGCGGGATCAGGGCCAGTGGTAGCGTAAAGAGCGCCAGCCCGATCATGCCCCAGACGATGGTGCGGGTATTCCCCCAGCGTACGACGAGCAGGGGGGCGAGGAGAGCTGCGGGCACAGATATCAGCAGCGCGGTCGCCGAGAGAACGCCGATGAGGGCGGTCGAGATACCCATCTCGCTNNCTCGCCCCCCGAAGCGGAGGGCCATGAGCAGCGCCACGATCACGATCAGGGCTATGGGCGCGCGCGACGCGCCAGCTTTGTCCGGCTCGACGGCAGGTTCCTGCACGGCGACAGGGCCCTGCACCTCCAGCCTACCGGTTGAGCGGGCGAACAGAAGCACCGGTACGGAAGGGACAAGAAGCAAAGCTGTCAGCCAGAGTGTGTAGCGGTAGGGAGCGGGCTCGGTCAGCGGAAGGCCGGACAGGGAGGACAGGATGCCCGGAAGCACACCGGCCAACAGGCTGCCAACGAACCCGGCAAGAGGGAGCATTGCGCTGTGAAAGGAAAAGGCATGGACGCGCTCCTCTTTGCCGGTGGTATCCATCATGAAGGGCAGGCCGTTGACGAGGTAGATGGCAAAGCCCAGGCTGGTCAGGATGTTGGCGCCCAGCAACCACCCGGTGCGCAGCTCCGGACCCATCGATTCGGACAGTGGCAGCAGGCAGAATCCGGCGGCCATCAACCCCAGGCCGGCGATGAGCATCTTGCGGCTGCCCCATCGGGTGCCCATGGCGCCGGCGAGCGGGCAGAACAGGGCAAAGGCAAATGCGCCCACGGCGTTGACCAAGCCCACGAATTCCGGCCCAAAGTCGAGCCGCAGCAGGTACAGATTAAAGATCACGGCACGCATGCCATCCCAGGCCAGAGAGACGAGCACCCCGGTGATCAGGAATAGACGCAGGTCCCGGCTGAACAGGCGCAGCGTATACAGGTAGTCGTTGAACACGGCGAGAGTATACCACCCTTCGATCCCGGGGGCAAACCTGCGCGCGTTGGGCCTGGGTGCGGTTTGCGCGTTCTCCTGTCTTGCGGTAGAATCGAGTTCCAGAAGCGAATCTCACCTAGCGGAAAGGGATCGAATCTTGCGCAGAGCCACTGCCGCGGCGCTGTTGTTGTTCGTCGTGCTGAGCCTGGTGCTGACCTATCCCCTGGCCCTTCACCTGGCGGACGCGGTGGAGGACCGGCAGGATGCGCTGCTGAATGTGTGGATCACGGCCTGGGATGGGCACCAGCTTCTGAACGATCCGCTTGACCTGTTCGACGCCAACATCTTTTTTTCCTACCCCCGCACGCTGGCCTACTCGGAGCTGCTGCTGGGGAACGGGCTGCTGGCGCTGCCGGTCACAGCCGTGACCGGCAATCCGGTTCTTGCCTACAACGTGGCCCTGCTCCTTTCGTTTCTACTCTCGGGCCTGGGCACCTATCTCCTGGTGCTGTCACTCACGCGGTCGCCCGGCGCGGGACTGGTAGCGGGAGTGATTTTTACTTTTTCCGCGTACCGGATGACTAACCTGGCCCAGGCCCAACTGCTGGCCACGCAGTGGATGCCCTTTGCACTGCTGGCGCTGCTCCAATTGATGCGCCGCCCTAGGGCGCGCCACGTGGTGACCTTTGTGTTGTTCTTTTGCCTGCAGGCCCTCTCGTCGTTCTACTATGGCATCCTGCTGGCGATGGCGGTCGCCGGATTCGTTGCCTGGCGATTTGTCGTCTGGATCTGGTTGAGGGCCAGGGAGGGGACGGGAGGTGGACGGCGTCTCCGGCGGGTGGTGCTCTACTTGCTCGTGGCGGCCGTGTTGTGCGTGTTGATTATGCTGCCCTTTTCGCTGCCCTATTTCCAGGTACAGCGCGATCTGGGTTTTGAGCGCAGCCTGGCGGACAACGAGCCGTTCTCGGCCAGCCTGCGCCAGTACCTGATGGTGCCGCCGGGAAGCGTCGTCCACGGGCGGTGGCTGCCCAGCGATGACACGCCCGTCGCAGGCGGGTACGCGGTGGACGCCCTGTTTCCCGGCCTGGTCGCCTTGGCCCTGTCGGTGTGGGGGCTGGTGCGGGGGCGGGGGCGCACGCGCTGGTTCTTCCTGCTTCTGGCCCTGGTCTCTCTCGTGCTGTCCTTCGGGCCGCGGCTCTACCTGGCGCCAGGCCGGCCGGCGGGACTGGAGGTGGACCTGCCGTACGCCTGGCTCTATGCCGCCGTGCCGGGGTTCAAGGCCCTGCGGGCGCCGGTGCGCTTTGACGCGCTGGTGATGCTTTCGCTGGCGGTTCTGGCTGGCTATGGTGTGGCTGCGCTGGGCACGAGCCGGCAGGCAAGATCAGGGTCCGAGGGCAGGCGGACGCCGGTGCTGGTTGGGGCTGCTGGCCTGCTGTTGGCCGGCCTGGTGGCTATCGAGTCGCTGGTGTGGCCCGCGGCAGAGGCCGAGCCGGTGCCGGTGGGGGAGGACGTGCCGCCGGTCTACCGCTGGTTGGCGGAGCAGGGAGTGGAGCCGGTTCTGGAATTGCCGATGGCCTTCACGCCCGGCGGGCCGCAACTCGAATACCAGTACCTGTCCACGTACCACTGGCGTACCACGCCCGATGGCTACAGCGGTTTTGTCCCGCCCAAGCACGGGCAGATTGTGTACGAGATGGAGCGTTTCCCCTCGGAGCGGGCCGTGAGCCTGCTGCAGGCCCTGGGAGTGCGCCACCTGGTGATCCATACCGATCGGTTCCCAGCATCCCACTGGCAGGACATGGAGGATGCCATGCCGGGGATGGTTGACCTGGCGCCGGTCGAGTCCTTTGGCCCGGATCTCGTTTATGAGGTCACGTCGCGGGCCTTTAACCCGGGCGATCTGGAGGTGGGCGTCTACTTTCCGCCAAGCGCGGCGGCGGGCCAGCCATACTCTGCCTATGTCATTGCCCTCAACCAAGGGGCGAGGAGCCATGCGGTCCGGCCCACCGACCTGAGCCAGCCCGCGGTAGCATGGCAGGGAGAAATAGTCAACGTGACCGCCGACGTGCCCCTGGTGACATCGCCCCATGGAGGAGCGGCCGTGATCCCGCTGCCCATGACGGCCCCCGTGAATCCGGGCCGCTATAGTGTGACCGTAAGCGAGCAGGATGGTCCGCTGGGCGCCTGGTCGTCGACAGGTGAGATAGAGGTGGGTGAAGCCGGCGACAGCGCGTTCCCGGTGCCGATCCGGCTAGAGGCGTGGGAGGTCGCGGAAACAGCCCGTCCCGGCGAAATCCTGCCGGTGGCTCTCGAGTGGCGCGCGTTGGGCAAGATCGACGCCTACTATAGCGTGTACGTCAAGCTTCTCGACGCGGGGGGAAACGCGGTTGCCGGTTGGGATGGGCAGCCACGCAACGGTGAGGCCCCGACGCTGCTCTGGGCGCCGGGCGAAGTAGTGGAGGACCTGGTCACCCTGGATGTGCCCGGCGATCTGCCCGCCGGCGAATACACGGTCGAGGTTGGCATGTACCGCGCCGCGGACCTGGCCCGTTGCCTGACCCTCGATGGGGACGGCGCGCCGGTGAGCAGAGTGGTGCTGGGCGTCGCGCGCTTCACAGAGTGAGGCGCCTAGCACTTGAAGGACTGAAGCACCGTGCGCTTCACGGAGTGAAGCGGCCCGCCTGATTTCCGCTTTGTCCCGGACCACGGTATAATACCCCACTAATGGAAGGTGACACAACAAGCTCGCAACTGAATAGGTTGGGCTGGCTGAGCTGGGTGCTGTGGGCGTTAGCCCTGGCAGGCTTGATCTACCTGGTAGGGCTGACTGTCTGGCTGGGGGTCACCGGCCTCCTTTTCCCCTACCAGCTCGATTATGGTGAGGGCTTTCTTCTCCACTTTGTGCGGGCCTGGTCGCAGGGCGAGCCGATCTACAAGGGGGCCGAGGGCTATCCCTACGTCATGGCCAACTACCCGCCGCTGACCATGGTGCTGGCCCTGGCCCTGACGCCGGTCCTGGGCATCACCTACGCCGCAGGCCGGGTGTGGACCCTGCTGGCCATCGTCGTGCTGGCAGGCATCACTTTTGTCTGGATAGCGTGGTACGGCTTTGGGCGCAGCAGGCGGGGAGCGGAGCGCTGGCTGCCGGCGGTGGCAGCCGCGTTGATTTTCGTGGGCTCGCCCTATGTCTATCACTGGGCACCGCTTTTCCGGGTGGACCTGATTGGGCTGGCGCTGACGGTGGGCGGGCTGTTTGCGGTGCTGGTGGCCGCGCCGCCTCGGGCGCGGGGCGGCGGGGGAGTCCGGCGGCAGGGATTTCTCTGGCTGGCGGTCGCGCTGTTCGTGGCGGGCCTCTATGCCAAGCAGTCGTTCTTTTTCGCGCCGGCAGCGGCGCTGGCCTACCTGTTCTTGTTCGTGGACCGCTGGCAGGCGATCAAGTTGGCCGTGGCTATGGCTCTGCTGGGCGGAGGGTTGTTCCTGCTGATCAATCGGCTCACCGGCGGGGGATTCTGGTACGGGCTGGTCGCCAGCAACGTCAATCCTTTCTTGTGGGACGAGTTCTGGAGGCAGCAGGCGGACTTTGTCGGGACCTTTGCCGTCCTGGGCCTGCTGGCGGCGTGGTACCTGGTGGACAAGTTCCTCCTGGATCTCGAGCATCCCCTGCGGGACAAGGTGAGCCCCCTGGACCTCTACCTGGTGGCGGCGCTGGCCAGTCTGTGGTTTGCGGGCAAGGCCGGGGCGTGGGAGAACTATTTCTTTGAGGCGCTGGTTGCCTTGGTCCTGTGTGCAGGGTTGGGGCTGGCGCGGCTCGCGCGCCATGGGGCACGGTTGTTCCAGATCGCGGCGCCGCTGCTGGTGCTGGCCCAGGTGGCCTTGATGTGGCACACGCCCACCGTGGCGAGCGACTACCTGGCGCTGACCCGCAGATCGAACGAGGCGATCGCGCCTGTCCTGGCCGATACTGCCGATCCGGTGGCCTCGGAGGACATGGGTCTGCTGGTGACGAATGGCAAGGTGCTGGACTATTGCTCGTTCCAGTACAGCCAATTGGCGCGGGCGGGCCGGTGGGATGAGGCCTGGGAGTTGAGCCAGCTGCGCGATCAGGCCTGGTCAAAGGTGATCCTGGAGCAGGGCACGCGCCTGGACGTGGATCGCTACCAGCGCTTTACTCGCGCGTTCCTGTCAGAGCTGGACCGGAACTATCGCCATGCCGATACCTTGGGCAAGTACGAGCTCTACGAACCGGATCGCTTGCAGCACGAGCGCCGGGCTGAGTTTGGCGATCAGCTTGCGCTGGTGGGCTGGAGCGTGGACAGCCCGGTGGGCCAGCAGGGTGCAGGCCTGCAGCCAGGGGAAACCGTCGAGGTGACTACCGTCTGGCAGGCCCAGCAGGAGCTGGAGACCGATTATACGACGTTCGCCCACCTGGTAGACGAGACCGGGCAGGGCTGGGCCGGCGACGATCACCAGCCCCACGACGGACTGTACCCCACCAGCGCCTGGGGCGCTGGCGAGATGGTGCGCGACACCTTTACGCTCGCCGTGCCTGCCGATGCGCCACCGGGGTTGTACGACGTCCAGGTAGGTTGGTACGATCCGGCTACCAACGAGCGGCTGCCAGTGGGCGAGGGCACCACCTTCCGCGTCGCGGTATTGCCGGTGAGCTGGGCGGGCACCGGGCAGGAGGATCTGGTCCCGACGGTCGAGCGTTTCGGGGGAAGCGTAACGCTGGAGGGATACGCCTGGCAGGCCGACGGGCAAGAGCTGCGGGTGACGCTGCGCTGGTCGGTCGACGGGCGGCTGGCGTCCGACTATACGGTGTTTGTGCACCTTGTCGGCGCGGAGGGCGACGACGTTGCCATCGCCCAGGGGGATGGCCCGCCACTGGGCGGGCGCTGGCCTACCTCGCTCTGGCTTCGGGGGGTTACGTTGGACGACATGCATACTGTTCCGCTCCCGGGGGATCTACCGGCGGGGACCTATCAGCTCCTGGTGGGTTTCTACGATCCGGCAACCGGGGAGCGGCTGCGCCTGCCCGACGGGCGTGATGCCGTGCGACTGGATGGCTTGGAGATCGGCGAGTAAGCGGGAGCGCTGGCGTCTGCCGTACAGCGGTGCGTGCTGGTGGCCTGATGCGCGGAGAACTGCTGTTTCGAGGGGCAATGTCAGAGATCACTTGTAACCTGTGCGGGGCGCATGACGCCCGCGTTCTATTCCGCAAGGATTCTACCGACTTTTTGCAGTGTCGCCAGTGTGGCCTGGAATGGGTCCATCCGCTGCCCGACATGGACGAGATGCGCGAGCTGTATTCCAGCCCCAAGTACTACAAGACAGACAATATCTCCCAGTGCGGCTACAGCGACTATGTGCGCAACAAGCATCTCTACGTGAATCTGTTCAATCGGCGCCTGGACGAGATCCTGCGATATACCGATGGAAAGCAGGGCCGGTTGCTTGACGTGGGCTGCGCCACGGGTGTCCTGTTGGAGCTGGCCCGCTTGCGCGGCTGGGAGGTTAGCGGGGTCGACATCTCAGCGTACGCCACCGGCATCGCCCGCGAATTCTACTGCCTGGACGCGTTCACCGGCGAGTTGGCCGGGGCCGAATACCCGGATGAGCATTTTGACGTGGTCGTCATGGACGATCTGATCGAGCATGTAGCCGATCCGGCTGCCCTGGTGCGGGAAAGCTGGCGGATCCTCAAGGCAGGCGGCCTGCTCACACTGAATACGCCCAACCGGGCCGGGCTGTGGCACTTGCTCATGGGCCGTCGTTGGTTCCACTACAGGCAATCGGAGCATACCTACTTTTACGCCCCACAGGTGATCGCCGACCAGTTGAACCGGCATGGTTTTGAGGTGCTGGAGATCCACTCGAGCAGCAAGATCATCGATCTCAACTATGCGTTCGGCCGGCTGCGGTACTATAACATGGCTGTGTCGGACCTGCTCTCGCGAACGGTGGGCCGGCTGCTCATTTCCAGTGTGACCTTTCCCATCCGGGTAGGTGAGATGGTGGTTTTCGCGCGGAAGCGATAGGGCCCGGCCCTGTGCCGGGTTTGCCAAATCTGCTGACTTGGGCTATAATCCCTTCGTTGTTCAGCGGGGCGTAGCGCAGTCCGGTAGCGCACTTGAATGGGGTTCAAGTGGTCGCCCGTTCAAATCGGGCCGCCCCGACCACGCAGAGGATGGTCGACGGTGTGCTGCTGTCGACCATTCGTTTATATCGGGCATCGCCGGGTGGTGCCCGAGTGTGTACCTGGCGCCGTTGGAGAGAGATGCAGACACCTTCGTCTTGGACGAGGCCCGGTTGGCGCTTTCTCGGAGTTGAGAAACAGATGAACAGTGTTGTTCAAACTTGTGCAAGCTTGACTGAAGAGGACGTCGCTTTTCTGCAAAAGCTTGAAGTGGATCTGGGGATCCTGGCAGATCTGAGCCGCGCGGATGTGCTGATGTATTGCCCTTGTTCGGGCGACCGGGCCATGGTGGTGGCCCAGGCAAGTCCTCACTCTATCCTGCCCATCTATGGCGAGTCGCTGGTCGAACGGCAGGTGAGTTCCATCGAAGAACCTGCCGTGCTCCGCGCCCTGGCAGAGGGCCGCAAGGGGCATACGGAGGTCCGCCGCGTGATCGGCGGACAGGACTCTCCCGGGCAGGCTGCCCCCATTGTCCAGGAAACCTATCCCATCCACGCCGCTGATGGGCGCGTGATCGCCGTTATCTGTGTGGAAACCAACCTGATCGAGCGGGTGCGGCACCGGAAGCGCAGCAAGGTCTTCCAGCGGGCGCTAGAGCTGTTCCAGCAGACCCTGCTGGCAGGGGCGCTCGTGGACGCCGAGCGCCTATCCCCGTTCGCCGAACACGATGGCGTCCTGGTGGTGGACACCCAGCACCGGATCCAGTATATCAGCGGCATTGCCACCAATCTCTACCGGAAGCTGGGATACGGCGGCGATCTGCGAAAGCGCCACATCGACGATCTGGACCTGGATGACCACAGCGTCGCACTAGAGGCCATGGAGCGGGGGGCCTGCATCGAGGCCGAGATACAGGTGGAAGACCTGATATGGATCAAGAAGGCGATCCCGTTCTACTCCTCGGGCAGGCGGGTGCGCAAGCTCTTTCCCGGCGTCGGTTCCTCCCGGCGGTTGGAGGGGGTGCTGATCACCATCCACGACGCAACCGAGGCCCGTCGCCAGGAGGACGAGCTACGGGTCAAGGTGGCCATGATCCAGGAGATCCACCACCGGGTCAAGAACAACATGCAGACCATCGCCTCATTGCTGCGACTCCAGGCGCGGCGGGCAGAGTCGGATGAGGTCCGGAGGGCGTTGCAGGAGGGGACCAGTCGCATTCTGAGCGTGGCCGTCATCCACGAGTTTCTGGCTCACCAGGAAGCACGCGTGATCAACATCCGGGATGTGAGCCAGCGGATCATCACCCAGGTGCAGGAAGGGGTGCTGGACTGGGAGGCGGGGATCCGCCTGGACCTGCGCGGCCCCAATATCTATCTTGCCCACCCAGCCAGCCACCGTCTGCGCCCTGGTGATCAATGAATTGCTTCAGAATGCGTTGGAACACGGCTACGAGCGCCAAGAAGGTGGGACCGTCACCGTCAATCTCAGCGACGATGGGGAGCAGATCACCATCTCGGTGGACGACGATGGCGTCGGGCTGCCGGAAGAGTTTGATCTGGCGACAGACGAATAGCCTGGGATTGCAGATTGTCAAAGCCCTGGCAGAGGGAGACCTGAAGGGAAGCTTTGAGCTTCGCGGCCGGGATAAGGGGGTCTCGGCGATCGTTACGTTCCCCAAACACAGCCAAGGAGGTAGGTAATGGCAGAACGGACGCGTGTGATCATTGCAGATGACGAATCTATCATTCGCATGGATTTGCGAGAGATGTTAACCAACCTGGGCTATCTCGTGGTCGGCGAGGTTGGCGACGGGCGGAGTGCGGTGAGCCTGGCCCGTGAGCTGAGACCTGATATCGTCGTGATGGATATCAAGTTCGAGGGGGAGGAGTACGACGGCATTGACGCGGCGCGCATGCTCACAGAGGAAAGGATCGCGCCTGTGCTATTGCTGACGGCATACAGCCAGCGCGAGTTGGTTGTGCGTGCCCGGGAGGCGGGCGTTGTGGGGTACCTGGTCAAACCTTTCCGCGAGGCAGATCTGATTCCGGCCATCGAGGTTGCCCTGGCGAGATTTGACGAGTTTCAGGCGGTGGAAAAGCACGTGGGCGATCTGGAAGAGGCGCTGGAGACGCGCAAGTTTGTCGACCGGGCCAAGGGGATTCTGATGGACTCGCACGATCTGACGGAGGCCGAGGCGTTTCGCCGGATTCAGAAGATGAGCATGAACACCCGCAAACCGATGAAGGATGTGGCCGAGGCTATTATCCTCGCGCACCAGACGCAGCAACAGACCCCCTATTGATAGGCGCCAGAGCCGAGTATGGTCAAGCCCTCGCCCCAGTGCGAGGGCTTTTGGTAAATCTGAACTTTTTTGCGTGTTGGAGCGTTATATAAATGAGAAGCCGGCCCCTGGTGCGGGTAGGCCCCAACCGACTTCTCGAAGCCCGTTCAGATGACCGAACGAAGCTCTGAACGGGCATTCTTTTTGCCTCGAACGGTTGGGCTCCAGACGCCCCCCAGTCCGCCGCAGACAGCTTCGAGTTGGCATAATGCCTCAGAACCGCAGCATGCAGGTGTGCGTTGTCGAGCCAGTGGGTCGTTTGCGTCTAGCGCTGGCAAGGATTATAGTCCCGGCCCAGGATCACCTGAAAGTCCACCGGATTGGCCGGATCGGGTTGCTCCGCGGTTCCGGTCAGATCCTGGATGCGGGCCGCGGGTACTTGTAGCTCCCGGGCGATCTCTTGGGCTGCGCCGGTGTTTCCGGTATAGACGAGGATCTGCGTCTGGGCATAGTTCTGATGATCGGCTACCCCGGCGGGCTTGGCCTTGTACCCCGCCCAGCGCAGGTTAGCGACGGCCAGTTGGTCGGCCTCGCGGCGTTGAGACCCGTTCAAGACCCGCACCGCCAGCTTGTTCGCCGCAGCCGTGTTTCTGGGGTCCACCGGTACGTAATAGTTCTCCAAAAGGGTCCGGACTTTGTCCTGGCGGGGGAGCAGGACGGCAGCGCCCTGGGGCGTCATCCATCCCTGGACGTGGCTTGCACCGATGGCCCGGCTGAGAATGTCCTGGGGCTCCAGTTGGGTGCCTACGTAGGCCAGGTTGATCACCTGATCCAGCGAGAGATCGGTCTGAAAGCTGTTGGTCATCGTCCACCACAGCTCGGGAAGCCTGGGAATGATATTCAGGGTCAGGGCCTGATCCCATAGGGCCATAAGCACCTTGCGCTGCCGGCGACTCCGGTCAAAGTCGTTGGTGCTGTATCGTGAGCGAGAGTAGCGCAGCGCCAGCTTGCCGTCCATGTGGTGTATGCCAGAGGACAGCTTCATGTCGGGCAGCGCGCAGTCGACGTCCACGTCGATGCCCCCCACGGTGTTGATGATCTTGACGAACCCCTCGAAATCTATGCGGATATAGTAGTGGATCGGGATCCCAAGGTTATGGTGGATCGTCTTTTTGACCCGCTCCGGGCCGTTTCCTTTCTTGGCAAGTTCCCCCCACAGGTCGGCCGTGTTGATGCGGTTGTACCCATGCCCTGGAATGTATACCCACAGGTCGCGCGGGATGGAAAGCAG
>JABAHP010000519.1_pt2 | contig 10956 bp, 6 predicted proteins | sample 7062081 | NCBI WGS metagenome assembly JABAHP01 (sample SAMN14534357, study PRJNA622989) | marine sediment metagenome | biome: marine biome [ENVO:00000428]; feature: marine pelagic biome [ENVO:01000023]; material: deep marine sediment [ENVO:00002113] | place: India: Gulf of Kutch | collected... | reverse complement strand
GAATAATAGGTCTCCACGCCCTCATCGGTCATCTTCTCCACACGATCATCCCTTGTTCCGTACTCACCCCTGGCCCTTTTTGTGAGTTTGTCCACATCCTCTTTCTTTGTGTACAAAGTGACCTTTACCTTGTCCAGGATGTTTCCAAAGTCCTGATGGAATTTGGCATGGAGGATCGTGCCGATATCCTTCAGGGTGAAACCCTTTTCTATGGCCTGATCGCCAATCCTGATCCAGGCAATATCTCGCTGCCCGATATGCATGAGGCCCTGCGCATAGTTAATCAAGTGGTGGATCTGCCTTTCTAGGATGGGCTCAAAGTCGGTCTGCATCTGGCGGCCCGCCACCTGCACATAGATGCCTAAAGGCAGCGTGTCACCCTTTTTGACATCTGTCACATCCGGGCCGATCAACTCCACCTCCCCGTCTTCGATCTCATTCATGTCCGCCATCTTGGTGAGTTCCGTGCACTGCGTCTTGCCTCCCCCGATCTCTAAATAGAGATCGTCTTTGCGAACCCTTTCTCCCTCAAAGGCTGGGCCATAGGCCAACGGGATGTCAATCTCAGTGATGCTTACCTTGAGACCTCGGATCTCAATGGATCTCTGGGGCATCTCATCATGCGTCACATTGGCGACCACGTGCTCATAGGTACAGACACCGGTGGGCAAGACCTCTGGGATATCTGTGTCTGCAATGGTGGGGAAACCCCAGTTGATGGCCCCAGCTGCGTTGGCGGCCCATTCCGCATTCACATCACCCAGCGCATTGACAAAGGCAAAGATGCGGTCCTTCTGGTAGGCGAGTTGCTTCTTGAAATCACCCGGCTCAATGCCGCCAAAGGCCATGCCGGCCCTGTTGGCAAAGCCCAGGGCAAACACGGCTGCGGATATGTCCGGCCCAAAGGGGACGAGGCGGGTGTTCCATCCGATCTGCACATTCTCTTCCAGGAGTTGCTCTGCAAATGTGGTCCCATTCTGATTGGCCGCCATGAACACATAAATGGTCTTCAATTGATATTCCTCGGCCATCTGTTTTGCCGTTGCCGAATCGGGAGCAGCGCCCACGATGGCGGCAAATCCGGGAGCCGTACCATCCACAAATTCCACACCCCTCTTTCTCATAATGGCGTCGTCCGCCGCTCCGAGCCAGATTTTGCCGTTATCCACGTCCGGGTCTTCCATCTCAGGTTGATAAAAATCAGGGTCCTCCACATACCGAATTGCCTCTGTAATCTCCTCGGCGAAGAGGGCCGCCATACCTGCATCCAGCAATCCCCCCAGATAGGGAAGATGGCAATCCTTCTTCACATGGGGGGGTAACAGCTTGCGGGCGAACTCAAGGGGCTTCTTGGCGGAATCCAGGTCCGTCACCTTGATTCCGGTTAATGAATAAATAATGGGCAGGAAGTAGGCCGTATTGGGGAATTCCAGTTTCTGGCTCCCGCCATAGGTCTCCAGGGCCCTTTTGTACGTCCCTTCCGCCTTAGAAACGATATTGTAAGCGCCTTGAATTGCTGCAAAAGCTACTAATTTCGACATTCTTTCTCGTCCTCCTTTCTTAAGAGGTAATTTTATCGGTTGGGGTTAATAAGACCTTCTAGCTGTGCTTGTGCATTCTCTTGAGGGATTCGCTTAATCTATCCACCAACTCCATTTCAGTTGGTTTTAGCCCCTCCATTTCCGGGGCTTCTTTTGCCTTTGCTTTTTTCTTCTCTTTTGCCATCTGAGCCTTGAGGGCCTCAAGATCGGCCTTCTCTTTGGCCGCCGCTTCCGCCTTGGCTTTCACTTCTGCCTCTGCCTTGGCTTTCGCTTCTGCCTCTGCCTTGGCTTTCGCTTCTGCCTCTGCCTTGGCTTTCGCTTCCGCCTCTGCCTTAGCTTTCGCCTCTGCTTCTCCTTTGGCCTTGGCCTCTTCCTCTGCTTTGACCCTGGCTTCTTCCTCTACCTTTTCTTTGGGCTTCAATGCGACCACTTTCTCTTCAGGCTTTGGGGCCTCTTTGGGTTTTGCTTCTTTCTTCTTCGGTTTTGGCGCCGCCTTGGCCTCTTTCTTTTTCGGCTTAGCCGGTTTTTCCTTGGCAGGAACCCCCTCTTCTGCAATGGCCAGTTTTGGTTCTGGGGATATGGCGACCAGATCCACTTCCTGGAGCTCCAAATTCTTGGAAATCTCTGCCACATCTGTGGCCATTCCACCATTCATCATGAGATCGACAAATGATCGCGTGAGCCTGACGCTCTCAGGGTGTCTCAGAATAGCCACGTCAGCCCCGCTCAGGAGATAGCTCACCGCCGCCACGGTTTCCATGAGAATGCCGCGCCTTTCCGGATCACCGAGCGTGGGCACCTCGTCCAAGGATTGACCCGCCTCTTTGCATTTCCAGACCTCGTTCCCGATGTTACTTATCATGGGGATCTGGAGCTTATCGTCCTCCTGGGTCAGAGCGGCCATACGGATGCGCTCCATCACCGAGTAGGAATATTCCAGACCATATCCCAGACCACCTGTTGTGGGATCAATGACAATCTTATCGGTCGGCACGCCCAAATTGCCCAGCAAGATGTTCAGCTGTTTGGCCAGGTTCACATCAATGGGAGATGAGGCCACAATGGTATGACCATACCCTATGGCGCTGGCACCCACGCCTTTGTGGTTACCCTCTTCCACCGGTGCTAGAGAAACGTTCTTGCCCTGACAATCCTCTGAGATCTTTTTTAAGACCTCCTCATCCTTCTGGTTGTTAGCCGTCCCCCACACCACAACGGGGACATCTACGGCCTCTATGACCTTCTTGGCCACCTGGGCCGCCTCATCGGCTCCCCTGTCCATACCATTGGGGTCCGTGCTCTTCATCTGGAGGACGATGATGTCGGCGCCATAGTCATCCACACATTTCTTGGCCCAGGCGTCAGGGGAAGAAATGACATCTTTAAACGGTGTCACGGCTGCTGCGGGCCACTCCTCCGATGGATCGTAGTCCCATACCTCCATGGCGAGCCTAGGTGTATTGGGCATGTCACCTTCAAAGAGGTGAAAGGGATAGGATTCCTCACCTCCCAGCGTGAGTTTACCACCTCCTGCCCCTATTGTGGTCTCCCCGATCTTTCCCGAATAGGGCTGTTTGGGTATTTCAAAGGCCAATTTCTTTACCTCCTTTTCCCATTGCAGTTGTTTTTCTTTCTTCTTTTAATATTACCAACTCATTGAAATTATTGTGTTTTATTATGTGAAAAATGTAACAAAACAATGCAAAAAAATACCCTCTTTTCAGAGGACCAAATTTGGAGAATAAATGAGAGAAAAATGCTTGTCAAGTAATTTTTGTGAATAAAATGAAAAGCTTATAAGGCGTTTTAGACCCAATATATTGTGGCACGCAAGAATTTATATCAATATATATATGAGTATCATTTGAGGGGTCCCATGGTTGTTATTTACCGTCCAGAAGCTTGTCGAAGATATTGTAAGCCTCTTCCAACGCCCGGCTCTTCCTATTCAGGTCTATGGTTGGCCTTCCCTGGAGATCAAAATCGCGTATGAGCAAATCTTCAGGCACAATCCCAATCAGCTCCAGAGGATATTGGCTGACGGTCTTTTCAATGGTCTCCAATTGCCCTTCTTTGGCCTGATTGATGATCAGCAGTTTCTGCTTGATATCCAGTGCCAGCTCACTGGTTAATGCGACGATCCTGGCCGCCGATTGAATTCCTCTCCGGCTGGGATCGGAAACGATGAGAAGAAGGTCAATGTTATTGGTCGTCAATCTGCTGATATGTTCCATGCCCGCTTCATTGTCGATCACCACATAGGCATAGTTATTGATTAGCCGATCCAGGTACTGGGTGAGCAAGGTATTGGCGGCACAATAGCAACCCGCCCCTTCTGGCCTTCCCATGACGATCAAATCAAAACCCTTTGCCTCAACCACCGCCTGCTCCAGCTTCATCTCCATAAACACATCTTTCGTCATCCCCGCCGCCACGCCCACCTTCATCTCCTCCCTTGCCTCCCCCAGGGTCTCCGCCACTTTCAGTCCGAGCACCTCATTGAGATTGGCATTTGAATCCGCATCAACACCCAGGACGGGCGTTTTTCCCTGTTCTACCAGGTATTTAATGAGCATACCGGCTATGGTGGTTTTCCCTGTTCCCCCTTTGCCAGCAAGGCCAATTGCGTATGGCATTGTCGCCTCCTAATTAGATGTCTTTGTAAGCGAATCGTTTAAGATTTATGTTGAGTTTTGAAATGTTTTATAATTTCTATAAGTTACGTCGTAACACCGGATACCGGATTAAGAGGAATTCCTAACTATTTTATCTGGCATCTGGCATCAGGTATCGGGTATCTGTTCGGACCAAAAAGTATGATATTTATTGCACCAATTCATCGCTTTGAGGCGAGGCTCCGCTAGGATATTTTGGTTGATATTCCAATAAAAGTTTTCTAAAGTGAGGGCGCCTATAAATACCTTATAAATTCCATTTTTATCATGTCAAAAAAAAAAGACATATGGGAGCAAATCACCAAAAGTTTGGAATCTCAACTCTCCAAATCAGAGCTTAACACATGGTTCTCTCAGACCACGCTCAGGAAATCGAATCCCGACTTAGCGATCATCGGAGTCCCTAACAAATTTATTGCCAATTGGTTACGGGAAAAATATACCATTCAGATAAAGAACGCCTTTGAAATCATCCTCAACATATCCCCCGAATTAGACTTCATCTACGACCACCCAACGGAGACTGTAGAATCCCTTGAATCTGAACCATCCCCGAAAAAGGAAGTGTATCTTGACCATCATTTGGACCCCTCCATGACTTTCGATCAGCTTCACATGGCAGAATGCAATCGTTTTGCCTGTTCATCTGCCTTAGAGGTGGCCAACAGGCCTGCTGAGCAATACAACCCCTTTTATCTCTTTTCCGATCTGAGTCTAGGGAAGACCCATCTGTTAAACGCCATAGGAAACCATGTACTCCACAAAAACCCATACTCTCGCGTGAGGTATCTCTCGTCAAATGCGTTCACTTCTGATTTCACCTATTCCATAAAGAATAAGAATCTTCAGGCATTCCGGGAAAGATATTGTGGTCTAGATTTGCTGCTGTTGGACGATGTGCATTTGCTCGGAAACCGTAAAAAAACACAAGATGAATTTCTCACCATTTTTGACGCCCTTTGCGGAGCCAAGAAGCAGATTGTGATTTCAGGGGATAGCCCCCCGAATCAACTGACGAAGATGAACTCTCGCTTGAAATCAAGACTGGGCTCCGGGCTTATCTCAGAAATTAAGGTCCCAGATCAGAGTACAAAGGTTCATATTATTAGGAAAAAGGCACAAAAAGATGGCATACCCATTCCGGATGACGTCATCTTCTTTCTTGCCAAGTCCAATAGGGATATCAAGGGACTTATCAAGAATATTGTGAGGATTGAGACCTATGCATCTCTCAACCGTGGAGACATAAATATTTCCCGCGTGAAATCTCTCATCAAGGATGACAGGAGAAAGGAAGCCGGCATAGATGATGTGAAATCCATCACCGCAGGCTATTTCAATATCGCACTGTCCGAACTTATTTCAAATAAAAAACAGAGAGTCTACTCCTATCCGAGACAGATGGCGATGTATCTCTGTAGAAAGTACACGGATTCATCCTTTAAGCAGATCGGCGATGCCTTTGGGAATAAGGACCATTCCACAGTGATCTACGCCGTGAATAGGATTGAGAAATACAAGGCTCGAAAAAAAGAGATACGGGAAGATCTCAATAAGCTGGAGGACTTATTGGGGTAAGCTTTAGAATATCGCCCATTGTGGAGAAAATCTCTTTTTCGAAATTCTTTGAACATGACTCAACAAAGAGCACATTTTTTTCAAAAAAAGAGAGATATATTGGTAGAGATTGTGGAAAAGACTCGAAAGTCTTATTAAAACTTATCAGTGATTTTTAGTGTATTTTAAAATCCTTAAGCATTTAATCGACAACATAACATATATATAGTTTTATTATGATATTAGAATTCTATTCTTAATAATTAATAGGGAGGGGAATAATGGAAATAAAAATAGATAGAGATGAACTCTTCAGGGCTATTTCACGTGTCCAGAGTATTATTGAAAAACGCAGTAATATGCCGATTCTCTCAATGATTCTGCTTTCAACGGATGGCTCAGAGGTGAACATCTCAGCAACCGATCTGGAGATAAGCTTTCAAGAAAGACTGCCGGTTGATGTGATCAATCCAGGAAGCATAACTATCTCTGGGAGAAAACTGTTTGAAATCCTGAAAGAGAGTAAAAGAGCTGAGATTCACATCAAGGAAAAGGAGAATAATTGGGTTTCCATATCCGATGAGGACGCGAGGTTTAATCTGGCCTGCCTGCCCGCAGATGAGTACCCCGTTTTCATGGAACCGGAAGGGGTTCTTACCGTGGAAATCGATGGAGATGTCTTAAAAGAGATGATCGATAAGACCATCTATTCAGTCACATTAGAGGAGGCTGGATTCAAACTCTCTGGGGTCTATACGGAAAAGGTGGCTCAAGAGGACAAATCCCTTTTAAGAATGGTCTCCACGGATGGGCACCGTCTGTCCATGATAGACAAGGAAATTAAGGATGTGGAACAATTAAAAATGAATGGTGGCGTGATGATTCCCAAGAAAGGGATATTAGAATTGAGTAAGTTGACCTCAGAAGAAGGACCCATTGAACTGGGATTCAAGCAGAACAACTGCGTCATAAGAAAGGAAAACATACTCATTGTGATCCGCCTCTTAGAAAGCAAGTTTCCAGATTATAATGCAGTTATTCCTCAAAAATCGAAGCATTTTGTTAAAATTGATAGAATTTCCCTACTGGATGGCATGAAAAAAATGATTATTTTGAGTAACGAGAGTTACAGGGGTGTGAAGATCACTTTGGAGAATGATAATTTGGAATTGGTTTCCATTAATCCAGATCTGGGAGATGCCCAAGAGAATCTGGTTGTGGACTATAAGAACGAGCGTCTGGAAGTGGGGTTCAATGCCAGATATTTCATAGATGTGCTTCAGGCGATGGATAGCGAAACGGTAGAACTGGGTCTTATTGNNTGCCCATGAGGCTATAGAAATGGCAAATGTAAATTCAACTTATGGGGCTGCTGATATAAAGGTTCTGGAGGGGTTGAAGGCCGTCCAGAAGAGACCCGCTATGTATGTGGGCAATACGGGTTTCGAGGGTCTGCACCATCTCGTCTATGAAGTGGTAGATAATAGCATCGATGAGGCGATGGCCGGATATTGTGATCATATTGATATCCAGATCTTAGGTGATGAAAGCATTACTGTGCTGGATAATGGGCGTGGTATTCCTGTTGATAGACACAAGACGGAAAAGATGCCGGCCCTTGAGGTGGTCATGACCAAACTGCATGCCGGAGGCAAATTCGATAACAAGATCTACCGGGTATCAGGCGGACTCCACGGTGTTGGGGTATCTGTGGTCAATGCTCTTTCCGAATTCTTGGAAGTGGAAGTCTATCGAGATGGGAAGATCTATTACCAGCGCTATGAGCAGGGAAGCCCGAAGACGAAGCTGAGGGTTAAGGGCGATACGAAAAAGAATGGCACCAAGGTCCATTTCATGCCAGATCGTAGCGTCTTCGAAAAGGTGGAATTTGACTTTGAGACCCTTGCCAGGAGGATGAGGGAGCTTGCCTTCCTCACAAAAGGGGTGAAAATCCAGATCTCCGATGAGCGAACTGGCAAGAAAAAGGACTTCATGTACGAGGGAGGAACCAAGTCCTTTGTGGAGTATCTCAACAAAAACAGGGAAGTCCTTCACAAGAAGCCCATTTACATAACAGGCGAGAAAAACGGGGTGCTGATTGACATCGCCCTGCAATATAACAATTCCTACAAAGAGACCCTTTTCACCTTTGCAAACAACATCAATACAAGAGAAGGGGGCAGCCACCTCAGTGGATTTAGAGCAGCCCTTACAAGGAGCATCAATCAATATCTGCAAAATTCCAATTTTTCTAAAAATTTTAAGGATAAGCTCTCTGGAGAAGATGTGCGGGAGGGCTTGACGGGTGTGGTCAGCGTGAAGCTGCCAAACCCGCAATTTGAGGGTCANNTTAAATGAGGGGCTGAGCAGTTTTTTTGAGGAAAATCCATCTATTATAAAGTCCGTCCTCTCCAAGGTCATTGATGCGGCCCGAGCCAGGGAAGCCGCAAGAAAGGCGAGGGAGCTTGCCCGGCGCAAGGGGGTGCTTTCAGACCACTCGCTACCGGGAAAGCTGGCCGACTGTCAGGAGAGGGATGCGAGCCGTAGCGAGATATTCATCGTGGAGGGGGATTCGGCGGGGGGTTCAGCAAAACAGGGCCGGGATAGAAGGTTTCAGGCCATCTTACCCTTAAAGGGAAAGATCCTTAATGTGGAAAAGGCCCGGTTCGATAAGATGATCTCGAGCGAAGAGATCCGGACCATGATCGCTGCCCTGGGCACAGGAATTGGGGATGAGGAGTACAATATCAATTCCCTTAGATACCATAAAGTGATCATCATGACCGATGCGGATGTGGATGGATCCCACATCCGGACCCTTCTTCTCACCTTTTTTTACAGACAGATGCCGGAACTCATTGAGCGGGGACACCTCTATGTGGCCCAGCCCCCCCTTTACCGGGTGCTGGCAGGAAAAAAAGAGCGGTATATCAAGGACGAAGAGAGTTTTAATGCATTTCTGTTGAAAAGGATTTCACAGAAGGAGAAGGTCCTGCTGGAGGGCGGAGAGGTGATCTCAGGCAATAGGCTCGTGAGGTTACTCAGCGGGGTCATCAAATTCTATGAAAACGTGAAAAAACTCTCAAGACGGGGTTACAGTCCCAGGTTTATTGAGTTTCTCGTATCACAGGGTGTGAAAAACAAGAAACAGTTTAAGAACAAGAAGTTCATGGAGAATCTCTTCCAGAGGCTGGAGGAAAACGAGTTTGGGGTGAGTGACATTCAAGTAACTGAAGAAGGCGGTTATTACGAATTTCTTGTGAGCGAAATGCAAAACGGTGGGCAGACCTCTGCCGTGAACTGGGAGTTCTTCTCCTCCCCCGAGTTGAGGCAGTTGATGGGGCTCTCTCCGGAGATTGAGAAGGTCAACAAAGGGTGCCACATCCAGGTTGGCGAGGCTGAAAAAAGGGAGATTGATGATCCGCAGCATCTCCTCACGGAACTCATGGAAGGGTCGAAAAAGGGTTTAACGATCCAACGGTACAAAGGTCTCGGGGAGATGAATCCTGAGCAACTCTGGACCACAACCATGGATCCTGAGAAAAGGACTTTGCTTAGGATACGGATAGAGGACGCCTTGGAGGCGGATGATATCTTCACCGTCCTCATGGGGGATAAGGTGGAACCAAGAAGGGAATTTATTCAGAATAACGCACTGGAAGTGGCTGAACTGGATATATGATTGCCTAACCCCTTTATTCTTTAGATCCATAACATTCCTCCATTGAACAGCACCCATCCACGAATCACTAAAACCGGGACTCACCCGCAGAGCGGATTGCCAGTTTTGCCTCCCGCGGGATCAATGACGGACAGTCCGCTGGGTAGATCTGTGAAAACACCGAAGGGCCTGTTTTCACTAGGAGAGAAGAAATTGAATAGGAGAAAGATATGGTGGCCAATGTAAGTGCTGACATTGTGAACATTGAAGATGAGATGAAAAAATCCTATCTCGAATACTCCATGAGTGTGATCGTGGGCAGGGCCCTGCCCGATATTCGAGATGGTCTCAAGCCTGTTCACCGACGCGTGCTCTACAGCATGTACGAGATGAAAAACTACTATAACAGGCCCTTTAAGAAGTCAGCAAGGGTGGTCGGGGATGTGATTGGGAAATACCACCCACATGGAGATGCTGCCGTCTATGATACCATCGTACGCTTGGCACAGGATTTTTCCATGAGGTATCGCCTGGTAGATGGCCAGGGCAATTTTGGATCCGTAGATGGGGACCCTCCTGCCGCCATGCGTTATACAGAAGTGAGGATGACGCGATTAGCACAAGATTTCCTCTCCGACATTGAGAAAGAGACGGTGGACTTCAATACCAATTATGACGACTCCCTCTCAGAACCTTCCATCCTGCCCACAACCATTCCCAACCTACTCATCAACGGCAGCTCGGGAATTGCCGTCGGCATGGCGACCAACATCCCGCCCCATAATATTTCAGAGGTGTGTGATGCCATCATAAGGGTAATTGATCAGCCCGATGTGGGCCTGGAGGAGTTGATTGGCCTCGTTCCGGCTCCAGATTTTCCGACGGCAGGATTTATCCTTGGGAGAAAGGGGGCTTACGAGGCCTACAAGACGGGAAAGGGAATTATCAAGATAAGGGCCAGGGCCTTTGTGGAGAAGGTGGGCAAGCGCCGAGAAAGGATCGTGATCTCGGAGATCCCTTACCAGGTGAATAAAACAAAGCTCTTGGAAAAGATAGCGGAGTTGGTCAGAGAGAAAAAGGTAGAGGGGATCTCTGATATCAGGGATGAATCGGACAAAGATGGGATGCGAATTGTCGTCGACGTGAGAAGGGATGGAAAACCCCTGGTGATACTTAACCGCCTATACAAATTCACGCAGATGGAGATCTCCTTTGGAATCATCCTGTTGGCCATTGTGAATGGACAACCCCAGACCCTAACGCTCAAAGAGATCCTCCAGCTCTTCATCGATCACCGTCGTGAGATTATCGTTCGTCGCACCATATATGACCTCAGGAAGGCAGAAGAGCGTGCCCATATCCTTGAGGGACTAAAGAAGGCCATGGATTTTCTGGATGATGTGATCGAGCTGATCAGATCCTCCTCAGACCCCCAGGAGGCAAAGGCCAGATTGATGGCCGAGTTTGAGTTTTCTGATATCCAGGCTCAGGCCATTCTGGATATGAGGTTGCAGAGGTTGAC
>JABAHP010005976.1_pt3 | contig 10971 bp, 13 predicted proteins | sample 7062081 | NCBI WGS metagenome assembly JABAHP01 (sample SAMN14534357, study PRJNA622989) | marine sediment metagenome | biome: marine biome [ENVO:00000428]; feature: marine pelagic biome [ENVO:01000023]; material: deep marine sediment [ENVO:00002113] | place: India: Gulf of Kutch | collected... | reverse complement strand
GAGATAAAACAATAATCAAAAATGTTAATGACATTTGTAAAATTGTTCAAATGAGAGAAAAAATAAATTATGATAACATTGATTATTTAGAACGTCATTTTAGATCTGTATATTGGGACCTTCAAGAAAACTTTGGAAAATCTAACATCAGGGAAGTAGATTCGTTATATAACGAATTTCAAAAAGCTTTTCTTCCAGATTGCTATAGTGAAATTGTAGATGAAAGAGATTTTAAATTTATTTTTAAATCTAAAAAAAAAGTTATTAAGTACGTGAAAAAATTAGAGGAAATATTTGGAGACGATGATTTCGTGAATAAATATAAAAAAAGAATACATGAAAAATTAAATGTTCTTACTTACTGTATTAGACAAGATGAAAAAAAAGCAACACAATTAAAAAACATAAAAGTTAAATTTATCAGTAAATATGAAAGTTTTAAAAAATGTTATAGGGTTTATGAAATTTTAAATGAAGATTTATTATCTTACGTAACAAAAAGTCATATGTTATCATACGATACAATTTTTAAAAGAGCGAAAAAAGGAAACGGAAAAATAGTATTTAAAGTTGATAAGACAAAAGGTTACATTCATAAAATCGCTTATGTTGATATTCTTATTTCAAACTATAAAGGAAACTATTACATTTCTGAGCTTAAAAAATGTATATATAAAAAAAAAGAAGAAGAAGAATATCTCAAAGAAAAAAGAATTCAAAATGAAATTTTCAAAATGAAAACTGAAAACAACGAAAAAGATTTAAAATACGTCACAACAATAGAAAATGTTAACTTTTTATGCCGCAATATTAATACAATTACTGATTTTGGTACAAGATTGATTGTATACACTCCTGATAAATTTTTTATTCCTGGTGAATGTGTCAATTTAAGATCAGAATATCATAAAGATATCAATAAATTAGATATTTTTGAACTTTGGAATTGTGAAGTTACAAGGGGAGTCACTACTTATCACTTTGAAGAATTCGTTTTTGAATATATAACTCACAATTTCGAAGAATATGAAAAAACTATGAAATTGCTTGAAGAGGCTGTTGACATTGAAATAAGAGAATTTAAAGGATATAATTTTATTTATGATATCATCACGGAAACAGCAGGAGAAGATTTAATTGAAAATAAGAAATTTATTTGGGAAAATACTAATGTTTCAGAAGATTTATTTAACGTTATCTGTGAATTTGCTGGTAAAAAAGAAGAACTTTATTATAATGCTCCTATAATAACCAGAGATACAGCTTTTGAATGGAGATAAAATTTAATAAAATCCAATAACAAACATAATTCCAGATTTTAATTTCTTAGTTCTCATTCTTTTAAATTTCTTTGGATCTTCTTGTCTAAATTTCAATTGTGTTTTGGTAGAATCTAATCTTGTTTTAAATTTGTTCCTTTTTAAAAATTCAATAGCGTCTTTCAATTTAAATTTAGATTTCGGAAATACTACAGATTGAATTTTAGATGGCATTTCAATATATTAAATCAAAAAAAATAACCTTTTTTTTTTTGCCCAAATTTAAAGTTATATCATGTTTACTTACCGTTAAAGGACTCAACAACGGATGTTTTATTATTAATTGTAAACCAAGCCATCTTTTTAATCAAAATAACAATTTGAGTATTGGCACTCGGAGCTTTGCTGAGTTGATATTCTAAATCAATAGTAGGACTTTTAGCTGGAATATCAAGGTTCATGTCACCATCAATCATTTTTTCATCAACTTTTTCACACAAAAACGGATTCCATCTAAAATTATGATATTGAACCGCTAAACTATCATAGTTTCCAAAATTTAAAGCCATATTTTGATATTCTTCGTATGCGTGAATGTAATTTCCAACGCTCGCGTCATATTTTCTTTGTAGATCCGTACTTGTACACATCAATTTTCCATCTATTTTATGATTGGTGGTTACAGCAGTGTTATTTGCGTATGTTCCAGTATCAAAAAGAGTCGGTGTTCTCATATTATATTTATCATATGTGTCAGTACTTCTAAACCAAGAGCAAATATATAAAGGATTATTAATGCTTCTTGAGGTTGTATGGTTTTGTGTTGTTACGGATTCAGTATAAATAGTATTATGAACAAACGGATAAGTAAAAATCTCTTTAGTCTTCATTTCTTCTTTAAATTCTTCATAGGCTTCATCTGCTAGAATTGCTGATGAAATTGACATTCTAACATCTGTTAAAACACAATTGTAAGTACTTGCAGACGCCACAAATTCATAGCCTTGTTTATTTGAAGCAGAACGTCTATATAAAGTAATATCCATATTCTCAAACGGCATAAAATCATATCTTTTAAAATTTTGAAAACAAGGGAACATGTCTTTAACTGGAATTTTATAAGTGACGTATAAAAAGCCACCATTTTCGATTAACAAATTTCGTCTAGCGGTAGCTGTTTTACAAGCATTATTTGCATCATACGAAGTAAACAATCTATCTTGTCTTTTTCTAATATAAAATTTTAAATCGCTAGCTAGATCGTTTGTGACAGTAGTTGCGCCTTGGTCAAATTGAATATATTTTCCGTTGTTCGAAGCGCCAGCGTCACTTCCAACTTCAACTATTACTGACCCGACTGAAGTTGAAGCTGTTGTATCATTCAAAATAATATCTAAACTATTGTTTTTACTATCAGATAAATCAATTGTATTTAAGACGTCTTTATCAAGAACATCTCTTGTTTTTGAAATCAATTTTTCAAAATGCATAATCTCAGGTAAATTATATTGATGACAAATAACAGAGCCATTTACTTCCCATTTTGAATTATCTATAAGTCCAAAAGTAGGAGGTAGATTAAAAACAGCATCATTATCAATTTTTGCTGCGGCTTCTGTTTCATATCGAACAGTAAAATATAAATTAGAATATTGTGGTAGAAAAAATCTATTCTTTTGCTGATGTACTCTGAATAGAATTTCACTAGCTCCTGTCGTTGGAACTGAATTTTGTGGTCTCAAATCTGTTTGAATAATTCTTTCAAAAGATCTATCGTTATGTATGATATCTTTAAAATTAGTTAAAAGGCCTTTTTTACCAATTGTAAAACTATCTCTTGCTTTTAACATTTTTAAGTTTATTCGTGATTATATTAAAGTATATATTAAAATAACATAAAAATAAAATAAATAAAATAATCAATAAATCGTTGAAGTAATTATAATCATATCGACTTTAGATAATGTTAGTGCTTATTATTTGGAGTTAATAAATATTAAATCTAAAAAACGTGTTACTATTAACGCTAGTATCATTAAATACAATATGATTATCATTTCTATCAACTATCGATAATTTAAAATTTTGAATCAAACCTTCATCTATTTTACAACAAATATCTTCCCGAGAAGATATAGTCATGTAATCATTTGCTACACCTGTGAAAAAATCTTGATGTAGTGTATTGCCTTTTTCAAATCCAGCATCTGTAAAGCTTTCTATATGATTCATTTTGATCTTAAAAAAACTGTCGTATAAATCGGCGTTATTAGTGCTAAAAAAATCATCTGAAACATCAGCATCACAAATAACAGTTCCGCTTGTGAAACCATATAACAAATAAAATAAACTAGTGGTATTATTTGATAAATCAACTATAATATTAGGATAAGTGCTATGTGTATTATCAATTACTACTTGACCTTTTCCTGTGGCTTCGTTAACTCCAATTCTGAATGGATAGATTGGATTATTAAATGAATCATATTCTAAATGTCCGTTTTTTTGAATTTGATAAGCTATTTCCTCCCAAATTTGACTAAATTCATATAACCCTGCTGGAATTGTAATAACACTGTAACCAACACCATCGTTTATAGAATATCTTAGAGTAGTGTTTGTTAAACTCGCTTTGATATTTTCAAAAGTTAATGGAATTTTAGCCAACATCAGTTTAATATAATGTCCTTTTTTGCTTATCTCTAATGGTTGTTTAAAATCTAATTCTAACTCTGCTATATTATTATTTACTTTGTGATAATCGCTATTTAACACTATCCCAGCGTAGATAGGTTTTTGTTCCATTTTTGATTTAATATGGATTTTTTTGATTTTTTTATTATATATCAATAAATATAAGAAAAATCATAATAAAAATCTATAATCATAAAAAATGTTTCAATCTCAAATTGACGAACAATTAGCAAGTAAAGAAGTTAATGCACTTAGTCTTATTGACTCAGAGTTAGTAGCTTATGGCTTAATAGACAATCTTTTTAATGTAGGTAAAAAAATAGCAGGTCCTATTTTGAGAGTTTTAAAACAAACAGGGATAGGAGATGCTCTATTAGGAATCCTAGCTCAAAAAGCTAAAGCCTCTATTGGAAAAAGTGTTGGAAACGAAGCATTAAGAGAAGCTTTAATGCATGGAGTAGATATTAGTCATCAACAATCGCTTAAAAAATTAAAAGGAGGTAAAATAGCTCAAAAAGATAATATTTTTGATAAAATACAAAAACTCGGTGCTGTATTAGATCAACAAAGTATTAAATCTCAGCCTAAAAAAAAAGGAGGAAAAGTGAAAGAAAAGAAAATGAAAGTTAAAGACTTACTAGCTATGCCGTTAAATCTGTAAATTTCACTAAATTATGGCTTAAAAATATATTGAATTACATATAGCTTTAAAATGGAAAATTTCAACTTAAGATTATTAGTTATTGGATGCAGCGGAAGCGGAAAATCTTTCAATTTACCAAAGATATTAAAGTTTTATCCAATAAAATTCGATAAAATATTTGTTTTTGGAAATAACGCAAATAGTCAGGCTGAAACATATAACAGACTTAAAATTTTATCTAAAAATTTATGGCTTTCAGATACATTACCAGACATTGAAAAATTACTCAATGATAAGCAAAATATAGAAAAATATAAATCTCAAAATCATATTCTTATTTTTGATGACATAGATGAAAAACAAATGAATTTGATAACTCCTATTTTTAAAAGAGGAAGACCGATTAAATTAAATGTTGTTTTAATCAATCAATCTTATTTTAAAATTCCAATTGATCTTAGAAATAATGCTAATTCTTTTGTTTTTTTTCGCCAAGAAGGAGATTTATCATCATTTTATAGAGACAAAAAAAGATATTTTAAGAAGAATCAAGAGATTTTTAATTCTCTAGTTGATTCGCTAGATTTGAAAAAAAATAAATATAACTATATTATGCTAAACACTTTTGAATTAGAAATTCCTAGAGTTTTAAGAGGATATGAAGAAATAGACATTCCAAAGCAAGTTGACAATTTAAATCTGATGAAAAAAATAGGAGAAGAAAAAAGTTTTATTATATAGTGTGCTGGTGTCGAATATGGCTATCGTAAATAACTGTTCAAGAATTTATATTCCAAATTTATACAAAGATATTATATTAGAAAAAGTATTCGTTTTAAGAAAAGTTGATTGGCTTATTTTTTTGGATCATAGTTATATTTTACTTCAAGAGCAACAAACAGATTCATTAGTGATTTATGATGAAGATAAAAAAGAAGAATATTTAACTTTTGACACTTTGAATAAATTAGTTAAAAGTACTAAAATATTTGATATCAAAGACATTTACACCGATAATATACCACATAGTTTAACAAGTGTCCTTGTAAGCAATTCAATTACTGGTTTGCATAATTATTCAGAGACTTATTTAATGAGACAATCATCAGGCGAAACAACTAAAATAGATATTTCAGCAATCCATGGACATATAATAAAAAATCCAAATACAGATGATGGTCAAATTTTATCAATTAATTCTGAAACTCAATTAGAAGTTCCTTTGACTTATATTTCAAGTGCTCAAAGAAGTTATATTTTTTTGGATGAAGATACAAAAATACATCAACAAATAGAAGAACCTTCAGCTTGTGATTATAGAGAAATGATTTACATTGGAAGAGTTATACATATCGGAAATTCTATTTCAAGCGTTATTCAAACACCTAGATTAACTTACGGAATAAATAGCCTTCAAATGGATTATTTTGATTTAATAAAAAGAATAGGATTATTGGTTGTTCCAAATGGTGCTAATTTATCTGTTAATATAACAAAAGGTCGTTGTTTTTCAGAAAGCGTATTGTTCATGAGTGATCCGATAGCTTGTAACGTTTATAATTTAGCAAGTGATTCAATTCAGCATCCTGTTTTTCATGCATACGAAAAAGATAACGGAGACCATGTATTTAAAGCAGGAGATCCCACTTTATATGTTGATCCAAATAATCGCTACAACCGAGGAACAGATACTCTTGTTTCTGTTTTAGCTTTAAAATGGACTATTCAAAAAGTATACTTTTTTCCACAAAGTGAATATTTGATATTTATTTATGGTGAAAACGAATATGTTTTAAAAAACGATGCTCTAAATCAAATTCAATCAAAAGGTTATATTTCTAAAACTGACAATTTTAGATTTGGAGCTTATTTGTTTGGATATTTACTTATTCAACAAGGAACTACTGATTTGACCAATATTTCAAAAGCTGAATTTTATTATTTGGATTGATTAAGGTACGTATGTGGCCTAATCGGATTAAAATTATTTTGCTTAATATTCCTTTTATAAAATAATATTTTTTTCCTTAATATAAACGAATAAAATGACTAATAATTCACATCGAATATATATTCCTAATTCATTACCAAGTCCAAGTCATAAAAATTATATTTCAGATGCTATTTATAAAACTGACCAAGACATAGATTTAAAAGATTACAATCAAAATATAATAATATGTAACAAAGCGGTAGGAAATCAAATTGTATACGTTAATAATATGCCTCAGAATAGAATTTATACAATAATTAACAGACTAGAATCAGGAGAGCTTCAAATTTACGATAATGACGTTAAAGTCGATTTCATTAATGAAGATAACAACACTAAAACGTGGTATATGAATGAGCCAGGAAGACATGTTAAATTAGTTAGACATTCTGCTACAGAAATTGTTATGCTTGATAATCCAAGAACAAGACCTTTTTTAAATTTAAGACAAAATACTTCACAGAATATTAATAGCGGTTCTTGGACAGACATAGCTTTTCAAGAAGTATTATCATCAAGCCCTGGTTATACTCGTCATTTCACTCATACTTCAGGGGTGATTACAGTAATTCATAGTGGAAATTACCTAGTTCAAGCCAATTCGGCCTGGGAAACAAGTGATGCTGTTGGTTCTAGAGCTCTAGCTTTTATTATAAATAATAATAAAACTTCTAGTGATCCTTTTTATGCAAAAACAAATTATAAAGCTGTAGGATATGATAAAGATTCTATCGGAATTTCATTATGGTTAAATGTTGGTGATAATATTAGATTAGTAGCATATCAATCAAGTGGTAACACTTTAGCTTTTGGAACTAATGTAGTAGCAGATATGGTTGAATTTAGCATTAGAAAAAATTAAAAATAAAATAAATAAAATCTAAGATATATTATTATTGTCGAAAAAACTTGATAATGTCAACAGTTGGAATAATTCAAAACGGAGAAATATTAGGAAATAAAATAAACGCAAGCAAGATAAGACGAAAAATATATCAAGAAATAGAAGAAGAACCAAAAACTTTAATGTCTGATGAAGACTTACAAAGACAAGCTTTATTAAAAGCGATGACAGAAGATGTTTCAAGTGAAAAAATTAAAAAAATACTAAGCCCCGCTTCTTTAAGATTATTAGCTATTAAAGGTATTGATATCGACAAAACAACTCCTGATAATATTATGAAAGCAATGCAAAAAGAAATTCAAGAAAAACGTGGTTTTCCTGTTCAAATAGAAGAAGAACCAGAAGAGCCTGAAGTTAAAATTCGAGAGCTTAAAGAGCCTGAAGTTAAAATTCGAGAATTAGAAGAGCCTGAAAATGTATTAATTCAATTACCAGAAATTAAAACAGAACCATTAGTTCAAGCTGAAATTAAAGCTCCGGAAACAACTCAATTTGATTACATATTTAAAGAATATGAAGAAATAGTAAAACAGCCTGAAAAATTGATTAAAAAAGGTAAAATTTCATTTGAAGCAGGAAATGAATTACAGACTAAATTAATGGAAACTTTTGATGAAAAAGTTCAAAATACTCCATGGAAGCAATTAAAAGCACAATTAAATTCTATGATTAAAAATGCTACTAAAAAGAAACCAAGAATTAGAGAAGCTAAAACAACAGAGGAAATTGAAAAATTAGAAGAAAAATATCCGCTTGAACAACCGATTAAAATTGGAGAAGAAGAAGCAAGAGAAAAATTTAGAAAGATTGCAAGAGAAAAAATGAAAGAATATACAAATGTTGGAAGAGATGCTAGAAAAATAGCTAATGTTATAGATTATTATTATAGCTCAGGCTTAATTCCCGAATCAACTGCTCAAGTTCTGGGAGAATTAATTAGAATGAAAATAGCTGTAGATTATCCGAGAAAGCCTTGGAAACAAGTTAAAGAAGAAATAAGACAAGAAATACAAAAATCAGTGAGAAATGTTCTTCCTGAAGAAGAAGAAAAATTATTTTTTGTTGAAGCTTTTGGTCGTAAACGAAACCTAGGTAAAGGATTTTATAATCCGACAAAAAAAAGAAATGAAAAAAACTTAACTACAAAACGAAATATGCTTAGAGTTGAACTTTTAGATAAAATTAATAAAAAAAACTTTAATTCAAACAAAAAAGAAGTAGGACGAGCTTTATATTATATGGTTAAAAATGGTACTTTAGAAATGGAAAATGCTGATAAATTTATTAGACGATTTACAGATTACCCAGAGCGTATTCCATTCATAAAGAAGCTATACGAGGTGAAAATAAAATAAATCAGGTGCAGCTATTAAGTATTACCCAAAGCAAATTTTTCAAATAAATAATATTTTTTTTGAATAATATTTTTTGAATAATATTTTTTGAATAATATATAATTTCNNAAATATATTACCGAACCTGGAGAGAAGAAAAATAAAGTTAAGCTTAATTTAGGTTTTGTAAAAAAAGATGATCCTGACGTTCAGAAATCAGATATAGAGTTTCATTTTGGAATAGTTCCAAAAGGCTCTAAAATAGAAGATATTATATTAAATAAAAAAGAAGATCCAATCGTCATTCATAAATCAGTTAAACCAAAAACAAAATTAGATTTTAACATAACAAAATATAAACCATCACCAAAAACTGAATCTAGAACTCTTAAAGAAACGCAAAAAGCAGGATGGTTTCAATATGTATTACCATTTTTAATTCCATTGGCTGAAAAAATATTATCAGGACACGGTGTAAAATATACTAAATTAGGAAGCGAAACAATTAAAACAGAACCAAAATACATTCCAATTGTAAGAGAAGGTTTAAATATTAAAAGATTGCGAAAAGAACTTCCAGAGTTAACAAAAGCACAATTAAATAGAATTCATAATTTTATCATGAAACAATTAACAGATGAAAGTCTTGTTCCGGCAGGAATAATTCATCTTCCATTTGAAAAAAGGTCATTTTCAGCATCTGGTGAAGAAGTAAAAGAAAATTTAATGGGTGATTTAAACCTCTTGTAGATGTCCTTGAAAAATTAGAAACTATGAAAATGTCAAGTCCACAAGTTGAAACAATTAGAAATATTTTACAAAAAGCTTTAAAAAATGAACCATTAACTAATTGGGATTTGACAGATTATATAAAATTTCAGNNAATCAAAAAATTTAAATAAAACAATTCCATTACATCGTTTTAAAGATTTTTATATAATTTATCTTATAACTAAAAATAAAGTAACAGGCGATACATTTCCGCATTGGTGCGGAATTATGATGACAAAAAATGGATTTATTTATCTTGATAGTGCTTTTTCAGATATTCCTAAAGTTGTTAAAGAATTCATAGATAAATCAAATGATTATTTAGAATCTGCTAATGTTTTAAGTAATAATAGACAAATTCAACTTGAAAATATAAGTTCTTTATGTGGACAATTTTTGTTATATTTTTTAGATAACATTGATAATAGCCCGGTAAAAACATTTAAAGAAATACTTAAAAATTTTAAAGAAAGAAATTTTCCTTTTAATCAGAGAGAGTTAGTTGATCATTTTAGAAACAGATTTAGTAACTCAAATATAATTGTAGAAGAATAAATAGTTATTTTTTTTTTGCTAACAAGATATAGTTAAAAATATAGTTAAAATGTCAAAAGAATTCTTCGTTGAATCTGAGCTTGAAGAAAAAAGAAGAGATCAAATGCGATTTGAGATAACAGAAAGACTCGTAAAAAACAATAATGACATGCAAAAAGAATATAAATATTCAGAAGACCAAGTAAAAAAATTTTATGATATCCTAGGAGCGAGAACTTTCAAAATTCCATTGGTATTAAGGTTTCTATTTAAATTAAACGATAAACACATATTTCAAATTTTACAACCAATTAATTTAAAAGAACTATTGGATAAAGAATTACTTGAATTTCTAATGTTAGGAAATATTCTTGAAGATTTTAATGGAAGATTGTTATATAATGGATATAATGTCTTTTTTAATCCTAATGAAACTGATGAATGTCATTGTTCTTTGTTTATTTCATTAATAAGAGTAAAATATGTCGAAAAAAGTGGATTAAAAAATTTGAACTTTTTAATGCTTGATCATTAACAAAAAAATTATTTGTATTCAATATAAGTAAAAAATGTCTGAGACAAAAGAAAACATTGGTTCTAACGATTACATTGAAGAATTAAGAAAGTTTCATGAAGAAAGAAAGACCTATAGCGATGCCCTTGAAAATAATGAAGATACAAGAATTAAAAATTTGAGAGAAAGTTTAGATTGGTATAATAAATCAAAAAAATTCTATTTTGAACATGGAGAATTTGAGATATTAATTCCAGTTAAAGTAGAATTTATCAAAAAATATTATAACAATTATATTTTCAAAATAGATCAGCCCGACATCACA
>JABAHP010005900.1_pt3 | contig 10982 bp, 10 predicted proteins | sample 7062081 | NCBI WGS metagenome assembly JABAHP01 (sample SAMN14534357, study PRJNA622989) | marine sediment metagenome | biome: marine biome [ENVO:00000428]; feature: marine pelagic biome [ENVO:01000023]; material: deep marine sediment [ENVO:00002113] | place: India: Gulf of Kutch | collected... | reverse complement strand
CGTCCGTCGAGCCATCGTCGACGACAATGATCTCTACGTTGGGATACGTCTGCGCCAACACGCTCTCTAGCGCAACCCGCAACAGCTTCGACCGGTTGTAGGTCGGAATGATGACGGAAACTCGAGCCAAGCTATCTCTTGCCGGCATATGCTGTTCTCGCTGTCGGTCCTGACAGCCCTGGGAGGAGGTGCTCCCAGCGCACCCGATAGAGCACAAAGCGAGGATCTTCATGCCCTAGTTCATACCAGTCGGCCATATGTGCTGGCTGAGTGATGGCGAGGTCATCCAGTTCCCCAGATCTGAGTTGACGTTTGTCGAAGAGCACGTGCGTGATCCCGAGTTGGTGCATCGCCTCGAGCGCTTGCCGTTCGTCATTCTTTGCTGACAACCAGACGACTGTCTGTGCTATGGTGGAGTCGCTGGGGACTCGGTCTCGTTCACTGTAGAGGTGGTCGCCACCGCTAAACGTGAGCAGGCGGGCGTCTTCGGGGAGGTAGGTATTGATGTGCTGCCACACTGCATAGGAGGGCACAGAATGGACCAGATAATCTTCATATGACGTGCTGCCGATCACTACCGCGACCGGCACTTGGCGAATCACGTGCGTCAGCCAGCCATCCCAGCCTACCCGATCTCTCTCGTGGAGCGAGGTGAAAGGCGGCAGGTTGAGTAGCAGCAAAATGGCCACGCCGCCACAAGCCGCTCGTCTGACCCACGTAGCCCGTTTGCCTGGCCACGCGTCCATCGGCCTGGTGCAGGCCACTGCTGCCAACACGGCGAGTAGGGGAGTGATTGGCACTACGAACCGCATCTGGAAGCTGCTGACCGGAGAGGCCCAGAACACGACATAGAGCAGTACAAAGGCCATCAACCAGGCTGTGGCTTGAGCACGGCGACGTCTTACAGCCAGCCCTGGTAGGAGCAGCAGGAACATCGGGCCAAGGTTGCCGCCATAGCGCGCGGCGTGTAGCGTCATATCCCACGGGAGTGTCAATAGGTTTGGGACTGTGCGGGGGCGGCCGAAGCGTGCTTTGAAGGCGGATAACCCGCGTTCGGTAAGGGCGTTCCAACGCTCCGGCGGCAGTGCCCCGAATACTCCGAACAGATCGGGAAAGACCGGGTTGCCTGAGGCCAGCCACCCCCGCAGATACCAGGGCAGCGGTAGCAGCATGCTCAGCCCTCCGAGCAGCACAGCTGGCACGAGCGCCCGCCGCAGATCGCGCTCCTCAAGCCAAAGGCGCAGTGCGAGCCCCGTCGTTGCCAGGATCAGCACGATCAGCGCCAGGTGCTTGGTGGCCAACGCTATCCCTAGGTTGAGCACTGCCAGCGCGAGCCATTGCCAGCGACGTCCTTCGACGTAGCGCAGCAGTGCGTAGACGAGCAGTCCTACATGCAGGGTCATCGCCAGGTCGACGTAGGCTGTGGTGGCTTCCCAGAGTACGGTAGGAACGGTTACAAAAAGGGCCACTGCCAACCAGGGCGATGCCCGGGGCATAAAGCGGCGGATCATCTGGTAGGTGAGCAGGCCCACCAGTGGCAGACAGGCGAAATGCAGCAGCTTGGCAGCGGTGGGCCCGCCCAGCGCCAGACCTGCGCCAAAGATCAGTTCCCAAGTCATTGGATACAGCGAGATGTACTCTGCTATCGGGTCCACTGGATGCCCATGCGTCAACCAGAGCTTGGGCAGCCAGAGATGATACCAGAGGGCGTCGTACTCGATCTCTGGAGCCAGGGCGCCCACGAAGGCGATCAGAATCGCCAGCAGCGCGATTGCTCTCCAGACCCTGTCTGCGGGCCGATCGATCCGTGTGACGGCCAGCCTTGTCAACGCTTTGACCCTCTGCCCACCAGCGCCGGGCCGTGTCAGGCGATAGATGATTCCTAAGCTTCCCCCGAGCAGCGTCAGGGCGATGAAAGTCTGAACATTGAGGGGGCGGTAGAGGCCCAATGTGGCCAACCCCAACGAGATATAGGACACTGCCCCTAGACCAATCGCAGTGCGATAGAGCAACCCTTCGCGCCAGTCATCGGGGTGCCAGCGCATCAACCGGCAGACGCCAGCGCCCAGCGCCTGTGCGGACAGGAGCACCAGCCCGGCGCCCAGGAGGGCTCTCGAGGCCCGCGAAAGGGCCTCAAGCCGGGCGGGCAGATTCCAGGGCAACGGGGATGCCCCGAACAGGTGCCAGCGCAGCAGGGAGTAGGCCGCCCAGAGAGAGGCCAGGGTGCCAAGGACCACGGCGCTGCGATGGAGCAGCGTTCCACGCCGGTCACTAGCGGTCCAGCGCAGCCGCGGGATACCGTCAAGTCTCAGCACTTTCCCAGGTAAGGCGGCTCTGCCAACCGCAAGCCCAAGGAGTAGCAGCCCTGCTCCGAAGAAGGCTATCAACCCTCTCGATGACGCGCTGTCTTGGACTAGCGCTTCCCAGACGGACGGGTCTCCCGCGAACAGACGCCAAAGCCGTGTATAGTAGAACCCCAGCAGCATGGCTGCCCAGAGCAACCAAAGGCCCGCCAGGAGACGTTGACCCCAAATCGCGTGGGCTACACCTGATGCTTCAATCGCTTTGGCCCCTGGATCCGACATCCTGTCCTCTCTGCCCCTCACTGTGCTCGGAAAACTGGAAGGCTGGCTTGCTGGGCGGATATATCTTCCACTTTCCAGCAATGCGGTGGGCGCAAGATCCCGTTCTCTCCCTGGGTCGGGCGAATGACCAGCGGGTACACGCGCCAGTGATAGTCGTATGCATAGGCCCACTCTCGCTCGTATGCCCCGACGTCGATGTAGTACTGCCCACCAATGAGGTCGAGCCGCTCGATTTGGAAGGTGATCTGTCCTGGCCCACGGGCCGTGGACAGGCGAGGGCCGGTTGCCTCCGTGCTGGTGTCGTAGCAGACCAACTCGTCCTCCTCCCGGGTGATGGTGACACCAAAGATTGGCTCCCGGATAGGGCTGTGGGCCAGGTATTCGATCTCTACATGCAGAGGTTCCCCGCTGTCCAGCTCCGTGACCGGGAAGCCCGCCGTGTGGAGCAGGCGTACGGCGACGATCTCTATCTCCATCGATCCAAAGCGGTTCTCGTTGACCCGTAGTTCGGCGCCCGTGGGCGTGCGCACGACAGGTTGCGCGGCCGGCGTGCGCCGTCTGGTCTCGGCGGACATTTCGGCTACGTATTGGCCGGCCACGACATCCGCTGGCCCATAGGTCACGAGCTTTCCTCGGCGGAGCCACAGCGCCTCGTCACACAGCCGCTGAATCGAGCTGGCGTCGTGGGAGACGAGGACGATGGTGCAGCCCTGCTCTTTGAACTGGGCGATGCGCTCCAGGCACTTGCGCTGAAAGGCCAGGTCGCCAACGGCGAGTATCTCGTCGATCAGCAGGATCTCAGGATCCGTGTGGGCGGCCACCGCGAAGCCCAATCGCATCTGCATACCGGTGCTGTAGGTGCGCAGGGGATTATCTATGAACTCCTCCAGCTCTGCGAAGGCCACGATCGAGTCCAACCGGCGGGCTACCTCGTGACGGGTCAGGCCGGAGATCACCCCGTTGACGAAGACGTTCTCACGTCCGGTCAGGTCGGGGTGGAAGCCTGCCCCCAGGTCGAGCAGCGCGCCGATTCTGCCGCGAACAGTCACGCTTCCCTCGTCGGGGCGCCCGACGCCGCCGATCAGCCGCAGCAGCGTCGATTTGCCCGCGCCGTTGGGGCCGACCACGCCGACCATACGTCCTGGGGGAATTCGAAAGCTCACGTCACGCAAGGCCCAGAGGTATTCTGCTGGCCTGATGCGGCGCAGACCTCGCAGGAGTGCCTCCTTGAGGGTGTTGGGGCGGTCGGCGTGGTGCCGGCGGAAGCGCTTGCCCAGATTCTGGACAGCAATGGCATCGGGCATCTACAGTTCCTCCACAAAGTGGCTGCTCGCCTGCCTGAAGACCATGTACCCGAGCCAGAGCAACGCCCCGACGAACACAGCGAGCGTCAGCAGAGCGCCAGAATCTGGCAGGTCCCCTTGGATCAGGATCGTCCGGTAGGCTGTGATCAGATGCACCATTGGGTTGAGACGGTAGACCGTTTGATAGCGTGCCGGGAGAATGCTGGCGTCGTAGAAGACGGGCGTAAGGTAGAAGAGTAGCATGAGGAATACGCCTAGAATGTGTTGTGTGTCGCGGAAGGTGACGTGAACGGTGGCTACCAGGTAGCCCAGACCCAGGATCAGCAGAAACTGGAGCACGATCACCAGGGGCAATGCCAGGACCGCGCCCGTCAGTCTTCCACCACCGAACGCGAGGAACAGCAGCAGAATCGGAAGCGCCAACAGGAAGTGAATCAGGTGCGTTGCCACCGTGGCCACTGGTAGGATCGCCGTCGGGAAGCCAGGCCGCCGGATGAGTTCGCGGTTACCGGTGATGGCGCTGGCTGTCAGGAACAACGCTCCCTGAAACCAGTTCCAGGCCAGCACGCCGGTGAAGACGAAGGATGGATAGTTCGGAATGTCGAGCGATAGCACGCCGCGGGAAAGAAAGGTGAAGACCAGCATCTGGATCAGAGGATTGAGGAGCGACCATAGGATGCCCAAGACTGAGCGCTTGTAGCGCAGCTTCATATCGCGGATGACCATCTCGCGCAGCAGGTCGCGCAGGTAGGCAAATCGCCGTCCATAGATGGGGGCCTGCAATGTTGACCTCATGGCCGGGGTCCCTCGATCTGCATAGCAAGCTCGGCCAGTACCCGATCACGGTCAAATGCCTCGTCATCTACGCCTTCCAATGCCAGCGCTTTGAGCATCGGTCGAGCCAGGTCAGTGGCCAGGATGCGGCGAAGGTGGACACCCCGCAATCGCTCTGTGCCGGGCTGTGGCGCGATGTGACCGACAGGCCATGGACCGTAGCGAATGCGGAGGGCCGCTGGCCGTTCTACATCGAGGCGTCGCTCTGCCGCCGCGAGTCCGTCGCGGAGGTCGACTTCAATCTCAGACTCAGAACCGTCTCCGGTGGAATGGCTCAGGCTGTCCCGAAGAAAATCGGCCAATGCGTGCCGCGAGCCGATCTCCGCCGTCACTCCCCGCCAGTACCAGTAGTCGAGCATGTTGTTCAGGAGCCTGTGCCAGCGGCCGCGGAGCCGCATCCATCCGAGGATGCCAAGCACACCCTGGAGCGCAGAGGCGAACCTGTCGCCGCCTGCGGGCCAGGCAAAGGCAAGGGGGCGCAAGATGCGATTCAGGCGCGACCAGGGCTCCCCGAAGTGGGCCAGCAGCATTGACGGGCGTAGCTCAGGGTGGCGGCGTCCGATCATCACATCGGCCCTTCCCTCCTGGTACTTCCTCTGGAGTGAGCGGTTGAGATCGGTCACTTCGTGATGGTGGCCTATGGCATCGGCAGCATAGGTGAGGGATGCTCCAGCCTTGATCAGCCGGATGCCGAGTTCGTAATCCTCGTGGCACCACAGGGCGGGGTCGAATCCGCCCACGCGGGCGAACAACTTGGCTTCGAGCGAGAAGTTGCCACTGAGTAGGTTCCAGTAGCCGAACCGGTGACCGGGTTGGCGCATGGGTTGGAACATCGCCTCCCACCAACTCCGTAGCTCGACGCCGAAAACGTCGGCTGGCTCTTGGATGACAGGGGGTACGTAGCCGACGACCACCTGGCCCGGTCGGTCGGCGTGAGCCCGTACGTGCGCCTCGACTAGAGCCGGCACTGGCTCGATGTCGTCGTCCAGGAAGATAAGCAGCCGCCCCTGGGCCTGGGCTGCCCCGTGGTTGCGCGCCACCGCCGGGCCCTGCCCCGGTTGCTCAATTACGTGCAGGGCAAACGGCGCCGGGTATTCGCGCAGCATGTCTGCCGTTTCGTCGACGCAGCCATCGGCTACCACGATGACCTCCACCTGTTGTACAGGATAGGTCTGAATACATAGAGCGTCGAGGGTCCGCCGCACGGAGACACGCCGGTTGTGGGTCGGAATGATCACGCTGACGGCCGGCTTGTCTTTCACAGCTGTGATGGCCTCGCCCGCAGTCGCCTGCGAGAGGTCAGGTAGGCCCAAGGGCCGGCGATGCAGCCGCGCAGTTCAGCCAGCAGCAGGTCAAGGGGAACGCAGTCCGTTCGTTTCAGGACCGATCGCGCGAGCGCTGGGAGCTGGGTGCTCCAGAACCAGCCCCACGCCAGCTTGGGCACTGTCAGCTCCCTCTCAAACAACAGGTGGCGAGACCACAGGGCATACACTCCCATGCCATAGCCGTAGATCGCCTGGCGCAATTCCTTCCAGGTGCGTCGGTGGCGATGCCAGTTCAATGCTGCCGGGTCATAGACAATCCGGTAGCCCGCTGACAGTATCTGCAGGAACATGTCGGTGTCTCCGCCGGAGCGGGTCGGCGTCCCGGCGTCGAGCGCTTCGTCGAACGAGCCAGCTCGCTCTATCACGCTGCGGCGGAGCGCCATGTTGGCCCCGGCGCCGACCCGCCCAGGTGCCAGTGGGTTGATGTTGCCCCTTTCGAAGACGGTCCGCTTGAAGCCTCGGTTGAACGAGCTGTAGCGCTCAAACCACTCCTGTGCCTCGGTCTCCAGTTCCAGTGGCATCGTCAGCCCGGTGACGCAGAGCACCAGGGGGTCCCAGAAGTTGCGCAGGAGAGCGCGCAGCCAGCCAGGATCGGGTACCGCGTCGTCGTCGATAAAGGCGACGATCCCGTGGTGCGCCTCCTGCAGCGCCCGGTTTCGGGCGATGTCCAGACCGGGACGATTCTCGCGCACGTAGCGGACGCGCTCGTAGCTCTGTACGAGGCGGCGCGTTGCATCACTTGATGGACAGTTGTCAACCACCAAGACCTCCTGTCCATCGTCGGGCAGGTGTACGATCGCTTCCAAGCAACGTCGCAGATCCTCGGGCCGGTCACGGGTGCAGATTGCCACCGTCGCGGCTGGAAGTGCGCGGTTTGTGGCGTGTGCTTCATCCCATCCCAAGTACTCGTGAAGCCAGCGTTCCCACAGGGTCCAACCTGCGGCCTCCATCAGCGTGTCTCGCAGCTCGGTACCATCGATTCGTTCGCTATCGACCGGCACGAGCACCTGGCCGACGGGTTGTCTCCGCAGTCGGATCAGGATCAGTGCCCGGTCGTAGCGCCGTGGCACGGCGATCGTGGGAGGAAGCTGCCCCAGATCAAGGTCGAGGACCGCGGTAGGCATGGGGCATCGTTGCTTGTGTCTGTGTCATCTGCCATGTTCAGCTGGATGGCTCTAGACGGTGAACACTGACCGTCCCTCCGCGGAGGTCAGCGCTACCATCGAGATGTGGCCGCGTGCTACACCTCACGAGTGTACCAGTACCTGGTGACAGGGCCGTGTGAAGACCTTTAACGAATTCCTAAGAAATCGGCTGGAAGCTGCGGCTCACTTGGCGGGCGCATGGTTTCGATGCCGCAGTTCGCCATGCCAGAGGGAGATGAGCGGATGGGAGAAATTCGCATGCGGGGATTCTGAGGCGTGCGCCGATCAGTGCCGTCTTTGTGTGCTGCTTAGCGCTGAATTTGCAGAGCCAGGAAAGCGAAGCCGGGGACGCCCTCTTGCGGGCTCCCCGGCTTCTGATGGCGCGCTGTTACATGCTTTCTGTTTCGTCGCCTCCGGCCTCTCTCTCCGACGGCTCTGGAGGTTCGGGCACTTCGGCCGCTGTTTGCACTGGCGCTGGCGGGGTGGGGCGAGGTGGGCCAGGCTCTGCGCCCGTCGAGGGGACATACGCCATCGTGCCGAAGCGGGTCAGCACCACGGCGCCCAGCCCCAGGCAACCCAGGACGAGGATCATCAGCCACCCCAGAAGGGCCAGGCAGAAGGCCACGCTGAGTCCCATACCGACCAGGGTGATGAGCAGCGTGCCCAGGCCGGCGGCCCACAGCGGCGCAATCTCGCGGACGTTGAGCGCCCGCAGCAGCCGCTCTCCGACCTGTGCGCCGACCCCGATCCATCCGAACAACCCGGCCGCGCCCAGAGCGAGCGCCACCAGCGCCGCGGCAGGCGACAGGCAGATGGTGAGCGCCAGGGCGATGACGAGCGCTGTGGCAGCGACCACCGTGAGCAGACCGATCCCGAAGCTGGGCCACGGCGCTCCGATCACGGTGCGCCCGACCTGTGCCGTCTGATGGGGCCAGATCAGCGCCACCAGCCCTGCCACCGCGGCGACGACGAGCACCGCGATCACGCGGCGTATGGCCCTGAGCGTCCAGTCCAGCACCTGTCCTGCGCCGGAGGCCCACAGACTGGGCAGGGAGGGTATCCGTTTTGGAGCGTCCCGCAACCGCTCGAAGCGCAGGCCGCGCAGGGGGATGCCCTCGATGACTCCCCCGTCCACGCGGGCTCCCTCCTCCTGTTCCAGGTCACAGTTCCAACTGCATACGACGTCTCCCTCCACCTGGGCGTTCTCGTCCAGATGGATGTCTCCGCCGGAGACGACCAGATCGCCCTCCACAGTGCCCGCCACCTCGGCGTTTCCGTTCCAGATGATGACGGAACCTGTCACGCGGCTGCCGGCCTCCAGCGTCGCGTCGCCACTGAACACGATCAGGTCGCCATCCAGTTGCTCTCCCTCCTCCAGTGTGTAGTCCTCGTTCCAGATGACGACACCGTCGTCACCGGGTGGACCTCCGGCTGCCCGTGCCGGTGCAGTCGGGAGCAGCAGCACCGCAGCCAGCAGCGCGGTCAGTCCGATGAAGCATCTTCTGTGCATCGTGTCACCTCCGTGGGCGGCGGTTAGTCATTGGACACCTCGATCAGGCGTATGTTGCCGACACCCGTGGTGAGTTGGATGTGCAGTTCCGTCGCTGCTTCGCCGAAGGCGTCGTTGACGTAGGCGTCGCCAACGCGGCGCAGGCCGGACGGCTGCACGTTCGTCAGTCCGCCCTCCGTCTCAACCTCCACGCCCACATCGTCGGGCAGGTAAAGGGTCACCGAGCCGACACCGGCCGTGATCTGCACGTCGCCTGAGTGGGGCCAGGCCCCGCTGAAGTCCAGGGTGATGTCCCCTACGCCGCCCTGTATCTTCATCCGTTCCGGGCCCGCGTTGCCGATCCCGATCACCTCCAGTTTCGAGGCCCCGGCGTCCAGCGCGAGGATGCTCATCTGGGCCTCGTTCGGCTCGTCGAAGCGCACCTTGAAATCTCCTGCACCCAGGTCCAGGTTGACTTCCACCAGTTGAAGCCTGGTGAGGTCCAGTTCCCCGGTACCGGCACCGATCTCGATGTCCATCTCGAGCGGTACCTCGGGTGAGAGTTCCAGCTTCCACTCGTTGTGGACATTTCCGGTGGGGATACCCCAATCTTCCTCCGTGCCTCCCTGCTTGATGGTCAGCGCGTCGTCTCCGTAGGTCACCTCCGGTGCCCAACGCTCGACGTTGTAGCGGAAGTGACCGGAGAAGAGTTGATCCGAGGCTCCGGACTCGATCTCCAGCTCGCCCGCGCCGAAGATGACCGCGACAGTGGCTGATTCAGCTTCTCCGAGGGGGATTGTCTCACGCTCGTCCTGCATATCCCCCACTTCGATGGTCGGCACGTTGATGTCGATGTCCGGTAGTTGCGGCAGTGTTATCGTACAACACGCGATTTGACTGCCCAACAACAGCAGTGCTACCAGTAAGACCGTGATCTGTTTCATCTTTGTCCTCCATTCGCAGAGTATCGTGCTTCAGAGTCCTCAGTGCGTCGTGTGCACGCGGCGTACCGCGCCTATCCACAGCCGGTTCAGCGCGAGTGCGATCGTCAGGCTGAACAGGCTCAGCAATGCCAACGGGATGGCGAGCTTCTCCGCCATCACCAGCAGTGTGCGCCCTGCCGTTCCCAGGAGGGCTCGTAACTGGGCGAGGGTCTGTGGCCCGCCACTGACCAGCGCTGGCGCGATGCCCGTCGCGTCCAACAGGCCCAGGATAATCGGTGCCAGCGCGAGCAGCGCCAGTGCTACCGTCCCCAGCGCCAGGGCCGTGCCGCCGATAATCGCCCGGCGAGCCTGTTCCCTGCGGCTCAGGCGGACCAAGACGAGCGCGCGCAGGCTCGCGGGAGCAGGCGCCATCGGCGCGGAGGACAGCAGGTGGTCGAGTGCCTGCAGCCTGCGCCACTCAGCCTGGCAGGCGGGGCACTCGGCCACGTGCTCAGCCAGGAGGGCGACATCCACGTCGTCGAGGCGACCGTCCAGCCGCGCCGACATCATCTCGCCAGTTCGCTCACAACACATTGTCCGTCTCTCCTTCCATCATCCCCGCCAGGGCCCGCCGGGCGCGATAGAGCCGTGATTTTACGGCGCTTACCGTCAAGGTCAGCGATTCGGCGATCTCCTCGTAGGAGCAGTCGTACCAGTAGCGGAGCGTGATCGCCGCCCGATCGGTAGGCGAGAGGCCCGCCAGCAGTTCCTGTATGTGCGCCTCCCGTTCCCGCTGTGCCACCACGCGCTCTGGTGCGGGGCTGCCGCTTGCCAGCTGGACTGCGGCAACCCCTTGGCCTGAGGGTCGGCCCGATGACTCAGCCGTGCCGGTGGGCGCGATCAGTTCCTCTTGTAGTGGCAGCCAAGTGATCCGCCGCCGGCGCAGCCGGTCGATGCAGTAGTGGGAGGCGATGGACAGCAGCCAGGAACGGAAAGGCCGCTGTGGGTCGTAGCTGCGGAGATGCGTGTAAGCCCGCAGGAACGTCTCCTGCGCTGCCTCTTCGGCCTCGGCCGCGTTGCCCAGCATGCGGTAGCACAGATTGTATACGGGCGTCTGGTAGGCCATCACCACCCGTCCGAACGCGGACTGATCGCCCGCCCTTGCCGCTCTGACCCAGTCTGCCTCGTTGGTCACACGTGTGCTCCACTCGGCCCGGACGTCTCCAGGCCCCGGCACTCTCTATTACGTATTACGTCGCCAGAGGTTGCATGGATGGGCATTGAGGCTCAATGACAACCGGACGCAAGCAAAACGCCCTCGCCGGGCCGACCGGGAGGGCTGAACGGCGGAGATCAAATCAGGCACACCAAACGTGG
>JABAHP010009109.1_pt5 | contig 10985 bp, 12 predicted proteins | sample 7062081 | NCBI WGS metagenome assembly JABAHP01 (sample SAMN14534357, study PRJNA622989) | marine sediment metagenome | biome: marine biome [ENVO:00000428]; feature: marine pelagic biome [ENVO:01000023]; material: deep marine sediment [ENVO:00002113] | place: India: Gulf of Kutch | collected... | reverse complement strand
CTGGGCGGCCAGTTGGCCCGTGGGTTGGGCGCCTGGGACTATCCGGTCAGCCGGGTCGGCTACTGGTTTTATGCCACAGTCATGCCTCGCTATCTCGCCTGGCTGCAAAGATCGGCCTGACCCTAGTGGTGGGTTTTCGAGCGCGGCGCTTTTAGCCTGGGGGCAAGCGCTCTCTGCAAACGACCGGGGACGGGAGGAATGCCGGGGCAACTCTCCCACCCTCCCGGCAGGTGTTATCGGCCCGAGGCTGAATCGTCCCAGCCTGGGGCACAGTTTGACAAGAAGCGGGAGTTACGCTAGAATATCTCGTGCAGTTGCCGCGGTAGCTCAGTTGGTAGAGCACTTGACTGAAAATCAAGGGGTCCCCAGTTCAAGTCTGGGCTGCGGCACTCGAACCAAATCGATCGAGGTATGCGGGCGTGGCTCAGTGGTAGAGCATCTCCTTGCCAAGGAGAAAGTCGTGGGTTCGAATCCCATCGCCCGCTCTCTTTTCAAATCGGCTGAAGGGCCGCGGCGACGTAGCCAAGTGGAAAGGCAGCGGTCTGCAAAACCGCCATCACGGGTTCAAATCCCGTCGTCGCCTCTGGGCAAATGGGCTGGTAGCATTATGGTGCTATCAGCCGTTTGCTTGTGCCAGGGGGCGGTGGCGGAATGGCAGACGCTGCGGACTTAAAATCCGCTGGGGTAGTACCCCGTGTGGGTTCGAATCCCACCCGCCCTATTGGGCCGAGCCTCTCCAAGTACTGGGGGGGCTTTGTCATTCCTGGAGGTTATGTCCGGGAATTGACCCCTCTGGCGAATTCAAGTATCATGACCCAGGCCCGCGCGTGGCCCGCCTTACAGTGCCGTAGTCAGGACGGTGTTACGCTTGGAGGAATTCCGTAGGAGGTGACAACGTGACCGAGATGGTAGACGCCCGGGGATTGGCCTGCCCCCAGCCGGTTATCGAGACGCGGAAGGCGATGCAGCAGGCAGATCGGATTCTGACCCTCGTTGACAGCGAGACATCGATGACCAACGTCTCCCGGATGGCCGGTAAGGCCGGTTGGCAGGTCAACGTGGTCACAGAGGGGGACGAGTACCAGATCGAGCTGATCAAGGGGGATGCCGTGTCCGAAGCCGCCCCGCTGCCGGTAGGCAGGGCCGAGGTAGCAGGCGGCCCGCTGGTGCTGGCAGTCTCGTCCGACCTGATGGGGTGCGGCGAGGCCGAATTGGGGGGCATCCTCATACGCAGCTTTTTCCATACGCTGGGCGAGGTGGAGCCTCTGCCGCAGACCATCCTGCTCTTCAACACTGGCGCCAGGCTGGCTTGCGAGGGCTCGACCGTGCTTGAGGACTTGCGTGCGATAGAGGCCCGGGGCGTCGAGGTGATGGTCTGTGGCACTTGCCTGGGCTATTTCGAGATCAAGGAACAGCTTGGCGTGGGACAGGTGTCCAATATGTACGATATCGCCGAAACGATGTTGGGGGCCGGCAAGGTGGTGAACCTGTAGCATGGGCGAGCATAGCGTCGTTCTCTTTCGTTCTTCATCTCACGCTCTCCGCGCCGAGAAGGTGTTGCAAGGAGCGGGCATCTCGGTCAAGATGATCCCGACGCCGCGGCAGTTGAGTGCGGATTGCGGCATGTCTCTGCGCTTCGACCGGGCCGATGAGGAGCAGGTGGCCTGCGTTCTGGCCGAGCACGAGGTGCCCATCAACGGCATCCACGCGATCTAGTGCAGCTAGCGAGCAGGTGTGCGAGTAGCAACCAATGAGCAAGATTGACTGGAACAACGTGCGGCTCACCGCCCTGACCACGGCTGCGGGCTGAGCGGCGAAACGGTCGCCTGACGACCTGGCGCAGGTTCTGCGCCCTCTGCGCGAGACCTTTGACGAAGCGCAGTTCCCCAACCTATTGGTGGGACTGGCGTCGGCCGATGATGCCGCAGTCTATAGGATCTGCGACGACCAGGCCCTCATCTTTACCACCGACTTTTTCACACCTGTAGTTGACGAGCCCCATACCTATGGTGCGGTGGCTGCGGCAAACGCCATGAGCGATATCTATGCCATGGGGGGGCAGGTGGTCCTGGCGCTGAGCATCGCCGCCTTTCCGCCCAAGCTGCCCGCGACCGTCATCGGCGAAATCCTGCGCGGCGCGGCGGAAAAGGTGGCCGAGGCCGGTGGCGTGATCGCCGGGGGGCACACCATCGACGACGACGAGCCCAAGTTCGGCCTGGCAGTCATGGGCACCGTCCATCCCAACAAAGTGGGGAGAAAGGGTGGCGCCCAGCCTGGCGATCGTCTGCTTTTGACCAAGCCCTTGGGGGTGGGCATTATCACCACCGCGGCCAAGGGCGACCAGGCCGATCCGGCCCACCTCGACGGCGCGATCCAGTCGATGGTGCAACTCAACCGCAATGCGGCTGAGTTGGCCCAGCAGGTAACCTTCCATGCGATGACCGATATCACCGGCTTTGCCCTGCTGGGACATGCCTGCGAGATGGCGAGTCAGAGCCGGGCGCGGTTCCGCTTCGAGCTGGACCGGTTGCCCTTCCTGGAAGGCGCCAAAGAGTATGCCGACCTGTGGCTCTTTCCCGGCGGGACCTGCAACAACGAGCGGGCGTTTGAGGATCAAGTCACCTTCCAGGGCGTCCCGGACGAGATACAGCAGTTGCTCTACACGCCCGAGACCAGCGGCGGCCTGCTGATCGCCCTGCCGCCGGCCGAGGCGGAGCGACTGGAGGGGCTCTATCGCCAGGCTGGCCAATCTGTCTGGCGGGTTGGGAAGGTGGTTGAGGGAGACGGGATCGTAGTGGTGTAGATGCAATGCACTGCCTGCCCCAGGTTGGGAGGCAAGCGGCAGCAGAACAGCGGGGGCGCACGCGGAAGAAGAGATTCCGGGCGCCCCCTCTGGTTGTGTAGGCGCTAACAGTGACTCTGGTTGGCCGGGTACTTTTGCTCTGAGAGGAAACGTGGTACAATCCCGCCGGTGTTCTTTTGGCTGAGTAGACCAGAAACGTGATGGGGAACAGATGCCGATCCTGCGCGAGATACCGATTACACTGAAGGCTGAGGATATCATCGCCTCGCCTAACAGGGGCCGGCACCGTCCGGCGCTACTTCGGCACGCCGAAGAGGCTATTGCCCTGGGTCAGACCCTGTGGCAACCGGCGTGTGTATATGACTCGTTCGACGTGCTATCTGTCGAAGGAGAGCGGGCAACGCTCTGCGGGGTGGATGGAGCTGGGACAGTGCTAACCATCGGCCGCAAGGCCGACCTGATGGCTCCGGCCCGGCGCGCCGTCGTCGGGGTGGTCACCATCGGGCCGGCGCTCGAACAAAAGGTCCGCGAGCTTCAGACCGCCGGGGACAATATGATGTCCTACCTGTTGGATAGCGCGGGCGTGGTGGCCCTGGGCGCCGCCGGCGAGGCGCTGCGGTGCATCGCCGAGGAGGCCGCGGAAGAACTGGGCTGGGGGGTGAGTCCCTCGCTCAGCCCTGGCTCGTTGGTCGGCTGGCCGTTGCGGGGCCAGCACGAGCTGTGCGGGCTGCTTCCCCTGGAACAGATCGGCGTCCGGCTTACCAATCACGCGGTGTTGGAGCCCCACAAGTCGGCTTCAGGACTGGTCGGCTTGGGTCCGGGCTACGAATCGACACGGGTGGGGTCGGTTTGCAGGTACTGCGCGCTGCAGAAAACCTGCTGGCGCCGGCGAGAGGAGCCAGCGTGAAGATCGCCCTGGGTATCGACACAGGTGGGACCTACACCGATGCTGCGCTGGTGGATCACGCCACGGGCCAGGTGCTCTGCATGGCCAAGGCACTGACCACGCGCGTAGACCTGTCTATAGGCATCGGCCAGGCTATCGATGCCGTCTTTCGACAGCAGGGCGCGCCTGCCCCGGCCAACGTGAATCTGGTGTCGCTGTCGACTACGCTGGCGACGAATGCTATTGTCGAGGGACAGGGCAGTCCCATATCCTTGATCCTCATTGGCTATGATCCGGACCTGATCCGGCAGTACGGTTTCGAAGACGATCTGGTGACCAAAGACGTGGTATATCTCGAGGGCGGCCACGATATTCACGGCGATGAGGCCGCTCCCCTGGACGAAGGCGGGCTGCGGGAGGCGGTGCTGGCCCGGACAGGGCAGGTCGATGCCTTTGCCGTGTCATCCTACTTTGCGGTGCGCAATCCGGCCCACGAGCTCCGGGCCAGTGAGCTGATCGCGGAACTGACCGGGCTGCCGGTGACATGCGGTCACGACCTAACTACTCGCCTCAACTCGGTGCGGCGCGCGACGACGGTGGCGCTCAACGCGCGGCTGGTGCCCCTGCTGCAGGAATTGATCGAGACGCTACGGCAGGCTTTGGCGGAGCGGGCCATCACTGCGCCGCTGATGGTGGTCAAGGGTGACGGCTCGCTGGTCAGGGCTGGGTGGGCGATGCAGCGACCAATTGAGACAATTCTGTCGGGACCGGCGGCCAGCACGGTGGGCGCCTGGCACCTGGCAGGACAGGACGGCGCACCTCTCGAGGGTGGCGGCCTGTGGGTGGTGGATGTTGGGGGGACGACCACAGATATCGCGGTCCTACGGGATGGGCGTCCTAGGCTCAATCCCGAAGGCGCTCAAGTTGGTCGCTGGCGCACCATGGTCGAGGCGGTGGATGTGCACACCTTGGGGCTTGGCGGCGACAGCCATGTCCGCCTGGATGGAGATCGCCGCGTTTTGATCGGCCCGCGCCGGGTTGTGCCCCTCAGCCTGCTGGCCAGCCAGTATCCGCAGGTCGTGGAGGAGTTGCGCAACCAGGCTGGCGTGCATCGCCGGGCGGACGTAGCCAACCAGTTTGTGATGGCGCGCCGCTTTCCCACGCGCCTACTAGACGAGGACGAGCAGGCAATCTTGGGACACCTGGAGAGTGGCCCGGTTTCGCTGTCCTTTCTGGTGCGCCAGTCTCGCTTTGGCTCCATGGTATTGCGCCGTGTGGAAGAGCTCGTGGCCGAGCGGCTGGTGATGGTAGCCGGGTTCACCCCGACAGACGCCCTCCACGCGCTGGGCCGCCTCCACCTGTGGAACGCTGAGGCAGCACAATTGGGGGCCCGGGTGTATGCGGCCATGAGCCGGCGCAGCGTCGAGGATCTTTGCCAGAGTGTGATTGAAGGCGTGTCAAACCGGGCAGCCCGGGCCCTGGTCAGCAAGGTGTTTCACGACGAGGCACACGAGCATGACTGGGAGCAGGAGCCAACTGCAGCGCTGCTGCTGGATCGGGCCCTGAACGACGATGGGGAGAGTGAGCTGGGGCTAGCACTGACGCTCCGGCGGCCGGTGGTTGCCATTGGCGCGCCGGTGGAGGCGTACATGCCGCGAGTGGCCCAACGGCTGCATACCCGGCTCATCATCCCACCCCACGCTGAGGTGGCCAATGCGGTGGGGGCCGTTGCTGGCGGCGTGGTCCAGCGCTACCGGGTGCTTATCTCGCCTATTGAGGAGGGTGAGGCGCTTCGAGTCCACCTGCCCCAGGGAGTGCGCGATCTTTCGAGCCTGGATGAGGCGGTGGCCCACGCCGAAGAAGAGATGGACGGCTGGATCAGGTCTCAGGCCCGCCAGGCAGGTGCCGTCCAGGTCGAGGTGCAGATGGAGAGGCAGGATCGGGAAGCGCTGGTCAGTTCGGGCTGGGGGGACCAGATCTACCTTGGCACAGAGTTGACCTTCATCGCGGTTGGGCGCCCAAGCCCAGCCATGTAGCGCGTTCTGGCGTTCCCAGAGGTTGCCAGGTCGTCTGTGCGCCTGCAACCGGATGGCCTGCCTTTGCCGCAGAGACTGCGAGGGCCGGGAGAGTGAGGGAGGGGAGGAAAATGAAAAGGTTCATCGGCGTCGCGGGCAACGTGGGGGTTGGAAAATCCACGCTGACCGCACTCTTGAGTGAGTACCTTTGCTGGGAGCCGTTCTACGAGGCCGTGGATGACAACCCCTATCTGGCCGACTTTTACGACGACATGCGCGCCTGGAGCTTTCACTCCCAGGTGTACTTTCTCTCACGCAGGCTGAGCCATCACCGTCAGATCATAGAACGACCCGGCACCGTAGTCCAGGATCGCACCGTGTACGAGGATGCCGAGATATTTGCCAAGAACCTGCAACGCCAGGGGCACATGAGCGACCGGGACTGGTCGAGCTACTGGGATCTTTACCAAACGGTCAGCACCATCCTGCCGCCGCCCGACCTTGTCATCTATTTGCAGGCCTCTGTACCGGTATTGCAGGAGCGGATTCGCCAGCGGGGTCGTGATTATGAGCAGGAAATCAGCACCGAATACCTAACGCAGTTGAACGATCTATACCAGGAGTGGGTGGACGGGTTCACGCTCTGCCCTGTGCTGACTGTCCCCACCGACGATCTGAATTTCGTGGCCAAGAATTCGCACCTGGAGTTGATCGCCAGTCACGTGCTGGACAAACTCCATGGCAAAGAGGTTGTCGTATTTGATTAGCGGTAGTGTTGTTGCGGGCTTGATGCTGTCCTATGGCGTGCTGGGCACGATGCTGAGCAGCACCCGCCGCCGGCGAGGGCCGTCAAACTCGGCAAAGTAGAGTCCCTGCCAACTGCCCAATAGCAGCTTGCCCTCACTTACCAGAAGCGCCTCGCTTGCTCCTACCAGCGTGGACATCAGGTGGGCCGGTGAGTTGCCCTCTCCGTGGCGGTAGTGCAGATCGGGCACCATCTCCGCTAGGGCGCGCACCAAGTCTCCACGAACGTCCGGATCCCAATTCTCGTTCAGAGTCAGCCCCGCCGTTGTGTGGGGCACAAAGACGTGGCACAAACCATCCTGCACGCCGCTGCTGGCGACGGCTTGCTGCGCTTGCGATGTGATGTCCTGTAATTCGCTTCTTGCGCTGGTCTGTACTTGCAGTTGTACGATCATGATGCATTCCTCCCTGGTACCTATCAGAAGCCAATCACCCGTACTGGCCGTGGTGCCTGATAGACCGCCCTCGTAGCGGCAATGATGATCCCTTCGCGAGGCGACCTCGCCCCTACCCCGGCACCCGTCAAGTTCAGCCCTAGAGCGCCAGCTTGCGGCGCCTGGCAGGCTGTGCTAGAATGGCCGCGCTTGCCGGGAAATGAACATGCCGACCATAACGCTTTCCACTGGTTCTCTGCACACCTACGGTATCTCGCGCGTCTTTGAGCTCGCCGCCGAGGCAGGCTTTGAGGCCATCGAGATGCTGGTCGACCACCGCTGGGACTCTCGCCAGCCAGCGTACTTGCAGCGCCTGATCCGCGAAAGCGGACTGCCCATCGTCGCTGTGCACAATCCCTTCGTCCCCCACGTGCCGGGCTGGCCCAGCGATCCGCTGGGCCGACTGCGCCGGTCGGCGGCCCTGGCGAGGGAACTCGGGGCCGGGATCGTCGTGGCCCACCTGCCGCTGCGCCTCCACGGGATCAAGATAGAGTTCTTTGGCTTGGCGAAACGCCCCCTGTTGCTGCCCTTGCCAATACCCGTGTCGAAGGAGTATGCTCGCTTTCTGCTGAACGGGCTGCCCCGGTTCGAAGACAAAGAGGGAGTGCGCATCGGAGTGGAGAACATGCCGGCCAAGCGGGTGCTGGGAAGGCGGGTGGATATTCACAGCCTTAACACACTGGACTATCTCTCCAGGCTGCCCCATCTGACGCTGGATACCACCCATCTGGGCACCTGGGATCTGGATCCGGTGAAGATGTATGAGCGCTTGAAGGCACGGGTCGTTCACGTTCACCTATCCAATTTTGATGGAGAAGAACACCGGCTGCCCCAGGCTGGGCACTTGCCACTGGCCGAACTCTTGCAGAGATTGAAGCGAGACGGGTATGAAGGCGCGGTGTCGGTAGAGCTCAACCCCGATGTCCTGCAGGTAGAGGATGTGGCACAGGTGCGGATGCACCTGGGGAACGCGGCAGCCTTTTGCCGGGAGCACCTGGGTCGCTGACAGCACCTCAAGTCTGCCTCAATGCCGTGTCGCCTGCTAGAAGAACTTTTCTCGTCGCGGGCGCGTGCGCAGATCCCACACAAGAAGGGCCGCAATGACGAGCACACCCAGGCCGAGTATGACCACCGGAACAACTGGGAAGGCAGGCGGCTGCCCGGTGTTTACCTCCAAGGCGTCCACATTGCCCAGCGCCGGTTGTCCGTCGCTGACGGTCAACCGGACCACATGCTGGTCTGGGGCCAATCCACTGGCGATGGGCATCCGCGCCTGCCAGATCGGATTCGGGGCATAGAGATCGAGATATGAGCGGCCCTGCTCGTCGGTGGGGAGCCCGCCGACGGTGCGGCCATCCAGGGTCACCAGCAGGCGACCCTCGTCTGGTCCCTGGCGGGCGATCAGGTCTACCGAGTGGCCGTGAAAGGTAAAAGTCAGGCTGGCATCCTGCCGATCGCTTTCAAAGAGACCCTGGCCGCTGGCATCGGCGGCGATCACGCCGCGCCAGCTCGAATCGGCGATGATGGCAGGATTGGTCTCCTCAAATCGACCCCCAGTTGCCACAAAAAGCGTGCTGGTTGCATCCTGCACCGCATCGTACACACGGCGTGGCGTAAAGTCGACGTCGACCATGCGAAAGTAGTAAGCCGCATCGTTGGGTGTATACTGCTGGCCTGTCTGGCGAAAGTACCAGATGTTGAATACGCCGGCCCACGGCCAGTTGAGGCGCGCGAGCTCGATTCCCCTCAGCGCGTACTCGGCCTGCTTTTCTTCGCTGACACGCTCCCAGATCAGGGCTTCGTCTTCAAAGTAGGAGGGGGCCGCGTTCCAACCATACTCGTTGAACCACACGGCCTTGCCGTCGTCGCCGTAGCGCTCCATGATCTTTCTCTGGAGTTCCACCCGGCGGAAGTTGAGCAGGTCTGGATCTGGTGGATCCTCGGGTGGTAGATCAAAGCCAAAGGCGTTGGCAGACAGGATGTCAAAGCACTCACCCGCGCCGGCCTGGTACATCGCTTCCAGGTAGTCCAGGTCGGGCATGGAGCGCCACTGACCAGGCTCGGGATGGGGTTCACCCAGCGTGATGGCCAGGGGGGCAGAAAGGATATGGACATCTGGGTTTGCTTCCTTGGCCCGCTGATAGGCAATGCACAGCATCTCGGTATAGGCCACGGCGTCCACAGCCTGCTCGCCCCACTCGGGGTAGATGTTGGGCTCGTTCCAGATCTGGATATACTGCACGCGCCCTTTGAAATGGTTGACAAATGCGTGGACGAAATCGCCATAGTCCTGAAGGTCGGTGGGTGGGGTTTCTGGGCGGGTCTCAGGGAGGCGGGCCCAGCCTGGCGCGCGATCCAGGCGCGCGATGACCTGCATGCCGTGAGATCGATAGAGATCTACAATCTGATCGAGTTTGGTCCAACTGCTTTCGCCACTGACGGGGTCAATAAACTCGTTCTTCTGGAGCGGCTCGATCTCTGCCCAGGCGAACTGCTGCTTGGCCCAGCCAAGACCGGCCTCTTGGGCCATCTCGACGGTTCGTTCCCGTTTCCAGAGCTCTACCTCGCGAGCCAGGAAAAAGTTGGCTCCATATGGGTTGACGTCGGTGTTTGGTATGGGCCGGGCGGGGACCCACTCGTCTTCGGGATTGTAGGTCTGGAACAGATAGCGTACCAGCACAAAACCCAGCAGTCCGACCAATACCGCCAGCAACGCGGCCAATATGAGCGTTCGTGGGCGCAACCTTGGTCTCCTTGTCGCGTCTGTATCAGAAGGGGCCAGGCCGTTTTGGACTCTGGCCTGCAGGCCAACTCATCCTGCAAGACGGTACCGTGTCTGGTGCTCGGAACTGCGCACCAATCTACAGGAAGCCTCGCCGCGAGTGAGAGTATACCAGACAACGTGCAGAAATGCAACGAGCCCGGGCCCTCCTCCCGCGTTGTCAAAGAGGATGGCCCGCGCTCATCACGGTCAAGTGTGCTACTCTTGCAGCACGAGGTCTAGGGAATTGTCGTCTCGGTAGGCAAGCCTGCGCGCTGCCAGGCGGCATAGCCGCCCGACATGGCGAGCACGTTGTCGAATCCGCGAGACATCAGGTTCTGTGCCACACGGGCACTTTGCTGTTCCTGGCTTCAGGTGCAGTAGAGAATGATCTCCTTGTCACGGGGCAGTTCGTTCATCCGATCGCCTATCTCCGCCTCAGGAATTGAGACGGCGCCCGCTGCGTGTGACTTTTGGAACGATTCTGTGCTGCGGACGTCTACCAGGATGGCTTGGCCCTGTCCCTGTTTGGCCTGGCTTTCGTGCACGCCAATGCGGGGCACATCAGGATAGGGCAGCGAGCCAGTGTTGAGCGGGAGGGCGGTGTTTTGCGCAGATGAGTTTGCCGCAGTCGTCGTTCCGCCCTCGATCGAGATTATGACCCCGACAATCATCGCCACTATAACCAGCGCGACGACGATCGGGATGAGCAGCGACTTGCCTTGTTGGCGCTTGGCGCGAGCACTGTTGCTGCGTTGGCGCTTCTTCTTGCTCACGATAAACTGTCCTTTCTAGATTCTATGACCGGCATTATACAAAATAAGTAGCAGAAGCGCAAATCGCGACCTCGCCGTATCCGGGCATAGAAAGACGGCGTCCCAGCAGCGGGACGCCGTCGTCATCGAGTCGTTGGAAATGCTGAGGAGGATCAGGACAAAAAGTCTCGCAGTTTTCGGCTGCGGCTCGGATGCCGCAAGCGGCCCAATGCCTGAGCTTCAATCTGGCGGATTCGCTCCCGCGTAACACCGAACTTTTTGCCTACCTCTTCAAGCGTGTAGCTATAGCCATCGACCAGCCCAAAACGCAGTTGCAGGATTCGCACCTCCCGCGGCGTGAGCGAGACAAAGATATCGTCGATCTGATCTCGTAGCAACTGCTGAGACGCCTGGTCTGTGGGGGAGGGGGCGTCGCTATCCTCGATAAAGTCACCGAGAAAACTGTCGTCTTCCTCTCCCACGGGCATCTCCAATGAGAGCGGGCGCTGCGATACTTTGATGGTCCG
>JABAHP010010124.1_pt3 | contig 10994 bp, 11 predicted proteins | sample 7062081 | NCBI WGS metagenome assembly JABAHP01 (sample SAMN14534357, study PRJNA622989) | marine sediment metagenome | biome: marine biome [ENVO:00000428]; feature: marine pelagic biome [ENVO:01000023]; material: deep marine sediment [ENVO:00002113] | place: India: Gulf of Kutch | collected... | reverse complement strand
AAGATATTCATAGAACTCCTCACGGCCGACTATGAGACCTGCGACTTCACACCCAAAATAGATGAGCTGTCGCTGCCTCAAGAGGCTGAGGCCCTTTTTAGAACCATGCTGGCCGAGGACCCGGCTCTGCGGCCGGGCTCAATGGACGAGGTCGCTGACGCCCTCAACCGGATCTCGGAAGAGGAAATTGAAAAAGCGAAGACACGAGCAATGGAACTGGTGGCGACTTCAGCCAAAACGGTCAGGCGGATCAAAAGAAGGCAAACACTGCTGGCGGCCGCCATCGCCCTGTTGATTGTGGCCGGAGGCGTTGCCTGGTATCAAATGGGTGTGAAGAAGAAGGACAGTGTCGCCGTTCTAGAGAATTACGCCAACCAGTATGCCCCGTCCGTGGCCTATGTGGTGGTGGAATACTGGTTGAAGGAGGGCGGGAATACCGTTTATCGAAATCGTGCCGAGGGCACAGCTTTTCTGGCAGACAGGGATGGGTACTTGCTGACCAACCGCCATGTGGCCTGTCCTTGGCTGGAAGACGGCACCCTGCTTGAGGCGATTTCCTTTTTCAGACAAAGCGGCCGATCGGCCCGCTTTGGCTACAAGATGCTGCTCTGGTTCGAAGGGGAAAAGGCCTTTAAGCGGTCAGCAGATCTGATTGGCTCCCAGGAGCTGGGTGACATTTACTTTCCCGGTTCCGCCTATCGCTCGGACGGCATCCCTCGCCTAACGATTGCCGGTGTGGCCAAACCCCCGGTCCAAACGCGGAAGCTCGTCACATCTCCGCTGAGGGATGATTTCGCGGTTCTCAAAATAGACCGGGTGCCAGAGGGGATAAGTCCCCTGCCCCTGGATCTGAAGCTGGACCCCCGGCGTATCCCCAAGCTCTCACGGGTCATGACTCTGGGCTTTCCCCTGGGCAGCCGATACCAAGAGAGCACCGTCAATGTAAGCGTCACCGGTGGCCATGTGCGACGCACATTTGAAGACCTCCTACAGGTTGACATTGCATTCTACGGGGGTGACAGCGGTGGGCCGATCATTGACACGCGTGGGAAGGTCATCGGCATTGCTTCCGGGGTGGCCACGACTCTCGCTCCAGGGGTCATCCCTATCACTACTCCCTTATGGAACTTGGCGATGGTCCAGCCGATTACGAAAGCCGCTGCCTTTCTCCAAGAACTGAAAGCAGGCCAGGTAAAATGGAANNCTGGAGGGCAAGCTCAAAGAAATTGTCCGGATAGCCTTTCAGGGCCGCTGGGCCGAAGCCATGGCCCTGGCCGATAAAGAGCTCAAGCTCAGCTCCGATCCTTCCCTTGTCATGGCCGGGGGTATGATGCACTTCTGCGCGGGTGACAACCAGGGCGCTAGCCGGCTTTTTAATCAGTCCGTGTCCATAGACCCTCAGAACAGCTTGGCCAGACTGATGCTGTATATCATCGGTTGGCAGATAAGCGCTCCCTCCGGGGACATTCACCGGGATGCATTGCTGGCCTTGGACTGGCGCTCTGAGGCCGAGTTCCTGGGTTATGTGTGCCGGGTATTGGAAGGCGCAGTGGATGAGGAAATAGCCCTCAAAGGTTGGGACACCGCGGGCGAGCGTAGTTGGCTCCACTACGCTGTGGGCCTCATCAAGCAAAAACAGGATCAGTGGGCTGAATCGGAGAAGTTGCTGAAGGAGGCCGTTTTGTCATCGAATGCGGAAGCCTGGGGATTCTTCTTGTCCCGTGCAAAACTGGAGGAGGTTCAGAAAAGGAGGCTGGATGCTCTGCAGGGTAATGGTCAGTGGGCTGAATACCAAGCGAGTATTGATGCTTTCAATCAGACCGCCAAAAAAGACCAGATGACCAAGGAAAGCCGGCAGTCCGAGCTGGCTGCTCTAAGGGCGGAGCTTCAAAATCCTCTCACCAGTATAAAAGACCGGCGAGAGGCACTCGAGAAGATCTCTGAGGGAGATTCGGACAATGGGGATGCGCTGGTTGGGTTGGCTTTTTTTAGCGGCATGGAGGAGGCGTGGGACAAGGCCTTGACATACACTCAGAGGTTTCTGGAGAGAAGGGGGAGGCAGAGCGCCAGTCGTATGCGCATGGGGCTCTTGCAGGCCGAGATTCTGCATTACACAGGGAAAGGTGAGGAGGCTCGAGTCGGCCTTGAGGCGTATACCCGAGTGACGAGGGATTCGTGGTTCCGGTCCATCAGCGAGTGTCTGCTGGGTAAACGAAGCGTGGAATCCCTGAAAAAGGAGGCGGGAAAGTACCCGGAGAACCTCCTTACCCTTTACACGGCTCTGGGTTTGTGGGCCGAAGGGTCCGATGATAAGGAGATGGCCGCCGAGTACTACGAAGAAGCCTTGGAGTCTCTGCTGGATACCTGGCACGAGTTTGCGTTCGCCAGGGAAAGAATAAAGCGTCTGAGACAGGATTCAGGGTAAGACATTTCCCCTACCCCGCTCCGCTTTACAAACAGGAGAGGGCGATGTAATGTCCTCTCGAAAATAATTTACTCATGTTGAAAGGAGAATCACATTTAAAGATATGGGAAAACTGAACATAACGAGAAGTCTGGAACTTTTTGATCAGGCAACAAAGGTGGTACCCGGCGGCGTGGGAGGTGCCAGGCGGCCGTACAATTTTGTCAGGGGAGAATATCCAATATTTTTCGAACATGGCAAGGGTGGCAGAGTCACCGATGTGGATGGAAATGAATATGTGGACTTCCTCTGCGGCTTTGGGCCTATCATCCTGGGCTATAGAGAAGAAGAGGTTGATGCAGCTGTTATCAGGCAGATAAGAGACAAAGGCTTCTGCTTCACCCTTACACAGCCGTATCAGAATCAGCTCGCGGAAAAACTCAATGAACTCATCCCCTGTTCAGAAATGTGCGTTTTCACAAAGACCGGTTCAGATGGCACCACAGCAAGCATCCGTATTGCAAGGGGATACACAAACCGGATCAAGGTGATGCGCTGTGGTTACCACGGCTGGCATGACTGGTGCGTTGAGCTCAAAGGGGGCATTCCTGAAAAGCTCTACGAGGATGTGCATGAGTTCCGTTACAATAATCTTAATCAGCTCCAAGACTTGATGGCAAAATATGGTGATGAGACGGCCGCTATAATTTTGACTCCTTTTGGGCATCCCCTCCATGAAAACATGGCAGAACCTGAACCCGGGTTCCTTGAAGGGGTGAGAGAAGTGGCCACAGAGTATGGCGCCGTTTTGATCTATGATGAAATCCGTACCGGGTTTAGACTCAGGATGGGTGGTGCGCAAGAGCTTTACGGAGTCACCCCTGACCTCGCCGTCTTCGGAAAGGGAATGGCCAACGGATATGCAATAAGTGCCCTCACTGGGAAAGCCGAAATTATGAAGGCTGCTGAACAAAAGGTTTTTGTCTCCTCTACCTTCTTCTCAAACAGTAGCGGTTATATTGCCGCTCTAAAAACCATTGAAATTCTAGAACGTGACAATGTCCTTGACAAAATATGGGAAAGAGGTGGTCGTTTTCTGGAAAAAGTCCAGAACATCATTAACAAGTATGATGTTGGAGCCGAGTTGAGCGGTGTTGCACCCATGTTTTTCATAACCTTCAAGAGGGATAAAGGGGATACCTATAAGGCCAGACGTAAGGATTTTTACACTCAGCTTATCCGCAGAGGCGTCTTTTTACACCCACACCATCATGGATATATTTGTTACAGGCACACTGAACAGGATCTGGACATAGCGGCTAAGGCCATAGATGAGGCTCTGGCCTATGTGAATGAAGAACATGGTGTGCTTAGGCAAGGATAAGCAAAAGAGAGAATCTGCAAAGAAGAGAGGTTGATCAAGGGAGTCACTTTTGGGCAGTAGACCGGGTCAACTTCAGTGGGGCATCCACCACAAGGCAGGTCCCCGATTGCCATGTCAGATCCAAGCTAGAGGGCAAGCATAGATCTTATCGTTTCTGTTTGATGTATTTTGGCGCCTCTTTTTAGGAGCGCTGCAAAATATTTTCTTGGATCGATGCATCCTTCAGGGGCCACCGCCCCCTTTACTTTGATATCGCCAGAATGCAGCATCAGAGCTGCGATCGACGCGGCAATTCCTGTTCCCGGTGCCGTCCTGCCTACGATGTCGGAAGTGTATGTCACCTGTTTCCCCTCCCTTTCCCCTTTTACGATCACTTTCATGCCCGAAGCCATGGGGCCCTGATCTCTGTTATCGGGAATGTTATGCCACAGTTGCAATGTGAGATCATAGGGCGCCACCTTGGTCCCTTTGACATCTACGGGCTCCNNCTGAAGCCATGGGTCCATTGTCTCTATTATTGGGAATCGTACGCCACAGTTGCAGCGTTAGATCATATGGCGCTACTTTAGTCCCTTTGATCTCTATGGGCTCCGTACCGAGGAAGCCTGATTCATTCTGCTCTTGAATGAGCCGGTCTACCCATGCGGGTAGCATGGCGCCTTTGATAACGACCGTTTTCACGCCTTCTATATACCGTGGCATTGTGAGTGGCTGAGGATGACCCACATAACGAACCTGACAATTGCCAAGGGGTTCAAGAAATTTAACCGTCTCCTCACCGGTACCGGCTTGTACATATTCTAGATGACCATCCAAATATTGGGGGACCTTACCTGTATTCATATGGAGGCTATGATCCCAAGCTGCACCCGAAGTTGCACCTTCCTCCAGGTCGGCGATACTTACCACCCAAAACAGGGCGATCTCGTCAACCCGATCCAGTTGATTTGCACAATCCTTAGCTATGAGGTTGTTTGTTCCTGGATCCGATCCCATCCCTGTCAAGATGGTTATCCCTGCTTCTTTGGCCGGGTTATCAATTTCAGGAACAAAGAGATTGACAACCGTCTTATACTCATCGGAAATATCCACATAATTGACCTTCGCTTCAATAGCCGCCCTGGATACTGTGACGCCCGTCTTGTGGAAGGGGCCCGCGCAGTTAATGACCACGTCAATATCCTTCATGGCCTTGACCAGGCCCTCGCTATCGCTTACATTGAGTTTATTAAGGGATATTTTTTTACTGGCGCGCAACTTATCATACAATCTATTTGGGTCTGTAATTATATCACCTAAAATGACTTTCTTAACCTGCTCCTGCTTCATCAGGTCCCGGGCCGCTGCCTGTCCCATACTCCCTGTTCCCCCTAATACGAGTGCCTGCATCTTCCCTCTCCGCTTGAAATTATGACTGACTGCTGATCCTTTACTCATGGCATATATAGGGAATTTCCCCTTGTGTGTCAATGTTGGATGGGCCACAGCCGAAATAAGGCGTAGAGCATCGAGTGAGGAGCGAGGAGTAACGAACGAGGAGTAAGGGGTAAGGAGTGAGGAATCGCAAGGCGTTCGATCAACCCTTTCCTGATGTTTGTAATCCCTCAACTGCTTTAAAATACTTGACTTTTCAGTTTTTATAACATATCATAACTGCAATCTCTTCTTCATGTCCTTTCCAAGAGACCCGCCCTTGACGATGCTCACTCGCTCCCTCGCAGACCCTTATTTGTTCCATTTGGGGCAGAGTCTCTAGGCCGTCTCAATCAGATTTAAACAAGGAGACCATAGATGCTCAGGAGATTGTTTCAGAAAATGAGAGGCACGGTGGATGAACCCGACCCCTTTGACCCTTCCAGGTTTGGAGACCCGGTTGCGGAGCAAACCAACTGGACGCCCGCAAAGAGAGGCGGGGCAAACTTTCGAACCCGCAAGTTAATCATGGTCACTCCCAACAGGATTGAGTTTCGTGCATCCCTAGCAGCAAAGATCTTCTTCGCCAGTTTTCTCCTTGGTGGGATGGGGTTCGCGGTTGGCGTGTCCATTTCCCATTTTTCCACGGGCACATTCCCGTTCAACCCTGATAAGCTAGTGCCATTACTCGCTGGGATGGGGTTTGCCATCGTCGGGGGCTTTTTGCTGTACTTTGGCACTGCGCCCATTGTTTTTGACAAAAGCAGAGGAGTTTTCTGCAAGGGCAGAAAGGCTCGAGATGGCGTGTTCGACAGTAATGCACTGAAGCATTTTGCAGGGCTTGAAGACATTCATGCGCTTCAGCTCATCTCAGAGTATTGTCGTGGGAGCAAGAGATCCTATTACAGCTATGAGTTAAACCTCGTTCTGAGTAACGGTAGACGCATCAATGTCATGGATCATGGTGACTGCGAGAAGCTCCGTGAAGATGCCCAGACCCTCTCACAATTTTTGGGGAAACCCGTATGGGACGCCATATGATGATAAAGTTAGAGACAAAGAGAGCAAGAACTTTAGGAGGAAAAGATGATGGAAGTATCTGAAAGAAAAGCGAATGAGAACAGACTCCTGACCTTGTGGATTATCTGGGCCGCAATCTTTGGATCCCTATTTATTTATGCCATTATTTGTCACCAGTGGGGAGTCAATATACGACACACTATAGGTCCAAATTTCCCTTTAGATCTTATGAGAAACGTACTTTACGGTGTGGCAATCTCCACACTAATCCTGACCCATTTTTTACGAAAGTTTCTGCTTGCTGGTCGCTCCAGCGGCTCTGAGTCAATGTCCTTAAACCCTCCAACATCCTCCGCCCAATCTTCGCCTACTGGCAAGTATGCGGTAGCTATGGTTGTCTCTTTAGCACTTTCAGAAAGTATTGGGGTCTATGGGTTGGTGCTCTTTTTCGTTGGGGAGAGCTTTCGAACACTTTATATCTTCCTTGGCATTTCGGCTCTGGCGATGTTCTTGTATCGCCCGAAAAGGGAAGAACTGGAAACGCTAGTTATGCGTGATTCGGTTTCAGCCCTAGATGCAGGACCTATGGGATCGGCCTAACATCAAACGCAGCGGACCCTTCAATACTTTGATGCTGCTTAGCTGAGACCCAGCATTCTGTCCGCGAGAGATGAAGAAACCTGAGAGAAAAACAAAGAATAAGAGATTAACCCCCTCCAGCATAGTTGGCGCAGCTATTGGTTTTGGGCTCATTGTCGTGGGTGCTTACCATGCTCTAGCACTTGGCAACCCGGCCGCCTATTTCGTCATATTTCTGGGTGCCGTGTTTTGTGGGGTTATTTTCTGGTTCTATAGAGGTTAGTTGAGAATTGCTCTATTTCAAGAATATTTTAGTAAAAAAACTACTTCTCAAGGATTCAACCTTTTTCTGTCTGTCCCGCAACGCATTTTCATAGACTGCTTTCTGGCACTCGGCCCTCTGGCGTTCTTCAATGAGTTTGTAGCTCTCCACGTTATAATCCATGATCTCTAGCATATCCTGCCGTGTAACATGACCTCCTTTGGCATCTGTAATCGATTCCACCTTTACATATAATTCTTCTATTTGAGCATCTAATTCTGAAATAGTCTTTATCTGGGGTCCCAAGAGGGAATTAAGCTCATTGATTTCTTCTCTCAATTTTTCTTCCTTCCCCCTGCTCACATGGATGAAAGCGAAGGTCATGGCCAGAACAATGATCCCTGATAGGCCCAATCTTAAAATGGTCTTCATCGTTTAATTAAGCCTCCGTTCGTTTTGAAACACGCCAGAATTTGATGATTGATAAATGCCCCTATAGCAGAGGGCGGGTTACTAATATACTGGTGACACGGAAGCGTTTTTATTGCAATAGAGATGCCAAACCGCGCTTTATGCAATAAGATGGAAAAGCAAGAAGAACAGGAATTTCCCTTAAATCCGATAAGATATAATTGGCTTAAAGGAGATTAAATCAATACCGTTCGGGATTTGTAAAAGCATTATGTCTTAAGTTTGTGGCGCTTTATCCGTATATCCAAAGACACACATTGTAAGAGAAGATACATGATTCTGGGAGACATGAGAGTCGGTGAACAGTGAGAAGGAGGGTGGCTTTCCGACTGATTATTGACTATTGACGATTGAATATTGCTCATTAGAAGGGGACGGTTTAAATAAAGCGCAGGGCGTAGCGCTAAGAGTATAGAGCAAGGAGCGAACTACGCTCAGGGCAGGTGAGGTGAAGATTTAAAATGCAGGGGGAAGTGCAAAAGCACCCGCTAAATTTTTTTGAATATGGGCTAGTCGTCTGTGCTCAGTCGTCCGTCGTCTGGTGTAGGCGGGTATCCTATGGCGCATCGCCTCAAAAATAAAATCCTCCGTGGCGCTAGACCGCCTCAATGGTGGAGGGCGGTTTTTTGGTGATGTTATAGGTGACGCTGACGACGCCGGGCACTTCTGTTGTGATTCTCTCAGCCAATCGGTCCAAAACATCATAAGGGAGCCTGGTGGGCGAACCTATTGTAGCATCCTTGCTCTCCCAACATCTGACCTCAATCTGCAATCCGAAATCCCGTTTCCCTTCTCTTATCCCAACAACTCGGTCCTCGTGCAAAATGGCCAAATACTGAAATGCCCCGCTGTCAGATAATTCTTCCTCAACAATTTTGGTGGCACTTCTCACCGTCTCCACCCGTTCCGGTGTGGTCTCCCCGATGACTCTTGCTGCCAGGGCTGGGCCAGGAAAAGGGGGCCGATTGTAGATCTCCTCTGGAAGACCGAGGGCTTTACCCACTTGCCTGATAGATGATTTGCGAAGCTGGATCAAGGGTTCTATGACCTTGTACCCGTACATTTTCTCAGGGTCAATGCCAAGCTGCTCAAGGATATTGTGCTGCCTCTTGATGCCAGCCACAGTCTCTTCGATATCCGTGTAGTTTGTCCCTTGGAGAAGATATTTGGCTCCCGTCTCTTTGACCAAATCACCAAAGACATCACGGTAAAATGAGCTGGTAATGGCCTCTCTTTTCTCTTCCGGGTCTGTGCGGCCTTTCAACGCCTCGAAAAAAGTCTGCTGGGCATTGAAAAGTTCCACCTTGACGCCTAGATCCTTGAACAGCGAAACAATATGCTCAGGTTCTCCATCCCTCATCAGACCGCTATCAATAAAGAATGTCTTCAAGCGATCACCCAACGCCTTGTGACCAAGCAAAGTGACCACCGATGAATCAACGCCCCCAGAGAGAGCGTTAATCGCCAGGCCATCCCCAAGAATAGAAGAGATTTCTTCAGTCTTTTTGGCGATGAATTGATCGGGATCTAGTTGCTCTAACCTAATTTCCTGGATATCCATGTGCACCCCCCCTATATGTTGCTAGAGTTTTCAAACAGTACATTTTGACATTTCTGAGTGAATAAGTTTAAGAATGGCCCAATGTCAAGGAATAACTGATGAAGGGTCTGGATTAGCGACCTCACTCAAATGGAGTTACCCATCGGAATTTCAAGCCTTTTCCGCCCCTGGGAATATCCGAGAAAATTTTTTCTTTTTGACCGTATCTGTCAAACACTCCTGGTATAATATGGCCCAAAGAAATAGGGGAAATTGTATGAAAAAGAACTCAGAAAATATTCCCATGCTTTCAAAGACACGCTACCAGGCCGGATTGCAGTGCCCTTTGCGGTTGTGGCACACCTGTTACAACCGAGAAATGGCAACAGAAGTGTCCCGTGTGCAACAGGCAATTTTTCACACGGGCCATAGGGTTGGAGCGCTGGCTACGCAACTCTATCCTGGAGGCATCCGTATTGAGGAGGATCATCTGCATCACCAGGAGGCCGTTAAGAGCACCTTGGTTGCCATGGAGGATCCAAACGTAAAAGCAATCTACGAGGCGGGCTTTCTTTATAACGAGGTGAGGGTCCGGGTGGATATTCTCCAACGGCTGAAAAACGGTAAGTGGAATCTGATCGAGGTGAAGTCGTCCACGAGGGTGAAAGAGGAATATTATGCGGATGTGGGGATTCAATACTTTGTCCTGAAAGGTGCAGGTTTGCACATTGACGGGGTTTTCCTTATGCACCTGAACAATCAGTATGTATATGACGGAAAGACTCTGGATCTTGAGGGCCTGTTTTCGTCTTCTGACCTGACCGAAGGAGCCATCGCATATCAAGAAGAGATTCCCAAGATGCTGGCCGGGTTGAAGGAAATGCTGGCAGCCGCTGATCCGCCTGGGATTGCCCCCTCGAAGCATTGCAATAGGCCCTATGGCTGTGAATTCTGGGAGTACTGCATGAGGGGGATGCCGGATCATTGGGTCATACAACTTTCAGGCATTGGCCAGAAGAAATTGGATGAATTGGAGGAAATGGGCATATATGACATCGGTGAGATCCCTGACGGGTTTGGCCTAAGCGCGATCCAGGAGCGTATCAGGAATTGTGTGGTGAATAAAGAAGTGTACGTTTCCAGGGAGCTTAGGGAGGAATTGGAAGATATGGAGTTCCCTATCCACTTTCTTGATTTCGAAACCTTCGCCCTCGCCATTCCACGCTACGCCGGAACAAGGCCATATCAGGGAATTCCCTTTCAGTGGTCAGATCACATTCTGCACAAAAACGGAAAAATCGAGCATCAGGAATATCTTTGTGAGGAAGACAAGGACCCGAGAGAGGAATTTACCCTCACACTTTTGGATGTTTTGGGAAGCAAGGGATCCATAGTGACCTACACCGACTACGAGAAGAGGATCATCGAAGCCCTTGCTAGGGATCACCCTGAACACCACAAGCCGCTTTTGGCCACCCTGGATCGATTGGTGGATTTGCATAAGATAATTAGGAATAACTACTATCATCCAGAATTTCACGGTTCCTTTTCACTTAAATCCGTACTCCCCGCTATCATACCAGAGATGAGTTACGACAGCCTTACTGTTCAGGAAGGCCAGGAGGCTGGCATCGAATACATGCGAATGATCGATCCCTCCACCCCGGCGAATGAGAAGGAAGAGATCAAGAAAGATCTGCTCAAGTACTGTGGGCACGACACCTTGGCCATGGTGCGAATCAGGGAAGCACTTTTGAAACTCTTTTGACCCACCGTCGCCAAGGCTTATGCCTGAGTGAGGCCACGCCCCTTTTCTCAAGGCCATATCTATATAGTGAGGGGGAAGTGACCCAATATTTGGGGTTTAAGGAGTGAGTTGCAGACTCCCAGAAGCTCAGTGGCGCACCCGCCCGCCTCGCCT
>JABAHP010002032.1_pt3 | contig 10994 bp, 14 predicted proteins | sample 7062081 | NCBI WGS metagenome assembly JABAHP01 (sample SAMN14534357, study PRJNA622989) | marine sediment metagenome | biome: marine biome [ENVO:00000428]; feature: marine pelagic biome [ENVO:01000023]; material: deep marine sediment [ENVO:00002113] | place: India: Gulf of Kutch | collected... | reverse complement strand
AATCGCCTTTACCGGCTGACGCAAAACCACCATTAGATCAACTAAAAAGTGGCCATTAATCTGGTCTAATTTTTTTCCCTTTTTTTTGTTTTTCCATTTTAATAATTTCTTTTAGGGTTTCTTTCAGTACGGTTATGCTTGTCATATACTCGTCTATTAATATGTGCTCAGAGGGTGTATGATCTAAATGTGGATTCCCAGGTCCGTACGTCACTACGGGGATTTCCATATGGTTGCCAAAGATGTTCATGTCTCCTGTGCCTGTTTTTCTCACTAGCATTGCACGTTTTTTACAGACTTTCCATATTGAACGGCTTAGAGCTCTTACAAGTAAACTTCTTGTATCTGCTATATAGGCTTCGGTGGCGTCCTTCACTGTTAGCCTTATGGATACGTGAGGGTTTTCCGTTTTGAAATTTTCAATTAGCACGGCAACGTTGTCCATGACTTCCTTGATTTTTATATGGGGGGGTATCCTTACTCCTATTTCCATCTCACAGTAGGGTGGTACTACGCTCCCTGAAACTCCGCCGCTTATTCTTTCCAGGCAATAGGAGATGTTGTTGAAGTGGCTTTCAGTCTCTCCTTGGGTGTAATTTTGTGCCTCGAATTTTTCCCAGAACTCGATTGCTTTCTCTATGGAGTTTTCGAACATCCATGGAGCGGAGGAATGGCCTGTTTCAGTTTCAAATCGAATATTTAACAATATACTTCCGCGGTACGCAACGGTAAGCGTGTCGGCGTTTGTGGGCTCCCCAAAAATTGCATAGTCCACATCCACGCCATCTTCAATGATCTGTTTCACCCCTTTTCCTTCGCCTTCTTCATCTACTACGCTTACAATGGTAATGCCACCCGGGTATCCTTCTTTTATTAACTGGAAGGCAGCAATGATGAATGCAGCCAGTGGCCCCTTTGCATCCACGCTTCCCCTTCCATATAGTGCTTGTCCATCAAGCCTTACTGGAATTAATCCAGGCACAGTGTCCATATGGCCGCAGAGAAGGATTCTTGGATGAGTTCCTGAATGCTCCCCGATCACATTGCCTGCTCTGTCCTGTCTGACTGAGAATCCAAGTTTCTGCATTTCATCAAAAAGAAAAGAAGCTATTCCCTGCTCTTCTCCTGTAGGGCTGTAGATCTCCACCATTTTTTTGAGAAGGTTAACTGCGTATTCTTGCAGCCTCTTCCTCTCCAAGTAAGCCATCAAGCACAGAGGCTACTGTGATAACCTGCTCATCACTGATCACTAGCGGGGGTAAAAGACGGACTACGTTTCTCCCCGCGTCAAGGAATAGTATACCTTTTTCTATTGCTCCCAATAGGATGTTTAAAATGTCGAATCTTAGCTCCACTCCGATCATTAGGCCGAGTCCTCGGGACTCCCTTACAATCCTGTAATCGTTTTCCATCTTTTTCAATGCCTTAAGTAGTGAGGTGCCAAGTCTTGCAGCCCTTTCGGGAAGATTTTCCTGGGTAAGGACATCGATCACCGCACTGGCTGCTGCACAGGAAACCGGGTTCCCGCCGAAGGTGCTTGAGTGTTCACCCACCCCCAGTGAAGACATTGTTTCTTTGCTTGAAATAGTTGCTCCCATGGGTAACCCCCCGGCCAGAGCTTTTGCTAAGCACATAATATCTGGAACTACGTTGTAATGTTCACAGGCGAATAGTTTTCCAGTCCTTCCGAGCCCCGTTTGGATCTCGTCAGCGATCAATAATACCTCCTTCTCGTCGCACAGCTCTCTTAGGGAAGGAACAAAATCCTCAGAGGGTATATTTATCCCGCTTTCTCCTTGAATGGGCTCAAAGATTATCGCAGCGGTGTCTTCGTTCACCGCATCTCGTACTCTTTCAATTCTTCCATAAGGGACGTGCCTGATTTTAGGGACCAAGGGTTCAAAGGGTGTTCTGTATTTTCTATTCCACGTTGCTGAAAGGGCTCCCATTGTTTTCCCATGAAATCCCCCCATCATTGCGATAATCTCTTTCTTGCCTGTATTTTTTCTCGCTAGTTTTAGGGCGACTTCAATTGATTCTGCTCCACTGTTCGATAGGAAAACGGTGTCCAAGCCATTGGGGGTGATGGAGACAATTTTCTCCAGAAACTCTGACCTTGCAGGGTTGTAAAATGTTCCGTGACAGGAGATAAGCTTCTCTGATTGGGTGCTTATTGCCTCCACAACTTTTGGATGGCAGTGTCCAACCACGGCAACCCCATAGTTTCCTGTGCAATCGATATATTCCTTTCCATCTGAATCAATTAAGACCGCTTCTTTTCCGTCAGTTATGGTTAAGGGTCTCTTCCAGTATGTTGCCGCTAATCTTTCATCTTCAATCCGCTTTATGTTTTCATCACTCATTTTCTTATCACCGTACCGCTGTTGGTTTTAATCGCTGATTTTATGGCTTGATCTTTTAAACCTGAGGCTATCACGACCTCTTTGACCCCTCCTTCAATGGCCTCGATGCCTGCATAGACTTTGGTTATCATTCCTGCGCCTATCTCTTTAACGATTCTTTTCGCCTCACTTACGTAAATATCATCTAGTAATCGCTCATTAAGATAAACTCCCTCTACGTCCGTTAATAGGACAAGTTTTTCTGCGCCACAGTTTAATGCAACATTAGCTGCTAAACGATCGCCATCAACATTTAATGGTTCTGATTTTTCACCCATGGCTATTGCAGATAGTATAGGGGTGTAACCGTTGTCAAGAAGTAGTTTAATTAACTCGGTATTGACTTTGGTTATTTGTCCAGTAAACCCTCCGTCTATTAACCTTCTTCTACCCCTCTCATCGATGATTATGATCTTATCCTTCCTGTTTGCACGGATTAGTGCTCCATCTAACCCGCTTAAACCAAGTGCTTTCACCCCTAAGCCTTGAAGAACCGAGACGATGTCTTTGTTGATCTTACCAGCCATGACCATCGTAAAGATCTTTGATGTCTCTTCATCGGTGTACCTGCTTCTAAAACCCCTTGGGGAGGTCACAAACCTTGGTGGATGACCTAGTTTCTCAGAAATCTCTGTGACTATGTCCCCACCACCATGGACGAGTATTACCTCGTTTTCTTCTGTCAGCTCCTTGATCTCTGAGGCCAAGCTATCTGGGAAACCTTCTTTCAACAGGTCTCCGCCGATTTTTACCGTAATTAACATGTATACACCTAGTGTAAACCTATCAGGTTTAATCCTGTTTTTTCATCGATACCCATAAGTAGGTTGAAGCACTGTACAGCCTGCCCTGCAGCCCCCTTAACAATGTTGTCGATAGTTGATAAAACTACAAGTCTCTCAACGTGGTTGTCTAACATGAAACCAATATCGCAAAAGTTTGTTCCAACAACTACCTTTGGGTCTGGTAGTTGGTATATCCCCTTTCTGTATTTTACTATGCGAACAAAGGGTTCATCACCGTAGAATGATCTGTAGGCCCTCCATAGATCTCTGTCCTGTATCCTGGATCGAAGCCATAAATGACTGGTGACGAGTATACCCCTTGCCACGTTCATTGCATGAGGGGTGAATCCAACCCTTACTTCGCCCCCCTTTAGAAGACCTAACTCCTGCTCTATCTCAGCGGTGTGTCTATGGCCAACGGTCTGATATGGCCTTAAGCCACCAAATCTTTCTGGGTGATGACCTACTGGTGTGGGTTCGCTTCCTCCTCCAGAGGAGCCAATCTTCGCATCTAGAATAATTTTATTCTCCTCTATGAAACCTGAGTCAATTATTGGGGCTAGAGCCAGTATTGATGCGTGAGCCATACATCCTGGGCACGCTATAAGTTCTGCTTTTCTAATATCCTCTCTGTGAAGTTCAGGTAATCCGTATACAGCCCTCTCAAGCAGTTCAGGTTTAGGGTGTTCCCATCCGTACCATGTTGGATAATCCATTGGGTTCTTCAAACGGAAGTCTGCACTCAGGTCAATAACTTTTACACCGCTTCTGAGAAGTGTAGGAACAAAATCTTTAGAAGCTCCATGGGGGGTCGCTAAGAACAAGAGGTCACACTCGCTTGACATTTGGTCGATGTTTACACTCGAGAACTTGTGGTTGGTGAAACCTCTTAGATTTGGGTGAATCATGTGCACGAACTCCCCTGAGAATCTTCTCGAGGTTACCAAATTTACCTCAGCGTTTGGGTGGTTTAACAAGAGCCTTAAAAGCTCTCCACCTGCGTATCCTGATCCGCCTACTATTCCAACATTCATCTCTTATTCACCCTCAAGTATACTCAAAGCACTATTGAGAATGGAATCCGCAACATTCACCCCAGCAACTATTCTGGTTTGTTCCCAGAACTCTGGGCAAGCATTTCCTTCATGAAAAACTACTGAGTCCTGTTTCTTAACCAAGTTCTCATCAATTACCTTCTGTATTTGACTATAAGCTTCTGTAGCCATGTAGCTGTGATAAGCATCTTCGATTTTCATACTATAGGAGGGAAAGTCGATCTTTTTCATCGGATCTGATTTTACTTTAAGAACCTCCTCAAAGGGCTTATCCAGTTGCATAAAGTGTTTTCTTATCTCCTGCTCATCCACAGAAACATCCTCACCTATGTTTGGCATCGCATCCAATGCTATAACCCAACTAACCTCATCCCCTGCCAGAGCTTCACCGCACCTCACCGCTTCCTTTTGAACAATTGGTGGCAGGTTTGCCCTGAAAACCATGTTTCCTAGAAAAGTGTTGGTCCTAAACTCTTTGAATCCTCCTCGAGCGAGAGCTTGGGGTTGGCAGTATGCATTTTCGCCTCTCTGTTTCTCAACTATAATTCGAAGATCAAAAAACCATTTCGGGATGAATTCTTGTGCCAGGACTCCTGCGGGGTTTATTATCGAGGTTTCAACCTCTTTTAAGGATTCATCTAGTTCCTTTTCGTTTTGAACTAGTTTTACTTGTCTTCCATGGGTTCCAGCGTCCGGTTTTAAAACTACCCTTCCGGCCCCTAGGTTCCTTGTTATTAAATTTGAAATTAAGTTGCTATAGTTACGGGTTCCCGTTCCGACTTCCATTTCATTGACGTTACAAGGAACATAAACTGTTTTAGGGATCTTTACCTTGTTCTGATACAGTGTGGCTAAAGTTTTAATCTTACTTTGACAAACAAGTTCTACCATGTAAGGGTTAAGAACGTGTTTACCTAAGGCATTTAAAATAGCTGATGCAAATAGTCTTCGACCCTTGCTCTGAGTGCGATTTATAACTACTTTTGAATTTTCAAGCACTTTTTCATAGTTTCTGCCAAGAGATGAGTAACTAAGGCCTTCATTGCTAAAACCTACAGCTACCTTATGAAAGGGCAAAAATGCTAGGTCTACTCCCTTTTCTTCTGCTGTAAGTCTTATCCCTAACTCATCTGTCTGAGATCTATCATACATTATAGCAATGTCATCCAACTTTTCCCAGCTCAGAGAGAAAACACTACTAAAATAAAATCTTTTGGAATGTTATTCTCCCCAGTCTTCACCCTCTAAAACCAGTTCTGTGAGCATCATAGAACCTGTTTCGGTTGGTGAAGCTACATAGTCCAAACCACAATCTGGACATCCAATAATTTCTCCATCAATAGCGTCTTCAGGGATTTCTAAGCTTAATCCGCAGTCTATGCAATTCAGCGTCAACTTTTTCACCATTCCAAGTGTTATTACTAGGGTTTCCGCATCTTTTATAAATATTTCGAAACTATAACGGTAATAATTCTCCGTTAATCGTAAGGTTTTTCACTTTTACGATCGGTTTCACTGCATTTAGCGTAACCTATTTAAGGAAATCGTTAACGTTCTCAAAAAGTGCGTAAAACAATCATTGTATTGGTTTTAACAATCCCCTGAATACCTCTAATTTTCTCTATACAGTGGTTAACCCCCTCGATATCTGTGGATGCAACCACTGAGACAATGTCGTATTCTCCAGTAACTTCATAGATCCGTTCGACAGAGTCCAAACTTCTAACGGATTTAGAGATCTCTGAAGTTGGTATCGTTGGATCAACAGAGATCATTATTAATCCCCTGACATTGGCAGCGGGGGCCAATTCAACAGTAAATTTTCTAATAATATCAGAATCGACCATGGTTTGAACCCTGTTTCTAACAGCTCCTTCAGATAAGCCAACAACCCTTCCTATATCAACATAGGTCGAACGCGAATTTTTTTTAAGGATATCAATAATGAGTTCGTCTATTTTATNNACCATTAAAATGGTGAGATCACGCACTAAAAACCTATTAGAAAGCTTTTTGTTTAAAGTCTCCCCAAATTTTGGGGATGCTCAATTACTTTCAGATCAATCCCCACGTCCTAATAAGGGATGAAGCTCAGTATTACCAAAAATTTGTTGCATTTAACTACGATAAAGTTGAAACGATTTTTCTTTCAGATTTGGAATACCGTCTTCTAAAGAATATAAATGATGCATCACAAAAACTAGAGGAGATTTCAATTTCTATAAACTTGGATATTTCCAGAAGCAAAGATATGGTTCAAAGCCTGATGGAAAAAGGCTTAATAACCGAGTCTGAAGGGAAGGTAAAACTTGGATTTGTAACTAATGAAAAACATCTGGAGAGTTCTGGTAAATTCGAAATCCCTTTCTTATCTTCGCCGATTTCAGTTGACATCTTCATCACTAGTCGATGCAACTTGCGATGTGTTCATTGTTTTTCTGCTGATGATAAACAGGTTAAGAAGGACATGGCTTTTGAGGATTTAATCAGTCTTTTTGACCAATTGGAAAGGAACGTCGTTTTTGAGGTCAGGCTTAATGGTGGCGAACCTCTAGCACATCCCAGAATAATGGAGATTCTGAATGATCTTGGAAAGAGAAGATTCAGGAAAGTTATAATAACGAACGGAACTCTTCTGACGGATAATATTGTTAAAATGCTAAAATCATCCGGTGTGATTCCAACTGTTTCATTGGATGATTCTGTTGCCGAAGAACACGACCGTTTTAGAGGTGTTATGGGCTCACATGAAGCAACTCTAAATGGTTTGAAGCTTCTCAGACAAAACCAAGTGCAGTATGGTATCAATGCTTGTATTCACCGTAGAAATCGTAGACGTTTTCACAAAATAATTGAATTTGCCAAAAAATACGGGGCCTATAGGATTTCATTCCTTGACTTAAAGAACACGGGTAGAATGAAAGAAAACCCGGAGTGGTTTCCTTCAAACAAGGATTATCAAAGAATGTTACCTGCTTTAAACTTGGCAAAAAAAATGTTTGAAGAAATTGACGTCTCCTACGATGTTTTTCTACACTGCCACCCCTTGCAAGAGTCAATACACGAATACGAAAAAGGGTTTATTTCATGTAGTGCAGGGAAATCTAGGATGTCCATTGACGTTGATGGCTCAGCTTATCCATGTAACATGGTCATATCTGACCCAAAATGGGCAATGGGAAACGTTTTTCAGGAAACAATTCAGGGGATTTGGTTTAATGAAAAATGGTCTGCTTTTAGAGGGGGAGTAAAAATAGATGATTTACCCGTTTGTAATCTATGCTCAAGGAAATTGTCGTGCATAGATCTCTATTGTAGACTCTACCCATACGCAACCACTGGAGACTTTTTCGCTCCACACCCAAACTGTCCAAACAAGACATAAGGGAAAAACCAGTAGAAAAAACCATGTATTATATTTGTGGTCTGCACAATGGTAATTAGGTGACTGTATTTGAGTATGGTTGGAGAAGCCCTTGTCGGTGAAGGGAAAGAAATAGCTCATATCGACCTGGTTATCGGGGAAAGAGGCTCATCAGTTGAACAAGCTTTCATGAATTCATTAGCAATGCCCAGAGTTGGTCACACTCCTCTACTTGCGGTTTTGGAGCCAAATCTTCCACCAAAACCATCGACATTGATGGTGAACAAAGTAACAATCAAAAACGCAGCCCAAGCAATATTGATGTTTGGCCCAGCTCAAGCCGCGGTGGCTAAAGCGGTTATGGATTCAGTTGAAGATGGAGTTATTCCGAAAGAGAAGGCTGAGGATTTATTCATTATTGTATCTGTTTTCATTGAATGGGATGCAGAAGATAAGACCAAGATCTACGAATACAACTATGAAGCAACAAAAATTGCGTTAAAAAGAGCCATGAATAGAGAACCAGGGGTAGAAGAAGCCTTAGCCAAGAAGGACGAAGCAAAACACCCCTTCGCCTAAACTCTTCTTTTCTTTTTTATCAAGATTATTTTCTTACAAACATAAAAGTTATTAGAACAAGAATCTTTAAAACTTCAATAAATTTAGAAATCATATTCAGGTACCAAGGATGAGTGACATAGAAGACAACGAAGTTTACAAGTATGGACAATTCGTAGAATTATTGAATACTATTAGAGGAAGAAACCTGATATCTGCACAAATGCGACGTGAATATGACCGTAGATGGAGAGATAACCCGGAAAACAGACACTATATTCTTGAAGAACTTGAGTTAATAATTAACCAACATACTGAGAAACAGATGTCGGAAAACAATAGTCCAAAATAAAAAAATCCTTATGTTGGTTATTCCTACTTGGTGCGTTCGCCAAAGGTTTCGATGTGTATTTAAGTTAGCGTCATAACTTGATTCTGCGCGTGCGCATTGGGATGTAGACATTGGAAAGAAAACCTTTTCCAAGAAGTGTTCTAAAAAAGGCTGAGAGGCTGATTCGTAACAGATCTGTTTCAAAGATTACTGAAGGAGTCTATTCGGTTAAATCTCAGAATCCTGACCGTTTAAGAACTGATCCCATGTATATGGTCAGTAAATCAGTTGAAGGGGGGTGGTCGTGTTCCTGTAAGGGATATGATCGAAGAGGGATCTGTTCACACGCAATAGCGGTTATGATGAAAGAAAGTACTAGGGTTAAATAACCTTCATACTTGCGTTCCTGTCAATTAACGTTTCTAGAAAGGTTCATTTATCCTTGGGGTTAAGTTGTTCTGGTGTTAATATGCCACTGGTAGAAATTAAATGGTGGAAAGGAAGGGATGACGCTGCGAAGGCTAAGACTATCGAGTTGGTTACACAAGCTTTATGTGATGCCTGCGGTTGTTCTCCTGAGGCCGTCACTGTCATAATTCAAGATATTGATAAGGCAGCATGGGGCAGAGGCGGGAAGCCTTCAGGGTAGGATGACGACTATCCTTTATTTCTTTTAAAAAATTTTTTTGAATTAAGCTAATTTGTATCCTAGGTTATCCAATAATGGACGGATTTTCTCTGCAAGGGTTTTGTTATGTTTTACCGCTTTGGTTCTCCTTGAGTTTGGGATTGTTTTTCCTCCTTTCATCACCAGCCTGACATCATTTAAAACTTTGATATCTTCTAATGGGTTGCCTGTAACGCTGATTATATCAGCTTGCTTCCCTGCTTCAATGGTTCCTATAGTGTTATCCATTTTCAGAGCTTCGGCTGATAATTTCGTTGCAGATTTAATGGCTTCCATTGGTTCGTTGCCTGCTCTTACTCTCATTTCTAAGCTGAATGCTAGATTGGCTGTCTGAAAGGGTCTTAATCCATCTGTTCCCGGGAGAATTTTTGCCTCGTGTTCACTCAATCCTAAAAAGTTTTCATAAGCTGAGACAAGGCGCTCTGGGTTTGTCTGTTGAGGGTTGAGAACGTTGTCGACGTATATCCCTTTTTCAACAATTTTTTTTGCTAGTTCATCTCTGAAAACGTGGCGTTCTTTGTTGTTCCCTGGTTCGCGAAATGAGCAGTGTTCTATAATGTCAACACCGGCTTCTGAAGCATTGTGAATAGCTTGATTCGCGTGACAATGAGCCGTTATTGTTAGGTCTAGTCTTCTAGCTTCATCTACGGCTGATTTGACTTCTTCAAGGGTGTAGGAAGCAAGGTCTCTTCTGGTTCCTCTGGTTCCTCCACCGGAGGTCATTATCTTGATAAAGTCCACGTTTTGCTTATGTAGCTCCCTTACCATTCTTCTTACTTCTTCTTTACCATCTGCCTCTGCATTACAATAATGAAAATGACCACCAGTCATTGTGATTGACCTGCCGCATACTAACAGTCGTGGGCCAACAACTAGACCCATGTTTATTGAGTCTCTTAGATCAATGGCTATTTTATTTCTTGCTCCAAGGTCTCTTGCAGTAGTCACGCCTGAGTCGAGTGTTAATCTTGAATTTACAACTCCTGAGGCCATCTGTATAGTATCTGGCCAGCTAAACTGTATATCGTAGTTTTCTCCTGGGCCCAATGCAAGGTGTAGGTGGGTGTCGATTAGTCCAGGTAACACGGTTTGGTCAGAACAATTTATTGTGGAAGCTTTTTTCGGAGTGTCTATCTCTGCTTCGTCTCCTACTTCTAAAATTTTTGAACCTTCGATTACTATGACTGCATTCTCAACAACCTTTTCCCCTAGCCCGTCAATTAATCTCCCACATTTGATGATCTTCATAGATTACACAGATAGAAACTGGGTAACTCAACAAACTTTAATCTTCTCTTGAAAAGGTTAAAAAATGGTTTATTGCCCAAAAAGAGATGAGCAGGATATGGTCGAAAAAGCTATACAGATCCCGCTATCAAAACCGAGGCTATGAACGCTCCGAAGGCTTTTAGGTAGTCATCCAGCACAAATTTTACTGTTCTCCCGTCTATTCTCTCAGCGGAAGGCATAAACTCTACTGCATCTGCCATTGAGGCGTTTGTGTATTTTACTTCTAGCTCTATTGGTGGTTGAAATTTGAAGGGTTTGAACTGGGATAGTTTTCCTATCGCTTCTCTCACCCCTTCTCTTATCTTTGCTCCTGCCTCTTCTGGATGAAGGCATTTTGCAGCTGTTCTTGATATTGCTTCTTTTACTGCTACAGTAACAAGGTCAGGATTCAATTCTTTTGCTTCCTCGGTTACTGCATGGTCACCTGATACAAAGATCAAAGGTACGCCGAAATAGCCTGCAATGGCTGCGTTCATCGCTGTCTCACCTATTTCCATCCCGTTTACTTTTAGACGGTCTAT